>Ga0190272_10000310_pt1 | contig 27484 bp, 24 predicted proteins | sample Popmic504T_FD_133746 | JGI IMG/M metagenome (GOLD analysis project Ga0190272, IMG submission 133746) | Populus adjacent soil microbial communities from riparian zone of Shoshone River, Wyoming, USA - 504 T | ecosystem: Environmental > Terrestrial > Soil > Riparian zone | place: USA: Wyoming...
CGAGTTTCTGATAGGCGACGTCAACTCCGAAACCTCGAAGCGCGTAGCCGTCAGCCGGGCCCAACATTTGCGTCAACGAACGTATGCTCCGCGTGGCCGCCAACCACACCAACAGCACTCCAACGGCGACTGCTGAAACCGATGCGAACACCGTGAGCAACTCTGGCGTCAGCGCCTCTGGCCCGGACAGCGCTTCGAGATTAGCCTGCGCCCAGGTGGGCAACCATTCCTCCGACAAGCCGAGCACGCCGAATGCGACGGTCGGTATTGCCAGCACAACGAGCGACCCCGTCATGAGTTTCGACGTACCGGGTATACGTAGCGCCCGCAGTGGCCCGAGGAACGTCAGCACCCAAAGGCGTCCCGCGTAGACCGCCGTGAGGGCGATCGTCAGTACGCACGAGGCGAACACCAACCACCCCAACGCGGCGGAGACCAGCCCCTCTCCAGCAGCCGCGTGTTCGGCGGCCACCAGCACAGCCTCCTTCGAGAAGAAGCCCGCGAGCGGGAAAACGCCAATCAGCGCAAGTAGCGCCAAAGACATGGTGCCGAAGGTGATGGGCAATGCCTTACGCAGGCCGCCCATGTCGCGTAGGTAGTTGCTGCCGACGGCGTGGATGACAACACCAGCCCCGAGGAAGAGCAGCGCCTTAAAGAACGCATGACTCAGCAAGTGGAAGACAGCCGCATCGCGCGCACCAATGGCAAGGGCAGCCACCATGTAAGCGAGTTGGCTAACGGTCGACCATGCAAGGACACGTTTCAAATCTTCTTGAGCGATCGCGGCGACGGCGGCACCCACCATGGTGATACAGGCGACAACAGCCATGACGGAGAGCGCGAGTTCGGATGCGGCAAACATCGGAAACATGCGCGCTATCACGTACACGCCAGCGGCAACCATGGTGGCGGCGTGGATCAGCGCGCTGACCGGTGAGGGACCAGCCATCGCGTCGGGAAGCCAGGCATGCAGTGGGAACTGCGCCGACTTCCCCATGACTCCGATAAACAGCAACAGCGAGACCACCGTCGCCACGGTGGGTTCGCGCGAGGCAGCCGCTACCGCATCCGGCAGCAGGAGTGTTCCCGTCGCGCCAATCAACACAACGATGCCGACAATGAATCCGACATCGCCGACCTTGGTGACCAGAAAGGCCTTTATCGCGGCGCGCTGCGCGTCTCGACGTTCCCAGTCTTGGCCAATCAGCAGGTAGGAACACAAACCCATGACTTCCCAGCCGACGACCAAGAACAGCAAGTCGCCGGCGACCACCACGGCCAACATGGCACTGGTGAACAGGGAAATGAACGCCGAGTAGCTGGGGTACCGCGGCTTCCCACGCATGTAGCCCACGGAGTAGATCTGCACCATCAGCGAGATGAAACAAACCATCAGTGCGACAGTGACACTCAGGCCGTCGACAGTGGTGCTGAAGGGCAGGGGTTGGATGTCGCCCGACAAGCCCGACTGAGTCCGAACGTCTTGCCATGGCTCGGTTCCGAAGAGGAGGGCGGCAACGACGAGCGCTGCTGCGGCGCCACCGACTGCCACCGCAGCTGCCGCGGTACGCGACCGTCCCAAGCCGAGTCCGAGGACAGCGGCTGCCAACGGCATCGCCACCAGGATGAGCGCCATCAGCGGGCCGTCCCCTGCCCTGTTGTGTACCCCGTTGTGTCTCTGGCTGTGTCTCTCGTTGTGTTTCTCGTGGCGAGTTTCTCACCGAGGGAAACCAGGTCGTCGATGGCGATAGTGCGCCGTTGCCGGTAAATCATGAGCACGATCGCCAGCCCCAGCCCGATCTCGGCGGCGGCGATGGTGATGATGAATACCGCGAGCGACTGGCCGGTCCGCAACGTGTCTTGCAGCCAGATGTCGAAGGCGATCAGGCTGATGTTGCTGGCATTGAGCATCAACTCGACGGACATCAAGATGAGGATCGCGTTGCGACGCGCGAGCACGCCGTAGATACCGATTCCGAAGAGCGCTGCCGAGAGCAGCAGCGGCATCAGCAAATGCATCTAGCCAGCCACCTCTTCCTCGTCTGCGGCCTCGGTGGCTGAAGCACTTCTGCGGGAGATGACGATGGCCCCGACCAACGCACTCAGTAGCAACACTGAAAGCGCCTCAAACGGCAGCACCCAGGTGCTGAAGATGGCTTCGCCCAAGGCTTCCGCCGAACCAGTTGACGCAGAGTCGACGTCGACCATGGTTTGCCAGTAGCCGTCAACGAACAAAACGGCGAGCACCGCGGTCGTCGCTACCGCTACCGCCGCGGCGACAAACTTGTTGGAGGAGTCGAGGTCGTCGCTGCGTCCGATCGGAGCCTTGGTCAACATCATGGCGAACAACAGCAGCACCACCACAGCGCCGACGTAGATGAGCACCTGCATCCATGCCACGAACTCGGCGCTCATGACTAGGAAGCAACCCGCGACACCGCCGAGGCAGACCACCAACCACAGTCCGGCGTGCACCACTTGCTTGGTGGTCACGACCAGCAAACCTGACGCAATCACGACGATCCCGAGCAGAGCAAAGATGATGTCGAGCCCGGTGGGAGACAACAACGACTGATCGCTCACCTCGATGCCTCACCGCCAGCGTCTCCCGACGTACCAGTGTCTCCCGACGTGTCAGCGGTGCCTTCTTTCATCGCCGCTTCTGTTGCTGCGTCGTCCGCCTTCTTCTGGAGTGCTTTCCGCGCGTTGACGAGTTCCTTGGGGTCTTCGGCCCTGGGGTCAACGGCTGGCGGGGGTGGCACCGTGGCCATCCATTCACCCAGCCGTTCTTTCTCGTGCAACATGTCCTTGATCTCGAACTCGGCGTACTCGAACTCCGGCGACCAGAACAGCGCGTCGAACGGGCACACCTCGATGCAAATGCCGCAGTACATACAGAGCGAGAAATCGATGGCGAAGCGATCGAGCACATTGCGAGTACGTTCGCGACCACCCGGCGTAGTAGCTGGCAGCGTCTCTTTGTGCGAATCGATATAGATACACCAGTCTGGACACTCGCGGGCGCACAACATGCACGAGGTGCAGTTCTCGTCGAACAGTGCAATGACGCCTCGCGAACGAGGGGGCAACTCCGGTTTGACGTCGGGATACTGCGTCGTCACCGAGCGCTTTGTCATGGACTTGAACGTGATGCCCAGTCCCTTAAGCAGACCCGACCCACGCGATGGCTCATCTGTTACCACGCCACGATCACCACCCCTGTGAGTGCGAGCTGAAGGAGCGCCACCGGAATCAACCCCTGCCAGGCGAGTCGTTGCAATTGGTCGGCACGAAGCCGCGGATAACTCACGCGCAGCCAGATCACTAAGAAGGCCAGCGCGCCAGCCTTCAGAAGAGTCCAGATCCAAGCGTCAAAAAACGGGCCTTGCCAACCACCGAGAAACAGCACCGACGTGAGCAAGCAGAGGACAACAATGCCGGCGTACTCCGCGAGCAGAAAGAGCGCGAAGCGCAGCCCGGTGTACTCGGTGAGCGGGCCGAAGATGATTTCCGCGTCGGCGAGCGGCATGTCGAACGGCGGCCGGTTCAACTCGGCCAAGCCAGCAACGAAGAAGACCACCAGCCCGGGCAACTGCCAGAGCAGCCACCAGGGCGTCCACGCTTCCGCGATGCCCACCAGGCTCAAGGTGCCCGCGGCCATGGCCACTGACGCGGCGGCGAGCACGAACGGGAGCTCGTACGCCAGCAACTGTGACGCTTGCCGGACGGCGCCCAAAAGCGAGTACTTGTTCGCGCTCGCCCAACCGGCCATCAGGGTGCCGATGACCCCGATCCCCATGACTGCCAACACAAAGAGAATGCCCGCATCGAGGTGTTGTCCGACGAACTCCGGGCTGATGGGAATCGCGACCATAACGACGAGGTAAGGAATCAACGCAACTGCCGGAGCCAACTTGTAGACGTGCCGATCGGCAGCAGTAGGCACCACATCTTCCTTCTGCGCAAACTTCACTCCGTCGGCGACGAGCTGCGCCCACCCGTGGAAACCTCCGGCGTACATCGGCCCCACCCGCGACTGCATGTGCGCCATGGCCTTGTGTTCCATCTGCCCGACGAGCAGCGGCAGGGTGAGGAACGCCATCAGGACGACAACAATGTGAATGGCCACTTCCAGCGCCGTGTTCATGGCGTGGTGCCATCTGCTGGCCGAGGCCCCCACGTCTGCGGATCCGGCACGCCCGGAGGAAGGGTCTTTCGACGGCTCGGCGATCCGGAGGCCTCCGACTCCCCCGGCTCCTTCGCGCCCGGCCAGGGCTTGGCCGCCCGCGAGGCCAGCACGAAATCCTTGCGCAGCGGGTGGCCCTCGAACTCGTCGGGCAACAGCAGCGGGACCAAGTAGGGGTGTCCCACGAAGTCGATGCCGAACATTTCGTGTGTCTCGCGCTCGTGCCAGGCAGCGCCCCGGTAGACATCGGTGATTGAGGAGATGGCGGGCTCGGCAGCCGACAGCCTGGTTTGCACCAGCAGCCGAGCGGCATCGGATGAACGAAAGACATGACAGACCACGGCGAAGCCTTCGTCGCGATTGTCGACGGCTGACAACCAGTCGAAGTACGTCAAGGAAAGTCGGTCGCGCGCAGACGTCAAGGCCGCGACCCAGGATGCTGCGGGTACCTCGGCGCAAAGTTCGCCAACAAACTCGGTGACTTCCGCGTCTACCCCGTCAACTCTGAATGTGTCAGCCACGTGCTCCGCGGACAGCGGTGACGACGTCACGATGCGTCCTTGCCGAGCAGGGGCCGCTGCAAGGCGGCCGCTGATGGGCGATAGCGCTCGCGCACGTTCTCGCCAGCAATCTTCTCCTGAAGTTTGATGATGCCCTGCAGCAGCGCCTCGGGCCTTGGCGGGCATCCGGGCACGTAGACGTCAACAGGGACGATTTGGTCGACGCCCTTCGTGACTGAGTAGGAGTCCCAGTACGGGCCGCCGCAGTTGGAGCAAGCTCCGAAAGAAATGACGTACTTGGGTTCGGGCATCTGCTCGTAAAGGCGACGAATGGCGGGCGCCATTTTGTCGGTGACAGTGCCCGACACCACCATGAGGTCGGCCTGGCGAGGGCTCGGCGCAAAAGGAATGACACCCAACCGAATGAAGTCGTAGCGACTCATCGAGGTCGCGATGAACTCAATGGCACAGCAAGCCAGCCCGAAGTTGAACACCCACAAGCTGTACCGGCGACCCCAGTTGAGCACGAGCCGGATCGGTTTCGGAGCAAACGCCGAGAGCGGGCCAATGGTCGGCTCGGGAAGGTCGATGGCTGTCATGTCAGACCCACCGCAGGACGCCGCGACGGTACGCGTACAAGATCCCGACCGCCAGGAAGCCGATGAACACAAACATCTCGACCAGCGTGGTCACGCCGTATCCCGGCACATCGAAAATGGTCGCCCACGGAAACAGGTAGACCGCATCAACCGCGAAGATGACGTAGAGGTAGGCGAACACGTAGTAGCGAATGTGGTTTTGTGCCCAGCCATCGCCGACCGGATCGATGCCACATTCGTAGGTCGTGTGCTTCTCCGCCGTGACCACGGTGGGCCGCAACATTCTGTTGGCCAAGAAGGCAGTGGCGACAAAGACCACGCCGACTAACCCCATCACAGCCACGACGGCATAGCCGTCGAGGTAGCCGTCCACGAACCCCTCCCGCTCCGACGCTCGTCTGATGCGAAATCGCATCGCTGTGTGCCGCTGCTGTGCGGTGGGGCGCCTGCCTTCGCCCGACCTGCGGGTAATCGTAGGAGGCTGAGCCTTTTGGACTACTCACCCCCACGCCGAACACAAGATCTTGCGTGAATTGGCTAATCGACAGGAAGTTATTCGGCAGAACCGGCAAAGCGACGTAGCATTGACACTGTGACCAAGGAGGTCGTTCAGCTTGACCGGGTAATCATCCGGTTCGCTGGCGATTCAGGTGACGGCATGCAACTCACCGGTGATCGATTCACCACCGAGACGGCGGTGCTCGGTAACGATCTTGCGACGCTGCCCGACTTCCCGGCCGAAATCCGCGCGCCAGCGGGCACCCTTCCCGGCGTCTCGGCATTCCAACTCCACTTCGCCGATCACGACATCATGACGCCCGGTGACGCTCCTAACGTGCTGGTTGCCATGAACCCCGCAGCGCTGAAGGCCAACCTCAGCGATCTGCCGCGAGGCGCCGACCTCATCGTCAACACCGACGAGTTCACTCCCCGCAACCTACAGCGAGTCGGATACTCCGAGAATCCGCTCGAGGACGACTCACTTGAGCCCTACCGCGTACACCCGATCGCGCTGACGTCGATGACAGTGGCGGCTCTTAAGGACATCGACATCACCAGGAAAGAGGCCGAGCGCGCCAAGAACATGTTCGCCCTTGGTTTGCTGTGCTGGCTTTATCACCGTCCCACTGAAGGAACGCTTGCCTTTCTCAACAAGAAGTTCGCCAACAAGCCAGAGGTACTGAAGGCCAACAAGATTGCGTTTGAAGCCGGGTGGAGTTTCGGTGAGACCACCGAAGACTTCTCGGTCTCGTACGAGATCAAGCCAGCAGTCGTTAGCCCGGGCACCTACCGCAACATTTCGGGAAACCTGGCCCTGGCATACGGGCTACTTGCGGCTTCCTGCAAGTCGGAGTTGCCGCTCTTCCTTGGCTCCTACCCCATTACGCCAGCCTCGGACATCTTGCACGAACTCAGCAAGCACAAAAGGTTCGGAGTGCGGACCTTTCAAGCCGAGGATGAGATTGCCGGCATTGGCGCAGCCCTTGGCGCATCCTTTGGCGGGCACCTTGGCGTCACGGCGACCTCAGGTCCGGGGCTTGCGTTGAAAAGCGAAACGATTGGTTTGGCTGTTTCTCTTGAGCTGCCGTTGCTGATCTGCGACATCCAACGCGGCGGACCGTCGACCGGACTTCCCACCAAGACTGAGCAATCAGACTTGTTGCAGGCAATGTTCGGGCGCAACGGCGAGGCACCGTTGCCCATCGTGGCTCCGCGTTCACCGAGCGACTGCTTCCTCGCCGCCGTTGAGGCAGCTCGGATCGCGATTAAGTACCGCACGCCCGTCATCTTGTTGTCCGACGGCTACCTCGCCAACGGCTCGGAGCCTTGGAGACTGCCCGACCTGACAGAACTGCCCGACCTCACCCCAGGGTTTGCCACCAAGCGCAACTACACAGGTGAAGACGGCAAGGAAGAGTTCTGGCCCTACCTTCGCGACGCGCAGACGCTGGCCCGCGACTGGGCTATCCCCGGTACGGCCGGGCTAGAGCACCGCATTGGTGGTCTGGAAAAGCAGGACGGCACGGGAAATATCTCCTACGATCCCGCCAACCACGATCTGATGGTGCGCATCAGGCAGGCGAAGGTGGACGGCATCGCTGCGGACATCGCACCACTGGAGGTCGACGACCCAAACGGCGACGCGGACGTGTTGGTCATCGGTTGGGGGTCGACGTACGGGCCGATCGGTGCGGCCGTGCGCCGCTGCCGAGACCGCGGCCTCACCGTGGCACAAGCGCACTTTCGCCATCTCAGCCCGTTTCCGGCTAACACCGAGCAGGTCTTGCGCAGCTACCGAAAAGTCTTGCTGCCCGAAATGAACTTGGGGCAGCTCGCGTTGTTACTGCGCGGACGTTACTTGGTCGACGTCATCGCCTACAACCAAGTGCGCGGCATGCCCTTTAAGGCAGCCGAACTCGAAGCAGTGATCGAGGAGGTGTCCTCCAGTGTCTGAGCCGGCACGAGGTTTCGAAGACGACGCGCGGGCCGCCAAAGCAAATGCCACCGCCGACCCGCTGGCGAACGTCCCGCGAACCGACGTCCCGCAGAAGGCCAAGGACTTCAAGACCGATCAAGAAGTGCGCTGGTGTCCTGGGTGTGGCGACTACGCCGTGCTCGCGGCCGTGCAGTCGTTTCTTCCTGAGCTCGAACTACGGCGAGAGAACATCGTTTTTGTCTCGGGTATTGGGTGTTCTTCTCGGTTCCCGTATTACATGAACACCTATGGCATGCACTCCATTCATGGACGGGCGCCGGCTATCGCCACTGGGCTGGCGATTTCGCGCCCGGACCTTTCGGTGTGGGTGGTGACCGGTGACGGCGATGCGCTTTCGATTGGCGGCAACCACCTCATCCACGCGCTTCGGCGAAATGTGAACCTGAAAATCCTGCTGTTCAACAACCGCATCTACGGTCTCACCAAAGGTCAGTACTCGCCGACGTCCGAGCAAGGAAAGGTCACCAAGTCCACCCCGCTTGGGTCGCTCGATGTGCCCTTCAACCCGGTCTCGTTGGCACTGGGTGCTGAGGCATCGTTCGTCGCCCGGACCATCGACTCCGACCGTAAGCACTTAACGAGCGTGCTGAGGGCTGCCGCCCACCACCGTGGCACAGCGCTCGTCGAGATCTATCAGAACTGCAACATCTTCAACGACGGTGCCTTTGAGCTGCTCACCTCGCCCGACACTCGCGACGACACAGTCATTCGGTTGGAACATGGGCAACCGATCCGGTTCGGCGCCGACGGGCAGCGCGGAGTGGCCCGGATGCCCGATGGCACTTTGCGGGTCGTCGACGTCGCGGAGTCCGATACCCAGCCGTTGCTGGTTCACGACGCACAGGCAGCCAACCCCGAAGTCGGGTTCGCTCTTTCCCGCCTTGCCGACCCCACCTCACTACGAACCACTGCCATCGGCGTCTTCCGCGACGTGCAGCGCGCCAGTTACGACGACCTGCTGCACGAGCAGATTGCCAACGCCGTCGACGATCAGGGCGACGGCGGCTCGGATGCACTCCAGCGTCTGATTGCCGGTAACGACACCTGGACGGTTACCGCGTGATGCAACGCCCGTACGCCACCCTGCCTACGTGAGCGAGCAAACATCCGGGCAGCACCGCAAGGGGCTGATCTACGGGACGGCCGCCTACCTCGCGTGGGGACTCTTTCCTCTCTACTTCCCACTCCTTGAACCAGCTACCCCACTTGAGATCCTCGCCAACCGGATCGTCTGGACGTTGGTCTTTGTCGCCGCCGTGCTGGTCGTGCGACGACAATGGGGGTGGGTACGCCCCTTACTGCGCGACCGACGCCGTTTGCTGCTGCTCACCGGGGCGGCGCTCACCATCGCCGCAAACTGGGGGACCTACATCTACGGCGTCAACAGCGACCAAGTGGTCGAGACGTCGTTGGGCTACTTCATTAATCCGTTGGTGAGCATCATGTTTGGCGTGCTCCTGCTGCACGAACGGCTCCGAAAGTTGCAGTGGGTGGCGGTGGGGATCGGCGCCTTAGCGGTAGCGGTGCTCACCATCGACTACGGACGGCTCCCCTGGATTGCCGTCATCTTGGCGTTCAGTTTCGGCACGTACGGATTGCTCAAGAAGACCATCGACATGGGAGCGTTGGAGAGCTTGTCTGTCGAGACAGCGATTCTGGCTCTCCCTGCCCTGGGCTACCTGGTCTTTCTCACGTCCGCCGGAACGAGCGCGTTGACGACAGGTTCAGGAGCATTGCCGTTGCTGCTTGTCAGCACGGGCATCATGACCGCGCTCCCGCTGCTTTGTTTCGGCGCCGCTGCCACGCGAATCCCGTTGAGTTGGATCGGACTCTTGCAGTACATCGCTCCCGTCATCCAGTTCCTCATCGGCGTCGTCGTCTACCGGGAAGCCATGCCCGCGTCACGATGGCTCGGGTTCACGCTGGTCTGGATTGCGCTCACGATGCTGGCCATCGAGTCGGTAGCTGTCGCACGTCGCAACCGCAGGGACGCTCAAGACGAACTCGCCGTCGAGGCGGCCGAGGCCCACTAGGCAACTCACCAAAGCTAGTGATAGCCGAACTCGGCCGTTCTCTCCGCCAAGATGATGCGGGCGGCTGCCTCGATGAGCGCCAGGTGAGAAAACGCCTGCGGAAAGTTCCCGAGGTGACGGCTATTGGTCGCGTCGTATTCCTCGGCATACAAACCCAAGGGTGAGGCGATAGACAGCAGCCGCTCCATGAGGTCGTTTGCGCGCTCGTACTCACCAATCACGGCGAGCGCGGAGACCAGCCAGAACGAACAGATGAGGAATGTACCTTCCTCGCCCTGCAGTCCGTCGTCGGTCTCGTCGGTCCGGTAGCGGAGCACAAAACCGCGTTCGCTGAGGCTGCTCTCAATCGCCTCTACCGTCGCCCGTAGTCGCGGGTCTGTGCTCGGCCAGAAACCGAAGAGGGCGGCAAGCAGCACTGACGCATCGAGCACCTCGGTGTCGTAGTGCTGGCGCAACACGCCGCTCTCGCTCACGCCACGCGACTCGATGTCTGCCCTAATCTCCTGGGCGGTCGCGGCCCACGTGCTGGCCAACTCACCGTCTCCGCGCAACTGCGCCAACTTGGCGGCCCGGTCCAGAGCTACCCAGCACATCAACTTGGAGGACGCGTAGTGCTGTGGCGCTCCCCTTGCCTCCCAGATGCCTTGGTCCTTGTGATGCCAAACCGCTGACGCCCGTGTCGCCTGACTCTCCACGATGGGCCACAACCGTCGCGGCAGACGTTGCCGATGCTGGGTGTGCACGAAAATACAGTCGAGTACTGCGCCGTAAACATCGTTCTGCCGTTGGTCGAAGGCGCCGTTGCCGATGCGAACCGGCCGAGCGCCGTCGTACCCAGACAAGTGGTCGCGCTCTGACTCGCTGAGATCTCGGCGACCATCGATGCCGTACATGATTTGCAGCGACCCGTCGGCGTTGGGCTCCAAGTCAGCGACGAACTGCATGAACTCGTCGGCCTCCCAGTCGAGCGCCATCCAATGCAGTGCGTGCAAGGTGAACGTCGCATCGCGCATCCAGGTGTAGCGGTAGTCCCAGTTGCGTTCACCCTGCGGTGTTTCCGGCAACGAAGTGGTGAGGGCAGCGACGGCCGCGCCCGTCGGCATATACGAGAGCCCCTTGATGGTGAGAGCAGATCGCTGAATCGGCTCGCGCCATCGGTGGTCAAGATTCCTCGACTGGTCGAGCCACTCTTGCCAGAAGTCGACAGTGGTCGCGATCCGGGCCTGCGCGTCGTCAACGCTTTCGGGGGTGCGCAACTCGTGAGCCCACGAAAGTACACAGAATGCCTTCTCGCCGGCGTGGAGGACATGCCGAGCACGTACTCGATTGCCTTCAATTCCGAGCGCCAGATCGGTGCGCAACCGGATTGTCTCGCTGGCGCCCTGGGCATCGACGATGTGACGTTCACTGCCGACGAGCTTCCAAGTGGGGGCGATGTTGCCGTAGTCGAACATCGGCTCACACACCAACTCCATCTCGACGCTGCCGCGAACGCACTCGACCACCCGAATAAGCATGTGTTCAGCGTCGGCGTCGGCGGGCGGTCGGGTGTGTTCGGTGATGACATCGACTTCGTTTCCATCCCCCATGGTCAAAGCATCGGTCACCACGGCCCAACCCTGCTGCGTCCGCCAGGTTGTCTCGAGCACGTTGGTCCCCGGCAGGTAGCGGCGGGCAGCGGGCACGGTGAATCCATAAGGGCCGAAACGAAACTGTCCAGCCTCTCGGTCAAGCAGCGAGCCAAAGATGCTGGCTGAGTCGAACCGTGGAGTGCAGAGCCAGTCAATCGCGCCATCGGGCGCGACCAAGGCACCGGTATGGCAGTTGGAAAGGAAGGCGTACTGGGCGATCGGAGGAAAAGGCGACAACATCTCTACGCGCTTCGCGAAACGACGACGTCACAGATGTCTTCCAACGCCGCCCGCGCCGGGCCAGCTGGCAAGGGTGACAGCAACGCGCGCGATCGATCGGCGTAGCGAAGCAGGTCGGCCCGCGCCTTGTCCATGGCCGAACTCGCACGCAACAACTCCAGCGTCCGCTCGAGCCGAGCGTCATCCGACAGATCGGCGACCAACAAGTCCTGCAGCTCCTTGTCTGCGGCATCGCTAGAGGCCAAGGCATGCAAAACGGGCAGCGTGCGAACTCCCTCGCGAAGGTCAGTGCCCGGGGTCTTGCCCGACTGCTCGCTGTCGCTGGAAACATCGAGAACGTCGTCGGCGAGTTGAAAAGCAACGCCAATGCTTTCCCCAAAACGGGTCATGATGTCCACGACCTCTGCCGAAGCTCCCGCCATGAGGGCGCCGAACTGACCAGATGTGGCTATCAGAGAGCCCGTCTTGTCGGAGACCACCGACAGGTAATGCTCAACCGGGTCGTCGCCAGCCTGGATGCCCACGGTTTCCCTGATCTGCCCAATCACAAGCCGTTCGAAGGTGCGAGCCTGAATGCGGACGGCTGCTGGCCCGAGGTCGGCCAAGATATCCGAGGCTCGCGCAAACAAGAAGTCACCGGTCAAAATGGCGACCGTGTTGTCCCAGCGCGCGTTTGCTGAGTCAGCCCCCCGACGAAGTGCAGCCTCGTCCATGACGTCATCGTGGTAGAGGGTGGCCAGATGGGTGAGTTCCACAACTACGGCGGCCGGCACAACTTCGGGTGACTCCGGTTTGCCTAACTCCGCAGCCAGCAGTACTAGGAGCGGACGAAAGCGCTTGCCGCCTGCGTCGACCAGGTGTCGCGAGGTTTGGGTGACAAAGGGGTAGTTGCTCTCGACGCTGGCGCGAAGCTGATTCTCGACTTCGGCCATCGACTTAGTGACGCGCTCGCTCAGGCCAGCGTCGATGTCGGATAACCCGAACTCAGACATGTCGTTACCGCAGGAACACCGCGGAGTCACCGGCAAGTTCGAGAACCCACGATGGCACGACTCCCAGTGCGACGGTCACACCTACCGAAATAGCAATGGCCACAGTGGTGAAGAAACTCGGCACGGCGATGGTTGGCCCGTCCGGGGCTGGCTCTGAGAAGAACATCAGCACGATGACGCGCACATAGAAGAACGCTGCGACCGCGCTCATAAGCACACCGACGATGACCAAGGCCGTGGCTCCCCCTGATGCCGCTGCTTCAAAGACCGCGAATTTACTGGTGAACCCGGAGGTCAGCGGAATCCCAGCGAAGGCAAGCAGGAACAGGGCAAACGTCCCTGCTAACAACGGCGAACGTTTACCAAGACCCGCCCACCGGGACAAATGAGTGGCCTCGCCGCTCGCATCCCTCACCAACGTCACCACGGCGAAGGCACCGATTGTGCCAAAGCCGTAGGCCACGAGGTAGAACAAGGTGCTCGAGATGCCTGCGGTGTTGGCCGCGGCCACCCCCGTGAGAATGAACCCCGCCTGCGCGATGGATGAGTAGGCCAGGATGCGTTTGACGTCGGTCTGTGTGATGGCCAGCACCGACCCCACCACCATGCTGAGAATCGCCGCACCCCAGATGATGGGACGCCAATCCCAACTGTAGTCGCCGAGTGCCACATAGAACACGCGCAGCAAAGCTCCGAAGGCGGCAACCTTGGTGACGGCAGCCATGAATGCGGTGACCGGGGTTGGCGATCCTTGATAGACGTCGGGCACCCACGAGTGGAAGGGAACAGCGCCGATCTTGAAGAGCAGACCGACGGAAACCAGCGCAGTCCCAATCAACAACAGTGGATCGAGCGCAAGATTGGTGCCGATCGCCTCGTTGATACCAGCGAAACTTATGGAGCCGGAATAGCCAAACAGCAAGGCCGAGCCAAAGAGCAGGAAGGCCGAAGAGAAGGCGCCCAAAAGGAAGTACTTCAAGGCCGCTTCCTGAGACAGTAGCCGCCTGCGGCGTGAGAGACCGACCATCAGGTAGAGCGGCAGCGACAAGACCTCAAGAGCAACGAAGAGCATCAACAGATCGTTGGCGGCCGGGAAGAGCATCATCCCGGCAACCGAGAACAACGCCAGCGGCCAGATCTCGGTCTGCGTCACCCCCGCGCGCGTCAACTCGCGTTCGGCGACGCTGCCGGGAATGGTGGCTGCCGAGGGAGTAAAGGAGTCGCCGCCGGCATCGATCCGACGCTCGGCGAACACCAGGAAAGCCACCAACGACAGCAGCAACACCAGCGCCTGCAAGAAGACCGCAGGGCGGTCCATCATGATGGTGCCCTGCGCACCCGCCCTCACCACTGAGCCGGGAGCGACGTGCGGAATGGTGACCAGCAACAGATAGGCACTGGCGCCGATCAGCGCGCCAAAGGCGAGGACAAGCTGTACCGGTCGGCGCGACGTCCGAGGCAAGAATGCCTCGACCAGAACACCGAACACGGCGCCGCCAAACACGATGAGTGTGGGGATGATGAGTCGGTAGTCGAACTCCGGGGTGGCGAATCCTTCGACGGCTAGGTGAGTCATCGCACACCACCTATCGCTTCGGACACGACATCGGGCGTGATGGCCGGGGCGCCTACTTGGTCAATGGTGCGTTCGATCGCGGGATTAATCACGTCGAAGAGCGGCTGCGGATAGAACCCGAAGAAGATGGCGAGCGCGATCAACGGAGATATAGCCGCTGCCTCAATGGGAACAAGATCTTTGAACCCTTTGACGTTCTCGGTCGCTGGGCCTTGCGCCACCCGCTTGTACATCAGTAGGACGTAGAGCGCAGACAAGACGATCCCGATGACAGCGATAACAGCGGCGACCGGCCACCGCTCGTAGGAACCGACGAGCGTGGTGAGCTCGCCGACAAAACTGACCAGGCCGGGCAGCGACAGCGTGGCGAAACCAGCCATCAGAAACACGCCAGCGAGGACGGGAGCAACTCGTGCAACGCCGCCGTAACTGCTAATCATGGCCGAGCCGCGCCGCCGAATGAGGAATCCAACGGTCACAAACAACGCAGCCGCAGACAACCCATGAGCGAACATGTAGACGGTCGCTCCGGAGCCAGCGAGTTCTGTGAACGCGAAGATTCCCAAGATGATGGCGCCGAAGTGGGACACCGACGTGTAGGCAACCAGCCGGTTCATGTCACTTTGACCGATGGCTAGCAGCCCGGCATAGACAATGCCAAAGACGGCGAGGGTCACCACGACAGGAGCGGCCCACTGCGAAGCATCGGGGAAGAGCGGCAGACAAAGACGCAGCATGGCAAAGGTGCCGACTTTGTCGAGCACTCCGACGAGCAAGGTGTTCGTACCCGGCGTTCCAGCGGCCGCCGCATCGGGCAGCCAGGTGTGCACCGGCACCATGGGGGCCTTGACCGCGAACGCGAAGAAGAAGGCGACAAAAAGCCACCGCTCAGTGGTGGGGTCGAGCGAGAGCTCACCAAGGGCCAGGACGTCGAACGTGCCTTCTGCCAGTTCGCGAGACGAGATGACGTACAGGCTGATGACTCCTGCCAGCAGAATCAGTCCGCCCAAAAGGCTGTACAACAGGAACTTGACTGCCGCATAGCTTCGCTGCGCCCCGCCGAACATGCCAATCAGGAAATAGACCGGGATGAGCATGACTTCGAAGGCGACATAGAACAAGAACAGATCTGTCGCTGCGAACGCGAACACCACGACGCCTTCGAGGGCAAGAACCAGTCCACAGTAGGTACTGACCCGGTGTTTGCCGTCGTCAACGATCACGTGCCAGTCGGCCAGTAGGGCCACCGGCGTCAGCACAGCAACCAACGCGATGAGCACCAACGCGATGCCGTCGACCCCCACCGCGTATGAGATCCCGAACTGCGGAATCCAATCGACGCTCTCCACGAACTGGAAGGGCGCGACAGAGTCGGCATCAAACTGCAGGGCCATGGCCACTGTCAGACCAAGCACCACAAAGGAGATGACCAGCGCCATCTGCTTAGCCAGCGTGGCGCGTGAGGCAGGCAGGAACGCAACAACGACCGCGCCTGCGAGCGGCAGCGCGCCGATGGTGGTCAACCAGGGGAACTCGTTCACGACACCCTCACCAACACCAGAGCGCCGACCACGAGTACGGCTCCCGCGAACATTGATAGCGCGTAGGTGCGCACGAATCCTGACTGCCAGCGACGGAGTCGGCCCGATGAGCCACCGATAAGTGCGGCACTGCCGTTGACCGCGCCGTCGACACCCTTGATGTCAAACCACACGAGGAAACGTGTGAGGTACTGCCCCGGCCTCATAGCGACGCCCTCATTGATGGCGTCGTCGTAGAAGTTGCGACGAGCCGCCACGGTGAGGAGCGATCCGGCGGGAGCTGTGACTGGTACGGGCTTACTGGCGTACTGCAGGTAGGCCAGCGCGACCCCGACACCGACCAAGGCGAGGACGAGGGCAGAAATCACCCACACTGGCACTGAGAAATCGTGCTCGATGGGCTCACCAACAACAGGCTCGAGCCAGACAACGAAACGATTGCCGGCCGCGAGCACCAGTCCGGCGAAAGCCGACAACAGTCCAAGCACAACCAACGGACCTGTCATGACCTTGGGCGACTCGTGCGGGTGGGCATCGTCTGCCCAACGCCGCTCTCCGAAAAAGGTCATGAGCACAACACGAGTCATGTAATAGCCGGTGATACCCGCGCCGATCGCAGCGAGCACTCCGAGCCAAACGTTCTCGCCAAGCGCTGCCTCGATGATTTTGTCCTTGGAGAAGAAGCCGTCGAACGGCGGAATGCCGATGATGGCGAGGTACCCGGCCATGAAGGTAATGAAGGTGATGGGCATGACTTTGCGCAGCCCGCCGAAACGCCTCATATCGAGCTCGTCGTTCATGGCATGCATGACCGATCCCGCACCAAGGAACAAGTTGGCCTTGAAGAAACCGTGGAGTAGTAGGTGCATGATGGCGAACGCGTAACCAGCTGGCCCGAGTCCGGCGGCCAGCACCATGTAACCGATCTGGCTCATGGTCGAGCCGGCCAGCGCCTTCTTGATGTCGTCCTTCGCGCAACCAATGGCTGCACCCAGCAGCAGCGTCGCCACCCCGACAATCGCTACCGCGAGGCGGGCCCCTTCGCTGAGGTTGAAGATGGGGGCGGACCGCACGATGAGATACACCCCAGCAGTCACCATGGTGGCTGCGTGTATGAGCGCGGACACCGGCGTTGGGCCGGCCATCGCGTCCAGCAACCAGGCCTGCAGTGGTAGTTGCGCCGACTTTCCGCAGGCCGCGAGCAAGAGCAGCAGACCAAGGGCCAAAATCGTGCCGGAACTTGCCTCTGGGGCATTCTCGAAGACGCCGGCGAATGCGGTCGTCCCGAACGTGGCGAACAACACCATGATGGCGACGCCCAGCCCCATATCGCCCACACGGTTCATCACGAACGCCTTGTTGCCAGCCGTCGCGTAGTCCGGACGCTGGTTCCAGAAGCCGATCAGCAGGTAGGACGCGAGGCCAACTCCCTCCCAGCCGATGTAAACCATGACGTAGTCGTTGGCCAACACCAACAACAACATCGACGCTACGAAGAGATTGAGGTACCCAAAGAACCTGCGACGGCCCGCATCTTCACTCATGTACCCGAGGGAGTAGACGTGGATGAGTCCACCGACGAAGGTGATGAGAAGGACGAAAATCATGGACAACTGGTCGACCAGGAAGCCGACGTTGACATCGAAAATGCCGGCACTCGCCCAGGTGTAGAGATCTTGGGCCTTGGCACGTTCCCCCGACGGTTCGCCCAGCATGGCGATGAACTGAAGTGCCCCGATGGCGAAGGCAATCCAAACAGTCAGCACACCGAGGTAAGGCCCCCACTTGTCAGTGCGTCGACCACCGAGAAGCAGCACGGCCGCACCCATCAGGGGCAAGGCAACCAAGAGCCAGGTCAAGGAGAAGACGCCGCTGGCTTCCCCCGCGACCTGAAGCGGCGTCTCTACCGCTTCGTCGGAAAGCAGCGCAATGGCGTTCATCGCGTCACAATCCTGGGGTTGGACACACAAGAACCTTTCGAGGCGTTTGCTGACATCAGAACTTCAGGAGGTTCGGGTCGTCCACCGAAGCGGAGCGTCGAGTGCGGAAAATAGCAACAATGATGGCTAGCCCAACCACGACCTCCGCAGCCGCAACCACCATGACGAAGAACGCAACGACCTGGCCATCGAGATTTCCGTTCATTCGCGCGAAGGACACGAAAGCCAAGTTGGACGCGTTGAGCATCAGTTCCACGCACATGAAGACGACGATGGCGTTGCGGCGGGTGAGGACTCCGGCGGCCCCGATGGTGAAGAGCAGCGATGCCAGGTAGAGGTAGTTCACCGGGTTCATTGGTCGCCCTCACCCTCAGGGAGTTCGCGCGGTGCTGGTCGAGCCGTTCCCCGCGCTCGGAGCTGATCGGGAACCGATGCCTCCGCGGTGGTGCCGTCGGGCAGGAGGGCAGGAGTATCGACGGCGTTACGCGTCGCGTAGACCCCTGGCGTGGTTCGCGGTGTCGGGTGGTTGCTGGCGATCCGTTCCGCGGCGCGCTCTGCCTGTGAGCGGCGCGGGCTCTGCCGTTCGCGATGGGTGAGCACCATGGCGCCAACGGCCGCCGTAATAAGGAGCGCGCTCACGATCTCAAAGGGGAACACGTACCTGGTAAAGATGAGCTCGGCCAGTGCCTCCACATCGCCTCCGGCGGCCTCGCTTGCCGGGCCAACTCCTACCGGGTCCGGAAAGACCGAGCGGGCAATCCCAGATGCGAGCAGTCCGCCGAAACCAAGTGCCAGCAGCACGGTGATGACGCGTTGCCCGCGCAATGTCTCGACGAACGAGTCGGAGGCATCCACACCTACCAACATCAGTACAAACAAGAACAGCATCATGACGGCGCCGGTGTAAACCACCACCTGGACAACCCCCAGGAACACACCGCCCTGCATGACGAAGAGCACCGCCAGCACAATCATGGTCAGTGCCATCCAGAGCGCACTGTGAACTGCTTTGCGACTGAGCACGATCATGATGGCCGCGACGACCGCCACTGGAGCCAGCAACCAGAAGGCGACGGCCTCGCCAGTCGAGGTCGTCGCTACGAGCAGGGCGTCGGTCACGGGGTATCTGCCCTCTTGGGCTCGGGAGCATCAAACTCGCCCGCGTAGTAGTTGGCCTCCGTTGTTCCAGGCGCCATGTCGTGGGGGGGCGGCCGCATGGACTCGGTGATTGGGCCGAGGAGATCCTGCTTTTCGAAAATCAGGCTGGCCCGGCTGTTATCGGCCAACTCGTACTCGTGGTTCATGGTGAGCGCGCGCGTTGGGCACGCCTCCAGACACATGCCGCAGAAGATGCACCGCAAGTAGTTGATTTGGTAGACGCGACCGTAACGCTCGCCCGGAGAAAAGCGCTCGTCGTCGGTGTTTGACGCACCCTCGACGTAGATGGCATCTGCCGGGCATGCCCAGGCGCACAATTCGCAACCGATGCATCGCTCAAGCCCGTCTGCGTACCGATTGAGCACGTGCCGTCCGTGGAAACGAGGCAACATGGGCTTGCGTTCTTCGGGGTACTGCTCAGTGGTGACTTTCTTGAACATGGTCCGGAACGTGACGCCGAACCCTGCAATGGGATCCAGGAAACTAGCCATCTTGTTCCTCCGCGTCAGACTTGGCAGCGTCGGCACGTGAACCGCTGACGCTTGCCGGGACTGCCCGCCGCGACCCCTCGGTTGGCACTTGGCTAGGCAGCGGCGGAACAGGGTAACCGTTGGCGAATGCGTCGAACTCCTCTGGTTCCTCGGACTCATCGGCTCCGTCGCGAGAACGCGCGCTCGTAAAGTCCCAAGCGAGACTGACGATGATGAGCGCACCTAGCGCCAACGAACCCCAAAGCACGATCTGGCCTCGGTCGAACTCGTACTCGTTGGCCAACGCGCGCACTGTGGCTACCACCACAATCCACACCAGCGAGGCTGGAATGAGCAGTTTCCAGCCGAACTTCATGAACTGGTCGTAGCGGAGGCGAGGCAATGTGCCGCGGAGCCAGATGAAGATGAACATGAAGACCCAGAGCTTGCCGACGAACCACAGCAGGGGCCACCAGCCCTCGTTGGCGCCCGGCCAAATGGGTCCACCGAGTGGCCACGGAGCCTGCCAACCGCCCAGGAACAAGGTGGTGGCCAGGGCCGCGACCGTGAACATGTTGATGTACTCCGCGAGAAAGAACAGCGCGAACTTCAGTGAGCTGTACTCGGTGTGGAACCCACCGACAAGTTCGCCCTCGGCCTCCGGCAGGTCGAAGGGGGCACGGTTGGTTTCACCGACCATCGAGATGGCGTAAATGATGAACGAGGGCAGCAGCACGATGGCAAACCAGAAGCGGTCTTGCGCAGACACGATCTCGGACGTCGACATCGATCCCGAGTACAAGAACACCGCAACAAACGACAGCCCCATGGCAATTTCGTAGGAAATGACCTGGGCCGATGAACGGAGCCCGCCCAACAACGGATACGTGGAACCACTCGACCATCCGGCCAGGACAAGTCCGTACACACCTACCGACGCCACCGCCAACACATAAAGGACGGACACCTGAAAGTCGGTGAGTTGTAGCGGGGTCTGATAGCCAAAGATGCTGACCACGGGACCGAAGGGGATGACCGCAAAGGCGAGGAAGCAAGTAGTGGCCGAAATGATGGGAGCCAAGATGAAGACCGCCTTGTCGGCGGCGGTCGGGATGATGTCTTCCTTCAAGGCCAACTTGATGCCGTCGGCCAATCCCTGAAGCAATCCGAGGGGGCCGACTCGGTTTGGGCCGATGCGCTGCTGCATCCGCGCGACCACGCGGCGTTCCGCCCAAATCATGACCAGGGTGCTCACGACAAGGAAAACAAAGATGGCGATCGCCTTAATGAGCGACAACCACCAAGGGGTATCAGCTAACGCTTCGGTGACGCTCTCCGCCAGCAGCGTGCTTCCCAGAGCGTGGGTCATCAGCTGACCCCCTTTACCGAGACTTCGTCACCGGACACTGCCCGCAAGGAAGAGGCGACGTCGCCAGTGACAACGACGGTGCCGGGCGCTACCTCGGCGACACGGGTCTGCGCAGTAGTGCTGCCGTGTGCGGTGCTCACCGTCGCGAGGTCGCCCTCTGAAAGGCCGAGGGATGCGGCCGCGGCGGCGTCCAGCGAAAGCTCGGTGCCGTGGGCGGTGGCCGCCAGATAAGGCTCGTCTTGCTGTAGCGCCGCGCTGCTGAGCAGGGGCTGCCAGGTAGAAAGCAACAGCCCGCCAGGGGCGATGGCACCGTTGGCGGGGTGGGGGGACTCCTCGGGAGGCGACACGCGCGTGCCTGACCAGCCAGCAAACTCCTGCCACTGCGCACGCAACTCAGCAAGTGTCGATGCCCCTCTGGGGGCACCCATCGCGTCGCGGAGAGCAGTCAGCACGCGCGCATCCGACAGCAACTGAGTCTCGCGCAAAGCCTGGTCGAATGGCCGCTCTCGCCCTTCCCAGTTGATGAAGCGGCCGGCTTTCTGCGGGGCCGCGGCAACCGGCAGGACGACGTCGGCGAACTCGGTGACTTCGTGGGCCCTGGTATCCAAAGCCAGCACGAAGTCGGCACGCTGCAGCGCCTTCGATCCATCGGCGGGCAGATCGCGAAGTTCAACACCGGCTACCACCAACGCAGACAGCGTTCCCGCTGCTGCCGCAGCCACCATGGCCTGGGCATCGAGCCCTGGCGCGTCAGAAATACTTTCCACGCCCCAGATCGCGGCCGCGTCGACACGAGCTGCGGCATCACTCACGGGTCGTCCGCCTGGCAACAACGATGGCAACAACCCGGCATCGAGCGCACCACGCTCGCCTGCTCGGCGGGGCACCCAAGCGACCGGGACCCCAGTGGTCTGGGCTAGTTGGCTGACTGCCGAAAGCAGACCCGGAACGGACGCGGCGCGCTCACCGACGAGCATCAGCGCACCGTCTGTGCGCATCAAGTCATTGACCTCAGCGGAAGCTACCGCTGCGGGCTCGTCACCGGGGCGGGTGGCGATCAGGGTGCCTGACAACTTCTTCAGGCCAGCGGACGCGGTGGCCGCGATGCTGACAACTTGAGTACCCGCCGCTCGGGCCGCCTTGCGAAGGCGCAGGTGAACGATCGGTGACTCATCTTCTGGCTCAAAGGCCACCAACATCACGGTGGATGCCTGCTGCAGGTCGGCGTAGGTTGGCCCAACCGGCGCCCCGGCAACATGCGCCGCCAGGAACTGCTCTTCTTCAGGGGAAGCAGGGCGTGCCCGGAAATCGACGTTGTTGGTGTTCAGCACGACGCGTGCGAATGCGCTGTAGGCCAACGCGTCGTCAGCTGAGAGGCGACCGCCGGCGATGAGGCCAACCTTGCCGCTGTTCCGTGCCAGCCCAGCAGCGGCCGCGTCGAGCGCCTCGCCCCATGAAGCCAGACGCAGTTCGCCATCTTCTCGAATCATTGGCCGCTCAAGGCGATCGGCTGATTCGACGTAGCGGAACGCGAATCGTCCCTTGTCGCAGTTCCACTCCTCGTTGACCTCAGGGTCAACGGCAGCCATCCGACGGACGATGGTGTTGCGCCGGCTATCGGTGCGCTGTGCACACCCAGATGCGCAGTGTTCGCACGCGGTGGGCGTAGACACCAAGTCGAAGGGGCGCGAACGGAATCGGTACATGGAGCTAGTGAGCGCTCCTACGGGGCAGATCTGAATCGTGTTGCCGGAGAAGTAAGAGTTGAACGGTTTATCGGTGGCGATTCCAACTTGTTGTTGAGATCCGCGGTCAAGCAGTTCAATGAGTGGGTCGCCGGCAATCTCGTCGGCAAACCTGGTGCAGCGTGCGCAAGAGACACAACGTTCGCGGTCGAGCAGCACCTGCGCCGAGAGGTTGATGGGCTTGGGGAACGTGCGTTTGGGCCCGTCGAAACGCGTTTCCGCCTGACCGTTACTCATGGCCTGGTTCTGCAACGGGCACTCGCCACCCTTGTCGCAGACAGGGCAGTCGAGCGGGTGGTTGATGAGCAAGAACTCCATGACGCTGCGCTGTGCGTCGTCGGCCATTTCAGAGGAGACCTGGGTGCGGACCACCATGCCGTCACCGCACGCGACGGCACAGGCTGGCTGAGGCTTGGGCATACCTTCGACCTCGACCAGGCACATGCGACAGGCAGCCACTGGGTCAAGGAGCGGATGGTCGCAGAACCGTGGAACGGCGACGCCAATCTGCTCGGCGGCACGGATGATCTGAGTGCCCTTAGGGACTGTCATCTCCACGCCGTCGATCGTCAAGGTGACGAGGTCGTCGCCCTGCTCCGCCGGAACGTTTCCTGAACCAGCGGGGGTAGTGATAGTCACGAGGCGCTCACCCCCGAGAAGATGGTGGCCGCAACCGGGTCAAAGAGGTCGTCAGCGGCGGTGTGGGTGCCCTCAGCAATCTCTTCCGAGAAGTACTTGATGGCTCCTGGGAACGGGGTGGCGGCGGCATCGCCAAGGGCACAGAACGAGCGACCGGCAATCTGTGAGGAGACGTCGTTGATGGTGGCGATGTCATCGACGCTGCCCACACCAGCTTGTAGCCTTCGCAACATGTCCACCAGCCAATAGGTGCCCTCGCGACAAGGGGTGCACTTGCCACACGACTCGTGCTTGTAAAACTCCAGCCAGCGGGTGACGGTTCGCGTCACGCTAGTGGTCTCGTCGAACACCATGGGAGTTCCTGTACCCAACATGGATCCGGCCGCCGCTATGTCTTCGTAGGTGTAGGGAACGTCGAGGTGTTCCTCGGTGAGCAGCGGCACACTGCTTCCCCCCGGCACCCAGAACTTCAGCTGATGCCCGGAGCGGATGCCGCCGGCCCACTCCAAAAGCTCGCGCATGGTGGTTCCCATGGGGGCTTCGTAGATACCGGGCCGCTCGACGTGTCCGGACACGGCAAAAAGTTTGATTCCCGGCGACTTCTCGCTGCCAAACGACTTGTACCACTGCGCGCCGTTCACCAAAATCGACGGCACGCTGGCAATTGTTTCGACGTTGTTGACGACCGTGGGTGACGCATAGAGCCCTGCCACCGCGGGGAACGGCGGCTTCAACCGGGGCTGTCCTCGAAAGCCTTCGAGGGAATCCAAAAGCGCGGTCTCTTCACCGCAGATATAGGCACCTGCACCGGAATGCACCACGACGTCGAGATCAAAACCAGAGCCTTGGATGTTGTCGCCTAGGTAGCCGGCGGCATATGCCTCACTCACGGCTGAATTCACCCGGCGAATGACGTGCGGGACTTCGCCGCGTACGTAAATGAATGCGTGGTTGGCCCTGATTGCGTAAGACGCGGCAATGACCCCTTCGACGAGCGAGTGGGGGTTTGCCAGCATGAGCGGGATGTCTTTGCATGCGCCGGGCTCGGACTCATCGGCGTTGATGACGAGGTAGTGAGGCTTGCCATCGCCCTGCGGAACAAAGCCCCACTTCATGCCCGTAGGAAAGCCAGCACCCCCTCGCCCCCTGAGACCGGAGTCTTTGACAACCGCGACGACCTCGTCGGGCTGCATACCCAGTGCGATGGCTACCGACTCGTAGCCGCCGTGGCGGCGATAGCCGTCGATGGTGTGTGAGTCAGCCTCGTCCCAGTGGGCTGACAACAGGGGGGTAAGCGGCACCTTAAGATCCCGCTCCCCTGCTGTCGGACGACGCTTTTGCTTGCGCCGCGTTCGTCTGGTTGGAAACAGCCGTGTCGAAGTCGCCGTTGGCCTTGGCCAGTTTCAAGCCCGCCAACATACGGTCGTCGCCGTGGTCGCCTTCGCCTGCCAACGAGTCGTCCACTCCAGCGATGGTGCGCTCCGACTCCTTGAACGAGCGAATAGCTGGTCCGCGCGAGCTCACTAATCGCTCGCCAGCACGGAGCGCGTCGACCACGTCTTTGGCTTTCGAGACGGTCATGTCGTCCAGAAACTCCCAGTCGGCGGTCATCACCGGAGCGTGCGTGCAGGCCGCTTGACACTCGATGCGCTCGAGCGTGACTTTCCCGTCGGGTGTGGTCTCGCCGTGGCCGACGCCGCAGTGCTCGGTGAGGGCAGTCCAGATCTCGTCGCCGCCGAGCAAAGCGCACAAGGAGTTGATGCAGACGCCCACGCGATGCTCGCCACTTTGGCGCTCGACGTACATCGTGTAAAACGTCGCGACGGCAGTAACTTCGGCGTCCGTCAGCCCCACCATGCTCGCAACTTCGGCAATGCCCTCGGTGGTGATGGCCCCTTCATCGGCCTGTGCCAGATGAAGCAACGGCATCAGGGCAGACCGCTGCCTCGGGTAGAGCGCGAGAGTCTCGCGCATCTGTTCCCGAGTCTGTTCGGTGACGGCCATCGGTTTCCTCGTTCGCTATCGGTTCAGGCAGTTAGTCAGGGAGTTAGTCAGGGGGCTGGTCGGCGAGTAAAGGATGTGGTTACTCACCGGTCGACCCCGCCCAAGACGGGGTCAATGGATGCGACGGCGACGATGACGTCTGCAATCTGCGACCCTTCACACATGGCGCCGACAGCCTGCAAATTGGTGAACGACGGGTCGCGGTAGTGCACGCGATACGGACGGGTGCCGCCGTCGCTGGCCATCAGCACCCCCAACTCACCGCGGGGTGACTCGACGGACGAGTACACCTGCCCGGCGGGAACGCTGAAGCCCTCCGTGACCAACTTGAAATGGTGAATCAGGGCTTCCATCGACTCGTTCATGATGTGGTTGATGTGCTCGCGGCTGTTCCCTTGGCCATCAGCGCCGATGTTGAGTTGCGCAGGCCAGGCAATCTTTCGGTCCTCCACCATGACCGAGCCTGGCCCTAGGTCTTCGAGTCGATCGGCCACCTGATCGATGATGCGCAGCGACTGAACCATCTCGTCCAGGCGGACTCGGAATCTGCCGTAGGAGTCGCAGGTGTCCCAGGTAGCCACATCGAAGTCGAACTCGTCGTAGCCGTGGTAGGGCTGGGTCTTGCGCAAGTCCCACGGGAGCCCGGTCGAACGCAAAATTGGACCGGTGATTCCCAACGCCATGCACCCAGCGAGGTCGAGGTATCCGACTCCCTCCAGGCGTCCTTTGAAAATGGCGTTCTCGTTGCAGAGGTCTGCGTAGTCTTTGATGCGCTTCTCCATCACGCCATGGAACTCACGCACTTTGGCAATGCCGCCCTTGGGCAAATCCTGCGCAACGCCGCCCGGCCGGACGTACGCGTGGTTCATGCGCAACCCGGTAACCAACTCAAACAAGTCGAGCACGAGCTCGCGTTCGCGAAAACCGATGGTCATGACGGTGAGTGCACCAATTTCCATGCCACCGGTGGCAATGCACACCAAATGAGAAGAGATGCGGTTGAGCTCCATCATCAAGATGCGAATGAGGTTGGCCCGCTCAGGAATCTGGTCGGTGATGCCCAGCAGCTTCTCGACGCCCAGGCAGTAGGCGGTTTCGTTGAAGAAAGGCGCTAGGTAGTCCATCCGCGTGACGAATGTGACGCCCTGGGTCCAGTTGCGAAACTCTAGGTTCTTCTCGATCCCGGTATGCAGGTAACCGATGCCGCACCGCACGTCGGTGACCGTTTCTCCATCAAGCTCGAGGATGAGGCGCAAGACACCGTGTGTTGATGGGTGCTGTGGGCCCATGTTGACGACGAGCTGGCCTTCGGCGAGTTCGGCGGCTTCGGCGGCAAAGGAGTCCCAGTCGCCACCAGTGACGGTGTAAACCTGACCCTCGGTCGTTGGTCGGGCTGCCGCGAATGGATCTGCCTCATACGGACCAGCAGTGGTTGTCATCAGGTGTACTGCCTCCGCTCATCTGGCGGCGGGATCTCAGCACCCTTGTACTCAACAGGAATTCCGCCGAGGGGGTAGTCCTTGCGTTGCGGATGGCCGGGCCAGTCGTCGGGCATCTCGATGCGAGTAAGTGCCGGATGCCCGTCGAAAATGATGCCGAAGAAGTCGTAAGTCTCGCGCTCGTGCCAGTCGTTGGTGGGGTAAACCGAGTAGAGCGAGGGAATGTGCGGATCGGCGTCGGGACATGACACTTCAAGGTTGATGCGTCGATTGTGCGTGATGGACATCAGTGGGTACACCGCGTGTAGCTCGCGCCCCGCGTCCCCTGGCCAGTGCACCCCTGTCACGCCCAGGCACATCTCAAATCGCAGGTCGGCGTCGTTGCGCAGTGTGAGGGCAACATCGACGATGAAGTCGCGTCGGATATGCAACGTCATTTGTCCGTGTTGAATGACGACTTTCTCGACGGCGTCGCCCAGGCCGGGGTAGGCACGTGCGAGCGAGTCGTAGCAATCGTCGAACCAATCCCCGAAAGGGCGAGCAGCTGCCGGCGCGACCGCGATCGCCTCGACTAACCCCCCGAAACCGGAAGTGTCGCCGCCGTCTGGCGCACCGAACATGCCGTCGCGCACGCCGACAACGTCCAAGGTGGTGGCGTTCGCAGGAACCAGGGGCTGATCCCCCTGCGTGGGGGACGTCACCGCAGCAGCCCCTTCATGGTTGCCGTGGATGGCGCAACGAGCGCGGCCGCCTCACGCTCACGCTGCTCTTTGACGAGCTGGGGGCCGAGTTTTTCCTGTTTGATTTGTTCGTGCAGCTTCAAGATTGCGTCCATCAGCTGCTCCGGGCGTGGCGGGCAGCCGGGCCGGTAGATGTCGACCGGGACGACGTGGTCGACGCGTTGCAGGATGGCGTAGTTGTTGAA
>Ga0190272_10000311_pt1 | contig 27425 bp, 19 predicted proteins | sample Popmic504T_FD_133746 | JGI IMG/M metagenome (GOLD analysis project Ga0190272, IMG submission 133746) | Populus adjacent soil microbial communities from riparian zone of Shoshone River, Wyoming, USA - 504 T | ecosystem: Environmental > Terrestrial > Soil > Riparian zone | place: USA: Wyoming...
AAGGGTGTGGCGGTCAATCGGTCGGGTATTGGTGGTGTGGCGGGTTCGGTGTATGTGGCGGAGGGGAATGCGAACCACCGGATCTCGCAGTTCACCGCGGATGGCGATTTCGTTCGTACGTGGGGTTTCGATGTCGTGGTCGCGGGTGCTCCGAACGACACCGGGACGGGTCTTGAGGTCTGCGATGTGACCGCTGGCAACACCGTCGGTCAGTGCAAGGCGGGTCTGTCTGGGGCGGCTGCGGGGCAGTTGGCCAGTCCGTCGGGGATCGCAGTCGATCAGACCAACGGCTATCTGTATGTCACGAGTATCAGCAACCGTCGTGTGGATGTGTTCTCGGGTACCGGCCAGTTCGCTGGGGCGTTCGGTTGGGATGTGGACCCGGCCGGTGTTGTGGAACCGGAGATCTGCACCGTCGCTACGACCTGTAAGGCCGCCGGGACGGCGGGCGGTGACGCTGGTCGGTTCGGCGCGCTCGCGCTCTCGATGCCGGCGGTCGATCCTAATGTTTCGGGGAAGGTCTATGTCCCGGATCCGGGCAACCTGCGTGTGGCGCAGTACTCCACGACGATCGCCGCTGGTGTCCTGACCGGCGCTTCGTTTGACAAGGCGTTCGGTTGGGACGTCATCCCCGGCGGCACGCCAGGGTTGGAGTCGTGCACGGTCGGTACGACTTGCCAGGCCAGCCAGCCGACCACCGGCGGCAACAATCCGGGCCAGTTCGCCAGCGGCGGCAGTCCGGGAGCGGTCGCGGTCGACAGCACCGGCGCGATCTATGCCACCAGCGGCCCCTTGAGCACCGGGACGTGCTCTGCGGCGATACCATGCCGGATCCAGAAGTTCTCGCCCGACGCCAGCACGGTGACTGACTTCGGACCCGCCTCCGGGCCGGGCCAACTCACCTTCACCTCCGGTACCGCGGTCACGGTCGCTGCGAGCAACATCGCCATCGACCCGAGCAACGATCACGTCTTCGTTCTGCGCAGGGAGTCCTCGACCAGCTACCGGGTGCTCGAGTACGACAGCACCGGCACCCATCTCGAGACACACCCCAGCGGCGCCGCACTCCCAACGACCTCACCGAACAACTCATCGCCCGGTCTGGCGGTCGGGCCCGACGGGCGCGTCTACGCCAACATGGCCACCGCCGGCGGCGGCCAGGTGTTCATCCTCGGCCCGGTCGACCCCGCGACGGTCGCGATCGATCCGGTCTTGACGGTGGGTACGACGGCGACGTTGAACGGCACGGTTGAGATCCCGGCGCCTGGGGCGCCGACGTTCATCACGAAGTATCACTTCGAGTACTCCAAGAACGGCATCGATTGGGTCAGCGTCCCTGTCCCGGACGAGAACGTCGGCGACGGCTCCACGGGCATTCACGCGGTTTCGCAGCTGGTCACCGGCCTCGAGCCGGGCACGCTGTACTCGGCGCGGCTGACCGCGACCACCGCCTCGACGGTCACCAGCGACATCGCGACGTTCACCACCGACACTGTCGAGCCGCGTGTCGCTTTGACCTATGTGCAGGAGGTCACCCAAACCGAAGCGCAACTCGGCGCGCACATCGACCCCGAGGGCCTACCCACCAGCTACCGCTTCGAGTGGGGCGACGCACCATGCTCGGCCAACCCCTGCACCGAGGTCCCCGCCTCTGGCCGCGACCTCGGCGACGGCAGCTCGGTCGTGGTCGCCAAAGAGGACCTCTCCGACCTGTCATCAGCGACCTCCTACCACTACCGCGTCGTCGCGACCAACTCAGAGGGTTCGACCGAGGGCCCTGATCAGGTCTTTGAGACGTTGAACTCCTGCGGTCTTACCGACGATCGCTGCTATGAGATGGTGTCGCCGTCGGACAAGGGGCCGGTTGGTGCGGCCGGCGACATTGCGATCTTGGGCAATGGGTTGCGGTTTCAGGTGGCGCCCGATGGTTCGGCGATCGCTTACAGCACGGCGTATGGCGACTCGGATTCCACCGCTGGCAGTGAGGTTCTCTATCAGGCGTCGCGGGGTTTGTCGGATTGGTCGTCGTTTCAGTTGAGCGCGCCTGCGTTGGGTGTCCCGACTGACAGTCAATCGAGCAACCCGTCGCTGCCGTTGGCGTTGGCGTCAGATCTGAGTTGCGGCTTCTATATCAGTACGCAGCGGTTGGCTGCTGATGCTCCGCAGGAGATGCTCGACGTGGGCATGGGACTGTTGTATAGGCGTAACGCCGACGGTAGCTGGACTACGGTCACGAGCCTGCCGGCGCTCAATCCCACTAGCGTCGAGTCGCTCAATCAGTACGTGGTCATGGGGATGTCGGATGAGCCTGGCAACCGTTGTGGCCGGGTGGTGTTTCGGACGAACTTCGTGTATCCGGGCGTCGATGGTGGTGTCGGTGCCAGGACCTATGAGTGGAACGATGGTGTTCTGAGCACTGTGGGCAAGATCCCAGGTCCTGGAGGGGAGGTCGACGCGGCGCTCGTTCCGGGGGCCTCCGCCGGCTTCACGTTCGGCTCTTTTCTCAATTTTGCTGGTGCGGTCACGCGGGACACGTCGCGGATCTTTTTCCAGGCTGTCAGGCAGGCCAGTCCGAAGCCGGCGGAGGTCGGTTCGCTTGGTGTCTTCGTTCGTGACAGCGGCGCTGCGGCTGTCGATGTCTCACTGTCGCAGACCGCGGTCGCCAATAATGGCGCTTCGCGGTATGAGACGGCATCGGCGGACGGCCAGCATGTCTTTTTCACCGCCCGCTATGGGCTGGCGGCCAACGGTGACACCGATGGCCCTACGAGCTGTGCGATCGTTAGTGATTCGGGGAATGGCCCGGGGTGTGATCTGTATCGGTATTCGGTTGGGGATGGGTCGCTGACGTCGGTGACGGGCGAGAACTCCAGCCCTGGCGGTGCGGGTGTTGGGGGGATCATCGATGTGTCCGAGGACGGGTCGCATGTCTATTTCGCGGCGCGCGGCCAGCTCGTGCAGGGTGAGGGCAACAGCGAGGCCAAGAACCTCGCCGACAACGACCACAGTGTCTATCTTGCGGTTGGCGGCACGCTGAAGTTCGTCGGCACCCTCGGTGGCGGTGGTGGTTTCACGACCGCCGCTGCCCTCGCCACCAAGAGAACGGCGTTTATCAACCCGTTTTGGACGTCGAGGGTGGCTTCGGATGGCGGTCGTTTGTTGTTTGCGTCCGCGGCGGACATGGGTGGGCTTGAGAGCGGTGGGTTCCCTGAGGCGTATCTGTATGACGCCGGCACGGATCAGACGATCTGTTTGTCGTGTCGGCGGGATCGTCAGCCGTCGGCCGCGCCACACCCGTTTCCACTACCGACACAGGATACGAATTCCCGGAACGTTCCTTCGGTGACGCTGACCGCGGACGGCAGGCGCGTCTTCTTCTTCTCGGCGAACCGTCTCGCGTCTGGAGCGACCGAGGGCCAGCCGAATCTGTATCAGTGGGAGGACGGCCAGGTGTCGTTTCTTGCGAGCTCAGCGCCGAGCACTACCGGCGCACCACTGAAGTTCGCCGGCGCGAGCGCCAGCGGCGACGATGTGTACTTCACGACTGTCGACCATTACACGTGGGAGGACACCGACGGCAAGCTCGACGTCTATGACGCGCGTGTCGGCGGCGGGTTCCCAGAGCCGCCTGCGCCGCCGGATCCGTGCGATCCGCTCGCGGCTGCCGGTTGTGAGGGGCCGGGTGCCGGGGAGTCCGGTCCTGGGCCGGTCGAGACGTCAAAGCCCGGCGACGGCGATCTGACCGCCGGGCCGCGTGCGGTGGTGTCGGTCGCGGGTTTGACCGGAGTGCAGCGATCGCGGCTGGCGGCCGGCCGGAAGGTGGCGGTCGCGGTTCGGGTGAGCCGGCCGGGGGCGATCTCGGTGCGTGGGACGGCGACGATCGCCGGCCTGCGCGCAGCGGTGCTCTCAGGATCGGCGCGCGCACAGGGTGCGGGCAGGTATCGGGTGCCGGTGTCTTTGTCGCGTGCTGCGGTCAGACGCCTGAAGCGGTCTGGTTCGTTGCGGGTCGCGCTTTCGGTGCGGTTCAGCGGAGCGTCTAAGGGCGTGACGCGCCAGGTCGTGTTGCGTAAGGCGAGGGCGAGCAAGCGAACAGCCAACAACGACCGGAGGGCCTCCCGATGACCCGCACCGCTACCAACAACCCTCTGCCACGCTGGTCGGTGCTGTTCGCGCTCTCGATCGCGTTGCTGCTAGCTGCGAGCGCTGTCGGGGCTGTTTCGGCTCGGGCGGCGTCACCGGCCTGGGAGGCCGTCGCTGCGACGGGTCCGACGAATCTCGAGCCGTATGTCAACGACCGCCAGAGCATCGTCATCCAAGCATCCGCGGGCGCTTTTCGGCTGACTTATGAGGGCTCGACCACGCCAGACCTCGCATCCGGCGCGTCGGCGGCGACGGTCGAGGCTGCGCTCAACGCGCTCCCGACGATCAGCGCCGGTGGGGGGAGCGTCAACGTCACCGGTAGCGGGCCGTATGTCGTGGAGTTCGATGGTGGGCCGCTCGCTGACGGTCCGGTGAGTCCGCTGACAGCCAGTAATGGTGTTCCGGCGCTCTCTGGTTCTGGCCCGGTGCTGCTCGGTGTGGCGCGGTCGCCTGCGGCGACGTTGGTGGTGTTGGTGTCGAATGTTGGCGGTGTCGCGAGCTCGGGGACGACCACTGTGACGGTGGGGCCGTTGCCTGCTGGGGTCACGACGGCCGCCGTCGGCGCAGGCCGTCGAGGGACGGTTGTTGCGGGTGCGAGCGGTCCGGGTTGGTCGTGTACCCCTGAGGGTGCCGGTCAGGTGACGGTGACCTGTACGCGCAGCGATTCGACTCCTTCGTTGGCGACCGCCCGTGAGCTCGCGATCCCGATCCATGTCGACGCTTCTGCGGCTGTAGCCTCGTCGGTCCCGGTTGCGGTGAGTGGTGGTGGCGCGTCTGTCGCTGGTGGCGACGTGTATCAGGCTCCGATCGCGATTTCGACCGACGACGCCCCCGCGGGGATCGCGGCGTTCTGGGCCGGCGCGTTCGACGCCGATGGTCAGCCTGAGACCCAGGCGGGTGGTCATCCGCATAGCGCGGCGACGATGTTCATGGTCAACACCAAGCTGAGCACCCTCGACGTGCCGATCCCGTCGGGGGATCCGAGGGATGTCGCGGTCGATCTGCCGCCGGGGTTCGTTGGGAATCCGACGGTGACCGAGCGTTGCCCGATCACCCAGGTCGGCACTTGCGGTCCGGGCGCTCAGCTCGGCCAGATCAAGCCGTTGGCCGCCACGTTCCCGCAGGAGATCACCGGCCAGTTCGTGCCGGTGACCAGCGACATGCCGCCGAACGGTTATGCGGCGCAGGTGTCGTTTCCGATCCTCGAGACGCGTGTGCTGGCGGTCGCGTCGCTGCGCAGCGACACAGACTACGGCGTGACGGTGACCGCGAAGAACATCGTTCCGCACTACAAGATCTATGGCAACTACATCGCGGTCGAGGGAAACCCCGCGGCGGCGGCGGGCAAGGCGTTCTGGACCAACCCGACCGACTGTCCGGGCAGTGTGTTGCCGACGTTGATCACCGCCAGCTCGTGGCAGGCGATCCATGTGTTCTCCGACCCGATCGCCGACAACTCACCGCCGGCGACGGGTTGTGAGCTGGTGCCGTTTGAGCCCGCGACGTCGATCGCACCGACCTCTGCCACGGCGGATTCGGCGTCTGGGTTGGAGGCGTCGATCGACCTGCCGCAGGAGAACCTGACCGACCCTGACGAGATCGCGACCAGCCATCTCAAAAAGACGGTCGTCGAGCTGCCGGAGGGGTTGTCGGTCAACCCGTCGGGGGCGACCGGCCTGAAGGGCTGTTCCGACGCTGAGATCGGCCTCGGCAGCAAGTCTGTGCCGTCGTGTCCGGATGCTTCGAAGATCGGGACGGTCGAGGTGACCTCGCCGGTCGTCGACCAGCCGCTGACCGGGGTGATGTACCTAGGTACCCCCAAAAGCACCGACCCGATGTCGGGCGAGATGCTCAGGTTGTTCCTCGTGGTTCGCAACGACCGCTACGGCCTGCTGGTCAAACTGCCGGGATCGACTACCGCTGACCCGCAGACGGGCCGCCTGGTCGCGACGTTCGACAACAACCCACGGCTGCCGTTCGACCACCTCGACGTGAAGTTGCGCGGCGGGTCCCGTGGTCTGCTTGCCACCCCGCAGACCTGTGGGTCCGCGCCGACCTCCACAACGCTCACGCCGTGGAGCGGTAACGCCGACGTCACCCAGTCCTCACCGTTCGACATCGCCGGCAACTGCGGCCTCGGCTTCGCGCCGAAGCTGACGGCCGGAATGTCATCGAGCAAGGCACGCGGCACCGGCAGCTTCAGCTTCAAGTTCTCGCGCGAGGACGGCGAGCAGTGGGTTGACAGCCTGACTGCTCAGTTGCCGACCGGTCTGTTGGCCTCGGTCAAGGACGTGCCGCTCTGCACCGACGGGCAGGCCGCCGCGGCTGCTTGTCCGGCTGGTTCGCGGATCGGGTCGGTCGATGCGACGGCCGGTACCGGCGATCCGTTCGTCCTCGAGCAGAAAGGCACCGCCTACCTGACCGAGGGCTACAAGGGCTGCCCCTACGGCCTCGCCGTAGTCGTCCCGGTCGTCGCCGGTCCGTTCGACGGCACTACGCCTGAGACCGATCTCGGCGACATCGTCGTGCGCCAAAAGGTATGTGTCGACCCGTCGACCGCTCAGGTGTCGGCGATCTCTGATCCGTTGCCGACGATCTGGCACGGCGTCCCGCTCCGCGTCCGGTCGGTCACCGTCAACGTCGACCGGCCCGGGTTCATGCTCAACCCATCCGACTGCGCCCAGAAGCAGGTCGGCGCCGAGTTCGACTCCAACCGCGGAGCGACCGCCGGCGCGACGACGCCGTTCAACGCCTCCGGCTGCTCCACTCTGCCGTTCAAGCCCAACCTCAAGCTCGCCCTGACCGGCCGTAAGCAGATCACGACCGGCAAGCACCCCGGCATCAAGGCAACCGTCACCCAGCAAGGCGTCGGCGAGGCGGGGATCGAGCAGGCAGTCGTCCGGCTCCCGAAGAGCCTCGCTCTAGACCCGCAGAACGCTCAGGCGCTGTGTGAGTTCGTCGATGGGACCAAGCCCGACCTCGAGAACCACTGCCCCAAGGGCAGCATCGTCGGTAGGGCCAGGGCGAAGACACCGCTGCTCAGAAACGACCTTTCGGGCAACGTCTACTTTGTCAAGAACGTCCGTCGTGATCCGAAGACCGGCAACGAGATCCGCACCTTGCCGATGATCGTCGTCGCCCTGCGCGGCGAGATCGCGGTCAACCTCCGCGGCGAGTCCTCGACGACGAAGGCCGGCAAGCTCGTCAACACGTTCGCCAACGTGCCAGACGCGCCGATCAGCCAGTTCAACCTCAACATCAACGGAGGAAAGAACGGCATCCTCGCCGTCACCCGCACCCGCAAAGCCAAGATCAACCTCTGCGCCGGCCGCCACACAGCCGAGACGGAGATGGACGGCCACAACGGACGCCGGCACGACACCGACGTCCGCATGAAGACCCCCTGCACCAAGAAGCAGGTCAAGCGTGCGAAGCGCGCCGCTAGCCGAGCGGCGAACTCCAAGCGCTGAGTCCGCAGCTCCAATCAACCGAGAGGGCCGGCAACCGCCGGCCCTCTCGGCGTCAGGAAGCGGCGAAGGCTTGAGCCAGCGCCGACTCGAACTCGCGGGAGACGATTGTGCGTAGCCGTGGTCGGGCGATCTCCTTGGTCCAAGCCTCGATCTTCGTCGCGTCGAAGTCGGCGGGCAGCGAGAGCTCCGGGAATTACACGTGTCCGCCACGGGGCGCCCGGATGTAGACGGTGTCGAAGAGGGCCTTCTCGGGTGTCGCTAGGTATCCGGTGTCGGGCGTACCTTCGAAGCCGGTGAAGAGCTCGGGCGCTATGTGGTGCATCGAGAAGGCGCCGATCGGTGTGTCCACGCGCTTCGTGCGATCGAGCGATGCCACGAAGGTCGATCGCGGGATCTGCTCGATCATGTCGTGGCGGGCCAGCGCCGACCAGAACGAGACGTAGGCCGGGAAGTGGCGCCGTGAGATACGACCCGTAGGCGTCGCTGGTCCTCACCGGTCCTCCTCCAGCAACATGTCGACGACGAATGACTGCATCTGCAGCCAGGTCGTCTCGTCGTAGAGATCGGCGACCTCGGGATCCAGGAAGGGCAGGACCTGGTCCGCGAAGGCCCCGTAGGGCGCGACCACCCTGGCGGGCACGGCCTCCAGCGCGTAACGCTGCTCGCCGTTCCGATTGCTGAACTCGATCTTGGTCCGGACAGGGACGCTCTGTCCTTTCGCCAGGATCGGCACCTTCCAGCGCCGGGTGGTGTCCGTTTGCTTTGGCTTGCTGACGTCGTCGGTGGCGACGACGAGTCCGCTGCTGCGTAGCGTGATCGCCAGCGCGGGCGACAGCTTGGCCATGAGTTAACGTAGCAGGCGGTCTCTCTCCTCTCGGCGCCGACGAGTGGAAGGGCAGACGGTTCACATAGCCGTGCTGCCCAGCGTCGTCGGGTTCAAGCGGCTCGCCGACAGGAGCCAGGACCGCGCCGACCGCGAGGAGCTCGAGGCCATTCACGGCGAGCTGCCGATCGAGCCGATCCCGGGCCTCGATGGCTGAACGGCCGTTGCCTAGATGCAGGGCATCGTTTGCCGCTTGATTGGACACATAGCAACGCTATAGTGGACACATGGCGTCGATCGATTTGCTCGCGTCTGATCTCGGTGTGCATGGCCGTACGTTGCGTCGAGCGATCGACGACGGTGCGATCCGCGGCATCCGCATCAGCCCGCGCAGGCTGAAGCTCTCCCCGGCCGAGGAGAGCTATGTCCTGCACGCCTGGCCGTTGCTCGGCCGATTGCGTGCGTTGCTGCGTACCGAGCGCAACGTCCGCTTGGCGGTGCTGTTCGGCTCGCGTGCTCGCGGCGACGAGCGCCCAGACTCCGACGTCGATCTCCTGGTCGAGCTGGAGGAGGACACGGTTTCCAAGCGTGTGGAGCTCGTCGACCGCTTGGAGGCGACGCTGGGCCTGCCGGTCCAGGTCGTCACCGTCGGTGTCGCCCGCCGGGCGCCGGTGCTGCTCGCCGACGCCATCGAGGATGGGCGTGTGCTTGTCGATCGCAGCGGAGGTTGGTCCCAGCTGCTGCGCGACTATCCGGCGGTGTCGCGGGCAGCGGCACTTGCCGACGCGGCTTTGCATGAGCGAGCCGCGGCGGCTATCGAAGAGCTCGGCAGTGGAGCTTTCTGATGGCTCAGCCTCCTCCTCGGCGAGGCTCCCGCCGCTCCAAGTGGCGTCATGGCATCGACCATCGCCTCGAGCGCATCCCGCGCTACCGGGCGGCGCTGCTGCAGTCGATGGCTTACTTCGGCGAGGAATTCGAGCTCGACGCGTTCGCCGCTGCCTATAGCTCGGAGGAGCCCGAGACGATCAACGCCGTGACCGCGGTCGAGGGCAACCTCGGGCACATCGTCAACTGGCTCAAGCAGGTCGCCGACTTCGGCTACCACGAGCTGCAGCGCCTCGGCCGGATCGAGAAGGGCGACGGACGTCCGATCGACGGCCTCGTCGATGCCGAGTTCCTTGCCGCGACTGACCGCGACCGCCTCCTCCACCTCGTCCAGGTTCGCAACCGCCTCCAGCACGACTACCCAGAGGTCGCGCCACAGGAAATCCACGAAGCGGTGTCCCGCACACTCGATCTCCTGCCCGGGTTGTTGGCCGGCTTCGGCGAGATGCTGAACCGCATCGACGCCGACTGAGCCGCGCAAGCCCGGCTAGTCAGAGCCGCGCCACCGCCACGACCGAGTCGACGGTCGGCAGATCCTCCGGGGCCAGGCGGTCGATCGCGTCGTAGGTGAGCTCGTGGAAGCCGCCGACGAGCGCGACGGCGGAGACCTCGGCGATCCGGTCGCTCGGGCGCAGCTCACGCAGTGGGCGGGCGAACAGGGCGGAGAGGCGGCGGGTGGTCTCGTCGCGGCGCTCGCGGGCGGTGGGGCCGGCGTTGAGGGCTTCGACGAAGCAGGTCCGCGCGCGCTGGGGCTCCTGGGCGCAGAAGTCGAGCAGGGCGGCGACGCCGGCGCGGACGCGGGTCGCGCCGTCGTCGTCGGTGGCGATCGCGGCGGCGGTCCGCGCGAGCGTGTCGGCGGCGATCTCGCCGTAGGCGGCGACGAACGCGCGCTCGTCGTCATCGCCGGGTGCGGGTTCCTCGGTGACGGCCTGGTCGGCGAACGGCAGCGTCAGGGTCTGCGTCAGCTGCGCGCGGAGCTTCGGCAGCTCGCTGGTGCGCCCGGCGCCGATCTCGCGGTGGAGGGTCTCGGTGAGGTAGCCGACGGAGCCGGCGACGATGGCGCGGGTGGGGGCCAGCGGGGCCGCGGCCGCTACCTGGTCGGGCGCGTCCGGCGAGCCCGCGGCCGGCGGGGCGAACAGGGGGTCGAGCGCCGCGTAGGCTTGCGCCCGCCGCTCGAGCGCGAGTGGCCCGGCGGCCAGCACCTCGACGAAGCAAATCCGCGCCGCGGCGGGGTGGGTAGCCAGCGTGCCGAGCAGGACGCCGAGCGCGGTGCGCAGCCGGTCGACCCACGGCTCGCTCCCCTCGAAGGCGTGCAGCGTGGGGGCGAGCACGCGCTCCATCTCCTGCTCGTAGATGGCGACGAAGCACTCCTCCTTGCTCGAGTAGAGCTCGTAGAAGGTCTTGCGCGAGACGCCGGCGTGCTGGATGACCGAGGCCACGGGAACGTCGTGGTAGCCGTGCGTGGCCACCAGGTCGCGCATCGCGGCGAGTATCCGCACGCGCTGCGATTCGGCGACCTGCTCGGGCGTCAGGCCGTGGTTTCCGCCGCGTAGCTGGTCCGGCCGCGTCCTCCCCGCCTGGACGCCCGTGGCCAGAGCGGCGCTGGCCGGTCTGGATCGGTGATCGGACATGAGGCGACTGTACTATGGAGACTGCTAGGTGTCTAGTCTATGTCTCGCTCTTTGGCTCTCTAGAGCGGCAAATTCCCCCAAACGCAGAGTTTCTGAACCGTTCTCTGTTGACATCTAGACACCCATCGGTTTACCGTGGATGGCGCTGGGAGGCCATTCCCGCCCGGCGGGAGAGCGAGAGATGCAACGAGGAGAGGAATCGCACTGATGAGGCGTGTTCGCAGCCAGTTCCTGCAGTCGGTCTTTGGCCGGTTGGGGTTTGTCGTTCGGGGCCGTGGGGTTTCGGGTGGAGCTGCTGGGGTGCCTTCGTTCGGAGGGACTGGTGCGTCTTCTGCCGGGGCCGGTCGTGTTCGGGGTCGTGTGGTGTGTGTGGCGGGGTTGTTGTTGGTGTTGGGTGGGGTGCTGCCTGCTGGCGCTGTCGCTGATCCGTTTGCGAACTTGGGCAGCTTTGGCAGTACGCCGAATGGTTCGGGGGCTGGCCAACTGTCGTTTGCGCGTGGTGTCGCGGCGAATCAGTCGGGTATTGGTGCTGCGGCGGGGTCGGTGTATGTCGCGGAGACGGGCAACGATCGAATTTCACAGTTTTCGGCGACGGGCCAGTTTGTGCGTGCTTGGGGTTATGACGTGGTCGCCGGCGGCGAGCACAACACGGGTGCTAGCGAGCAGCAGTCGGTGACGTTGGCGGCGACGGTGACGGGTGGATCGTTTACGTTGCGTTGGCCGGCTTTTGATGCGACGGCGGCGATTCCGTTCAATGCGTCGGCGGCGCAGGTTCAGTCGGCGTTGGAGGCTCTTTCGACGATCGGGGCGGGTAATGTGGGCGTGACCTCCCCCAACCCTGGTGGGGGCTCTGCTCCCGGTGGCCCATACACCGTGACCTTCCAGGGTGCGTTTAGTGGCAACGACGCGGCGCAAATGACCGCAGTCAACACCGGCCTGACTGGATCGCCGAACACGGTTACGATCGCGACGACGGTCCCGGGCGGCGGCCTGGAGGTCTGCCAGGCGGCCTCTAGCCCGACGGATGTCTGCAAGGCGGGCGTGGCGGGTGCGACGGCTGGACAGCTCAACAACCCGATGGGCTTGGCAGTCGATCAGTCAAACGGCTACCTTTATGTGACCGGCACGACCAACCGGCGTGTGGATGTGTTCTCCGGCACCGGCCAGTTCGCTGGCGCGTTCGGCTTCGATGTGCTTCCGGGGGATCCGAACCCTTCGGGCCCGGACTTCTGCACCACCGCGACTGGCTGTCAGGCCGCCGCGGCCGCTGGGGCGAACGCGGGCCGATTCGGTTCCAACGCGCCGTTCGCACGGCCGGCGGTCGATCCGTCCACACCCGGAAGGGTCTTTGTGCCGGATCCGGGGAACCTGCGGATGACCCAGTACTCGACGACGATCACCGCCGGTGTGTTGACCGCGGTGTCGTTTGACAAGGCGTTTGGCTGGGACGTCATCCCCGGCGGCACCGTCGGACTCGAGTCATGCACGACAACCTGCCAAGCCGGCCAGACCACCGCCGGCGGCAACAACCCAGGCCAGTTCACGGCCAGCAGCCCAACATCGGTCGCGGTCGACAGCACCGGCGCGATCTATGCGACCAGCGGAACGCTCACGGGCACCTTTTCGTGCTCCACGTCGGCTCCGTGCAGGGTGCAGAAGTTCACCCCCGACGCCAGCACGGCGACCACGTTCGGCCCGAGTTCAGGGCCGGGGCAGCTGACCTTCGAAACAGGCGCTGCGAACGCTGTGGCGGGTCTCGACCTTGCCGTCGATCCCGACAACGACCACCTGTTCGTGTTGCGCAAGGAGACCGCCACGACCTATCGGGTCGTCGAGTACGACAGCACCGGGACGCATGTCGATACCCATCCCGGGGGTGACGCGCTTACCGGTCCGACATTCCTCACCGGTTACGGCCTCGCGATCGGCACCGCCGACCGCGTCTACACCAACATCGGGACGTCGGATGCCGGCCAGGTGTTCATTCTCGGTCCGATCGATCCGCCGGGTGTGACGATCGACCCGGTTTCCGGTATCGAGGCAACGACCGCAACCTTTACTGGCACGGTCACGATCCCCGCGCCCGGGTCGCCGACCTTCGACACGAAGTATCGGTTCGAGTACACCAAGAACGGGGTCGTCTGGACCGAGATACCAGTTCCCGACGCAAACGTCGCCGACGGCTTGACCGGCACCCACACCGTCAGCCAAACGGTGTCCGATCTCGACCCCGACACGCTCTACCAGGTGCGTCTGGTCGCCACGACCGGTCCGAGCGTGACGAGTTCGACGGTCATCTTCGTCACTCCTCCGGTTCCTCCGACGCCGCCGCGGGTCGCGATGGGGTATGCGGAGGAGGTCACCGAGACCGATGCGGTGTTGGGCGCGCATGTCGATCCTGAGGGTCTGGGCACCAGCTATCACTTCGAGTGGGGTCCGACGGCCGCCTACGGCAACAACGTCCCCGCGTTCGAGCGCCAGATCGGCTCCGGCGACGAGGTCGTGGTCGCTCAGGAGCCGATCGGCGGGCTCGTCGCTCAGGCCACCTACCACTACCGCGTCGTCGCGACAAACTCGGCGGGTACGACTGTCGGCCTCGATCAGACTTTTGAGACGTTGAACTCGTGTGGGTTGACGGATGGTCGTTGTTATGAGTTGGTGTCTCCGGCGGATAAGGGGGCGGTCGCTTCTGCAGGTGCTGCTGCGATTACTGGCGTGGGTCTGAAGTTTCAGGCGGCGCCGGAGGGGCCTCGGATTGCGTATCCGGTGGCGTATGGTCTGGATGATTCGCTGGCGGGGAACGATGTGTTGTATGAGGCGGTTCGGGGTGGGGCGGGCTGGTCTTCGTCACTGCTTGACGTGCCGACCACGGGAGTGACGAATAACGTCAACGGCAGCAGTGTGTCGCAGCCCTTCGCGCTGTCGCGGGATCTGAGTTGTGGGGTGTATGCCAGTCCGCTTGCTTTGGCTGAGGATGCCCCTGCTCGGGCGCTCGATGCGGGAGTGCAGAACTTGTACAGGAGAAATCCTGGTGGGAGTTGGACGACGATCACCAATTTGGAGTCGCAACCACGTGGCGATCAGTGGGAGGTGGTTGGTGTGGCCCCAGGCGCCAGCGGCGAGTGCGGTCGTGTTGTCTTTACCACTGGGTACCGGTTCGAGGGTCTGTCGACCGCTGGTGCCCGTGGGTTGTATGAGTGGGTCGACGGCACGCTGCGCAACGTCGGCGTGGTCCCCGGCCCCGGTGGGCCGGTCGTCGCCGCGGCGACGCCCGGGGCGCCAAACAATCTAGCTGATGGTGGTGCCGGTGGGGGGACGGGCAGTAACAACTATGTGAACGCTGTTTCCGAGGATGGGTCGAGGATCTTCTTCACGGCTGACCGTCAGGTGAGTGGGTTGGCGGCCGAGGTGGGCAAGCGGACGATCTTTATGCGGGAGGACGGCGCGACGACTGTCGATGCGTCGAAGTCGCAGACCGCGGTTGCCAACGATGGTTTGGTGCGGTATGAGATGGCGTCTAAGGACGGCGAGCACGTGTTCTTCACGGCGCGCTATGGGCTGGCCGCCAACAGCGTGGGTGGCGGGCCGACGAGCTGCAGCGTTGCGCTTGACGGTCCCAACGGAGCGGGTTGTGCGCTGTATCGGTATTCGGTCGGCAGCGGTGTGCTGATCGACCTGTCGGTAGCCGAGTCGGGTACGAGCAACTCGGCTGGTGCGGGGGTGGCCGGTGTGATCGCTGCGTCGGATGACGGTTCGCGTGTCTATTTCACGGCTCGTGGGCGGCTCGTTGGCGGTCAGGGCGCCACCCAGGCCGCCAACCTCGCGGCGGGCAGCTACAACGTCTATCTGTCGCAGAGCGCGTCGGGGTCCGACAGCTTGAAGTTCGTCGCGACAGTGAAGGGCGGGCCTGGGCTGTATGTCTCGCAGTTTGTTCAACCCGCCGGTAACGCCAGTAATTGGAGCTCTCGGGTGACCGGCGATGGTCGGCGTCTGCTGTTTGAGGCGACGGGCAACGTCACGGGATATGACAGCGGCGGCCCGGCAGAGGCATATCTATACGACGTCGACACCGGCTCGACGGTCTGTGTGTCGTGCCGTCGCGACCGTCAGGAGTCGGTTACGCCTGCCTTCTCCAGTCGGCGTTTGGCGCCTCCTGGGCAGAACACCTTGGCGCCACCGGTGTCGCTGACCGCAGATGGCAGCAGGGCGTTCTTCACGTCGCCGAACCGGCTTGCGGTTGGGGCGACTGAGGGCAGGCCGAATGTGTATCAGTGGGAGGACGGTCAGATCTCGTTTCTCGCGAGCTCTCCGCACGCGTCGCCGGGGGCTGGTGAGGGTGTCGCGTTCGTCGGCGCTAGCGCGAGTGGCGACGATGTGTATTTCACGACGATCAACCGGATGAGCTGGCAGGACACAGACGCCAAGCTCGATGTCTATGACGCCCGTGTCGGTGGCGGGTTCGCGCCGCCGGCGCCGATCCCGACGCCGTGCGACCCGCTCGCCCAGGGTGCGTGCAGCAGCAGCCCGGGCGCGTCGGGGGTCGATAGCTCGGTCAAGACCGGCCGCGGCGGGGACGGCGACCTACAACCCCCGGTCCGGGCTGTGTTCACCGTCGGCTCGTTGTCAAAAGCGCAACGTGCGCGGCTCGTAGCGGGCCGCCGGGTTGGGGTGGCGGTGCGCGTCAGCCGGCCGGGGACGGTGTCGCTGAAGGCCACCGCGAAGATCGGCGGATTCCGCACGACTGTCATCTCCGCGAGGCGCCGGGCGACGGCCGCGGGCCGATTGTCGGTGCCTGTGGTGTTGTCGCGGGCGGCGCGTGCGCGGATCGCTCGGACCGGCGGATTGAAAGTGACGTTGACCGTCCGGTTCTCCGGCGCGGCGAAGAAGGCGGCGACGAGGATCGTGTTGACCAAGGCCAGCCGGCCGAAACTCAAAGCCAAGCAGCGTGGCGGCTCGCGGACGCGAACCGCCACCACCGACCGGAGGCAAGGACAGTGACCCCCACCACGACCAGGCCCTCACGCGCCCGCAACCTCGCGCTCGCGGCACTCATGCTGGTGGCAGTAACTGCGAGTGCGGCGCCGGCGGAGGCTGCCTCGCCCGGATGGCGGGTGCTCGCCGCGACCAGCCCGACGAACTTCGACCCGCACGTCAACGACCGCCAGACGGTCGCCGTTGTCGGCGCCACGACGGCGGACGACTTCGAGGACACGTTTCGGTTGACGTTTGGTGGTTCGACGACGACGCCGATCGAGGCTCCGGCAACTGCGGCGACGGTGCAGGCAGCTTTGAACGCTTTGCCGTCGATCAGCGCGGGTGGGGGGAGCGTGAGCGTCACCGGCGGGGCTCAGACGCCGGATGGGATCGGAGGTGAGGCTGTTCTCCAGATCACTTATTTCGTGGAGTTCGATGGTGGGCCGCTGGCGGGTTCGTCGGTCGGGCCGATCACCGACGCGACCGAGTATGGCCTATCGAACGGCGTGAGGGCGGTCGTGGTGCAGCCGACGCGGTCGGGGACGTTGATGGTATATCCGACGAATGTTGGTGGTGCTTCGAGCAGTGGTCCGGTGACGTTGACGGTCGGCCCGTTGCCGGCTGGTGTCACGACGAACTCGTCGGCGCGGGGGACCGGGACCGGCGGGAGTGGTTGGAGCTGTGGGCCGGCCGGGGCGGGCCAGACAATGGTGACGTGCACGCGTTCGCTTGTGGTCCCGTCGTTGTCGACGGCGCCGTCGGCGGTCCCGACGGTCGAGGTGCCGTTGATCGTCGATCAGACAGCGGCGGCGAGCTCGACGGTCCCGGTGACGATTGAGGGCGGTGGCGCTTCGCACGGCCATACCTATCACGCCCAGATCACGGTGTCGGATGAGCCGGCTGAGCCGGGGGTGCAGGCGTTTTGGGCCGGCGCGTTCGATGTCGATGGCGAGCCGTTTACCCAGGCTGGCGGCCATCCCAACGTTGCCGGGACGATGTTCCTGGTCAAGACCAACCTGGTCAAGACCGGGATCCCAAAGCCCGCGGGAGACCCGCGTGACGTGGTCGTCGATCTGCCGCCGGGGTTTGTCGGCAACCCGATGGTCACCGACCGCTGCCCACAGGCCCAGGTCGGCTGCGGCGACCCCGACGCGCAGGTCGGCGACGTCAGACCGTTCGCGGGCGTCTGGCCGCCGTCGCTGACGACGACCAACGGCTGGGTCTACAACGACGAGCCCGCCGACGGCTATCCAGCGCAGTTCACCTTCGGGTATCTGGAGTCGCGGGTCACGGCCGTGGCGTCGGTGCGCAGCGACAGCGATTTCGGGGTGCAGGTCACCGCCAAGCGCATCGTCCCGTTCTACCAAGCCTACGGCGCGTTGTTCATGTTCGAGGGCTTCCCAGACGCCGCGAACGGCAACGCGTTCTTGACCAACCCGACCGAGTGCACCGGGCAGACGCTGCCGACCTCGATCAGCGCGAGCAGCTGGCAGGCGATCGACGAGTTCTCCCCACCCGTCAGCGACGACTCGCCACCAGTCACCGGCTGCGAGCAGGTGCCGTTCGACCCGGCGATGACCGTGCAGCCGACATCAGCAGCGCCAGACTCCGCGTCGGGGTTGGACGCGTCGATCGACCTGCCGCAGGATGGTCTGCTCGATCCTGACGGGCTCGCGACAAGCCATTTGAAGAAGACGGTTGTCGAGCTGGCGGAGGGGCTGTCGGTCAACCCGTCCGCGGCCACCGGGCTGAAGGGCTGCACCGACGCCGAGATCGGTATCGGGAACAAGACGGATCCGGCGTGTCCGGAGGCGTCGAAGCTCGGCACCGTGCAGGTCACTTCGCCGCTTGTCGACCAGCCGCTGGACGGGGTGTTGTATCTCGGCACGCCGAAGTCGACCGACCCGATGTCGGGCGAGATGCTCAGGTTGTTCCTGGTGGTGCGCAACGACCGCTACGGCCTGCTCGTAAAGCTCCCCGGCTCGACAGTTGCCGACCCTGAGACCGGCAAGTTGACCGCGACGTTCGACGAGAACCCCCGCGTTCCGTTCGACCATCTCGATGTCCAGTTGCGCGGCGGTAGCCGTGGCCTGCTCGCAACCCCACAGGACTGCGGTAGTGCGCCCACAACGTCGACGTTGACGCCGTGGAGCGGAACCACGCCGGTTGCTCTCACCTCACCGTTTAACATCGCCGGCAACTGCGGGCTCGGGTTCGCTCCCAGCCTCGCTGCCGGGATGTCGTCGAGCAAGGCGCGCGGCACCGGCACGTTCTCGTTCAAGTTCTCACGCCAGGATGGGGAGCAGTGGGTCGATGGCCTGACCGCCAAGCTCCCACCGGGACTGCTCGCGTCGGTGAAGAATGTGCCGTTGTGCACTGACGGCCAGGCTGCCGCTGGCGCCTGTCCGGCCGGTTCGCGGATCGGCACCGTCGACGCGACCGCCGGCACCGGCAACCCGTTCGTGCTCGAGCAGAAAGGTCAGGCTTTCCTGACCGAGGGCTACAAGGGCTGCCCGTACGGCCTCGCCGTGGTCGTCCCAGTTGTCGCCGGCCCGTTCGACGGCACCACGCCGGAGACCGATCTCGGCGACATCGTCGTCCGTCAGAAGGTCTGTGTCGACCCGGCCACCGCCCAGGTGTCGGCGATCTCGGATCCGTTGCCGACGATCTGGCACGGCGTTCCGCTCCGCGTCCGATCGGTGACCGTCAACGTCGATCGGCCAGGGTTCATGCTCAACCCCTCCGACTGCGCACAGAAGCAGGTCGGCGCCGAGTTCGATTCCAGCCGTGGAGCTACCGCCGACGCAACGACGCCGTTCAGCGCCTCTGGTTGCTCGGCACTGCCGTTCAAGCCCAAGCTCAAGCTCGCGCTGACCGGTCGCAAGCAGGTCACGACCGGCAAGCACCCCGGCATCAAGGCGACCGTCACCCAACAGGGGGTCGGCGAGGCCGGGATCGAGAAGGCCGTCGTGAGGCTCCCCAAGAGCCTCGCATTGGATCCGAGCAACGCACAGGCGCTCTGCGAGTTCACCGACGGCACCAAGCCCGACCTCGAGAACCACTGCCCCAAGGGCAGCATCGTCGGCAGGGCCAGGGCGAAGACACCGCTGCTCAGAAACGACCTCTCGGGCAACGTCTACTTCGTCAAGAACGTCCGTCGTGATCCGAAGACGGGCAACGAGATCCGAACCCTGCCGATGATCGTCGTCGCCCTCAGGGGCGAGATCGCGGTCAACCTCAAGGGCGAGAGCTCGACGACGAAGGCCGGCAAGCTCGTCAACACGTTCGCCTCAGTCCCCGACGCGCCGATCAGCCAGTTCAACCTCAACATCCAAGGCGGCCGAAACGGCATCCTCGCCGTCACCCGAACCCGCAAAGCCAAGATCAACCTCTGCGCCGGCCGCCACACAGCCGAAACAGAGATGGACGGCCACAACGGACGCCGACACGACACCGACATCCGCATGAAGACCCCGTGCACCAAGAAGCAGACCAAAGCCGCCAAGGCCCGCGCAAAGCGCGCGGCGGCCAAGGCACGGAACTGACCCCAGGCTCGTCTGAAGGATCGCTCGAGAGAGGGCCGGTATGCTGTGACGTACGGCGGATTACCTACGCGCCGTCGCTCGCCAGGCGTTAGTGTCAGCCTCGCCTGTCATGTATCCGGATAAGCGTCAACTGCTCGGTGCTCTGCGCGCCCTGGCCGTCGCCGGCCTGCTCTCGCTGGCGCTCGGCGTCTCGGCGTGCGGCGACTCGGACGACGAGCCCCAGGATCCGGCCAAGGTCGCGGACGGTCAGGCGGCGCCGGATTCGCCCAAAGGCGGCGGTCAGCCCGAGGGCGGCGGCTCGACCGGCGGGCCGGCCTTGACAGGCGACGTCGAGCAGGCGCGCGCGGGGGCGTCCTCGGTGGAGGACATCTACGAGAGCTTCGCCGCCGCCGTCGACGCTGGTGTCGCCGCGATCGACGTGCCGGCGGGCAACACGCTCGAGGCGGCCGAGGGCAACGGCGGATTGACGAAGGTCTGCGACCTGATGTCCGAGCAGGCGCAGCGCCAGACGATCGTCTACGCGAAGCGCTCCGCCGGCCTCGCGGACGTCGAGTGGACGTGCGAGAAGGCGACCGCGCTGCTGCTGCGGCGCTCGCGCCAGGCCGGCACGCTCGGGAAGAGCCTGCGCGCGAAGATCGTCGGGGTCAACGCCGAGGGCGACCGGGCGACCGCCTCGGTCCGCTTCTCCGGCAAGGGCCCGATCGCGACGATCCGGCTGGTCAAGGAGGGTGGAAGGTGGAAGCTGGCCGCGTCGCCATCGAGTCGGTAGCGCCGCGCCGACCGGCCCCCCTCGCGGCCGTGGTCGCGGCCGCGCTGGCGCTCGCGCTGCTGCCGGGCTGCGGCGACGACGCCGGCAGTCCGGCCAACGCGGAGGCGAGCCCGAAGGCGACGGTCACGATGACCGACGGCGCCTACATCCCGGCGCGGGTGCGGATCCACGTCGGCGACCGCGTTACGTTCATCAACCGGTCGGACGTCGCCAACACCGCGGAGACCGACGACGTCGGCTTCTTCGAGTACGACCGCCGCGTGCACGACCGGGACAACGAGTTCGACATCCACACCGTTCAGCGCGGCGAGGCGGAGTCGGTCGAGTTCGACACTCCCGGCATCTATCGCTACCACTCCTCGCTCGACGACGAGATGAAGGGCGTGATCGAGGTGGTCGAGCCGCCGGACTGAGGCCGCCGCGTTGAGCGCGAGGCCTGGTGGCGGTGTGGGCCCCGCCACCAGGCCTCAGCGCGTCCCTCCTCCCCTCCAAGAAGGGTTTCCAACCGGGATCAGGGTTGGAAACACGACTTTACTTCCGCGTCGCTCGGAAAGTCAAGGGCAGAACCTTTGGAGGACCGCTACCTTGGGCCGGCGAACTGGTTGAAACCCGGGATGCCGATACCTCTGCCGCTCAAGACAGCCGCCCTGCTCACGTCGATCGCCGCCGCCGCGGCTGCCGCGCTGGCGCCCGCCACCGTCGTCGCCGCGCCCGTCCAGGTCGTCCGCGGCGCCGGCTTCGGCCACGGGATCGGGATGAGCCAGTACGGCGCCTACGGGATGGCCCAGGAGGGCTGGGGCTATCAGCGCATCCTGCGCCACTACTACAAGGGCACGAAGCTCGGCCAGGCCCCGAGCCGGCCGGTCCGGGTCCTGCTCCAGGCCAGCGACCCCTACGTCCGCTTCAGCGGCGCGACCAAGGGGCCCGACGGGATGGCGCTCTCGCCCGCCGTGATCTACGTCGTCCGCCCCGCCGGCGGCCGGCTCGCGCTCTACGGCGCCGGCGGCAAGCGCGTCGGCACCTACCGCGCTCCGCTCGCCGTCAGCCGCGGCGGCCAGCCCTTCCGCCTGCTCGGGCCGGCGATCCAGGGCGTGACCAGCGGTCGCTACCGCGGCAGCTTCGAGCTCTACCCGGGGAGCTCGGGCGGCGTCACCGTCGTCAACGCGCTGCCGATCGACGACTACGTCCAGGGCGTGGTCGCGAGCGAGGTGCCGGCGTCGTGGGATCCCGGCGTGCTGCGCGTCCAGGCCGTCACCGCACGGACCTACGCGCTCACGACGCGCAAGACAGGCGACATCTTCGACCAGTACCCCGACACGCGCTCGCAGATGTACAAGGGCGTCGGCAGCGAGACCGCAAGCACCAACGCCGCCGTGCGGCGCACGGCGGGCCAGGTCGTGACGTACAAGGGCCAGCCGGCGACGACCTTCTACTTCTCGACCTCCGGCGGTCGCACCGAGAACATCGAGAACAGCTGGCCCGGCTCCGTGCCGAAGCCCTGGCTCAAGAGCATCGCCGACCCCTACGACTCGATCTCGCCGAAGCACCGCTGGACGGTCCGCTTCTCGAACGCGCGGATGGGCGCGCTGCTCGGCTCGCCGGGCAAGCTGAAGCGCGTCGAGGTGCTGCAGCGTGGCGTGTCGCCGCGCATCGTGCGGGCGCGCGTCTACGGATCGAACGGCTCGGTGGTGCTCACCGGTCCGCAGATCAGGGCGCGCCTCGGGCTCGACGACACCTGGGCCTACTTCTCGCGCGCCGGCTCGGCTCGGGCGGCCACGGCGCTCGCGAGCCGGTGGTTGGAATCTCGGTAGCGGCTCCCTCCAAACCGCTACCGAGATAGACGGGCAACGTAACACCGGGCCACGGGTGTGTCAACCACAATAATTGGTCAGGCCAATTACGGTTACTCCGCATCTGGGCCCGGCTCGCCGAGGCCGTCGAGCAGATCGGCTCCGTCGACTCCCAGCGCGTTGCCGAGGTTGAGCAGCGTTCCGAGTCGCGGCTCGCGCGTGCCCGCCTCCAACCGGTAGATCTCCGAATGGCTGATTCCCGCTGCCTTTGCGAGCTGTGTCTGCGAAAGGCCGCTCCTGGCCCTCGCCCGTTTGAGATTGTCCGCAAACCGCGCGGCAGTGCTCTTGCTCATGGCGTTCCCCCCGCCCTAGTAGACCTGAACGCCCCCCGGGGCGGGGATTATATGTCAGTTACTTGGTGACGCCCCGGCGGCCTCCAGCTTCCACTCGCCGTCCACCTTCTCGAGCGGAATCTCGCCGTTGCGTCCCTTGCCGCCGAAGCTGACCTTCGCGACCGCGGTGTCGCCGGTGACCTTGACGCTCTTGACCTTGGCCTTGAGCGTCAGGTTCAGGCCGCCGGCCTTCTCGGCCTGGTCGAGGAACTTCTGGAAGGCCTCGGGGCAGGACTTGCTCTTGGTGCCGAGGCCGCCCGCCGCCATCTGCTTCTGGGCGGCCTCGTTCATCTGCTCGCAGACCTTCTCGGCGTCGCCGTCGGCGATCGCCGCGTAGAGGGTCTCGACCGTCGCGCGCGCCTGCTCCTGGTCGCTGCCGCCGCTGGGGGCGTCGTTGTCCGAGCCGCCGCAGGCCGCGGCGCCGAGAGCGAGGGTGGCCGCGACCGCGAAGGCGGTGGCGCGAAGCTGGAAGGCGGATCGAGAGCGCATGGCAGCGAACCGTAGCGGCTGCGCCGCGGGCGACGCGCGGCAGTCAGGGCGTGAAGCGCACGGTCATCACGTCGCCGTCCTGGACGGCGTAGTCGCGTCCCTCGACGCGCAGCTTGCCCTGGTCGCGGGCGGCCGAGTAGCCGCCGAGGTCGACGAGATCCCGCCAGCCGATCACCTCGGCGGCGACGAAGCCCTTCTCGATGTCGGTGTGGATCCTGCCGGCGGCGCGGCGCGCGGAGGTCCCCTGCTGGATCGCCCAGGCGCGGCCCTCCTTGCCTTCGCCGGCGGTGAAGAACGAGATCAGCCCGAGCAGCTTCCAGGCCTCGCGGACGACGGTGGCGAGGCCCGACTCCGCCACGCCTAGGTCGGCGCGCATCGCGGCGGCGTCCTCGTCGTCGAGCTCGCCTAGCTCGGACTCCAGCCTTGCCGACACCGCGGCGGCGCGGGCGCCGAGCGCCTCGGCGTGCTCGCGCAGCGCGGGCGGCACGGGCAGCGCCCCACCCGGTACGCCGTCGCCGGGGCCCGCGCCGGCCCCGCCGGTGTCGGGGCCCGTCGCGCCCGCCGCCGCTTCCTCGTCCACGTTGGCGACGTAGAGCACGGGCTTGGCGGTCAGCGGGGCGAGGTTGCGCAGCGCGTCGGGCGCGTCCTCGGGCACCGGGACGGTGCGCGCCGGGCGGCCCTCCTGCAGCGCGGCGATCAGCGCCTCGACCCACTCCTTCTCGGCGACCTTCTCGCGCTCGCCGCCCTTCGCCTCCTTGGCGACCTTGTCGAGCCGCCGCTCGGCTTGCTCGAGGTCGGCGAACAGCAGCTCGGTCTCGATCGTCTCGACGTCGGCCATCGGGTCGACGCGGCCCTCGGGGTGGATCACCTGGTCGTCGCCATGGGCACGCACGACGTGGACGAGCGCGTCGGTCTCGCGGATGTTCGCCAGGAATTTGTTGCCGAGCCCCTCGCCCTTGTGCGCGCCGCGCACCAGGCCGGCGATGTCGTGGAACTCGATCGTCTCGTAGACGGTCGGGGTGGCCTTGACGGTGCCGATCACCGCGTCGAGCCGCTCGTCCGGGACCGGCACGATCGCCACGTTCGGCTCGACCGTCGTGAACGGGTAGTTCGCCGCCTCGGCGCCCGCCTGCGTCAGCGCGTTGAACAGCGACGACTTGCCCGCGTTCGGCAGCCCGACGATCCCGACCTTCACCGTCTGTCCCTCTCGAAGCCCATAGCGGCCGACGACCCTACCGGGCGGCGTTACCCGGCCTCAGCGCACTCGCTGATGAATCTTGCCGTCCAGGCGATGAAAATTCATCAGTCGGCATCGAGCAGGGCCGCCAGCGCCGTCCCGAACGCCGCGCCGGCGGCGATGTCGCTCGGGTAGTGCACGCCGGCGTAGACGCGCGAGACGGCCATCGCCTTGGCGACCGCGTAGACGGGAACGCGCGGCAGGCCCTCGCCCCCCGCCGTCAGCGCCCACGCCGCGGCGAACGAGGTCGTCGCATGCGCCGAGGGAAACGACAGCGACGTAACCGTCGACGACAGCGGCGCCAGCCCCTCCAGCTCCGGCCGCCGCCGCCGCACCACGTACTTCAGCCCGATGTTCGCCAGGTAGGCGAGCATCACCGTGCGCATCGCGCGCAGATACAGCGCCCGCCGCCGCTGGTCCACCACCGCCCCCACCAGGCACAGCGCCTGCCACAGCAGCCCATGCTCCCCCGCCCGCGTGAACGCCAGCACCGCCCGCTCCATCCCCGGCCCATGCCCACGCGTCCGCAGCAGCCGCAGCACCGCCAAGTCCAGCCGTCGCAGCCCCCTCACGACTCCTCTCCGCCGGTGTCAGACCGTCCCACCGAAGCTGCCGCAAGCCCATTCCGGCAGATTCGGAGTAAACACCCCGACAGATTCGGAATAGCGACCCCTGTCAGTTGGGAGTAGGCGATTTCCGCCTAGAAGCCGACGGCGCGGTTGCCGGTCTCGCGGCGGACGTAGACGACCTGGGAGAGGTCGAGCTGGAGGACCTCGTCGTCGAGGTCGAGCGAGTGCCAGCGGGGGGCGGCGTCGTTGGCGAGCGCGTCCATCAGCCTCTTGTAGGCGTCGTCGGCGGTGCGGAGGGAGAGCACCTGGCCGCCCTGGAAGCCGATGTCGGTACGAGCGCTCTGCGCCATGTCTAGTGATCCTCCGCTGGCTGGACGAGCTCGGTGAGCACGCCGCCGGTCGATTTGGGATGGACGAAGATCGCGAGCGTCCCCCGGATGCCGGGGTGCGGCTCGTCGCCGATCGTCCGCAGGCCGGCCGCGACGAGCTTCTGGACGTCGCCCTCGATGTCCCGCGTCCGGTAGGCGACGTGGTGCATCCCGGGCCCGCGCTTCGCGACGAAGCGCGCGACGCCGCCATCCGGGTCGATCGGGGCGATCAGCTCGACGTGCGCGTCGCCGACCTCGAGCAGCACCGCCTCGACGCCCTGGTCTTCGAGCGTCTCGCGATGCTCCTCGCGCATCCCGAGCTTGTCGCGATACAACGCGAGCGCCCCGTCGATGTCCTCGACGGCGATCCCGATGTGGTCGATCTGGCCGAACACGGGCGCGAAGGCTACAGGTCGCGCAGCCGCTCGGAGAGGTTCGCGACCGGCAGGAACTCGTACTGGCGCCCGCCGACGCGCCGCTGCTCGAGGAGGCCTTCGCGGACGAGCCGGGACAGGTCGGTGCGGGCGGTCTCGTGCGTGACCGCGTGGCTCGTCGCGTGGGAGCCGTAGGTGGAGGCGCGTCCGGGATCGCGGAGGGCGTCGCTGAGCACGGCGAGCTGGCGGTGGTTGAAGGTTCCCGAGCTCTTCAGCAACTGCTCGACTTCTCGGATCTCGGCCGTCTTGCGCTCCAAATAGGTGTGCAGCTCCTCGATCGCCCGGCGCACCACGGCGAGCTGGTGGAGGAGGAAGTAGGTCGTGTCGCCGCCGTCGGTCTCGGTGAGCAGGAAGGCCTTCGCGTACTGGCTCGGCGCGTCACGCAGGATCCGGGAGATCGAGAGGTACTCGACGAGCCAGTACCCCCGCGCTCGCATGAACCAGTAGAAGAGAGCGCGCGCGGTGCGCCCGTTGCCGTCCTCGAACGGATGGTCGTAGGCGAGCCAGAAGTGCAGCAGCACCGCCCGCACGACGGGGTGGACGAACGGCTCCGAGTCGTCCTCGTCGTTCGCGAAGTCGCACAGCGCCCGCAGGCGCTCCGGGAGCTGGTCCGCCGGCGGGGGGCGATGGAGGACGCGATCGTCCGAGGAGTCGATCACCAGGATGCGGTCGTCCTCGGGGCGCTGCAGGCGGCCGGCGGCGCCGGGATCGCCGAGCGTGCCGTCGGTGACGATGCGGTGAAGCTCCAGCACCGCGTCCGGCGTGAGCGTCTCGCCGATCTCCTCGCGCATGAACCGAAGCGCGCGATAGTTGTTGAGGATCATGCGCTCGCTGCGGTCCTGCGGCTTGCGACCCGAGCGCAGCAGCTCCTTCGCCACGCGCCGCGACGTGACCGCGCCCTCGAGCTGGCTCGAGCGGATCGCCTCCTCCATCAGCGAGTTGACGAGGTAGTGGGTTCGCGCATGGTCGTCGCCGGTGACGACCTCGTCCATGGCGATCTCGCCCGCGCAGTGCTGGTCGACGTAGTGGAGCGTTCGGAAGACGTCGTCGGGGATCGAGCAGCTGAACGCCTGACCCTCCGCGTCGGTCAGGGGAAGCTTGCGCTCCGGCCGCCGCAGCCACTTGATCGCGTGCCACCACTCCTCGTGCCTGAGGCCCGGTGGCGGGGGAAGGTGGCGCAGCTTGTCCCAGTGCAGGTACTCGGTCTGCTCCAGCTCGGAGACCACCTCCAGCGCGTACTCGAAGCGCTCGAACGGGAGAACGTAGTGCTGTGGCGCCGGCGCGACGTACATTGCTGATCCAAATCAATCCAAGTTAGTCCAAGCGCTTGGATGAAATGGTAGCAATAGTCCAAGAACTACGGATTCTTGGATTCGTCGTGGTGCGGCTCGGCGTAGAGCGCGGAGGCGCGGTCGCCGTTCTTCTGGGCCAGACGCTCCGGCACCTCGATCTCGCCCTCGATGCCGGCGACGATGCGGTCGATGTCGGCGCGCTCCAGCGCCTCGCGCTCGAGCAGCTCGCCGGCGAGCGCGTCGAGCAGCTCGCGGTGCTCGGTGATCAGGGTGAGCGCGCGGCGGTGGGCCTGGTCGGCGATGAACTGCTGCTCGTCGTCGATCGCGCGGCGGGTGGCGTCGGACATCGAGTAGTCGGTGGCGTTCAGCTCGCGCGACATCAGGCCCGTGCCCATGCCGTACCGGGTGACCATCGCGCGCGAGATGTCGTGGACGGAGCGCAGGTCGCCGGAGGCGCCGGTGGTGATCTGGCCGAAGACGAGGTGCTCGGCGGTGCGGCCGCCGAGCAGCACGACCAGGCGGTCCATCAGCTCGTCGCGCGTCTTGAGGTAGCGGTCCTCCTCGGGCAGGTTGAGCGTGTAGCCGAGCGCCGTGCCGCGCGGCACGATCGAGACGCG
>Ga0190272_10000312_pt1 | contig 27391 bp, 27 predicted proteins | sample Popmic504T_FD_133746 | JGI IMG/M metagenome (GOLD analysis project Ga0190272, IMG submission 133746) | Populus adjacent soil microbial communities from riparian zone of Shoshone River, Wyoming, USA - 504 T | ecosystem: Environmental > Terrestrial > Soil > Riparian zone | place: USA: Wyoming...
AGATCGAGATCGTGTTCCACTTCGGCACGTTCTCGCGGCAGTAGGCGAACAGGTCGGTCGTCAGCCGCATCGCCGGCTTCGGCGGGAAGATGAAGTTCCCGCGTGCGATGTACTCCTTGAGGATGTCGTTCTGAGTCGTGCCGCGCAGTACGTGCGACTCGACGCCCTGCTCCTCGCCGACCAGCTCGTAGAGCAGCAGCAGGCAGGCCGCCGGGGCGTTGATCGTCATCGACGTCGAGACCTTGTCGAGCGGGATGCCCTCGAAGACGCGGCGCATGTCGTCGATCGTGTCGATCGCCACGCCGGTGCGGCCGACCTCGCCCTCGCAGAGCGGGTCGTCGGAGTCGCGGCCGAGCTGGGTCGGCAGGTCGAAGGCCATCGACAGGCCGGTCGAGCCGTGGTCGATCAGGTAGTGGAAGCGCTCGTTGGTCTCCTTGGCGCTCGCATAGCCCGCGTACTGGCGCATCGTCCACTGACGGCCGCGGTACATGCGCTCGTGGACGCCGCGCGTGAAGGGGTACTCGCCCGGCTTGCCGAGCCTCTCGGTGAGGTTGGCGGGGAGGTCGTCCTCGGTGTAGAGGGGCTTGATCTCGATGCCGGAGTCGGTGAACCGGCGGGGATCGTCAGGGCCGACGATCGGGGCGATGGAGGGGCGTTGATCGGGGGTCGTGGCCATGCCATGAGGATACGGCTACGCGGCGGCGCGGTGATGGCGGAGGCGGGCGCGGCAGGCGAGGCAGGTCGACAGGTGGGACCGGACGGCCGCGCGCTCGGCCGGTGTCGCCTGGTCGGCGGCGAACGCCGCGACCATGGGGGCGAGACGGTCGCACTCCGCGCCGGATTCGATGCCGTCGAGCGCCTGCCTGAAGGCCCGGCGACCTTCGGCGATGCACCTGTTGACCTTCGTCGCGGACCACGAGGTGATCGTCGCGATCTCCTTGTACGAGTAGCCCTCGGCGCGCAGCTGCAGCGCCCGGATCTCCTGCGGCTTGAGCCGCCGCAGCGCTTGGCTGCCGAGCCGCAGCCGTTCGAGCTGCTCGGCACGGACGTCGGTGTCCGGTGGCGACTGCGGAGCGAACAGACGCGGTCCGTCGAGCACCTCGGCGCTGCCGCCGGCCGCTATCCGGCGGCGCTGCCGGACGATCGCGAGCGCCTCGTTCTTGACCGTCGTGCGCAGCCAGGCGCGGACCTCGTCGCGGCTGCCGTCCGGCCTGTTGCGCAGCGCCTTCTCGGCGGCCCGCTGAAAGGCGTCCTCGGCGTCCTGGTCGTTCGCCGACCACCGTCGCGCGGTCGCCAGCATCAACGCTCCGAACTCGTCGATCAGCCCCTCTATGCCCGTCCGCCGCATCCTGCCCGCCCTTCCGTCTTGGTCATCCGGTCGGGCGTAGAGGGGCGTTTCGGACGGTATTCGCCCCCCTCTCGCGCTACATTCCGTTGGTTGACCTGTTTGCTCTTACGTGCGCAAGGCGCGGTCGAGAGCTATCGGAGGCGAGCTGCAGCTGATGGGCGATGGCCTGGCGAGAGAGCTGAGGGAGCTGGAGCCGCCGGCGACGCCGGCCGAGCTTCCCATGCGTGACGTGCGCGCCGGCAGCGTCCCGCTGCTGAAGGGCGTGCTGCGCTTCGAGGCGCTGCGCCGCGCCGCGCGTGTCCTCACGCTCGCGGCGCTCGACGTCGCCGGGATGTTCCTCGCGATCTGGACCGCGCTCGCGATCAAGGCGGCGGTCAGGGCGCCGGGGATCCTCGGCGGCACGTTCGAGCAGGCGCGCGAGTACGCGCCGCTCGCCTGCCTGGTGATGCTGCTGCTGTTCGCGCGCTCCGGCCTATATCGCGACCGCGGGCAGCGGCCCGGCTTCGCGACGGTCATCTCGGGCCTCTTCCAGGTGACGCTGATCGTGCTGCTCTACGCCGTGATCGAGGGACACGACTTCTCCTCGTATTACATCTTCTACGGCACGCTCTTCTTCGCGCTGGTCTACGTGTCGGCGTTTCGCTGGACGTTCGAGCGGGTCAGCGGCGCTGTGCTGCGGGCCGCCGGCTACCGCCGCCGCGCGGTGCTCGTCGGCTCGGGCAGTCACATCGACGCCGTCGCGCACGCGCTGCGCGACAGCTCCGAGGTCGAGCCGTTCGGCTTCGTGTCGCTGACTCCGCGCAAGGGCGATGGCCGTTTGCGCGACTTCGGCACGCTCGAGGGCCTCGAGCGCAACTTCGACGTCGTCGACGAGGTGCTGATCGCCGATCCGGCGTTCCCGCAGGACCAGGCCGTCGAGCTGGTCGATCGCTGCCACGAGCACGGCAAGCGGGTCCGCGTCGCGCCGTCGACGATGGAGATCCTGATGGACCGCGTCGAGTTCGTCCCCGGCCAGTCGCTGCCGCTGTTCGAGCTCAAGCCGCCGGTGTTCGAGGGCGCCGACTTCGTTCTCAAGCGGACCTTCGACCTCGTCGGCTCGCTCCTGCTGCTGACCCTGCTGTCGCCGCTGCTGCTGCTGATCGCGCTCGCGGTCAAGCTCGACTCGCGCGGTCCGGTGCTGTTCCGCTCGCGGCGGCCCGGGATCGGCGGCCGGTCGTTCGCCTGCCTGAAGTTCCGCACGATGGAGGATGGCGCCGAAGGGCGCCAGGACGATCTCGAGCACCGCAACGAGGCCGGCGGCGCGATCTTCAAGATCCGCGAGGATCCGCGCGTGACGCGCGTCGGCGCGCTGCTGCGGCGCTGGTCGCTCGACGAGCTGCCGCAGCTGCTCAACGTAGTGCGCGGCGAGATGTCGCTCGTCGGCCCGCGGCCGCTGCCGCAGCGCGACTACGAGCTGCTCGAGGAGTGGCACCGCAAGCGCTATCTCGTCCTGCCGGGGATGACCGGGCTGTGGCAGGTCTCGGGCCGCTCCGAGCTCGACTTCGACGAGCTGGTGCGGCTCGACTTCCTCTACCTCGAGCGCTGGTCGGTCTTCCTCGACTTCACGATCCTGTTGAAGACGATCCCCGCTGTCTTCCGCTCGCACGGCGCGTGGTAGACCTCGCGGCGTGAGCGAGGAGTACACCCCGGACAACCTGCTCGACCGGCTGTCCGACCCGGCGACGCTCGACGTCCACTACGGCCGGCTGCGCGAGCGCGAGCGCGAGCTGCTCGGGTCGAGGCTCGACCTCTCCACCGGCGGCGACGTGCTGGCCGTCGGCTGCGGCCGCGACCCCGGCCGGCACCTCTTCCCAGGCCCGGCGTGGCGGATGACCGGCGTCGAGCTGGAGGACGAATGGCCGCGGATGCTCGTCGAGAGCGGCGAGCTCGACGAGGGCCTCGCCGGACGCGCGGGCGAGCTCGACCAGCTCGAGGACGGCTCCTTCGACGTCGTCCTCTATCGCTACGTCCTCCATCACATCGCCTTCCAGGGAGCGCTTTCCCCGGTGTTCGCCGAGGCCGCCCGGCTGCTGCGCCCCGGCGGCCTGCTCGTCGCGATGGAGCCCGGCGCGCTGCATCCGGTCGGCGCCGGCCTGGCGCTGGCCAACCGCGTCGGCCTCGGCGTCGCCGTTCACGGAACCCCCGACGACGTCCCGCTGACCGCCGGCGCGCTCGCGCGCGAGTCGCGTGCGGCGGGCCTCGTCCCCGAGGTGGTGGCTGTCACCTACGGCTGGCGGCGCCTGCCGCCGGCGCTCCAGCGCACGCTGTGGCGGCTCGACGACCGGTTGGGCGAACGTCGCCGCGCCGCTCGCTTCGGTCACACGCTGATGCTGGTGGCGCGCCGTTAGCGTCCCGGCCGTGCCCAGCTCCTACGACGACGATCTCTGGCGGCTCGTCCCCGAGCAGCCCGGCCCGCCGCCGGCGCGGCTGATGGCGTTCGTGGAGAGCCTCGGCCACGTCGGTCGCGCACTCGACCTGGGGTGTGGCGACGGTCGCCTGTCGGCGCTGCTCGACGCCGCCGAGCTGACGCTCGCGGACGTCTCCGACGTGGCGCTCCAACGCGCCGCGCGGCGGCTCCCCGCCGCCAGTGCCGTCTCGCTCACGCCAGACGCCGCGCTGCCGTTTCCAGACAACCGCTTCGACCTCGTCCTGTGCGCCGAGACGATCGAGCACGTCCGCGACGTCCAGCTGCTGCTGTCGGAGGCGCGGCGCGTGCTCCGTCCCGGCGGCCGGCTCGCGATGACCACGCCGGCCCACTCGCGGCTGACCGGACTCGACGTCCTCGCGCGCGGGTTCGAGCGGCGCTTCGCCCCGCTGTCGCCGCACCTGCGGTTCCTGACCCGCCGCTCGCTGCGGGGCCTGCTCGGCGAGCTCGGCTTCGATCCGGGGCCGGTCGAGCGCTCGCGCGGGACGCTGCTCGTCGTCGCGACTAGGTAGCCGGGCGCCAGCCCTCGTTCGCCAGCTCACACGCCGCGGCGGTGCCGACGAACGGCGTCAGCGCGAGGAAGCTGGCGATTCCGGCGACCTCGTAGAGATGCTCCGGCCCACGCCGGCGGATCTGCTGATAGATCAGCGCCGCCAGCGATCCGCTGATCGCCTCGCCGACTATCGGGCTCTTGTCGGGGCGCGCACGGTAGCCGGCGTGCAGCACCGCGCCGAAGCGGGCGGTGGCGTCCTCGTGCCGATCAAGACCCTCAGCGCCACCGGAGAAGATCTGCAGCCCGCCCAGCCGTGACAGCCCAGGGTGGGTCGCGTTGAAGGCCAGGAAGGCGTGGATGGCGTCGCGGGCGGCATGCGTCCAGTCGGTCGCCCCGTCGTAGACCGGCAGCGTGACCTCGACGACCTGACGCTCGGCTTCGTCGACGGCGGCGACGAACGCGGCCTGCTTGCTGTCGAAGTGGTTGTAGAACGTCGTCAGGGAGACGGCGGCGCGCTGGCTGATCTCGGTGATGGTCGTGTCCTGATAGCCCTGCTCGGCGATCACGTCGATCACGCCGGCGACGATCCGGCGCCGCTGCTCGTCGGGCTCGGGCGTCGGCGTCGGCAGCGGCGGGGGCTTGCGCGGCTTGCGCAGCCGAGTGGGTGGCGCTCCATAGCTGAGCGCCCACTCGACCAGGGCGGGCACGAGCTCCGGCAGCTCCTCCTCGCGATCGTGACGCAGCCGCGTGTGGATGATCTGACGCAGTCCGCCGAGCACCGCCCGAACCCCCTCGGGGGGCATCCCGGGATGGCCCGGCGTCTCGCCGATCGCGTCGACCGCGAAGGCCTCGAGCCTGTCGGCGAGACGCTCCATCCGATCGACGGCCTGGGGCCCGGCGGCGTAGATCTCGACCAGCCAGACGCGCGCGGCGGCGGGCTGGACGAGGATCAGCTCGACGAGCCCCTCGAACACGGATTCCAGGCGAGCGTGCCAGCTTCGGCTGCCGTCGCTTCCGTAGACGGCGGCCATCGGACCCGCGGCCAGCTCGGAGAGTGCGTCGAGTGTGGCTAGAAAGCACTCGAGCTTGTTGTCGAAGTGACGGTAGAAGGCACTGCGCGAGACCCCTGCCAGTTGCAGGATGTCGGCGACACGCGTGCTCTCGTAGCCGTGCTCCGCGACTGTCGCGACAGTCGCTCCGTACAGCCGCTCGCGCTGATTGCGCGCGACCGCCTCGGGATCGTTTCCCGGCCCCGGTCGCAGTTGCCTGGAACGCAGCTCGTCGGCGGCGCCCCATGGTGTCGCGGAGAGCGGAGCACGACGGCTGTCCAGTAGCGAGGCCACCACGATTGGTCAGACCACTCTAGAAAACGATCAGTGCACGAGCAAGCGCCGGCTGGCCTGTGCAACAAGGCCTATAGCTGGGGTTCTCGCCCGGTCAGTGGCCGCGCAAGGCCGGCAGCCAGAGCTGACGCAGCTGGCTGGCCAGCTCGGGGAGGCTGGCGATGTCGCCCGCTCGCACAGAGCGCTGGAGGACCTCGTAGATCCCGCCGACGATCATCTCGGAGACGAGTGGCGGCGCTTGGCCCCCCCGCTTGCGGGCGAGCTCGCCGTCGAGCAGATCGACGAACCGCTGCAGTCCGGCGTCCTTGCGCTCGAGCGCCTTCGCGCCAAGCCCCGGCGCCTCGACCAGGCAGAGGCGGGTCAGGTCCGGCTGGGCTGCCGCAGCCTCCAGTACCGCTCGCAGACCGGCCTCGAAGCGCTCGCCGATGTCGGTTCCGCGCTCGGCGTCGTCGAAGGCCTTCGCGGCGCATGCGGCCGCGCAGTCGAAGCCGCCGTCGAGCTGCTCGAGGAGCCCCGAGTCGAGGCTGATGGACCTCGTGGCGTGTTCTGCGACCTTCTCGCGATTCGGACCCATCCCTATAAACCGTACAGTTTATGGACTCGAAAGTCCAGCTTTTGCTGTGACGGTGAGGCTTTCTGGGGTACGTTTTCGGCTCCGGTGAACAGCGTCGTGTCTCACGACCACCGATCCCCCCCACCTGGGGGGTTGCTGCCATAAAACACCAGGCTTACGGTGGCTCCACTGCTGGCCCCGGGATCGACGGCGAACCGCCCCGATCCGGCGGCCTGGGAAGGAGACCCGATGAGCGCAGGTGGATTGGTCGAACCGGCACACGCCGTGGGGACCGTGCCTCTGACGCATCCAGTGGAGGCGTCGCAGCCGCCGGTCGGAACGCCGGTCGCGCCCGTCATTCGCACCGAGGACGCGATCTTGGCGCGCGCCGCCCGCGCCGGCGCCGACATGGTCGGCGACGCGTGCGTCGTCTGGCGCGTCGCCGAGGGCGGCGAGCTCGAGCCCGCGGCGACCTTCCACCGCGATCGTCGCCTGCGCTACGCGCTCGGGGCGTTCATGGGGCAGCCGACGCTGCCCGCGGGCTCTCGCTGGCCGGGCCAGATCGCCTCGAGCGCCGCTCCCGCCCGCGTACGGCGGGTACGGCTCGGGGAGCTGGCGGTCGACACCGCGATCGGGATGCGGCGTGCCCACGCCCTGCTGGCCCCCGTCCTCGACGGCGGCCATGTCGTCGCGGTGATCGCTGCTCTGCGCGACTCCAGCGAGCCCGAGTACTCACTGCGCGAGGAGGTGGTGCTGCGCCGCGTCGGGGTCAAGGCCGCCTCCGGCATCGGCGCCCGGATCAGCGGCTGGCGCGCGGGACGCGGCGGCGACGACGCGGATGGCCGTGACGGCGACGACGATCGCCACGGCGTCGGCGGCGAGGGACCGCCTTCCGACGACGCCGGCTGGACGCCCCCGCCCGCCTGGCTGATGGACCACGTCGGCGTCGGCGTCTGGGTCGCCGATCGCAACGGGGACACCAGCTATGTGAACAGCGCGATGACCGAGCTGCTCGGCCTGCCCGCGTCGGAGGTCGTCGGCCGGTCGATGCGCGACTTCATCGAGGATGTGCCGCAGATGGTGCGCGGCGAGTACTGCATGGATGCCGAGCGCTGCGACCGCCGTTTGACGCAACCCGACGGCCGCCACGTCTGGCTCGAGATGACCTCGCTGCCGCTGATCGACGACGCCGGCGCGCGCCGCGGCACCGTCAACACGGTGATCGACGTCACCGAGCGCAAGCAGGTCGAGCTGGCCGCCCGCCAGCGCGTGCCGCGAGCGCATCGTCGTTCCTAGCTAGCTTCTGGCTAGGGACCGGCGTTGGTGGCCGCGGGTCCTGACGCCGATTTTGGTTTCCGTGCTCGGCTCCGTTCGCTCCGCTGGGACTGCGCCCCGTGCCTGGCGCGGTTTGTCGGTTGAGGGCTCTTGCGTAATCGACGGCAGGGGCTCCGCCCGGACGCTCCGCTCGCTGCGCCTGTGCGCGCAAACGCAAAATCGTCGCCACCCGCGGAAGCAACGTCACAGCCCTAGCCCCAAACCGTGAGGCGCCTAGCCCAAAGCGGGGTGTAGAGCGAAAAGCGTTCCGACCTTCGAGGCCGCAGCGCTCCCGACCCCGCTCCATCCCGTTGTATGGGGACAGACGTCGCTGGCGGGGTGGCGACGGTGGTGGCTTTGCGCGCGCAGGCGCAGCAGGCGCGCAGCCCCTCCCGTCGACCAACGAATGTGCCCTACACCCCAAGAGCGCCAGGGACGGGGCGGAGTCGCCGCGGAGCCGAGCACGGAAAACACCACCGGAGACGGGACCCCGGCCCACAACCGCCGAGCCCTTAGGACGACTGCTGGCGACGACGGCCGCGCTCGAGCTCGCGGGCCGCGGAGTCGGCGCCGACGAACGGCAGCACGCTCATGTACATCAGCTCGGGGACGAGCTGCGGCAGCTCGGTCGTGGCGCCGGCCGTGATCTCCCGGTAGAGGATCTCGCTGAGGCCGCCGACCATGCTGATGCCGGTGAAGCCCGGGAGGTCGCCGTCGGTCTCGAGGCGGCCCGTGTCGTAGATGTAGGCGAAGCCGCGCATCGCGTCGTTGCGGGTCGCGACGGCCTGCGGCCCGGCCGCCAGCACCTCGACGAAGCAGACGCGAGCGACGCCGGGCTCGTAGGCGAGCGCGTTGAGCAGGGCCGTCAGGCCGGCGCGCAGCTGGTCGACCCACTCGTCCTGGGCCTCGAACGCCTCGAGCGTCACCGACAGCAGCCGCGCGAGCGCCTGCTGATAGGCGGCGATGAAGCAGTGCTCCTTGTCCTCGAAGTGCTCGTAGAAGGTCTTGCGCGACACGCCGGCGTGGGCGATGACGTCCGCGACACGGGCGGCCTGGTAGCCGTCGCGGCCGACGGCCTCGGTCATCGCGGCGAGGATGCGGCTGCGCTGCGACTCGGCGACCTGCTCCGGGGCGAGGCCGTGGCGACCGCCCGGAATCTGGTCCGGCCGGCGCCGGGTCGGGCGGCGCGGCGTGTCGCCGCTGCCTGCGCGGGCACCCTTCCTAGAGGCCATGGCGATTCTTCGGGAAGGCGGGAACCACGACCACAGTCTAACGCCGTCGAACACCCTGTGGGTATCCGAATGGTACGCATTTGTCTCTGGCGTTCCGCTTTGCAGAGCGGAACCGCAAGTTCTACGTCTTCATCAGGACCAGCGGCGCGATCTGGCTCGAGACGATCTGCTCGGCGAGGTCCGGCAGATGCTCGGTCTCGCCACGGTCGATCGGCGTGTAGATCAGCTCGTGTACCCCGCCGATCAGGCCGCGGGCGGAGAGCTTCGACAGCCGGTCGTCGCCGCGCAGCTCGTTCAGGGCGCCCTCCATCAGGCTGGCCAGGCGCTCCATCGTCTCCGCGCGCCGCGCGCGGGCGGCCGGGCCCGCCGCCAGCACCTCGACGATGCACATGCGCGCGATGTCCGGCTCGTCGGCGCAGAACTGGAGGAAGGCGCGCAGGCTGCGCTCGATCTTCTCCTCGGGCTTCTCGCCCTGTTGGTACGCCTCGACCGTCAGCCCCAGCGCGTGATCGACGGCTTCGTCGTAGGCGGCGAGGAAGCAGTCCTCCTTGTCCTCGAACAGCTCGTAGTAGGTGCGGCGCGAAAGCCCGGCTCGTCCCAGCAGCCTGCGCACGGTGGTCTCCTGATAGCCGTACTCGGCCACGGTCCTGGCCATCGCGCGCATCAAGCGGTCGCGCTGGATTTTGGTCACTACGGGGCGCGGGATTCCGTGGGGGCCGCCGGTCAGCTTGATGTTCGCTTGGTCCCACATACCCCACCACCATAGACGCCAAGTTCTCTCGACGCAACCATAAATTTTGGGTTTCTAGGAACGCGAACGTTCTCTGGTCTCGGCTCGGAGAGGCAAAGCCGGCTGCCAAAAGGGCTCTGGAATGGGCTCTGAGAACGCCCTTCAGGGTTTTCGGACGAGACGGGGGCAGCACGCATAGCCAGACACCGACAGGTATCTGTATGAAGGCCGGCGACTCAGGCGACGGACGCGACAGCGGCGATCGGCTCGCGTTCGCCCGTCTGCTGCTCGACCGTTGTGAACCACAGGCGGCGCAGCTCGGCCAGCAGCGCCGGCAGCTGCTCGGCCTCGCCACGCGCGACACGGGTGTGGATCAGCTCGGTGGTGCCGAGCACGATCAGCTCGGCGGCGAGCGGCGGCATCGGCTCGCCGTGGGTGAGGCGCAGTCCCTCGACATAGCTCGTGAACCTGTCGAGCGCGTCGTCGCGGCGAGCGCGGGCCGCCGGGCCGGCCGACAGCCCCTCGACGAGGCAGGTCCGGGCGAGCGCCGGCTCGAGCGAGAAGAACATCAGCACACCACTGAAGAGGGCGTCGAGCTGCTCCTGCCAGGCATCTCTCCCGAGCGTCAGCGTGCGCGTCGCCGCGGCACGCTTCGCCGTCCGCGTCACACGCGCGAGCATCCGGTCGTAGACCGCGACGAAGCAGTGCTCGAGGCTGCGGAAGTGGTCGTAGAACTCATACGGCGCGAGACCGGCCTCGCGTGCGACGCGGTCGGGACTCGTCCCGGTCCAGCCGCGTTCGGACGCCACGCGCGTCAGCGCATGGCACAACGCATCCCGATCTGTTGCTGCGGTCCCGCGTTCCATCCGTGACGCTCCGCTCGTCATCGGCGTTACCCCTGCTAGGCGGAGCGAGCATAACGCCGCGGGCCGCCGCTGGCTATGGGGTGGTGGCCGAAAGCGGCGCGGCGGCGGCGCGCCTCCCGGCAAGCAGTTGGCCGGCACGGCCGCGAATCGCGACGGCCTGTGCCGAGTGGGGATCGCGGCGCAGAGCCTGCTCGGCGGCGGCGAGCGCGGCGACGGGTGCGTCGCGCAGATCGAGCTGGACGGCGGCGATCCGCAACCACGGCTCGGGGTCGCGCGGCCGTTCGGCCGCTGCGCGGCGAAGGCTGGCGATCGCCGCCCGCTGACGGTCGATCGCCGACAGCGCCGTCGCGGCGGCGTAGAAAGGCTCGACCGAGTACGGGTCGAGATCACGGGCGTCAGCGGCTTCCCGCAACGCGGCGACCGGCTCGCCCGCGCCGGTCAGCGCATAGCTGCGGGCTATCGCGCGGTCGGCCGCGACCGGCTGCCAGGCAGCCCACCCGCAGAGCAGGGCGACCGCTCCGACGGCCGCGCAGGCGAAGGCGCGCGCGGCTCTTGGCCGTGGCGGCGCCGGCGCGGCGGGGTCGTGCTCCGTCGTCGTGGGGCCGACGCCAGCCGTTCGGCGGTCCGGCAGCGGACCGCGACCGGCGACGAAGCCGGCGGCCACGAGCGCGATCGCCGTCAGGCCGGGGACGAACCACGTCCAATCGGTCGCCGACTGGACCCCGAAGACGATCGCGGCGAGGCCGAGCGCGACCAGCGCCGCGCGTTCGCTGGTCCACGACGGGCGCGTCCTCGTCGTCGGTCGCCACCAGCGGCGCGGCTGGAGGCCGGTGGCTCGTAGCGCCGCGACGAGCCAGGCCGCGACGAGGAGCAGCGCGCCGAGCGCGCCGAGCACGCCGATGTCGCTGAGGGTCTGGGGCACGAATCCGTGCGCGCGCCGAGCGCCGCCCTCGCCGTCACGGTGCGCCAGCCGCGCGAGCTCGAACGAGCCGGCGCCGAGCCCGGCGACGGGCCGCTCGCCGAACGCGTCGAACGCCTCGCGCCAGTAGCCGAAGCGCTCCGAGGCGACCGACCCGAGCCGGCCGCCGCCCGTCGGTGGGGCGACGTCGTCGCTGATCAGCTCGTCGACACGGTCGGAGACCGTGCCGGTCAGGCCGCGATCGCTGGTCGCCACCGACGTGACGAGCGCGAGCGGGACCAGCGCGACCACCACCGCCACCGCGGCTCCCACGCGGACGCGCGTCCGCGGCGACGGCTGCCAACGGGCGCCGGCGAGCTGGACGAGGATCCCAACGGCCAGCAGCGCGACGGTCGTCGTGACGAGCATCAGGCCGAGCTCCCCGGCGATCGCCTCGCGCGCGGGCAACGGCTGCAGGCCGACCCGAAACGGATCCTTCGACAGCGCCCACGCGATGACCGGGGCGGCGGCGGCGCCAGCGGTCACGAGGACCACCAGGCTGCGCAGCCGCAACGGAACGAGCAGCAGCCAGAGCGCGCAGCCGACCACGGCGGCGGCGAGCGCCCCCCGCGACTGGGCGATCAGCAGCGTGGCGGTCAGCAACCCGGTCGCGGGGAACGCGAGCGCGCGACCGAACGCGCTTCCGGTGCGCCTCGCGCCGAGCCAGAGCGCCGGGACGAGCCCGACCGCGGCGGTGCCGGCGAGCGCGTTCCAGTAGTCGAATGGCTGGCCGATGCGTCCGGAGAAGGCCAGCTCCTCGAACGACGCCGGCCAGACGCGCGTCGCCAGCCCGTAGGCGCAGATCGCCACCGCGGCCAGCACGATCCCGCGCGTTACGGCCACGGCGCCGGTGGGCGCCAGTCGCGCGAGCGCGATCGCGCCGGCGAAGACCGCGAGGTAGGCGAGCGTTCGCCCGGCCTCGACGTAGGAGAGGTCGGGCGCGATCGACCAGCCTACCGACAGGGCGGTGATCGCCGTCAGGGCCGCGAAGGCGGCGATCGCCGCACCGCCGTCGAGGCGCCCGCGCCGGCCGAACGCGATCGCTGCGCAGATCGTGGCCGCTCCGGCGGCGATCAGCAGCAGCTCGACGACCGTCGTCCGCTCCAGCGCACTGCCGCCGCGCGCGCCCAAGGCGACGCCGACCAGCGCCGCCGCAAGTGCCGCGCTAGCTGTTGCCGAAGGGAGGCGAGACACGGCGGAGCGCGTTCGCGAAAGCTGGGTTGCGCTTGGCGGCGTACCAGAGGCCGCCGCCGATACCCGCGCAGATCAGGGCGACGATCGCCAGGATCAGCGGTAGCGACATGCCGCCCGAGTCGTCGTCGCCGGTCGCGACCGCGACGTCGTCCTGGACGAGCTCGTCGCTGACCGCGGCGATCTCCTGGTTGCGCTGCTTCTGCTTCGCCTTGGCCTTCCTGGCGGCGACCGCCTTCTCCTCGGGCGTGACGACGCCGTCGCCGTCGATGTCGGCCGCGGCTGCTCCGGGCCCGCCGTCGCCCGAGTCCTTCGACGCCTGGTCCTTCGTCATGGCCGCCAGTGCGGCGTTGATCATCTGCCTGCAGGTGCCGTACTCGGCGAGGTCGGCCTGGATCTGGCCGAGCGCCGCCCGGAGGTCCGCCTCGGAGTGCTTGCGCTCGAAGGTGTCGCTGTCGGCGCAGTCCTGCTCGACCGCGAGCACGCTCGCCGTCGCCTGTGCGGGCATGAGAATCGCCAGCACGACGAAGGCCGTGGGCAGCAGCAGATGTCTGATCGCTCTATTCATGGCACGTGGAGATTCAGGACGCATGGCACAGGTCGGCCGCTGCGTTCCTGCTCGCTGAAGCGTGTGAGGCTAGCAATCGTTCCCGCTGCCAACGGATTCGACACCCGTGGCGGCCAGCGCCCGACCCATGCCCGCCGCCCAGGCGGCCGGCGTGTAGGTCGCGGCGTCCTCGCGGGCGGCCGACCCCATGCGGGCGCGCAGCTCGCCGTCGGCAGCGAGCACGCGCAGCCGGGTCGCGAGCGCGTCGGGATCCCCGGCCGGGACCACGAAGCCGTTGAGCCCGTCGCGCACCAGCCCCCCGGCCGCCGCGCCGACGGCGTCCGAAGCGACGACCGGCGTGCGTTGCAGCATCGACTCATTGACGACAAGACCCCACGGCTCGCGAAACGATGCGGTGTGGATCGAGGGAAGCACCAGCACGTCGGCCGCGGCGTAGAGCGCGGGGAGGACGTCGGCGGTCACCTGGCCGAGCAGCCGCGCCTCCGGCAGCTCCTCCTCGAACAGCGTCTCCAGCGGCCCGCTGCCGGCGACCGCGAGACGCGCCCCCGGTCCAAGGTCGGCGCTCTGCCAGGCATCGGCGAGCGTGACGATCCCCTTCTCCCACACGAGGCGGCCGACATAAAGCACGAGCAGCTCCGTCCCGGGGCCGCCGGCGCGCTCGCGCGCCGCCGCCCGCTCGGCCTCCGTAACCGGCCCGGCGAAGTGGTCGACGTCGACGGCCTGGGGCGCGACGACCACGCCGGTGTCGGTGCCGCGGTAGTGCTCGACGTAGCGGCTGACGTGCGGGCCGTAGGTCGCTACCGCGTCGGCAGCGCGGTAGAGGTGGCGCGTCGGCAGGAACGACAGCGCGTGCGCCGGCGTGCGCGGGTGCGCCCAGATCGTCGCCCAGAGGACGAACGGCACGCGCCGTGCGCGCGCGGCGGCGTAGGCGCCCGGTAATGCGATCCGCCCGTCGAGGCCAGCGATCACGGCGCGGTAGCGGCCGGACGCGGCGAGTCGCACGGCGCCGATCTCGGAGGTGCGGTGGACGGTCAGGCCGGGGATCGGCGGGCCGGCGTGCTCGTGCGCGATCACCTCGACGTTCCGCGCCTCGTTCAGCAGCCGGAACGCCTCGCGGCGGTAGGGCGAGACGATGCCGGTCAGGAGGCAGGCTGGGCGGGGGTCGGCCGACATGCCCGGCGGAACATAGCCCGGCTGCGTACTCTGCGCCCGTGGCGGCTGTCGACATCGCGATCGTCTCGCTCGGGACGACGATGGGCTGGCGTCGTGGCGACGAGGCGCTGGCCGAGCAGATCGAGGCGGCGGGAGCGACCTGCGAGCTGCGGCCGATGCGCCTCGGCGCGGCGGTCCACCTGCAGCGCTCGATGGCTCTGACCGACGTCGTTCAGGCGCTGGCATCGCGCCGCGCCGCACACGGCGGCGATGCGCGCGCCGTCATCTACTCGAGTATCACCGCCGCGTTGCTGCAGCCATTGCGGCGCCCGCACGCGATCCGCTTCGACACGATCGCCGCACTCAGCCGGCCCGGGATCGGCGGCGCCTGGCAGCGGCGGCGCGAGCGGTCGGTGCTGGGGCGGGCGGACCTGCTGCTGCCGCTGAGCGAGGTGGCGCGCGACGCCGCGCTCGCGGCGGCGGCGCCCGCGCGGCCGGAGGCGATCGTCCTGCCGGGTGTCGTCGAGGTGCCCGACAGCGGCGCGTCGGACGCGCCCGAGGCGACCGCCTACGCCGCCAACCCCGAGAAGCGCGGGCTCGACGTCCTCTGCGCCGCCTGGGCCGCCGCCGCGCCGCCTGGCGCGCGGCTGGTCGTCGGCGGGATCGACCGCGCCGGCGCGCTGCGCTGGCTGTCGCGCAAGGGCGTGCCCGAGCCGCCGGGCGTCGAGTTCGCCGGCGTCGTTCCGCGCGAGCGCTGGACCGCGCTGGTCGCCGGATCGCGCGTCTACGTGAGCGCCGCTCGCTACGAGGACTGGGGCGCCGCGCAGATGGAGGCGCTCGCCGCCGGGACGCCGCTGGTCACCGTCCCGACCCCTGGGCCCAACGTCGCGCTTCCGCTCGCCCGCCGGCTCGCGCCCGAGCTGGTCGCCGCCGACAGCTCGGCCGCCGCGCTCGCCGAAGCGCTCCGCGCCGGCCTCGCGCTCGCCGACGACGCCCGCGCTTCCTACGCCGGCGCCGCCCGCCGGCTGCTCGAGCCGTACTCGGACGAGGCCCTGCGGGCCGTCGTCGCCGAGCGCGTGCTGCCCGCGCTGCTGGAGGGCGCCCGGTGACCGCTGTGGTCGCGCGGGCGACCGGCCGCGCGCGCTCGGTCTGGGTCGAGGCCGGGCTGCTCGCCGTCGTCGCGCTGCCGGTCCTGCTGCTGATGGACGCCTACGTGCGCGACTCGCCGGAGCCGAAGAACGACGAGCTGATCTACGAGCTGATGGCGCAGAGCCCCGGCGATCCGCACACCTTCCCGTTCGCCCACCGGGTGGCCGTCCCGTTCGTCGTCCACCTGCTGCCGTTCAGCCACGACTTCTCGTTCGCCTGGCTGGCATGGCTGTCGACGGTCGCCTGCGGCGCGCTGATCTACGTCCTGCTGCGGCGGTTTCGGATCGGCAAGCCGCTCGCGTTCGCGCTTGGTCTCTGCATCGCCTGGTGCCCGACGCTGTTCGTCGTGTCGCTGCGCGAGGGGCGCAACGTCGACCCCGAGTCGGTGCTCGTGATGATCGCCGGGGCGATCGCGATCGTCGACCGTCGCCGTGCGACCTTCGCCGTGATCGTGCTGGTCGGCGCGTTCGTGCGCGAGGCCGCGCTGTTCCTGATCCCGTTCGCATATGCGGTCTGGGCGGAGCGGCTGTGGGACCGGCGCGCGGCGCGCGACACGCTCGTGGCGGCGCTGCCGGCCGTGGTGGCGTACGCGGTGCTGCGGCTGTCGGTTCCGACGGTCGAGCGCGAGAACGTGCTCGGCTACCGGTCGCTGATCGGCGGGCGGCTGGACGTGCTGGAGAAGGTGCTCGAGGGCAAGCTGCTGATGCTGCGGCGGCTGGCGGTCGCGTTCGGGCCGCTCTGGCTGGCGTTCCCCTTCGCGCTGCGCGACCTGCGCTACGCCCGTCGCGGGCTGGTGCTGCTGGGCGTCTGCGCGGTCGGGATGCTGTTCGCGCTCGACTGGGGCCGGATCGCCTTCCTGGCGGCGCCGGTCGTGGTCGTCGGCGCGGCCTGGGTGCTCGACAGCCGGCCACGGCTCGCCGTGGCGACGGTCGCGGCGTTCCTCGCGATGAACTTCGCCTACGTCATCTACATGGAGGACTTCGGCGGCGCCCAGGACGGGATCGTCGACGCCGCGCCGGCGCGCTATCAGCCGCGGTAGGCGACCGCGGCGAGCTGGCGCCGCCGCCTGACGACCGCCCAGACGCGGCCGAGCGCGTCGAAGACGGGTCGCGGCAGCCGCGCCAGGCGCTGGGCGCGCGGAGGCCAGGCGTGCGTCACGACCGCGCAGCTCGTGACCTCGAAGCCGGCCTCCGCAAGCAGGTTGGCGAGCAGCTTCGGCGTCCACGTGTAGAGGTGGTGGTCGGGGTCCGCGGCGAGCGGCTTCCGCTGGGCGCGCCAGTCGTCGAGCGGCAGCCAGAGGACGAGCCGGCCGCCCGGCCGCAGGACGCGCCGCAGCTCGCGCAGCTCGTCGAGCGGGGCGAGCGTGTGCTCGAGCGCGTGGTTGGAGATCGCGACGTCGGCGCAGCCGTCGGCCAGCTCGGCGGTCGCGGCGACGACCGTCAGGCCGCGTGCCCGCGCCGCGCGGCGCGCCGGGTCGCTGACCTCGACGCCGGTCTTCGACGCGACGTCGAGGCGATCGAGCAGCGCGCCGGTGCCGCAGCCGAAGTCGACGACCGCGTCGGTGGGGCGCAGGTGCGGCTCGAACTTCCAGCGGTTCAGCTCCGCGCCGAGTGCTCCGATCCGGCCCTGATAGGCGAGGTAGTCGGTGGCCGCGTCTCCCTTGTAGTGACTGCCGACACGGTCGGCCTGGCCGTCGGTGGGCTCAGCCATGCGGAGAGCCTACGCCGAGCTTCTCGTAGAGCGCGGTCCAGCGCCGGCAGATCGCCGCGTAGCCGTAGCGCTCCTCGGCGCGCCGGTGCAGGGCCGCCGCGTCGTAGCCGTCGCGGTCGCGGACCGTCGCGCGGATCGCCGTCGCCAGCGCGGTCGGGTCGCCGGGGGGCACGAGCAGCCCGGCCTCGGAGTCGACCAGCTCGGGGACGCCGCCGACCGCCGTCGCCACCGCCGGCAGCCCGCTCGCCTGGGCCTCGATCAGGACCACCGGCAGGTTCTCGTGGTAGCTCGACAGGACGAACAGGTCGGCGGCGCGCATCAGCTCCGCGACCTGCTCGCGCGAACGGGTGCCGAGCAGGCGCACGCGGTCCTCGACGCCGAGCTCGCGCGCGAGTCGCTCCAGCGATTCGCGCTCCGGCCCGGCGCCGACGACGTCGAGCGTCGTGCCGGGCAGCTCGGAGATCGCTCGCACCAGCACGCTCTGGCCCTTCTTCTCGGCGAGGTCGGCGACGTTGAGCAGCCGCGCCGGGCCGGCGGGCGGCTCGCGCGTCTCGTCGGCCGGCCTGAAGACGGTGGTGTCGACGACGTTCGGAACGACCTCGAAGGTCGCGCGCGGCGCCAGCTCGCGCAGGTGCCGCTCGAGCTCCTCGCTGACCGGCGCGACTAGGTCCGCGCGCTCGAACGACCACTTGGCGAGCAGCCGGTCGTAGCCGCGCACGAGGCCACGGCGGAAGCCGGTGTAGTGCTCGGTGATCGCGACCGGGGCGCGGCTCAGGCGGCCGAGCGCGAGCGCGGGCGGCCCGGCCTCGAAGACGTGGGCGTGGACGACGTCGGCGCGCCAGCCCTCGCGGCGCAGGCGACGCCAGGCGGCGAGCATGCCGAGCAGCTGGCAGGCCATCGCCGCCGGCCGCAGGAACGGCCGGCGGTAGCGCACGCGCAACGTGCGGATCCCGTCCTCGACGGCGTCCTCGAGCCGGAAGATCGCGAAGCCGGGGCGCGGGGTCGCCAGCGAGGCGAGCACGACGACGTCGTGCTCGGTGGCCAGCGCCCGTGCGTGCTCGCGGCAGAAGGCGCCGAAGACCGGGAGGTCCGGCCACGGGTACCACTTCGGCACCACGAGGACGCGCAGCCGGCTCACGACGGCAGCCTCCGGATCGTCTCCAGGGTCCGCTGCGCCTCGGCGGTCGTCACGTACGGGCGTCCCGCGAGGAAGCGGCGCGCCTCCTCGATCGCGTCGGCGCGGGCGTAGGTGCTGGCGACCTGCTGGGACTCGTGGCGGACCGGCAGCGCGTCGAGGATCCCGAGCCGCCAGCCGCGCTCGCGCGCGAGCGCGGCCCAGTGGTTGTCGAGCCCCCAGCCGAAGCGCAGCTCGGGGAACGGCGTCAGCTCGGCGGCGGCGCGGCGCGCGAACAGCGTCACCGGGCCGATCTCGACGTAGTCGGTGCGGCGGGCGAGCGACAGCGGCCGGCGGCGCGTCACGCGCCAGGCCGCGTGGCTGCGCATCGTCTGCGCGGGTTGGGCGACGTCGAGCTCGAGCCGCTCGCAGAGCGCGAGCGCGCGGTCGAGGAAGCGCGGCGCCAGCTCTATGTCGTCGTCGGCGACGATCAGCCAGTCGTGGCTCTCGAGTGGCGCCGCCGCGGCGAGCAGCCGGTTGAGGTTCTCGAACTTGCCGCCGGCGAGGTCGCCGAGCACGGTCGCGCCGGCGAGCGCCGGCTCGGGCGCGCCGGTCGCGCCGAGGGCGAACGTCACGTCGTGGCGCTCGGAGCGCAGGCGCGGCGCCGTGCGCGGCAGCAGCGAGCCCGGGCGGTAGATCGACAGCACGAGCACCCGGCGCGGCGCCTGCCGCGCCGCGAGCCGGTCGAGTCGCGGGCCGGTCAGCGCCGCCAGGCCGGCGAGCTCGAGTCCCCAGTCGGCCGCGGTGCGGGCGATCGTCAGCTTCTTGCCGGCGACGGCGCCGGACTCGCCCGAGAGGAAGCTGTCGGGGTCGGGCAGCGGGGCGGTCATCGCCCGCGCAGCGCCTCGACCAGGCGGCCGGTCGAGTGGGCGCCCATGATCAGGCCCTGCGGGCAGCGGCGGCGCGCGGTGTGCCAGCCCGCGCCCGCCAGGTCGCGCAGCTCGCGATGCAGCGGCTGCGCCGTGCCCTTGCGGATGTCGTTGCGGCGCGCGGCGCGGCCGTTGCGGTACTCGGCGCGGGCGAGCGAGCGCAGGCGGGAGTCGTCACCGACGCGGCGGTGCTCGAGCCCGGCGTCGGCGACGTAGCCGACACGGCCCCCGGCCGCGCGCAGTCGCAGCAGCCAGTCCTCCTCGTCGCCGTTGCCGCGCAGGCTCTCGTCGAACGGCCCGATGCGGTCGATCGCGGCGCGGCGCACCGCCATGTTGGCGCCCCAGACGAACTCGGCGTCGCGGTCGGCGGGCCCGAGGTCGAGCGAGGTGATCGGAGGCTGCTCGCGGCCGCAGAAGCGCGGTGCGGGGCCGACGAGGCGCGCCTCGATCGGTCCGCCGAGCGCATCGGCCTCGGGATGCCGCGCGGCGCCCGCGACCAGCGCCGCGAGCCAGCCCGGCGGGGCCCAGACGTCGTCGTCGACGAACGCGATCAGCTCGGCGCGCGTCGCGGCGATGCCGGTGTTGCGGCCCGCGTTGAGCCCGCCGGGCGCGCGAGCGGCGATCGCCCTGACGCCGTGACGCGCGGCGACCGCCACGGTGTCGTCGGTCGAGCCGTCGTCGACCACCAGCAGCTCATGTGGCGGGGCGCCGGTCTGGTCGCGCAACGAGGCCAGAGCGACGTCGAGGTAGCCGGCGCGGTTGCGGGTGGGCACCACGACGGAAACGGCCGGCTCGGGCATCGCGTCGGTAGGTTAGCTGCGGTGTCCGCAGGCCCGCGTGTGCTCGTAGTGCACAACCGTTACCGGATCGAGGGTGGCGAGGAGCGCTCCGTGGAGCTGCAGCTGCGGGCGCTCGAGGCGGCGAACGTCGAGCACGCGGTGTTCGAGCGCCGGTCGGGCGACGCCGGTCGCGTCGCGGCGGCGCGCGCGCTGCTGCGCGGTGGCGCCCAGCCGGACGAGCTCGCGGATGCGGTGCGGCTGCTCGCGGCCGCCGGGAGCGCGGACGCCGCTCCGGTGGTCGTCCACGCTCACAACACGGTTCCGCTGATCGGTCCCGCGGGGCTCGCGGCGGCTCGCGAGGCTGGCGGGCGCGTCGTCCTCCACCTGCACAACGTGCGCATCTTCTGCGCGACCGGCTTCGGCGAGCGCGACGGCGCGCCGTGCCGCCGCTGCCGCGGGCGCAACACGCTGCCCGGCCTGGCGCTGAACTGCCGCGGCTCGCTGCCCGAGGCGGCGGTCTACGCGACGGCGCTGTCGCTGCACCAGCCGCGCCTGCTGAACGCCGTCGACCGCTTCGTCGCTCCGAGCGCGGCGGCCCGCGACGAGCTCGCGGCGCGTGGACTGCCGCCCGAGCGGGTCGACGTGCTGCGCCATTACCTGCCGGCCGACGCGTTCGCCGAGCGCTCGGGCGCCGGTGGGGGCGGCTATGCGCTCGTCGCCTCGCGGCTCTCGCCGGAGAAGGGGATCGAGGACGCGGTGCGCGCCTGCCTCGACGCGGGCGTGCCGCTGCGGATCGCCGGTGAGGGGCCGGAGCGCGAGCGGCTCGAGCAGCTCGCCTGGGACGCGGGAATGGCCGGCGACGTCAGCTTCCTCGGCCGCCTGTCCGCCGCCGAGGTGCGTCGCGAGCTGTCCGGTGCCGCGATGGTCCTGATGCCGTCGCGCTACCACGAGTTCTCGCCCTACTCGGCGCTCGAGGCGATGGCCGCCGGCGTCCCCGTCGTCGCCACCGCGATGGGCGGACTGCCGGAGCTGCTGGGCGAGCGGCGCTGCGTCGCGATCGGCGACGTCGCGGCCTTCGCCGCCCGCGTTGCCGAGCTCTGGGCAGATCCGGGCGCTCGCGTTGCCGAGGGCGAGGTGTTGATCGCGCGTGCTCGCGAGCGCCACTCGCGCGAGCGCTATACCGCGGACCTGCTCGGGCTCTACAGCGACGTCGCGGCTTAGCCCGGCGCGTCGAGCTGCCCGCGCCACCAGTCGAGCGTGTCGCGCACGGTCTGTTCGAGCGGAATTTCAGGCTTCCAGCCGGTCGCGTCCGTCAGCCGGTCGTGACTGCCGCACATGTCGCGCGCGTCGTGGTCGCGCAGCCGCGCCGGGTCGATCTCGTGGTGAACGGGAATCCGCGCGTGGCCGGCGACCAGCTCGACGAGCTCGGCGACGGAGGCGGAGCGGCCGCTGCAGACGTTGAACGCGCCGTCGTCGAGCTTCGCCGCCAGCGCGTAGGCGCGCACGACGTCGCGGACGTCGGTGAAGTCGCGCCGCGACTCCGGGTTGCCGGTGCGCAGCGTCATCTCGCGCAGGCCCTCCGCCTCGGCCTCGGCGACCTGCCGCGCGAGCGAGCTGACGACGTACTCGTCGCGCTGGCCTGGGCCAGCGTGGTTGAACGGCCGTAGCCGCACCACGCGTATTCCAAACGCCTCCGCGTACTGGCGGCCGAGCATGTCGGAGGCAGCCTTGCCGACGGCGTAGGGGTTGCCGGGCTCGAGCGGCTGGTCCTCGGTGATCGGCAGCTTCGGGGCGTCGCCATAGACCTGGCCCGAGCCGACGAGCACGATCGCGGCCGCGCGTGCCTCGTGGCGAACGGCCTCGAGCAGGTTGAGCGTCATCGCGAGGTTGGTCAGCAGGCCCTGGTCGGGCCTGTTCCAGGATTGGTTCGGCGAGCTGAACGCCGCGAGGTGGTAGATCGCGTCCGGCTGCAGCTCGGCCACCGCCGCACGGACCGCGGCCGCGTCGTTGAGATCGAGCTCGGAGCTCGTCGGGGCCGCCACCCCGTCGGCCAGCAGCTCGACCAGATAGCGCCCCGTGAAACCGCTGCCCCCTGTCACCAACGCTGCCGTCACGCCCGGCGCTCCCTGACGTACTGGCGTGCCACGCCGGCTACGAAGCTCGGGTTCGAACGCAGGTAGCGCGGCAGCTGACGGCGTGGCTCCTGGATGACCCTGTGCGCCCACTCGAGGCCGCGGTCGCGCATCCAGCGCGGCGCCTGTACGACGCGGTCGGCATGGAAGTCGAACGCCGCTCCGACGCCGCACAGCACGGGCGCTTCGAGCTGTGGCCGCAGCCGCGCCATCCAGTGCTCCTGCTTCGGCATCCCGAGCCCGACCCAGACGACGTCGGGCTCGTCGGCGTTGATCCGCGCGGCGATGGCGCGGTCGTCTTCGGCCGTCGGCTCGCGGTGCGGCGGCGACCAGCCGCCGACGACCAGCAAGCCCGGATGGTCACGCAGCAGGTTCGCCTTCAGCGCTTCGAGCGCGTCGTCGTCGTGACCGCCGTAGAGCCAGATGCGCTGGCCGCGACGGGCGGCGTGGGCGCAGTGGCGGCGCATCAGGTCGGGGCCGTAGACGCGGCCGTGCAGCCGCTCGCCGCCGCCGAGCAAATTCGCCGCCCAGACCACCGGCATCCCGTCGGGAACGGTCAGCGTGGCCTCGCGCAACGCGGCCATCAGCAGCGGATCGTCCTGGGCGGTGACCAGCGACATCGCCGGCGCGGCGCAGACCCAGCCGCGCTCGCGCCGCTCGACCATCCCGTCGATCACGTCGATCGCGCCCTCGTAGTCGGTCATCGCGATCGGGATGCCCAGCACGTCGCGGCGGCGCACGTGCGCGGCGGCGCTGGCCTGCTTCGACAGCGTCTCGGTCGGAGGCGTCCGGCTCACCCGCGAGAAGATACGCCTATGAGCGATGCGCGCCGGTTGGCGACGGGGTCCCTGGCGCAGCAGGCGTCGCAGGTGGCGGGCCTCCTCGCGATGGTCGCCGTGATCACCGTGCTGGCCCGGCGGCTGACGTTGGCCGAGCTCGGCGTCTACGGACTGCTGAACTCGCTCGCCGGCTACCTGCTGATCGTCCAGAACGCTGCCGCCGGCGCCGCCGTGAAGGCGATGGCGTCGGCGCGCGACGAGCGCGAGGGCTCGGCGGCCTTCTCGACCTCGGCGCTGATGTACGTCGCCGCTGGCGCGCTCGCGGCGGTCGTGCTGACCGCTGTCGGGCTGATCTTCGCCGCCGTGCTCGACCTGTCGCCGGAGCTCGCGCGACAGACGCGGCTCGGCGCCACGGCCGCGGGCGTGGTTGCGCTCGTCGGCTGGCCATTGACCGTCTATCGAGACGCGCTGCGCGCGCGGGCGCGCTTCGTGCTCGCCGCGGGCGCCGAGACGGTCGGCATCGTCGCCAGCATCGGGCTCGTCTTCGCGCTCGTCCTCGCCGACGCGCCGCTGTGGGCGCTGATCGGGACGGCCAGCGCGATTCCGATGCTGGCGGGCGCGGCCTGTCTCGTCGCGGCGAAGGCGACCGCGCTGCCCTGGCGGCTGCGGCCGCGGCTGGCGACGCGCGCGGCGGCGCGCGAGTTTCTCGGGCTCGCCGGCTACATCTCGCTCGCCGAGGCGTCGAGCGCGGCCGTCTATGCGGCGACGCGGGTGATCCTCGGCGTAGTCCGCTCGCCGGCGACCGTCGGCCTCTACGAGGGGCCGGTGCGCGCCCACAACCTGATCCGCGCGCTCAACGGCGCGGTCACGGTGACCGTCCTGCCGACTGCCGTGCGCTACCGCGCCGAGGACGACGGGCGCCGGCTGCGCGAGCTGCTGGTGCGTGGCTGCCGCTACGCGCTCGCCGGGATCGTCCCGATCGCGATCGTCGGAGCGGTGCTTGCGGGACCGATCCTCGGGGCGTGGCTTGGGGCGGGCTTCGAGGAGGGCGGACCGGCGATGGCGATCATGCTCAGCCACTGGCTGCTCAACGGCGTGCTCGGCGTGACGACCGCGATGCTCGTCGCGGTCGGCGCCGCACGCGACCTCGCGCGCTGGGCCGTGGCGCTCGGCGTCTCGACGATCGCGCTGGCGCTCGTCCTGGTGCCGGCGCTCGGCCTCGATGGCGCGGCGCTCGCGACGGCGATCCCCTACGTCGCGCTCTTTCCCTACATGCTGCGCGTCACGCTGCGCGCCGTCCCGGTGCCGCTGGCGGAGCTCGTACGGCGTGCGTTCGTCCCCGCGTGGCTGCTCGGCGCCGGGCTGGCGGCGGTGCTGTTAGGGGCGCGGATCGCCTTGGATCCGGTGTCCGCGGTCGCCGTCGCGAGCATGGCGCTCGGTGGCCTCGCGTCGTACTGGCTCGCCTACTACGGGCTCTGTCTCGATCCGGCGGAGCGGGCGCTGGTCAGATCGATCGTGCTCAGCCGCCCAGCCGGGCGCTAGTCGCGTGCGTGCTCGAGCACGTCGCGCTCGCCGACGTCCGTGTCGTGGTCCTGGCGCTCCTCGAGCATCGCGACCCGTTGCGCGAGGACCTTCGTCTGGTCGGTGAGGCGCGATACCGCGATCGAGAAGTGCAACAGCAGCACGAGCACGAAGCCGAACGCGACCAGGAAGAGGGCGTTCGGCGGCGAGTAGATGCCGATCGTCGTCGCGACCTCCTCGAGCAGATCGCGCCAGACCGCCAATCCGAGCAGCGCGAGCGCGCTGAACAGCCACAGCAGCGCGTAGCGCTCGAGCAGGCGCCGGCGGCGCACCAGCTCGAACACGACCATGAACAGGCCGAGCGCCGCGACGATCGAGACGAGCTGGATCCGCAGCTCCATCAGATCCCCTGCCCCGCGGTCACGGGCGACGCGTCGCCCGGTTCGACGACCGGGCGGCGGCGCACCAGCCCGACGAAGATCGCCAGCAGCACCTTGATCATGTAGTACGCCGACTTGCCCGAGCGGATCGAGGAGACGCCGCCGCCGCGCTCGAGCATCTTGACCGGGACCTCGCGCATCCGCAGCTGATGGTGGTGGACCATCAGCACCGCCTCGACCTCGGGGTAGTCGTGCGGGTAGTCGCGGGCGAACAGCGCGATCGCGCGGCGGTTGTAGAGGCGGAAGCCGGACGTCGGATCGGTGATCCGCTGCCCGACGATCCGCGACAGCAGGAAGGCGAAGATGTGGATCCCGGTGCGCCGGCTGATCGGGGCGAGATAGCCGTTGTCGGTCAGGAAGCGCGAGCCGCAGACCATGTCGAGCCGCGGATCGCCGTCCATGACGTCCCGCAGGGTGGAGATCTCGTCGCCGACGTGCTGGCCGTCGCCGTCGACCTGAATCATTCGCTCGTAGCCGTTCTCGAGCGCGAAGGCGAACCCCGCCTGCACGGCTCCGCCGATGCCGAGGTTGAAGGGCAGGCGCAGCACGCGCGCGCCGGTGGCGCGCGCCAGTTCCGCCGTCGCGTCGGTCGACCCGTCGTCGATCACGAGGACGTCGAAGTCCGGTGCGGTCGCGTTCAACTCGCGCACGACGCTCGCGACGGTTGCTGACTCGTTGTAGGCGGGAACGACCGCCAGGTTCGGGTTGCCGCGCTCCATGCCTCGTATATTGCCCGCTTCCGTGGTCGAACTTCCGTCCATCACCGTCGTCACTGCCTGTCTGAACGCGGCCGGCACCCTCGAGGAGGCGCTCGAGAGCGTCCGTTCCCAGGGCTACCCGCGAGTCGAGCACGTCGTCGTCGACGGCGGCTCGACCGACGGGACGCTCGAGATCCTCGAGCGAACGCCGGGCATCCGCTACGTCTCCGAACCCGACGACGGCCGCGTCGATGCGGTCAACAAGGGCGTCGCTATGGCCACCGGCGACGTGATCGCCTGGCTCAACGCCGACGACCGCTACCACCCGGGCGCGCTGCGCGCCGTCGGCGAGGCGTTCGCCGCCGCGCCCTCCACGATGTGGCTGACCGGCTACTGCGACATCGTCGATGGCGACGGCGACGAGATCAGGCACGCGGTCACCGGCTACAAGAACTGGCTGCTGCGCCACTGGTCCTATCCGCTCTACCTGACGCAGAACTTCGTCTCGGACCCGGCGACGTTCGTGCGGCGCGAGGCGCTCGACGAGGCGGGCCCGCTCGACCCCCACTACCGGATCTCCCACGACTACGACCTCTGGCTGCGCGTCGGCCGTCGTCACCAGCCGGTGGTGCTGCGGCGCACGCTCTCGAGCTTCCGCATGACGGAGGGCACGCAGAGCATGGAGGGCTTCGAGCGCCAGTTCCGCGAGCACGCCGACGCGGCGCGCACGCACGGCGCCGGCCATCCGCTCCCGGTCGCGGTCAACCGCTTGACGAGCAGGCTGATCGTGATCGTCTACAAGACGCTCCGCGCCCTGCGGCGGCTTCGCTCGGCCCGCTAGGCTGGTCAGGCGTGGCTGACGGCGTCAGGGACAAGCGGATCCTGCTCACCGGTGGCGCGGGCTTTCTCGGTTCGAAGGTTCGCGAGCGGCTCGAGGCCGCCGGCGCGGCCGACGTCTTCGTGCCGCGACGCGCCGACTACGACCTGACCGACGCCGCGGCGGTCGAGCGGGTCTACGGCGACGCCCGCCCGGACACCGTCGTCCATCTCGCGGCCGAGGTCGGCGGGATCGGCGCCAATCGCGACAACCCGGGCCGCTACTTCTTCGCGAACATGGCGATGGGCCTCCACCTGATCGAGGAGGCGCGGCGGCGCGGGACCGAGAAGTTCGTCCAGGTCGGCACCGTCTGCTCGTATCCGAAGCACACGCCGGTCCCGTTCTCCGAGGACGAGCTCTGGAACGGCTATCCCGAGGAGACCAACGCCCCCTACGGGGTCGCCAAGAAGGCGCTGCTGGTGATGCTGCAGGCCTACCGTGCGCAGTACGGGCTCCACGGCGCGTACCTGATGCCGGTCAACCTCTACGGCCCCGGCGACAACTTCGACCTCGAGTCGAGCCACGTGATCCCGGCGCTGATCCGCAAGTGCGAGGAGGCGCGGGTCGCGGGTCGCGACGAGGTCGTCTGCTGGGGCACCGGCAGCGCGTCGCGCGAGTTCCTCTACGTCGACGACTGCGCGGACGCGATCCTCGCCGCCACCGAGCGCTACGACGAGCCGGAGCCGATCAACATCGGCGCCCACAGCGAGATCACGATCCGCGAGCTGACGGAGCTGATCGCCCGGCTCACCGGCTTCGAGGGCGAGCTGGCCTGGGACGCGTCGAAGCCCGACGGTCAGCCCCGGCGCTGTCTCGACACCAGCCGGGCCACCGAGCTGCTCGGCTTCACCGCCTCGACGTCGCTCGAGCATGGACTGCGCGAGACGATCGAGTGGTTCCGCGCGCAGGCGCCGGCCAGCGCGCCCGCCAGCTAGATGGTTGATGCGTAATTCGTAGGGGGGTTGGTGAGGGCGCCGAAGTCGGTGGTGTTCACGCACCGTCGACCTAGGAGGCCGCGTTGCCCGCCGCTCTCGACGCCCTCGTCACAGCA
>Ga0190272_10000313_pt1 | contig 27376 bp, 25 predicted proteins | sample Popmic504T_FD_133746 | JGI IMG/M metagenome (GOLD analysis project Ga0190272, IMG submission 133746) | Populus adjacent soil microbial communities from riparian zone of Shoshone River, Wyoming, USA - 504 T | ecosystem: Environmental > Terrestrial > Soil > Riparian zone | place: USA: Wyoming...
CGCCTCTTCGAGGGGTTCCTGCGCGAGTACGAGTTCGAGGGGGCCGCCTGAATGCGGTACTTCCACCTCTGCGCCCAGGAGCAGTTCCCGCCTGACGACCTGCTGCGCCAGGCCGTAGCCGCCGAGCGCGCCGGCTTCGATGGTGTCGGCTGCAGCGACCACCTGCAGCCCTGGTGGGAGGGCGGGGAGTCCGGCAACGCCTGGTTCTGGCTCGGCGCGGCCGCCCAGGCGACCGAGCAGGCGCTCTTCGGCACCGGCGTCACCCCGCCCGGGCCGCGCTACCACCCGGCGCTGATCGCCCAGGCCTGGGCGACGATGGAGGTGATGTATCCGGGGCGTCCCTACCTCGGCTTCGGCTCCGGCGAGGCGCTGAACGAGGCGCCGCTCGGCCAAGGCTGGCCCTCGGTCGGTGACCAGATCGAGCGCATGGAGGAGGCGCTGGAAATGATCCACGCGCTCTGGAACGGCGCGAAGCTGAGCGGCGAGGGCGACCACTTCGCCGCCGATGGCGCCTTCATCCACAGCCTCCCGGAAGACAGGCGCCCCCCGATCTACGTCTCCGCCTTCGGCCCGAAGGCGGCGGCGGTCGCCGGTCGCCAGGGCGACGGCCTCTGGACGCTGGCCGACCCCGAGGCCGTGCCCGGGATCCTCGACGCCTACCGCGGGGCCGCCTCCGACGCCGGTCGCCGGGAGGGAGAGATCGTCCTGCAGGCCGCCTTCTCCTGGGCGCCGGACGACGAGACGGCGCTGGAGGGCGCACGGGTCTGGAAGGGCGCCCAGCCGAAGGAGTTCTACAAGGAGGACTGGCACGACCCGAAGGCGATGTACGAGCACGGCGCGGAGCAGGTCTCCGACCAGGATCTGCGCGAGGCAATGATCATCTCCGCCGACCCCGAGGAGCACGTCGCGCGGATCAAGCAAGTCGAGGAGATGGGCGCGACCACGGTGGCGCTGATGAACAACTCCGGCGCGGACCCGCACGCGGCGATCGAGGTCTACGGACGCGTGGTGCTTCCCAAGCTCGGCGCCTAGCCGGCGATCGCCGGCAGGGACTGCTGCCGTTCCGCGCTACCTGCTCATGGCTCGCGGCGGCGCAATCGTGCCCCGTTCCTCATCCGGTCTCCCGAAGACGATGTCGGCGAGGGAAAGCACACCAACAACCTTCCCCGCCAAGCAGACAGGCAGGTGCTGGACCTCGTGCTCGCGCATCCGCTCCACCACTTCCGCGATGTCCTCCTCGGGAGAGCAGGTGACGGGATTCGTGGTGGCGACATCGCGAACGTAAGCGGCAAGCGGCTCACGGCCCTCGGCGAGAACACGGACGACGATGTCGCGCTCGGTGAGGATGCCCGCGCACTCGCCGTCTTGGCCGAGGACGGCAATGCCCCCGACTCCGCTGATCCGCATCTGCTGCGCCGCTTCGACCAGGCTGGTGTCAGGGCGAACTGCGGAGACATCGGTACTCATGCACTCGCCGACCGTCGTCATTCCGCACCATCTCCTGGGATCTCCTAGCTCAGCCTGCTTTTCGATTACCCGCTCGCCGCCCTCCCTACACGCTGACGAAGGGTGCCCTCGTGCGACGCGGTCCAGAGCCGACCGCCGGCTATGGCGAACGCCGCCCCAGCGCCAGGGCCCACCTTGGCCGTCACCCTGCCCGTCTCGGGGTCGATGCGGTAGATCGAGGGTCCGTCGCGCTGCGCGATCCAGAGCGCTCGGGCGCCGTAGGCGACGGCGGAACCGGCGTCGCGGGGCAGCGAGGTCACCGACTCCACCCGGTTGGAGGCGGGATCGATCCGGACCAGCGCGTTCTCGCCCGTCGCCACCTGGTGCTTCCCGATCCGAGTGCCAATGGCAAACACCGCACCCTCGCCGAGGGCGACGCTCTGGATCGCGAGACGCCTCCTTCGCGGGCCGACCTCGATCCTCGCAACCACACGGCCCGCCGCCGCATTGACGCGGTAGACGCCGGCCAGCTGCTCGGCAACCCAGACGGCTCCGTCCCCGGCGGCGATCTCGCCCGTCGCGGCGAGTGGGAGCCGCACGGTCGCGACCCGGTTGAGGTCGGGGGCCACCCTCGCGAGCACGCCGCGCGCGGTCGAGACCCAGAGGGCTCGCGCCGTGACGGCGACGTCGTAGGGAAGGAAGACGCGATCGCCGGGAACCAGCTCGAACGGCAGCTTCAGGCCGAGCCTCGCGATCACCCTCAGCGTTCGGGGGTCGAGGCGGCGCACGGTGCCTCCCCAGAAGTCGGTTACGTAGACGCCGCCGGCGCCGACCGCGAGGGCGCTTGCCCCGGAAAGCCGGGCCGAGGCGATCGCCCCTCCACTCTCGGGATCGATGCGCACGATCCGGCCGCTGCTCGGTCGGGACCTCGCCGTGCAACCGCGATCGCAGGTGAGCGCCCAAAGCGACCCGCGGCCGGCGACGAGCTGGATCTGCCTGCCGCCGAGCTCGATCGACGCCTCGCCGCTCCCGCTCCCGCTCCCACAGGCGGCCATTGGCAGCTCGCAACCACGCACCACGTCCAGCCGGTCCACGAAGGCGCGGTCGCGGCCGGGTCCGCAGCGGACCACGTCGCGGCCGCCCCCGGCGGCCCGCAGCAGGTCGGCGCCGGCTCCACCGAGCATCCAGTCCGATCCCCTGCCCGCGCTGATCTCGTCGCGCCCCGGGCCGCCGCTGAGACGGTCCCGGCCCGAATCCCCACCGAGTCGATCGGCGCCCGCCTGCCCCCAGACCCGGTCGGAGCCCTTGTTGCCGTTGAGGAAGTCGGAACCGCCACCGCCGCGAAGACAGTCCGCGCCCGCGCCGCTGGTCAACCGATCGTGCCCGCCCCGGCCGTACAGCCGATCGCCACGGCCGGTTCCCCGAAGCTCGTCCTCCTCGGCGCCTCCGAACTGGAGGTTCGCGCACGGTCCGGGCTCCAGCTGCGCGCATCCGGCAGGGCCGCACTGGCGCTTCGCGACCGCTTCCGGGACAGGGAACGCAGCGGCGGTGAGAGCCGCTACGACGAGCATCAACAGCGGTCTGTTCGGCATGGGACTCCTCGATCGATTGGTGTGCCTTCACAGACCTCTACGCGTGGGCTGGGCCAATCGGTCCCAAGATGCTGCTCCGACTCAGAGGTCGCGCCGCGAAAACGCCAGGGCGGCGAGGGCCAGAACCCCGACCAGGTAGACGACGGCCCAGGCGATCAGCTGCGGGCCGGCCGCCTCGGAGCCGCCGAAGGGGCCGAGCTGCAGGACGACTCCGGTCAGGCCGGAGGTTTCGGAGATCAGGGCGTGCAGGCCGGCGGCGTAGAGGCCCTCGAACGGCAGGGCCCAACTGGCGATGCGGCCGATCGTGTGCAGGGAGTCCGAGTTGATGGCGTTGCCGATCTGGGCGAGGAGGCCGGCGGTCAGCCCGGCGCCGAAGACCATGAAGACGACGATTCCCTGGGCGGTGAGGCTGAGGATCGTCGATGCCAGCAGGGAGAGGGCGGCGAGGATCGCGACGGCGAGGGCCAGCGCCAGCGCCGGGCCGACGAGGTGGTCGGGCGACCAGTCGCCGGCCAGCGCCGTGATCGCCAAGGCCGCGAGATAGACGGCGACGACGTAGGCGGAGGAGAGCAGCGCCGCCCCGGCGAACCGCGCCAGCAGCAGCGTGGTGCGGCCGATCGGGCGCACCACGATCGGCTGCAGCAGGCCGCTCTCCGCGTCCCCGCGCACCACCCCCAGCGTCAGGAAGACGGCCAGGACGGTGCCGAGGAAGAGCGTCGCGAACATCGCCAGCCCGAAGAGAGTGGCGCCGGTGAAGGCCCGCGAGTCGAGGATCCCGGTGTCGCCGGCGGCGAACTGGTCGACGTCGCGGAAGGCGAAGTGGGCGCCGAGCGCGTAGAGGGCAAGGAAGGCGGCGGTGAGGACCAGCACCGCGAGGAAGACCCGGCGGCGAACTCCCTCCTGGATCGAGAGCCCGACCACGGCGGCGACCGAGCCCAGCGTCGAGGCGTTCATCCGGTCTCGCCCCGGACGGCGTCGAGGTAAACGTCTTCCAGCGAGCTGTGGCGGACCTCGACCCGGTAGACGCGCTCGCCGGCGGCGACCAGCTCGGCGACGATCCGCGGCGCGTCGGCCCGCCCCGCTCCCTCGAAGACGCGCGGGCCCGACTCCAGCTCGACCTCCACCGCCCCGGCCCCCGCCAGCTCCGCCGCCGTCCCGGCCCTGACGACCCTGCCGTGGGCGATGATCGCGACCCTGTCGCAGACCATCTCCACCTCGCTGAGCAGGTGCGAGTTGAGCAGCACCGAGACGCCGCGCCCGCGTACCTCCTGCAGCAGTTGACGGACGATCCGGCGGCCGACCGGGTCGAGCGCGCTGGTCGGCTCATCGAGCAGCAGCAGGCGCGGCGAGCCGACCAGCGCCTGGGCGATGCCGAGCCGCTGCTGCATCCCCTTCGACATCGCCTCCACCCGCTTGTCCGCGGCGTCCCCGAGGCCGACCAGGTCCAGCAGTTCGCGGCGCTCGCCGGCACCGCCGCCTGAGCCGGCCAGGCGCTGGTGCAGCCGCAGCAGCTCGCTCGCCGTGCACCAGCCGGGGAAGCGAAACAGCTCCGCCAGGTAGCCCAGCGCGGCGCGCGCCGGGAGCGAGCCTGCCTGCTCGCCGAGCACCTCGACCCGGCCGCCGCTGGGGCGCACCAGGCCGCAGGCGATCTTGGTCAGGGTCGACTTGCCGGCGCCATTGGGACCGAGCAGGCCGACGACCTCGCCGGGGCCGATCCGCAGGTCCACCCCCGCCAGCGCCTCCTGCCCACGGTAGGCCTTGCGCAGATCTGTGACGGCTAGTACGGGCGGCTCGTCCAAGTTTTCGAGGCTAGAGAAGCGGCCGCGACCGAGCCGGCCGCCACTCTGGCTGACTAGGATTTCCCGATGGCGAAGCTGATCTACTCGGCGATCGCGTCGCTCGACGGCTACGTCGCCGACGAGCAGGGCAACTTCGACTGGGCGCAGCCGGACGAGGAGGTGCATGCCTTCGTCAACGACCTCGCGCGGCCGGTCGGCACCTACCTCTACGGGCGGCGGATGTACGAGACGATGGCCGTCTGGGAGACCGACCCGGGCTTCGCCGCCCCCTCGCCGGCGATGCGCGACTTCGCCGGGATCTGGCAGGCCGCGGAGAAGGTCGTCTACTCGCGCACCCTGGACGCTGTCTCCACCCGCCGCACGCGGATCGAGCCCGAGTTCGACCCGGCGGCCGTCCGGGAGCTCAAGCGGTCGGCCGAGAGCGACCTGGGGATCGGCGGCGCCGAGCTGGCCGCCGCCGCCTTCGCGGCCGGACTGATCGACGAGTGCCAGGTCTTCCTCGCCCCCGTCCTGGTCGGGGCCGGCAAGCGCTGCTGGCCCGATCGCGTGCGCATCCGGCTCGAGCCGCTCGAAGATCGCCGCTTCGACAACGGGATGGTCTTCATTCGCTACCGGACCGGGAGCTGATCAGACCGGCTCGCCGGTGGCGGTGGCGACCAGCGAGCGGGGGCCGCCGTGGTCGCGGTGCTCGCAGAGGTAGATGCCCTGCCAGGTCCCGAGCGCGAGGCGGCCAGCGGCGATCGGCAGCGTCAGGGACGGGCCCAGCAGGGCCGCCTTTATGTGAGCGGGCATGTCGTCGTCGCCCTCCAGGGTGTGGGTCCAGTACGGGGCGCCTTCGGGGACGGCGCGGTCGAACCAGGCCTCGAAGTCGCGCCGCACCTCCGGCGAGGCATTCTCGCTGAGGGCCAGGGAGGCCGAGGTGTGCTGGATCAGCAGGTGCAGGGTCCCGACCGCGATCTCGCCCAGCTCGGGCAGGGCGTCGAGCACCGCCGCGGTGACCAGGTGAAAGCCGCGCGGCTGCGCAGGTAGTTGGATCGTTCGCTGAACCCACATCGGGAACCCGAAATCGTAATCGGGGCTCTCAGAGTCGCAGGACGATTACACGGCTGGAGGTGCGCCCGTCGATCGCGGTCGCGGTCGCCCAGGCGCGGAGGGTGCGATCGCGGGCCTGCCGGAGCAGCCGCAGTCCGCCAGGGCCCAACCGCACCGCCACCGTTCCCGTCGCACCCCTGGCGATCGCGTAGGGAACGCGGGCCAGCGGGACCCCCCTTGCCGACAGCGAGAGGTCGCCTTCGCAGGAGCTCCCCGGCGCCCCCCCGCGGCAGGCGAGCCTGATCCTGGCGACGCCGGCCACGACCCGGGCGCGAAAGGTCTTGAACGCGGACACGTGCGGCGCTCCCGGCAGGCGGGGCGAGTCGTCGGCTGGCGGGGGGACCGGGCCGGGGGGCGCAACCACCAGGTAGGCGATGGTGGCGGTGCCGGTCAGGCCTCCTTTGGAGGTCGCGGTCACCGTGTAGCCGTGCGGGCCCAGGGTCGAGGTGTCCAGGCGCCCGGCGTCGATGCCGCCGCCGACAGTGCCGTTCGAGTCGACGCAGGAGGAGAGGCCGGGCCCGCCCGCGCCCTCGGCGCAGTAGAAGGTCGCCGAGACCCGCTGGCCGAGGGCGTAGGTGCCGCCCGCCGGCGTCGCGAAGATCGAGGCCGACGGTGGCGCCGCGACCCTGAGGCCGACCGTGGCGGTGGCGTAGTTGCCGGCGGGGTCGGTCGCCAGATAGCCGAACGAGTCGGTGCCGGAGTAGCCCGGGTCGGGCACGTAGTCGAACGAGCCGTCGCCATTCAGCGTCAGGGAGCCGTGCGCCGGGGCGCTCGCGACGCTCGCCGAGAGCGGGGCGCCCCCGGGCGCCGTGGCGCCGACGAGGACGCCCGAGCCGGCGGGGACGACCAGAGCGCGACCCCGTTCCGTCAGGTAGCTGTGGGCGACCGCGCCGACCGGGTTCGCGTAGGAGATCGAGACCCTCCCGTCGCCACGCCAGACCCCGCCCACGAAGGCGGCGGAGAGACCGGCCTCGGCGAAGCCGGAGCCGCCGCCGCCTCCGCCCCAGCCCGCGCTGCTGCCGCAGGCGTCGCCGGCGCTGCCGCCGCCCTGACCGCCGCCGACGAACCCGCCCCCGCCGCCTCCGCCGGCCCCGGGGGCGCCGCCGCCACCGGTGAAGCTGGCGCCGGGGGCGCCGGGGGAACCGGCGAGAGCGCCGCCCGGGCAGCTGCTCGTGCCCGTGACCTGTCCCGCGGTGCCGCCTGCGCCGCCGTCTCCGCCGCGGGCCCCGCCGGCGCCGCGGCCGAGGGTGACACCGTTCGCGCTCGTGCTGAGGCCGCTGAGGCCGGCGGTGCCGGTCTCACCCCCCTGGCCCCCGAGCCCGCCGCCGGGCGACGCTTCGGTGACCGAGTTGAAGCCCGAGACGCCGCGACCGCCGCCACCGGCGGCGAGCAGCTTCAGAGTCGAGCCGAGCGCCACCGAGCTGTAACCGCCGCCGCCGGCGCCGAAGGTGCCGTCTCCGCCGCCGTTGAACCCTCCCGCGCCGCCATCAGCGTACGACCTGCCCTCGCCACCGGCGCTGACGGTCACCCCCTGGCCCGTCGTCAGCGAGCCCAGCGTCGCGACCAGCTCGCCGCCGGCGCGGCCGAAAACCCCGCCGATGTCGGTACCGCCACTGGCGCCGTCGACGGTGAAGGTGGCCTGGCCGACACCCGGCGGCACGGTCCAGGTCGCCTCCGAGCCCGAGTGCCTGTGGGTGACCGTGCAGGTGCTGCCGGAGCAGGTCGGGCCCGAGACGTCGGGAACCGACACCACCAGCGGCGAGGACGGCTCGCTGAGGTTCCCGGCGACGTCTTCCGCCTGGACGACGTAGGTGTGGTCGCCGGCGCCGGGAGCGGTGGCGTCGAGGAAGTTCGCGCCCGTGACGGGGTTGATGGTGAAGTTGACATCGCGACCGTCGCGGCGGACGCGGTACTCGCTGACTCCGACGTTGTCGGTGGCGGCGTCCCAGCGCAGCCGCAGGCCGGAGGCGTCGACGCCCGCCGCGAGGCCGGTGGGCGCGCTCGGCGCCTGCAGGTCCCTCGTGTCGGTGACCTGGATCGAGACCGTCGCGCTACCGCTTCCGGCGGACACCGTCGTCACCTCGGCCGCGTCGCCGTCGTAGCTCTGTCCCGCCGCGAGCGGCGCGTCGAGGAACGTGGAGGTGGATGGGTTGCCGTCGATCAGCGTCGTCTCCGAAAGGGAGGTGTGGGCGGAGGCGATCCGGATCGAGACGCCGGTGGTGGAGGCGTCGAGGACGTTCTCGAAGACGCCGCCGGCCTCCCTCACCTCCAGGTAGTACCAGGAGGTGACGGCGTTGCCGGCGCCCCTCGTGCGGGGGATGCGCAGCAGCGTCGGCTCGCCGGTGGGGCTGAGTGCCGAGCGCAACGTGTAGGTGCCCGACGCTTCGACCGTCTGGACGTTCTGCGGAGCGAGGATGCCGAGCCGGGCGAGGTTCCAGCCGCTGTTGTGCCTGATCGCGATGTTCCCCATCGCGTCGAACGGGTCTCCGTACTCGTTCGCGGTGCTGTTCGCATGGAGGAGGCCGAGGTTGTGGCCCACCTCGTGGGCGATCGTCCTGGTGGTGCGATTGCCGTTGATTGCCAACGAGACGCCGTTGACGTCGGCGATCCCGTTCCAGAAGCAGCCCTGCTGTGGGAAGAAGTACATGACGTGCTGGTATCCCGACAGATTCACCCCTGAGTCGATCGCGGTCTCCCTGGCCTCGTCGACCCAGTTTTCGAAGTCGCAGCCGCCGGCGGGCGCGTCGATCTGGAACCAGCCGAAGACGTCGCCGTCGGCCTGGAGCTTCCCGGTCAGGGAGATACCGCCGTAGGACTCCTCCTGGAAGAAGGCGTTGACGGAGTCGGCCGCGGTGAAGACCTTCGAGCGCGTTTCCTCCGGAGACCAGGGTTCGGCGGGATAGCCGGGGAAGGCGAAGAGGATCACGGCGACCTTGCGCGGCCCCGCCGTGACCGCCTGGGGGCTGTCGGCCGTCGCCGCGACCGCGCCCACCAGCCGGCCGTCGCGCACCTCTCCCGTGACCACGACCCGATCTCCCGGCTCCGCCTCTAGCTCGGTCGGCACCACCACCGTCTCCCGCCGCCCGGACTCGAGGCTGTACCTGGTGGTCGACTCGCCGCCCCGGAAGTCGTCGATGACGGTCGCCTGCAGCGTGCCCGAGCGGACCACGGCCGCCTCCGCGGACTGCTGGGAGAGGCCCAACAGGCAGGTGCACACGAAGCACACCAGGAGCGAGCGCCCGGTCGCGAAGCTCATCTCGCCTACGAATGCAATCAAGGCCAGTCTAGATGCCGGCCGCCGGCCCTACGCCGGCGAGAGGCGCTGGCCCGAGCACACCTTCTGGGCTCGCGGCCAGGCCCCTCGTCAGCGCTGACTAAGAGCCGTTGACAGCCTTCTTCAGTTCGGCTCCGGGGCTGAACTTCGCCGCCGTTTTAGCGGCGATCTGCATCGACTCTCCGGTCTGCGGATTGCGGCCCTCCCGCGCCGGGCGGGCGACGGTCGAGAACTTGCCGAAGCCGGTGAATTTGACCTCGTTGCCGGCCACGAGCTGGGCGGTGATCTCCTCGATCGTCGCCTCCACCGCGCGCTTCGCCTGGCCCGTCTCGAGCCCGGTCCGCTCGGCTACCTGCTTTGCCAACTCATCCTTGGTCGTAATCGACATCTCGTCTCCTTGAAGTAGGGGCACAAGGCCCGGTCCGGCCTGCTGTTCGCAGCCTTTCTACAGGCCCGGCCGGGCGGAGGCTTACTGGCCCGGGCCGGTCTGGTAGCCGCCGCGCCAGTAGACGCGATAGTCCTTCGGCTTCCAGTTCTGCGGGTCGCTGAGTTTTTCGTCGAACTCGACCGCCCGAATCTTGCCGTCCGGGCCGAACTGCGCCAGGCAGCACTCGCCGTCGTTCCTGAGGTAGTTCCGCTTGGCGGGGAACCAGAAGTCGCCGACTTTGATCCAGGTCAGCGACTCCGGATGCTGGGCGCCCAGCAACTGGCGCAGGTCCTTCAGCACCGCGACATGCTCGGCGTCGGTGAGCCCCCGGCCGTTGGCCTTGGTGATCGCGATCAGGTCGATGTCCCCGGTGATGAACTTCCAGTCGTTCTTGACTTTGATCTCCGGCATGTACTGGTTGCGCGTTTTGTCGTAGACGAGGCGGAAGCCGTAGCGGGAGACCTCGTCGGCCTGCAGGTTCGGGTCGACCCCGTTGTCCTCCCAGGGCCACTTCCCTTTGACGCTTTTGGCCTCGTCCCATTTGGTCATCTCGCGGAACTCGGTGGCGTACTCGTCGACGCGGGTGTCGTGGCGTTCGAGCACTTCCTTGTAGAGCGGCGAGTTTTTCTTGACCCCTTTCTTGGCCAGGGCTTTCTCGACGGCCGCCCGTTTCATCGGCCGCCGGATGACGACCTTGCCGACGTCGTCCGCGAAGTACCCGAGGTATTCGGTGTCGAGGTGGCTGACGTTCTTCGTCTTGATCCAGTACGGCTTCAGCACCGCCTTGCCGCTTTCAATGAATTTGATCGACTGGGCGGCCCGCGAGCGCAGGACGATCGAGAGTTTCTTCGCTTTGGCGTAAATCGAGAGCCTGTTCGATTCCTTGGCGCCGACGCCGAACAGCCTCGCCATGTGCTTCTCGGTGAACGCCAGGCCCGGCTTGACGACCCCGCGCAGCGCCGAGAGCGCCACCTTCGCGCTCTCCGCCTTCTTCAGCACCGTGGCCAGCTTCTGCGTGGCCTTCAGGTAGAGCGCCGCTTTCGTCGCCTGCCACCTGGCGGCGGCGACGGGGAAGCGCGCCAGCACGCCGGGACCGAGCATGGTCACCACCTCCCCGACGGTCTGCGTGCCGCCCGCCGAGAACTCGGTCAGGGCGCCGCGCCAGTCGCCCGCCTCCCACTCCTTGCTGAGCTGGGTCATGTGCGCGCCGACCGCGTTGCTGGCGGCGTTGAAGATCGCGTTCGGGGCGAGCGCGATCTTCCACGGGGCTTCTTCGAAGACGGTCGCCGTCCGGTCGGCGACCGCGTTGATGTACTGCGCCCTGGCGACCGGGTCTTTCTCGAGCGCTCGCCACAGCTGGACGGTCCGGTCGATCGCGTTGAACGTCGCGGTGGGGACGCCCATGGCGCTACGGACGGCGAGCGACGGCAGGTCCCAGACGACGCCCCGGAAGGTGCCCCAGGTAAAGCGCCAGAGTCCCCAGATCGACCCCTTGCCGACGTAGATCACCGCTTCGGGGTAGGAGAACGGCGAGGTCGGCGGGGCCGCGTCGTCGATGCTGACGGCGAAGGGCGTCGACCCGGCGGTTACCGCAACCCGGTCGGTGGGCAGCGCGGTTTCTTCGTTGGTGTCACTGAGGGCGCTGACCGCCGGCGCCTCGAAGGACACCGTCGCGCGCGTGCCCCCGCCTTTGCCTTCGTCCTCGAAGGAGTCGCTGGCGCTGGTCCGCACCACGGCGACGTATTCGCGCTTGGCGCCGGGCGGCAGGACGACGTATTTGGAGGGGAGCACCTCGTCCATAGAACCGGTGGGAGACGCCGCCGTCGGCAGCACGTCGCGCATCTGCAGGTGCCCGTCGGAGGCGTTGCCCTCGAGCTTCGCGTAGATCGGCTCGACCAGGATTCGCCTGTAGAAGCTGCGGTTCTCGAGCGTGACATTGACCAGGAACGGCGTCCCGGCCTTGATCATCCCCGGTTGGGTCTGGCTCTGGACCTGGGCACCCATGTCGGCGCTCAGCGCCAGCACCTGCGTGTCGGAGGAGAGCTTGCCGGTGCCGAAGCCGGGCACCGTCTGCCCGCCGGCGTCGCCGAGCACGAGCGCGTCGAGCGTCAGCTTCCCGTCAGCGGTCACCCGCAGGACGTATTTGCCGTGTTTCGTTTCGCCGGGGGGGATCGTGCCGAGTTTGCGCGCCTCGGGCGAGAGGTTGGTCTGGATGACCGGGAAGCCCTGCACCGGCGCCGGGCCGTCCCAGCCCAGGGTCAGTTTCTCCGGGAGCTCGACGGTGTCGACCGGCACGTCGCCGAGGTTCTTGACCGCGACGTCCACCTCAACGTCGATCGGCACCGGCCCCTGGCGGGTCTGTTTGACGTCGACTTTGCCGGGGGTTGCCGTGACCGTGACCTGGAGCGGGCTCTCGGACTGGATCGTCGCCGTGCCGCGGTCGTCTTCGATCGACGTGCCGACCGCGTTGGAGAGATCGAGGTGGAAGGTCTTGTCGGGCCCGGGCCCCGCGGCTTTGACCGTGACGGGGACGTCCTGCGACGTTTCGCCCGCAGCGAAGTTCAGCGTGCCTTCTTTGTGGGTGTAGTTGGTGGGCGATTTCGCACCCGTGACGCCGGTTCCGGGGACGGTTTCGTAGTCGACGCTGACCGGGTCGTTCAGCGGTGCGCTGAGCGAGACGGTGAAGTGGGCGGTGGCCGTCCCGCTCGTCGGCTGTTTGACGGTCGTGTCGGAGACGCTGAGCAGCGCCGGTGGAGTGACGAGGTACGGTTTGAAGGTCAGCGCCCCGGGGCAGGTGCGGTTCTCGAAACCGGCCCCGACGATCTGGCCCCTGTCGTTGATCGCGTGCGCCTCGTAGAGCTGCCAGGGCGGGGGGATCTGCGCAGTGAGGTCGATCGGGGTGCTGTGGTCGCTATGGGACCACAGCACGGCGCGCCAGCAGTTGTCACCCGGTTTGCCCCGCGAGGTGCCGACCACGTCGCCTTTGTTGTTGATCGCGCTGGCGAAGCTTTCGGTGTCGCCCGCCAGCGGCGGCAGTTCGATCGTGGAGCCTGCTTTCCAGAGGCGCCCTTTCTGGGCGGAGGAGCCGATCACCCAGCCGGCGTTGTTGATCGCGTGGTAGACGCTGCCGCCCCCACCCGCCGGAGCGGTGCTGAACGGAACGGTGGCCGGGGGGCCGCCGCCCCCCGCCGTGTAGACGGCGCTCGTGTTCGAGTCGAGCGGCGTCAGCGGGCTGGGCGAGACGACGACCTGCCCGCTGTCGTTGGCGCCGCTGATCCGGAAGGAGTTGAGTTTGTGGCCACCGCCGACGTTGTAGAAGAGCATGTCCGCCGTGCCGGGATCGCCTTCGCCGGTGAACAGCATGCGGTTGCCGCTGGGGATCAGGAACGGGATCGTCACCCAGCCAGCCCCACCGCCCTCACCGACGGTCTGCTGGATCTTGTACTCGCCGATCCCGGCGACGTCGTTGCCCTCGTTGATCGCGAAGCCCTGCGTGTAGCAGTCGAGGTCGCCTTCGAGGCCGGAGTTGCAGGGTTCTTGGCCACCGACGGTTGGGTTGTAGGAGTAGGCACCGAGGTCGAACGGGGTCGCTGCGGTGGGGCCGAACGGATCCCAGAGGGCCGCGTGCTGCCCCCCAGAGGGGTGGCGGCTCGGCAGCCCAGTCGAGGAGGTGCCGACGACCTTGCCGGCCTCGTTGACGTCGGCGGCGGAGCTGAACGGCGTCCGCGACGCATAGCTGCCGCCGGCCAGCGGCGGATCGATGTAGTTGAGGATCGTCACGACCCCATTGCGCCGGATGAACCCTTTCTGGCGGCCGCCCGAGACCGCACTGCCGACGATGTCGCCTTTGTTGTTGATCGCGGTGGCGAAGTAGACGCCGTTCGTATTGAGGCTGGTGAAATCCCAAGTCGTGGCCGCGGGCGCGCTCGCCGGCCCAACGGTGCCGATCAGCACCACAAGGAACCCGGCGAGGATCATTCCCCTGGCCATCACGGACTTCACGCTGGCGACGGTATCAAGGAGTAGTACGGGCTTACATACGGAAGTTGCCGTAATACAGTGGGGCCAGATGACCCTCGCCGCGACCGAGGCGGAACCGTGATCTACGTCTTCTACGCCCTGGTGGCTGTGCTTGGCACCGCCGTCCACCTCTGGCGCCACCCGGCCGACCGGGTTGCGGGGCGTGCGGTCGAGGTGGCGTTGATCTGGTGGCTGGTGGTCACGATCGGAGTGGCTGGGATCGTCGGCGCCGGCTTCCACCTCTTCGATGGGCCGGCCATCGCCCGGGAAATCGGCTTCACGCGGGGGGACGGCGGCTTCCAGACCGAGGTCGCCTTCGGCGACCTGGCGCTCGGGGTCGTCGCCGTGCTCTCGATCTGGTTCCGCGATCGCTTCCTGCTGGCGGTCCTGATCGTCGCCGCGATCTCCCTCTGGGGGGACGCCTACGGCCACCTCCACCAGGCGGCGGTCAACGACAACCACGACCCGGACAACACCGGGCCCGTGCTCTACGCCGACATCCTCTTCCCTCTCGTCGCGATCGCCCTCTACGCCGCTCGGGAGCGGCTGCATGCACGAGAACGCCGCTGAGCTAAAGGAGCTGCAGCGCCTCCTCGACCGGAGCTATGAGCGCGCCGGGGCGCACCTGCGGGGCATCTGGGGCGAGGACTCCCGGCTCGACGCCCAGGGCCTGGTCGACGAGTTGGTCGGCGTGCAGGTTCTCGACCTTGCCACCGTCAACCCCCGCAACGAGCCGCGCGTCGCCCCCGTCGACGGGTTCTTCTTTCGCGGCAGCTTCTGGTTCGGCTCCTCGCCGCACTCGTTCCGCTTCCGGAACATCCGCTCGAACCCGGCCGTCAGCGCCGCCGTCACGCGCGGCCTGGAGACCTTTCTCGTCCTCGCCCACGGCGAGGCGATCGAGACCGACCCGCGAGGGCCGGAGGCCGGCGGATTCGCCGACTACGCCCGCGAGAGCTACGACTTCGACTGGGACGCGGCCCATCCCGGCGCCCCCTACGCCCGCATAGAGGCGAAGACGCTGCTGGCGTTCAAACGCCGCTGAGCCCTCCTAGGTCTCGGCGGCGGCGAAGCCGGTCGGCCCGGGCTCGGCTCGATCCGCCAAGCGGGAGGCGCTGAGCTCGGCGGAGATCCTGGCCGCCGCCGAGACGAGGGGGGCGGCCAGGACGAGGCCGATCGTGCCAAAGAGGCAGCCGCCGGCGATGGTGACGATCAGAACCGCCAGGGGGTGGAGTCCGAGGGCGGCGCCGTAGGCGATCGGCTGCACCAACTGCTGGAAGATGCCGTTGGCGAGCAGGACGATGACCGCGATCGCCAGCGCCACCTCGGGCCCCCCGCCGCCCAGCGCGATCAGGACCGCGAACACCCCCGCCGCCCAGGCGCCTATATAGGGGACGTAGCCACCGAGGAAGGTGACCACGGCGATCGTCCCGGAGAGGGGCACCCCGAGCAGCAGGGCGCCGACGCCGACCAGCAGCGCGCTCCACGCGGCGACGATCGTTACCCCGGCAAAGTAGCCCCGCAGAGAGCGGGACACCTGCCCCATCACGGTGCGGGCGAGCGGCACCGGCATGCCGAGATGACGCTCGACGAAGCTGCCGATCGTCGGCGCGTCCTTGAGCATGAAGAAGAGACTGAGGGCCGCGAAGGAGAGGAAGACTGCCAGCGAAGCCAGCCTGTCGACCCCGCCCAGGAGGCCGTCGGTCAGGGCCCTGAAGCCGGCGCTGATCGAGGCGCTCGCGTCCGCGTTCGCGTCGCTGGCGGTGGACGAGCCGACGCCCAGGTCCCGGACCCACGACTCGATCTCGTCCGCGCCGGCGTGGAGTCTCTCGCTGAGGCTGTCAGCCTGGCTGGAGATGCCGCTCAAGACGACGATGCCGACGCCGATCCCGATCAGGGTTATCCCGAGGAAGACGAGCACCGCGCCGGCCCCCCTCGGCACCCCGCGCCTCTTCAGCCAGTCGACCAGGGGCACGGTGACCGAGGCGACGATCCCCGCCGTCACCACCGGCATCACGATCGTCTGGGTCTGCGCCAGCAGGAAGATCGCTCCGACCAGCGCCGCGCCCACCCCGACCAGCAGCCAGGCGGTGAAGCCGAGGTCCCGCAGCCAGGCCGGCGCGGAGAAGATCCCGCTCAGCTCGGCGGGATCGATCTCGGGTCTCGGGCTCATCGGAACGGCGGACGATACGCGGCGCCCCCGACACGGCTACGGAGGCACGGCAAGGTGACCGAGGCGGCTCGGGTCACCTACGTCGGCCACGCGACCGTCCTGATCGAGATCGACGGCGTCCGCCTGCTCACCGATCCGGTGCTGCGGCGCCGGGTCGGCCCGCTACGCCGCCACGGGGCGGCTCCCGACCCGCGACTGGCGGAGGGCGTCGACGCGGTGCTGATCTCCCACCTTCACCACGACCACGCGGACGTGCCCTCGCTGCGCCGGCTGAGCAGGGCGGTGCCGGTGCTCGCCTGCCCCGGCGCCGGGGACTTCCTCTCCCAACTCGGCTTCGGCGACGTCCGCGAACTCGCCCCCGGCGACGCCGCCGACGTCGGCGGCGTCCGCGTGACCGCCGCCGAGGCCAACCACCCGGCCGGCGGGCGTCGCTTCGAGCGAGCCTCGCGGGCGGTCGGCTTCGAGATAAAGGGCGAGCGACGGATCTACTTCGCCGGCGACACCGACCTCTTCGAGGGCATGGAGAAGATCGGTGGCGACGGGCTCGACCTCGCCCTGCTGCCGATCTGGGGTTGGGGCACGGACATCGGGGCCGGGCACCTCAACCCCGAGCGGGCGGCGAGGGCAGCGGCGCTGCTCTCAGCGCGGACGGTGGTCCCGATCCACTGGGGAACGCTCTACCCGCTCGGCCTGGCGCGGCTGCGCCCGGGGCCACTGCGCTCGCCCCCTCGCCAGCTCGCCGCCTGGATGCGCGAGCTGGCGCCTCAGTCGGAGCTGCGGGTGCTGGCCCCCGGCGAGGCGACCTCGCTGGCGTAGCCGTCGTGCCCGAGCCCGGCGAGCCACTCCCGGAACACGCGGTGGACCCGCTCGGCGCCGATCACGTCCTGTTCCGGCCAAGGGAGCTCGGCCGGGTGCAGCACGAAGGGGTGTGACTGCGTCCCGCCCATGCCGCCGTGCGAGCCGACCAGCTCCTCGAAGGCGGCGACCTCCCCGAACTCCGGCCAGTAGGTGCTGTTCACCATCAGGTCGGCGCAGTGGGGAAAGCCGTCGGTGCGCCGCAGGTGGTCGGCGGCGTACGGGCTGAACGGCTCCAGCGGGTCCTCGCCCTCGACCCGATCCTGGTCGAGGAAGTGGGTGCCGCCGGCGCCGATCGCGACCGCCCCGAAGCGCTCCGAGCGGACCAGGACGAAGCCGATCCCGGGGTGGTCGCGGAGCGCCGGAACCAGCAGTGGGTAGAGCGCCTCGAGGCGCTCCAGGGAGACCCGGCCGGGCTCGCGGGGAAAGCTGATTAGGCCGAGGCAACCCGAGGCCATCACGGAGAGCTCCGGCACCTCGCCGCCGTGCGCCCGGTCGACCTCCTCGCGGACGTCGGCGTCCAGCGTCACCACGCCGTCGTCGCGGCGGCCGCGGGTCGCCGTGCGGACCGTGCGCGCCGCGATCGTGTCGTCGCGGGCGACCTCGGTCAGGCCGGCGCTCAGGTAGGCGAGCGCGTCGTCCTCACCCTCCTCGACCGCGATCGTGCTCTCGGGGTCGCAGGCCGACCGGACCAGGTCCTCGAGGGTCTCCGCGTAGCGGTCGCGGAAGGTCTCCCCCTGCGACTGGCCGTGATCGGAGAGCACGATCAGGCGGTAGGGCCGCGGCGCGTCGGCGCAGGCGAGCGCGATCCTGGCGATCTGGCGGTCGAGGTCGCGGAGCACCGCGAGGGCGTCGTCGCGTTCGATCCCGGAGTGATGGGCGACCTCGTCGTAGGCGAGGAAGGTCGTGTAGACGAGCGGCCGGCCGGCGAGGACGTCGCCGACAACGCTGGCGACCTGCAGGTCGCGCTGGACCACGGTCGCCCAGGCGCGGACGGCGGAGTAGGAGCGTGGGCGGACGATCCGCGGGCGGACGTCGTCGCGGACCTGCCGGCGCGCCGCCCGGCGCTCGCGGAGGATGTCCGTGATCGCCAGCACGAGCGTGCGGGCGACCGCGTAGGGCCGGGCGAAGTAGGCCGCGTAGTCGACACCGATCGGCCGCCTGCGGTGCAGCACCGTGCTCATCGTCAGCATCGAGTGCGGCGCGTCGCCGGAGAGGATGTTGGCGCGGCTGGCGCCGCCGGCGTGCAGCAGCCCGCGACCGTCCGAGTGCCGCCGCTCCAGCTCTTCGGCGTCGCGCGGGTGGTTGGTGACGATCGCCGCGTCACGGTCCTTCTCCCACCACCGGAAAGCCGGCATGTCCTCGTTGGAGCCGTGCAGCAGGCCGGCCTGACAGGCGCCGGTCTGCGAGGACCAGTCGGTCTCCCACCTGCTCAGCCGGTGGGAGCCGGCGCGCAGCCAGGCGGCGAGGTTGGGCGCGTCGCCGGCGGCCAGCGCCCGGTGCAGGACGTCGTGGGCGAGCCCGTCGATCTCGAGGAAGAGGACGCCCGGCACCTCACTCTCCACCCTCTGTCCGCGCCGCCGCGCCTGCCGGCGGACGACGTTGCGGTACCAGGCGTCGTCTTCGTCGATCGCCAGCAGCGAGTAGAAGCCCGAGGTGAGCGCCGCCATCGCCACCGTGACGATGATCCCTTCGAGGACCCCGTCGAGGTGCGCCCCCGGCAGCAGGTCGATGGCGAAGGTGACCAGGATGCCGTTGAGGAGCAGGGCCGCACCGCCGAGGGTGAGGACCGTGAGCGGCAGCGCGATGCGCACCAGGACGGGCCAGATCAGCGCGTTGAGGAGGCCGATCACCACCGCCGCCCCGAGCGCGGCCAGCGCACCGTCCAGCACGAAGCCGTCGAGCAGTTCGGAGAGCAGCAACAGGGAGAACGCGTCGAGCAGCAGAACCAGCAGGCCGCGCCAGACGATCCGGGAACTCATCGCCTCAATCTAGCTTCGAGTGCGAGGCGCAGGGGGGAGAGTTTCGTCGCGGGTCGACTTTGCAACCCCATGGGTGACAAAGTCGACCCGTTCGATTGGATGGTCGCGAGGGTTGCGGAGGAGCAGTATGGGGTTGTCTCTCTGCGGCAGCTGATCGCGGCGGGGATCACGAGGAATGGCGTCTCGAAGCGCGTGCGGAAGGGGCAGCTTCAGCGGTTGCACCAAGGCGTCTACGCGGTCGGCCATCGCCCGGTCTCGCGCCGGGGGTTCTGGATGGCGGCGGTGTTGGCCTGCGGCGAGGGGGCGGTGCTGAGCCAACGCAGCGCGGCGGAGCTGTGGGGGCTGCTGCGACCGCAGGATGGTCCGATCCACGTCTCGACGGCCGCGCGCAGCGGCCGCGCCAAACGGGTGGGCATTCGCCTCCATCGCTGCCCGTCGCTGGTCGCGGGGACGATCACGAAGCGGCTCCGCATCCCGGTCACCACCCCCGCGCGGACGATCGCCGATCTGCGCGGGACAGTGCCGTCGCGGCAGTGGCGGCGGGCGGTTCGCCAGGCGGAGCTTGCGGGCTATCGACTCGGCCCCAAGGTCGAAACCGACGGCACCCGCAGCGACCTCGAGCGGGACTTTCTGAGGATCTGTAGCCGCGCCGGGCTGCCAGCGCCGGAAGTGAACGTACGCGTCGGTCGCTGGACGGACGATTTCCTCTGGCCCTCCGAGCGGCTCGCGGTGGAGACGGACAGCTACCTCTATCACCGTGGTCGCATCGCCTTCCAGGACGATCACGCTCGGGAGCTCGATCTGCGCCACCTCGGGTTCGAGTTGCGGCGCTTCGACGAACGGCAGATCGAAGAGGAACCCGAACGGGTGGCGGCGGATCTGAAAAAAGACCTTCAGTTCGTCGCTGCGAAATCCGGAAAACTTGAAGGCGGCGGCGTCCCTCCCACCTCAGGTCAGCCCGCGACCCAGTTCTTTGCCTCGGCCTCCTCGTCGAGCCCGTAGATCATCACTTCGCCGGGCGTCATCCAGGTGAACATCCGCATCGCCTTGGCCACCCACTCGACATCGGTGACGAGGGCGAAGCGCTTCCAGGCGGAGTGGTCGCGGATCCAGGTCCGGAGGCCGGTCTTGACGTCCTCGGGCCAGGCGCCGAGCTCGAGTCCGTCGAAGTCGTCGAGGACGAAAAGGAGGCGCAGCTCGCCCGACTCGATTCCCTCGCGCAGGACCGGCTCGAGCACCTCGACGTAGTCGTCCCTGCTGAGCTTGCCGGAGGCCCGCAGGCCGACGGTGCCGGGTGGCATCTGCTCGATTCGCTCGATCATCCTCGTTCTCCTTGGTCGCTGAGCCGGTGCTCAATGTAAAAGCGACGTCGCCTCCTTGGCCTACCCAAAAACGAAGAAAGACCTCAATCGGCTTGTGATCGGGGCGCCTGGTTCCTAGAGTGCACGAGCCTGCGCAAATCCACTGGGGAGATCCGACCGCTTATGAATCCGTTGCCTGCCGTTCGACACCGCTCGATCCTTGCCGCATCCGCCCTTGCCGCGGTGGGCCTGCTGCTTGCCGTAACCGGTTCGGCGCAGGCGGCGGAAGGGACGTTCTCCAGCGCGAGCCCGCTGACGATCCCCGCCGGAGCACCCGGGACGACCAGCGGCAACGCCTCGCCCTACCCAGCGGCGATCAGCGTGACCGGCCTCGGTGGCGTGATCACCGACATCAATGTCAAGCTCGAGAACATCGGCCATAGCCACCCCGACGACCTCGACATCGTCGTCGTCTCGCCGAGAGGGGACAGCGTGGAACTGATGTCGGACGCCTGCGACGGCACCGACTTCGAGGACTTCGACTGGACCTTCGACGACCAGGCGGCGGGGCTGATGCCGGACAACCCGGCCGGGGCCTGCACCAGCTTCTTCTACAAACCGAGCGCCTACGACGCCGCCAGCGACACCTGGCCCGGCGCCTTCCCGGGACCGCACGGAACCGCGCTGAGCCGCTTCAGCGGCGAGAACGCCAACGGCACCTGGTACCTCTACGTCACCGATGACAGCGGGGGCGACGTCGGTGACATCGAGGGCGGCTGGTCGATCACGGTCACGACCGGACCGTCCGTAGCGCTGATCCCGGGCACCGGGACCTCCGGGCCCGCCAACCCGTATCCCCTCACCCATCTCGTCTCGGGCGACGAAGGGATTACCACCGACGTGAACGTCTCCGTGAACGGGATCACGCACTCGCATCCCGACGATATGGACATTCTGCTCGTCGGCCCCAACGGCGCCAAGGTGATTTTGATGTCGGACTCCTGCGGCTCCTACGACGTCACCAATTACCTCTGGCGCTGGGACGACGAGGCACCGGCGGAAATGACGGATAGCGGGACGACCAACGTCTGCAGCGCCTTCAACCACCGACCCACCAACTACGGCACGGGCGACGCCTTCCCGGCTCCCGCACCGGCCGAACCGTACGGGACCTCGCTCTCGGCCTTCGACTCGATCGACCCGAACGGCGCCTGGAATTTCTACATGGTCGACGACGTGGGAGGGGACTCGGGATTCCTGATCAACCCGTTCACCGTCGAGCTGACGACGAGGCCCAAGGGGAAAGTGAGCTTCAGCCCGACCTCGGTCTCGCCCACCCTCGCCGAGGGCGCCACCCATCAGCTGACGATCGTCCGCAGTGGTGTGCCGGGCCTTGTCGCCGGATCGGTGACGGTGACCAGCGCCTCCGGCACCGCGCAGCAGGGAAGCGACTTCACGGCGATCAACCAGGTCGTTGCCTTCGGCGCCGGGCAGACCGAAAAAACGGTGCCGGTGACGATCGCCGCCGACGGCGCGGAGGCGGCGGAGAAATTCACGGTGACGATCAAATCGGCAGCCGGCGACGCACTGCCGGCTGCGCCCCTGACCTCCACCGTGACGATTCCAGGAGATCTCAACCCAGGTAACAACCCGGGCACCAGCCCGGACAAAACGGCTCCGGACACGAAAATCGACAAAGCGCCGCCTAAGAAAACCAAGAAAAAGATGGCGAAAGTCCAGTTCTCCTCGACCGAGGCGGGCTCGACCTTCCAGTGCAAGCTGGACAAAGGCGCCTTCGCGCCCTGCTCCTCACCGCTGACGCTGAAAAAACTGAAAGTCGGCCGCCACACCCTGCAGGTCGTCGCCGTCGACGCGGCCGGCAACACGGACGCCACCCCCGCCACCGCTCAGTGGAAAGTCAAGAAAAAGCAGAAAAAAGGCGGCCGCCGCTAGCTGCGGTCAGCCCTAGGCCGCCACGTAACCAGGAGGAGCGAGAATGCCGCCAGCAGCCAACGAGTTGGAGGAAATGGGGCCGATCGACTACATCCTGGTCGAGTGGCCGGGGCGTCAGCCCAACGGTGAGGTCGCGCCGCACCTGGTCGACCTCGTCGACCGCGGCCTGATCCGAATCCTCGACCTCGTCTTCATCGGCAAGGACGAGAACGGCACGGTCCGCGGCCTGGAGATCGCCGACGTCGGCGGTGAGGTCGCCGAGTTGTCGGTCTTCGAGGGCGCTTCCTCGGGCCTGCTCTCCGGTGAGGACATCGACGAGGCGGGCGGTGTGATGGAGCCCGGCACCTCCGCGGCGCTGCTCGTCTTCGAGAACGCCTGGGCGGCACCCCTCGCCACCGCCGTCCGCCGCTCCGGCGGCCAGCTGGTCGCCAGCGGCCGCATCCCCGTCCAAGCCGTCCTCGCCGCGCTCGACGCGGCCGAGGCCAACGCCTAGAGGAGACACTCCGATGCCAGGACTACTTCGTGGAATGGCCCGCACCGCCGTCGTCGCCGGCACCGCGACCGCTGTGAGCAACCGCGTCTCCAAGCGTCAGGGCGAGCGCTGGGCCCAACAGGAAGCCGCCCAGGCCCAGCCCGCGGCCCCCGTCACGGCCGCCCCCGCTCCCGCGGGTGGCGACGTGATCGCCCAGCTCAAAGAGCTCGGCGAGCTGAAAGCCCAGGGGATCCTCACCGAGGAGGAGTTCGCCGCCCAGAAGGCCAAGCTGCTGGGCGCCTGAGCACTTCAGCTCAGCGCCGCGCGCCGCGCCGGAGCAGGGCCCGCAGGGTCGAGCCGTGCCGGTAGCCGACCATCGGGGCGATCTGGTCGTAGCTGAGGTTGGTGGTGCGGCGCAGGTGGTTGGCGCGCTCGGCGCGGAGGCGCTTGACCAGGCCGTGGGGGCTGAGGCCGGTCCGGGTCCGGCAGCGGCGCTCCAGAGTGCGACGGGTGGTGCCGATCGCGGCGGCCGCGTCGTCGATGGTGAGGTCGCCGTCGAGGTGCGCGCGCACCCAGTCCTCGAACTCGGTGACCAGCGTGTCGGCGCCGGCGAGGTGGCTGGCCGCGGACGCGGCGCCGAGCGCGGGGCGCTCGTCGATCAGTAGGAAGCGGGCGACCGCGTCGGCCAGCTGCGGGCTGGCGCGGGAGACCAGGCTCATGCCGAGGTCGATGTGGGCGAAGGCCGCGCCGGCGGTGGTGACCGGACCGCTGTGGACGACCATTCGCGACATCTCCAGCTCGACCTTCGGGTAGAGGCGCCGGAACTCGCCGGCCAGCCACCAGCAGGTGGTCGCGGCGCGGCCGTCGAGCGCCCCGGCGTCGGCCAGCACGAAGGTGCCGGTGCAGGCGGCCGCCAGCGGAAGCTCTCCATCCGCCAGCGCCAGCCAATTGCGCAGGGGGCGGACATGGGCGGAGGCGAGCGCTTCGGAGAGCGCCGGCGGCGTCGCGACGCCGAGGCCGGGGACCACGAACACGTCGAGCCCGGCGAGCGCGTCCTCGTCGCCGACGAGGTGGTCCAAGGCCAGGGTCAGGCCGGCCCCGGTCGTCACCTTCCTGGCGCTGCCGACCACCCGGACCTCGATCGGGTCGATCGCGGGATCGACCGCGGCGCGCAGGCGATCCGCCGTGCGGAAGATGTCGAGGAGCGTGGTGAGTCCCGAGTCGAAGCACCCGGGCACCGCGGCGAGGCCAATGCGCATGTCGCAAACCGTAACGGAGCAGTCGCATCCTGTACCCACCCCGGACCTAGCCTGTCGGCGATGAAGGTCGAGATGCTCAACGCCGGCTGGTTCACCTCGGCCGCCGGGATCTGGCGCCGCGACGACGACCTCGATCGCCAGGCCCGCTTCCCGGTCCCGGCCTACGTGATCGAGACCGGCGAGGAGCGGATCCTGGTCGACACCGGCCTGCACCCGGCCGCGGCCGACGACGCGGCGCGCCACTACGACGGATCAGACGCGCTCGGCCTGTTCCTGCTCGAGCAGGAGGCGAGCGTCGCCGAGCAGGTCGACCTGGCGACGATCACCAGGGTCGTGATCACTCACCTGCACTTCGACCACGCCGGCGGACTGGCCCTGCTGCCGCCCTCGGTCCCGGTCACGATCCAGCGCCGCGAGTGGGAGGCGGCGCACAATCCGGGCGCGATCGCCAAGAACTTCTACCTGCCGGCCGACTATGGGTCGGTCGGCGAGCAGGTCGTGTTGGTCGATGGGGACCACGACCTGCTCGGCGACGGGTCGGTCCAGCTGCTCTCGACCCCGGGGCACACGCCCGGCCACCAGTCGGTCCAGGTCGGCGAACGGCTCGTGCTCGGCGGCGATGTCGCCCACTACGCCTCCGGCCTCGACGACCACCGCTTCCCGATGTTCGCCGCCGACTTCGACGCCCAGGCGGCGTCGGCGGAACGGCTGCGCGCGCTGCGTGACGGCGGCGCCGTGGTCCGCCCCGGGCACGACCCCGACCTGCTCGTCCCCGGCCCGCTGCCGGTCTGACCCGCGAGCGGCGCGGCGAGCCGAGCAGGACGAGACCCGGCAGACTTCCGCCATGTCGCCGGGGTTGGGGCGCTGACCATGGCCCCGCCCGGCTCCTGGTGGGCGCGGCGCTTCTACACCGACGAGCAGCGCGCCCGCGCCGGGCGGCCGTTTCGCGCCCAGCGCTCGCCGGCGATCTTCGCGCTCTGGACCGGCGCCCTGGTCACGGCGATCGCCGTGTTCGGCTTCGTCGCCGCCCGCCCGGCGCCGCTGCTCGGCGTCGACGAGGCGGCGGTCGGCAAGGCGCTGCCGCACCGGGGCGGCGGGCTCTTCTTCGAGCTGTGGCCGCCCCTCGGGCCCTGCCAGCCACTCGGCCCCGGCCGCTGGGGCTGCTCCATCTACGACCAGGAGGGCAGCGGCGGGACCGTCAGCTACCGGGTCGAGGTGGACGACCTCGGCTGCTGGACCGCGGTGCCGACCGAAGGCGGCGGCCGCGGCGAGTTCGCCAGCTGCCTGAGGATCTTCCAGTACCTGTAGGCCCTCCTAGGGCAGGTCGATGTCGAGAACGGGGGCGCGGCTCCGACAGACTTGTGAACGCGCCCATCCGGGCGCGACGGATCAAGGAGACAAACGATGAAGTTCATGCTGCTGCAGAACTACGGCGGTGTCCCGGCCGACATCCCCCCAATGAGCGAGTGGAAGCCGGAGGAGATCGAGGCCCACATCGCCTTCCAGAAGGACCTCAACGCGGAGCTCCGGGAGCATGGCGAGCTGGTCGAGGCGCAGGCCCTGACCGCGCCGGAGCTGGCCAAATTCGTGGTCTCCGACGGGACCGCGCCGGTCGTCACCGACGGCCCCTTCCCGGAGTCCAAGGAGCTGCTGGCCGGCTACCGGATGATCGACGTCGAGTCGGTCGAGCGGGCGATCGAGATCGCCACCAGAGGGTCAGCGGCGCCGGGCCCAGGCGGCCTCCCGATCGAGCAGACGATCGAGGTCCGCGAGGTGATGGGCTCGATCGAGCACTGATCGTGCCGCGGCCGAGAGAGACCGAGGACCTGCTGCGCGAGGCGGCGGCGCGGGTCCTCGCCGCGCTCGTGCGCCGCTTCGGCGACTTCGCCGACTCCGAGGACGCGGTCCAGGAGGCGATGATCGCCGCGGCGGCGCAGTGGCCGGCCGAAGGGGTGCCGGAGAACCCGGCCGGCTGGCTGGTCCAGGTCGCCTCGCGGCGGATGACCGACCGGGCCCGCAGCGAGTCGGCGCGGCGCGGCCGCGAGGACCTGGTCGCCGCCGGACAGGCGGCGCTGGCCGCGGGTGCGGGCGATCCCGCACCGCCCGACGAGCACGACGACACCCTGGTGCTGATGCTGATGTGCTGCCACCCGGCACTGACCCCGGCCTCGGCAATCGCGCTCACCCTGCGCGCGATCGCCGGATTGACCACGGCCGAGATCGCCAGCGCCTTCCTCGTTCCCGAGGCGACGATGGCACAGCGGATCAGCAGCGCCAAGGCCAGCATCAAGGCCTCGCCAGAGCCGTTCCGGATGCCGGAGCCCACCGAACGGGAGCAGCGCCTGCGCTCGGTCCTACGAACGATCTACCTGATCTTCAACGAGGGCTACGCGACCAGCGTTGGCACCGAGCTGGCCCGGCCCGAGCTCTCCTCCGAAGCGATCCGGCTGGCCCGGATCGTGCGCCTGGCGCTGCCCCGCAATCCCGAGGTCAGCGGCCTGCTGGCGCTGATGCTGCTCACCGACGCCCGCCGCCCCGCCCGCACCGGCTCCAACGGCGAGTTGGTGCCGCTCGATGAGCAGAAACGGGCGCTATGGGACCGGGATCTGATCAGTGAAGGCACCGCCGTCCTGGCCGAGGCGCTCGCCGCCGGCGCGGTCGGCGAGTACCAACTGCAAGCCGCGATCGCCGCCGAGCACGCCCGGGCCGCCCGCCCCGAGGACACCGAGTGGCGCGAGATCCTCGGCCTCTACGGCCTGCTCGAGCGACTGACCGGCAACCCGATGGTCGCCCTCAACCGCGCCATCGCCGCCGCCATGGTCGACGGCCCCGAGACCGGCCTGACCCTGCTCGCCGACCTCGACCAAACCCTCGAAGGCCACCACCGCCTCCACTCCACCCGCGCCCACCTGCTGGAGATGTCGGGGGACACCACAGCCGCGATCGCCGAGTACCGCACCGCCGCCGAGCACACCAACAACCTGCCCGAGCGGGAGTACCTGACCAAGCGGGCGGCGCAGTTGCGCGGCCAGGGCAGGTAGCAATCGCGTATTCTCAGTGTCTAGGAGAAGTCGGCGGAGGCAGCGTTTGGCGCATCTTTGATTAGCGCAGTCTTGCGTGAGCGCGCGCCGATCGGCGCGCGCTGTGCTGTGCGAGGTCGGCTGCGAGTTGCACAACCACGGCTCCGCCATATACTGCGCACACCTTTCATGGAACGTTCATCGTCATCGAGCCTGGCGGGCGGAAACCTCGGCCAGCAGCCGAAGTAGCGGCATGAGCGACGCCGAGCTAAAGCCCCGCGCCGCCAACGCCGATCTGCAAACGGTGAAGATGAACCGCCTGATCAGTAGGTCTCGCCACATCCCTCGGCACGTTGGCATGCACCGAGCTCGACCCAATGCGGACGTAGGGCAACCGAACGAGGGGGGGTCGGTCACAAAGCCGCCGGCCGGCGAACTTCGTCCTATGCAGCCCCGTGAGTACCGGCGGGGCTCTGGATCTCGCTGGCCTGAGAGTGGCGGTGGCGGAGATTCTCCCGGACCTGGCGGCGGTGCTCAGCGCTTCTGACGCCACTCCTCCTCGCGCAGGAAGTAGCGCCAGCTCAAGTGCCCTTCCACCCCACGCGAGAGGGTCACGGTCATCTGCTCCTCCAAGCAGTCGGCCCTGGCCTCTGACTCCACCCAAACCAACTGCCCGGGTTCGAGGTCGACTTCTGCAATCGCGAGGGGCTCAGA
>Ga0190272_10000314_pt1 | contig 27374 bp, 25 predicted proteins | sample Popmic504T_FD_133746 | JGI IMG/M metagenome (GOLD analysis project Ga0190272, IMG submission 133746) | Populus adjacent soil microbial communities from riparian zone of Shoshone River, Wyoming, USA - 504 T | ecosystem: Environmental > Terrestrial > Soil > Riparian zone | place: USA: Wyoming...
CCGGCGTCTATGCCGAGGGCTATCGCCAGGGTGGCCCATGGCTGCTCACCGGGGGCGTGAGGCTGGACCGCTGGTCGACCTTCGACGGCGAGCGCGTCCAGACCGGCATCGCGCCTTCTGAGGAACGCCCGGAGGACCGTTCCGGCTGGGTCCCGACGGCGCGGGCCGGCGCCCGCCGCCACCTCGGCGAAAACTACCTGCGCGGCGCCGCGTATGCCGGCTTCAGGCCGCCGACGTTGAACGAGCTCTACCGCCCCTTCGCCCTGGCAGGATCGACCACCCAGGCCAACGCCGCGCTGGAGCCGGAAAAGCTCTATGGCGCCGAGCTGGGGACGGGCGGCGAGGGTTGGCTGACCTGGGACCTGACCGGTTTCTACAACCGGTTGGAGGGCGCCATCACCAACGTCACCATCGCCCCGTCCGTGGCCCAACGCCAGAACGCCGGCGCGGTCGACGCCTGGGGCCTGGAGGGCCAGGTGGAGAAGCGCTGGGACGCCTTCGCGGTGCAGATCGCCGCCGCCTACACCCACGCCCGCGTCGACGGGGGCCCCACCGACGGCCTTCGCCCCGCCCAGACGCCGGAGCTGACCATGTCCGGCGCGGTGGTGTGGCAGCCCATCGAGCCCCTGCGCCTGCGCCTGACCGCCCGCCATGAAGGCAGCCGCTGGGACGAGGACCGCAACACCCGCAAGCTGGGCGCGGCCACGGAGCTGGGCCTGCGCGCCGACTGGACGCTGAACCGTGTGGTCACGCTCTACGTCGCCGCTGAGAACATCACCGACGCCGCCATCGAGACGGCGCAGGCCTTCGACGGCACGGAAAGCTTCGACCAGCCGAGGACGGTGCGGGTGGGGCTGGTGGTGAGGCCCTAACCGGCCCCGTTCAGCCGCTCCAGCATCATTTCCAGCGCCACCTCCAGGCAGCGCAGCCGCACCGCCGCGCGGCCGATGTCGCCGAAGTGTTGTTCGCGGTGCAGGGTGGGGCGGCCTTGGCGGGCGCTGGCGAAGTGGACCAGGCCCGCTTCCTCGCCGCGCTTGCCGTTGCCTTCGGCGAAACCAGTGACCGACACCGCGACATGGCCTTGCGAGCGGGCCAGCGCCCCTTCAGCCATGGCGCGGGCGGCGGACTCGGAGACCGCGCCGTCGGTTTCCAGCACCTCCATCGGCACGCCCAGCATCTCGTGCTTGGCCTCGTTGGTATAGGTGACGAAGCCCCGGTCGAAGGCGTGCGACGAGCCCGGGATGTCGGTAAGCAGGGAGGCCAGCAGGCCGCCGGTGCAGCTTTCGGCCGTTACCAGCATCAGCCCGCGTTCGCAGGCCTCCCGCAGCACCTGTTTGGTGAGGGTGTCGAGCGCTGGAGGCAGCGCCGGGTCGAGGGCCTCGGCCAACGCCGCCTCCGCGTGATCGCTACTGGACCATCTGGCCGTTGACGCGGGTCATCTGACCCATCAGCTCTTCCTTACGGGCGGCCATCTGGGCGCCGACCGCTTCCATGTCCATCTCGGTCTTGCGGGTCTCGGGGAAGTATTCCTTCTCCTCCTCCTCGACGTGGTGCTCGATCATTTCCATCAGCACGTGGACCTTGGCGTCGAACAGGTCGTCGCCGACCTCCATGGCCTCGATCTCGGCGATCAGGGTCTTGGCGGCGGCGTGTTCGACGACGGCCTCGTCGACCATCTCCTCGTCCTCGGTGTTGAGGAACTCGCGCGACACCGGATAGAAGACCTCTTCCTCGATCTGGGTGTGGACCTTGAGGGCCAGGCAGATCTGCTCGACCAGCTTGGTCTTGGTCTTCTCGCCGTTGGTGGCTTCGAATTCCTTGAACCACTTCTCGACCTGGCGGTGGTCGGCTTCCAACAGCTTGATGGCGTCGTTGGGACTGGCTTTCTGGCTGGTCTTCTTCGCCGTGCTCTTGGCGCCGCCGCTCTTGGATTTCTGGGTGCTGGCCATGGTGCGTCTCCTCGGTGGGGTTATCAGATGAACCCCTTGTCCCAGTTGGAGTTCCTCGGTTCGGGCTTGACCTTTGGCCTCCGCGCGGATGGTTTGCAGCCATGAGCAAGGTGGTCGTCGCGGGCGCGGGAGTGACGGGTTTGGCCGTCGCGCTGGCGCTGGCCAGGCGCGGCGCGCAGGTGACCGTCTGCGATCCGGCCCCGCTGGGCGACAACGCCTCCGGAATTGCGGCCGGGATGCTGGCGCCGGCCTTTGAGGCGGTGCTCGATCCGCTCTCGGCCGGTCACTTCGAACTGTTCAAGGCGGCCCGCGACCTGTGGACTGAGTTTGCGCCGGTGCAGATCGCCCGCGAGGGCGCGGTGTTTGTCTCCGACGCTCATACCGTAGAAGCCATTTCCGCCGAGCTTGAGCGGATCGGCGCCTCGTGGCGCGGGGCCTCCGGCGAGCTGACGCCGCTAGGCGGCATCTCCAGCGGCGTCTTCACCGATGAGGACTGGCGGCTGGAGCCGGCCGATGCGCTGGCCGTCCTGCGGGCCGAGGCGCAAGGCGCCGGGGTGGCGTTCTCGGCGGACACGGTGCGCGAACGCTCGGCCGGGGTGCTGGTGCTGGCGACCGGCGCGCAGGGCGGCCCGGCGCCGGAGATGGCCTGCCTGACGCCGATCAAGGGCCACATCCTGCGCCTCTCCGGCGGCCCGACGTCCGGCCCCGTCGTCCGCGGCGACGGCCTCTATGTCTGCCCGGCGGCGGGCGGGGCGGTGGTCGGCGCGACGATGGAGGAGGGCGCGTCCGACCGGGTCGTCGACCCGGGCCGCATCAAGGCGCTGCACGAAGCCGCGCAGGCCATCGTGCCCGCCCTCGAAGGGGTGAAGGGCCGGCCGATGGCGGCGGTGCGGGCCGGCACGCCCGACGGCCTGCCGCTGGTCGGCTGGAGTCAGGCGCCGGGGGTCTTCCTGACCGTCGGCGCGCGGCGCAACGGCTGGCTGCTGGCGCCGCTGATCGCAAACATGACCGCCGCCTATCTTGCCGGTGAAGATCCAGGGCCCTTCGGGGGACACCTGGACGCCCGGCGCTTTTCGAGAGGGGACTAACCATGAGCAGCTTCTGGCCGACCGAGGAGCAGGAAGCCATCCGCGAGGCGGTGGGCCGCATCTGCGCCCGCTTCGACGACGAATACTGGCGGCGCACCGACGAGACCGGCAAGTTCCCCGAGGAATTCACCCGGGCCATGGCCGACGGCGGCTGGCTGGGCGTAGCCATGCCCGAGGAGTTCGGCGGCGCCGGGCTTGGCCTGACCGAGGCGGCCCATGTCATGCAGACGGTGGCCCAGTCCGGAGCGGGCTTTTCCGGCGCCAGCGCCATCCACCTCAACATCTTCGGCCTGATGCCGGTGCTGAAGTTCGGCACGCAGGAGCAGAAGCAGCGCCACCTGCCCAAGATCATCACCGGCGAGGACAAGGCCTGCTTCGCCGTCACCGAGCCCAACTCGGGCCTCGACACAGCCAACCTTGAGACGCGGGCGGAAAAGTCGGGCAACGGCTACGTCATCAACGGCCGCAAGATCTGGACCACCATGGCCCAGCGCGCCAACAAGATGCTGATCATCGCCCGCACGACGCCCAAGGAGCAGACGGCCAAGCCGATGCAGGGCTTGTCGCTGTTCTATACCGACTTCGACCGGACCGCGATCGACGCCACGCCGATCCCCAAGATGGGACGCAAGGCCGTTGAATGTAATATGCTTTTTATCGAGAACCTTAAGGTCTCGGCCGACGATCTTATCGGCGAGGAGGGCAAGGGCTTCCAGTACCTGCTGGCGGGGCTAAACCCCGAACGCACGCTGTTCTGCGTCGAGGCGGTGGGCTTGGGCCGCGCCGCGATCGCCAAGGCGGCGAAGTACGCCAACGAGCGCATCGTCTTTGGCCGTCCCATCGGCAAGAACCAGGGGGTGCAGCACCCGCTGGCCAAGAGCTGGGCCGAGTTGGAGGCCGCCAACCTGCTCGGCTTCAAGGCCGCCGCCCTCTACGACGCCGGCCGCGACTGCGGAGCCGAAGCCAACGCGGCCAAATACCTCGGCGCCGAGGCGGGCTTCCGGGCCTGCGAAGCTTCCCTGCTGGCCCACGGCGGCATGGGCTACGCCAAGGAATACGACATCGAACGCTACTTCCGCGAAGCCATGATCGCCCGCATCGTCCCGGTCAGCCGCGAGATGATCCTCAACTACATCTCCGAACGGGTGCTCGGCCTGCCCAAGAGCTACTAGGCGGCCGCGCCGGCCTCTCGCATCGCCGCGATGTCGGCGTCGGAATAGCCGAGCTCGGCTAGCACTTCGGTGGTGTGCTGGCCCAGGCTTGGGGCGGGGCCCTTGGGGCCGTCGTCGGCGCCGGGGAAGCGGGCCGGGCCGGCGGGGGCGGTGAAGGTGGCGCCCTGGGCGTCGGTCGCCTGCACGAAACAGCCGGCGGCGTGGGCCTGCGGGTCCTGCGTCAGCTCGCGCGGGGTCTGGTAGGGCGCCCAGGTGATGTCGGCCGCGTCCAGCCGCGCCGCTAGTTCGGCGTAGGGGACGGCGCCGAAGCCTTCGTCCAGAGCCGCGACCAGCGCCGGGCCGTTCTCGCGGCGGGCGCGGGAGGAGGCAAAGCGCGGGTCATCGGTCAGCTCGGGCCGGCCGGCGGCGGCGGCGATCTGCGGCCAGTCGGCGCCGCCCTGTCGCACGACGATGGTGAACCACCGGCCGTCGGCGGTCTTGAAGAAGTTGGCCAGCGGCTGGACCGCCTGTTCGCGCGAGCGGGTCGACGCAATCCTTCCAAGGCGCAGCTGGATGGCCATGTCCGAGCTGATGGCATAGGCACCCGACCGCATCAGCGAGGTCTCGACCAGCCGCCCCTTGCCCGTGCGTCCCCGCTCGATCACCGCCGCCAGGATGGCCGAGACGGTGGCCAGCGAGCAGGTGTGGTCGCCCAACCCCGTGCGCAGGGGGAAGGGATCGACGCCCTTGGGCGTGGTGAGCGAGCCGACGCCCGAGCGCGACCAGAAGGCGGCGATGTCCATTCCCGCCTTGTCGGCGTCAGGCCCCTGCAGGCCATAGCCGGTGACGCTGCTGTAGATCAGCCGCGGGTTTTCCAGCCGCAGCGCCTCCCAGTCGAAGCCGGCCCTTTGCAGCGCCGAGGGACGAATGTTGGTCAGGAAGACGTCGGCGCCGCGCACCAGCTTCAGCGCCGCCTCCCGCCCCAGCGGCTGGGCGATGTCCAGCACCACGCCGCGCTTGCCGCGGTTGTCGAGCTCGAACACCGGATTGGAGGTCTGGTCGGAGCCCAGGGTGTCGAAGAAGCCGCGCATCGGATCGCCCTTGGGCGGCTCGATCTTGACCACCTCGGCGCCCCAGTCGGCCATGATGCCGCCGGCCCCCGGCGCGGCGATATAGGTGGCCAGTTCGACGACCTTCAAACCTTCGAGCACGCAGTCCCTCCCCAAACATCCGTCCGGACCATAGGCGAGGGGCAAGCCCCGAAGGAAGGGCTCAGGCGACGGCGCGGGTGGCGGCGGTCCGGCGGCGGGGGGAGGTGGCGTCGGCGACGGCGCGGGCGACGCCGGCCACGGTCACGGGCTTGCGCAGCACCGCGTCGGCGCCGGCCGCCAGCACCTCCCGCGCCTCGTCCATGTCGCCGCCGATGACGGCGATGATCGGGGCGCGGCCGACGGCGCTTTCCAGAAGGCGCAGGGCGGCAGCGGTCTCGGCGCCGTTCAGCAGCGGCATGCGGCCATCGAGCATGACCAGGTCGAAGTCGACCGTGCCGGCCAGGTCCAGCGCCCGCTGCCCGTTCTGCGCATGCACCACCTGATGGCCCAGCTGTTCGAGGATGGCGCGCAGCATGGCGGCGTTCAGCGCGTCGTCCTCGGCGATCAGCACGCGCAGGTTCCGGCCGTCGGTGACCGGCAGGGCAGGGGCGCTGGCCGGCGGCGCCAGTACGGCCCCCGGCTCGAACGGCATCAGCAGGGTAAAGCAGCTGCCCACGCCCACGGCGCTCTGCCCGGTCAGCTCGCCGCCCATCAGCGTCGCCAGGCGCCGCGACAGCGACAGCCCAAGACCGGCGCCGGGGATGCCAACGCCGGTGCGCTCGACCCGCCGGAACGGCTCGAAGGCGCGCTCCAGCTCCTCGGGCGACAGGCCAGGGCCGGTGTCGGCGATCTCGATGGCCAGGCGGCTGTCGCCGCGCGGCTCGATGCGCGCCTCGATGCGGCCGCGCACGGTGTATTTGACGGCGTTGCCGATCATGTTGGCCAGCACCTGGCGGGTGCGGGTCAGGTCGCCCATGGCCGCGCCCGTCGCGCGGCGCTCCAGCGCCGGGTCGATGTGCAGGACGAACTCCACGTTCTTGGCCGCCGCGTGGGGCCGGTGCAGGACCACCAGGTCGCGGAGCACGCGGGCCAAGTCGAAGGCCTGCATGTCCAGCAACAGGCGCCCGGATTCGGCGGTCTCGGAGTCCAGCGTGGCGTTCAGCACCGCGATCAGCTCGTGGGAGGCGTCCAGCGCCGCGGCCAGCTGCTCGCGCGACGGGGCGGCGCGGCCACCCTGGCCGGCGGCGGCGGCCAGCACGTGGGTGACGCCATTGAGGCCGTTGCGGATTTCGTGGCTGAGGGTCGAGACGATATCGGACTTGGAGCGCGCCAGGCTCTCGGCCCTTTCCAGCGAGGCGGTGTTCTGGGCGATCAGCGCCTCGCGCTCGGCGGCCATGGCGAACTGGCTGCGCAGCGAGCGGTTGAGGATCAGGCCCAGCGCCAGGGCGAACGCCACACCGCCGGACGCCAGCACGCCGAGCTCCCGGCTTTCCGGGTTGAGAAAGAGGGCGATCAGCGGTCCCGCCGCCGCCGCCGGTCCGACGATCAGCAGCGCCGGAAGCAGCGGCGCGCTGAAGAAGATGCAGGCTACCGATCCCGCCGCCGCCATGAGCAGCAGTGTCTCGCGGGCCGGACCGGCGAACTGGCCGAAGGCGGCGATCTGCGCCATCGCAATGGCCCACAGCAGCCCGCCCAGCACATGGACGACGACCCGGCGGCGCACATAGTGGGCGCGCTCGGTCCGGATCCAGTTCACCACGCCATAGAAGGCGCCCCAGTTGATGGCGAAGATGGCGAAGCTCGCGGCCATCCAGGCGGAGTTGACGGCGAACGAGGCGGCCCACACGAAGACCGGCAGGCACACCGCAAACAGCGCCAGCGCATAGCGCAGCAAGGCGCTTTGCGCTTCGAGGGATTGCAGGGCGACCGCGCGGTTGGAGGGCGGTTCGGCGATGGTCGGCGCGCTGAGCGGCACGGGGGGAAATCCGATGTTGGCCTCCAGCATAGGGGGCGGGAAGTTGTCGCCCGGTTACGGATCATCGTTAATGGCGCGCGGCGCTTGCCGAACGCTTGTTTGATCCGCCATGCTGCGCGGATGACCGATACCGCCGCACCCGCCATCCGCCCCGCCGCCACCATCCTGCTGCTGCGCGACGAGCCCGCCTTTGAGGTGCTGATGGTCAAGCGCCATCACCAGATCGACTTCGCCTCGGGCGCGCTGGTGTTCCCGGGCGGCAAGGCCCACGCAGGCGATCATGATCCGCGCTGGAGCGGGTGGTGCGTCGGCTGGGACGATATCGCCGCCGACCAGCGCCCGCTGCGCATCGCCGCCATCCGCGAGGCCTACGAGGAGGCGGCGATCATCATGGGTCGCCATAAGGATGGCGCGCCCTTCGCCGGCTGCGACCGGGCCGGTGACCTGCGCGAAGCCATCGCGGCCGACCAGCACCCCTTCCTGGACCTGATCCAGGAGCTGGACATCAAGCTTGATCTCGCCGCCCTGACGGTGTTCGCCCGCTGGATCACGCCGCCGCTGATGTCCAAGCGCTTCGACACCTGGTTCTATGTCGCCACCGCCACCGGCGAGCAGCTGGCCGCCTGCGACGAGCGCGAGACGGTGGACGCGGAGTGGATGGCGCCGGCCGAGGCGCTACGGCTGGCGGCGAGCGGGGAGCGCAAGGTGCTCTTTCCCACCCGCATGAACCTGCAGCTGCTGGCCGAAAGCGCCAGCGCCGAGGAGGCGTCGCGGCGCGCGGCCGCCCGCAAGCTGGTCACGGTCGAGCCTATGCTCCACGACCGTCCGGGCGGCGGCGTATTGGTGATCCAGCCTGACGCCGGCTACGGCGCGGTCGAGGAGCCGCTGTCGGCGATCATCTAGGCGGCGTGCGGGACGCGGCGGGCGACCTGGGTTTCCAGCTCTTCGGCGAGCGTGCGACCCGTCAGGTCGGCCTCGTCTCGGATGTCGCCCTTGACGATGGCGACGATGGCGTCGCAGTGGGCTTCGATCAGGAACAGCGGCGCCGCCATGCGGCAGTCGGCGTGCAGGATGCGGCACAGCGAGCCGGCGACGCGGGTCACCAGCGCAAAGCCATAGGTGGCGCCCAGCCCCTTGAGGTCATGAGCGCGGAAATAGAGGTTCTCGGCCGTGGCGGCGTCATAGCCCTCGGCGCGGATGCGGCCGCGGGCGGCTTCCAGCTTGGTCAGCTCGTCGGCCATCCACTCGTCGAAGTTGCCCGACAGGCTCTTCAGCGCCGCTTCGGCGCGGGCCACGGCGCCGGCGTCCAGGGGGCGGAACTTGAAACCGCCAAGAGGGCGGGGGGCGGATTGGTCGGTCACCACGGACACTCCTGTCGGCATGCGCTTGCCGGTCAGGTTAGGCGGGCACGGTTAACAATGGGTGAGACGGCGGTTTTTCGGCCTGCGGCAAATCAGACCGAAAACTGCTCGGTCAGCACCCGCTCTTCCAGGCCGCGTCCGGCGTCGAACAGCATGGCCAGGCTGGACCCGCGATCTTCCTGAATGTGGACCTCGACGACGTCGCGGACCTCGTAGTTGTCGGCCACCGCGCTGACCCCGCGTTTATCGGCTTCCAGGACTTCGATTGTAACGCGGGCGGCGTGCGGCAGCAGCGCCCCGCGCCAGCGGCGGGGCCGAAAGGCGCTGATAGGAGTGAGGGCTAGCACCTTGGCGTCAAGCGGGATGATCGGCCCGTGGGCGGAAAGGTTGTAGGCGGTCGAGCCGGCCGGCGTGGCCACCAGCACGCCGTCGCAGACCAGTTCCTCCATCCGCACCTTGCCGTCGATGGAGATGCGCAGCTTGGCCGTCTGGGCGCTCTGACGCAGCATGCTGACTTCGTTGATGGCCAGCGCCTTGTGCTGCTGGCGGCGCGCGTCGATGGCGACCATCCGTAGCGGGTGGATGACGGCGCGCTCGGCGGCGTTGATCCGCTCCAGCAGGCCGTCAGACGCAAACTCGTTCATCAGGAAGCCGACCGAGCCGCGGTTCATGCCGTAGATGGCCTTGCCGTCGCCAAGGGTGGCGTGGAGCGTTTCGAGCATGAAGCCGTCGCCGCCCAGCGCCACGATCGCCTGAGCCTCGTCGCCGGCGTCGCCGTACGTGTCGGTGAGCTCGGCCAGCGCCTCCTGGGCTTCGGGGCGATCGCTGGCGTGGAAGGTGAGGCGGGAGATCTTCGACATCGTGGCGCAGGAAGGCCTTAGAGGCCCGCCGATGTCAAACCGCGGCCATCGAGCGAAAGGCCCGCGCCGCGACGCCCTCGCCGAATGGCGCGAAAGCCCCCGCCGCCCGCCGCTCGCCCTCGGCCCCGCCGCCGGGCCGACCGCCGTTCAGGCCACGCACCGCCTCCAGGACGGTGGGAAACACCCGCTGGTCGATGCCGATGGAGGCGCAGGCCAGGGCCAGCAGCTCGGGCCGGTCGCTATCGATGGCGGCGGTGATTTCCTGGGCACTGAAACCGCCCAGCCGCGCCAGGCCAGCCACGAACAGCGGCAGCCGCCCGTCGCGCAGGGCTTCCAGCAGGTATCCCAGCCGCAGCTGCCCGGCCTTCTCCAGCTTGTCGATCACCCGCTCTTCCTGCGCGGCGTCGTCGCCGAGGTCCGCCGGCGCCAGCGGCGTGGCGGGCAGGCTAAAGCGGGCGGTGAGCAGATGTTTCAGCGGTTCGCTGCCCCAGGTCGCCAGCTGCTGGGCCAGCGGCCGGGTCAGGCGCGGGTGGCGGGCCAAAGGCGTGCGCAGCGCCGCATGCTGGCGCGAAGCCTCGACGAGCCGTCGCAGGGCGTCGGGTGAGATTTCCGCCCGCTCGTTACCGGCCAGCGCCGTCAGCAGCGCCGGCTCGCCGCTCGCCAGCACCGCCTCGATCAGCGGCGCGGTCAGGCCGCCACGCCGGGCGACGGCGATCTGATGGTCCAGGCTGCCCTCGGCGAACGCCTCCATCAGGTCGTGGTCGCGCAGGTGCGGACTGCGCAGCAGCACCGGCTGGGCCACGGCGATCTCGTCGCGGGCCAGCTCGCGCACCAGCTCCGGCGGCGCCCAGCGCGAGGCGGCCATGCGGGTGGCAAGCCGCGCGCGGGCGTCGGCCGGCGCCTCGGCCACCATCCGGTGCAGCAGGTGGTCGAGCCCGGCCGGCACCCGCCTTCCTTGCGCGAAGGTCTCGGCGCGCAGGCTCATGACGCCCAGCGCCAGCCGCTCCCGCTCGGCGGGAGGCAGGCGCTTGGCCAGCTCCATCAGTCGGCTGGTTTGGGCGGCGTGGATGACCCGTCTCCCGAATCCTTGAGCGGAAGCATGTGCTTAACAGCAGGGCTTGCAAACTTCTTTGAAGCCAAGCGTTGCTGAACCACAAAGCGCCGCCATTCGGGAGGGATCATCATGGCCGAACCGCTGCTCCTCGCCCTCGACCAGGGGACCACCAGCACCCGCGCCATCCTGTTCGATGCATCGGGCAAGCCGCTGTGCGACGCCACCCGCCCTTTGCGCCAGGGCTATCCGGCCGACGGCTGGGTCGAGCACGACGCCGACGAGATCTTCGGCACGGCGGTGGCCGTGATGCGCGAGGCGGTGGAGAAGTCCGGCTGCCCGGCGTCCGAGATCGCGGCGCTTGGCATCACCAACCAGCGCGAGACGGTGGTGGTCTGGGACAAGCGCAGCGGCCGGCCCATCCACAAGGCCATCGTCTGGCAGGACCGCCGCACCGCCGCCGACTGCCAGCGCCTGCGCGAGGCCGGCCACGAGCCGCGCGTCACAGAGATCACCGGCCTGCTGCTCGACCCCTACTTCTCAGGCACCAAGATCGCCTGGCTGCTCGACAACGTGCGCGGCGCCCGTGAGCGCGCCGAGGCCGGCGAGCTCCTCTGCGGCACCATGGACAGCTGGGTTATCTGGAAGCTGACCAGCGGCAAGAGCCATGTGACCGACGCCACCAACGCCTCGCGCACGCTGCTCTACGACATCGGAGCCGAGCGTTGGTCTGACGAGATGCTGGAGATGCTGAAGGTCCCGGCGTCGCTGCTCCCCACCGTGCTGGGCTGCGCCGACGAGTTCGGAGAGGTGGACACCGCGATCCTTGGCCGGCCGCTGCCGATCCGGGGCGTCGCCGGCGACCAGCAGGCGGCGCTGATGGGGCAGGGGTGCATCCGGCCCGGCGAGATGAAGGCTACCTACGGAACCGGCTGCTTCATGCTGCTCAACACCGGCGAGACCAAGCCGGTCTCCCGCTCGCGCCTTTTGACCACCATCGCGGCGCGGGTGAACGGGCGCACCACCTATGCGCTGGAAGGCTCGATCTTCATGGCCGGGGCGTCGATCCAATGGCTGAACGAGGAACTGGGCGTGCAGGGCGGCCCGACCGGCGCCGAGACGCTGGCCAGGAGCGCCAAGAAGGACAGCGCTGTCGTCGTCGTCCCCGCCTTCACCGGCCTTGGCGCGCCCTGGTGGGACGCCGACGCGCGCGGCGGCATCTTCGGCATGACGCGAGACGCCGGCCTGCCGGAAATCTGCGCCGCCACCTTCGACGCCTGCGCCCTGCAGACCCGCGACCTCATCGAGGCCATGCGCGCCGACGCCCCGCAGGCGTTCGGCGAGGCGGCCGAGCTGCGCATGGACGGCGGCATGAGCAAAAGCGCCTGGTTCTCCCAGCGTCTCGCCGACCTGACCGGTTTCCCCGTCTGCCGTGTCACCTATCAGGAGACCACCGCGCTCGGCGCGGCCCTCTTCGCGGGCCTCGCCTCAGGTGTCTACAGCTCCATGGAAGAAGCCGCCGCCCGCCGCCCCGACGCCGAGCTTCTCGCCCCCACCAAGGACACCCACGCCCGCGAGGCCGCCTACGCGCGGTGGCTGGACGCGGTGCCGAGGGTGAGATCGTAACGACTTGCATGTAGCTGCGTTGTAGCTACATATGAGCTACAGGAGATCATCATGGCCTTGACCGACAGCGTTGTGCGCGCACGTATTGAACCTGCTCTGAAGCAACGCGCCACGGCGGTGTTGGCTGAGATGGGCCTTTCCGTCTCCGACGCCATTCGCTTGCTGCTAACTCGTGTGGCGGCGGAAGAAGCGCTGCCCTTTGAGGTGCGTACGCCCAATGCCAAGACGCAAGCAGCCATGAAGGCCGCTGAAAAGGGTGAAGCTCGTTCGTTCGAGAGTGTCGACGATTTGATGGCCGATCTGAATGCGGACGATTCAGCGCACTAACGCGTTCAAGCGTGACTACAAGCGCGAGAAGTCAGGCCAACACCACGATCTCGATCAAAAGCTCAGGAACGTGCTCCTCGCCTTGGCGGCCGATGAGGCTCTGCCAATCCGCAACCGCGACCATCCCTTGACGGGTGACTGGAAGGGTTTTCGCGACTGTCACCTCCAACCCGACCTGGTGCTGATTTATCAAAAGTCCGAGGATGTCCTGCGGTTGATCCGCCTCGGTTCCCACAGCGAACTGTTCGGCTGAACCTGACGGTGGCGTCATTCACTTGACGCCCCGCTCCCATGGCGCGAGGGTTTTTCCAACAACGGGAGGAATACGCCATGGCCGATGGATCGGCAGCCAGCGCGACGTCGCTGAAGGGCAAGGTCAGCGCCGAGGAGTGGAAGGCGCGCGTCGATTTGGCGGCGCTTTATCGCCTGGTGGGCATGCACCACTGGGACGACGCCATCTTCACCCACATCTCGGCCCGCATCCCGGGCCCTGAGCACCACTTCCTGATCAACCCCTACGGCTACTTCTTCGAGGAGATGACCGCCTCGGCGCTGGTCAAGATCGACCTGGAGGGAAACGTTCTCCAGGAGACGACCTCCTTCATCAATCCGGCGGGCTTCACCATCCACTCGGCCATCCACGCCGCGCGTGAGGACGCCCAGTTCGTGATGCACCTGCATACCGATCAGGGGGTTGCAGTGGCGTCGCAGAAGGAAGGCCTGCTGCCGCTCAGCCAGCACGCGCTCGTCGCCCTGCCGAGCCTCGCCTACCACGACTATGAGGGCATCGCCCTGAACCACGACGAGCGTGAGCGGCTGGTCGCCGACCTTGGCCCGACCAAGAAGCTGATGCTGCTGCGCAACCACGGCACCCTGGCGCTGGGCGCCACGGCGGCGGAATGCTGGATCGGCATGTTCTACCTGGAGCGCGCCTGCAAGCAGCAGGTCATGGCGCTGAGCGCTGGCCGCAAGCACGTGCTGGAGGCCCCCGACCACGCCCAGGCCGAGGTGCGCAGCCAGATCGGCGGCGGCATGGGCATGATCGGTCAGCTCGCCTGGGGCGGGGCGCTGCGCCAGCTCGATCGCAACCTGCCGGGCTACGACGTCTAGCCAGGTTACCGGGGGAGGAAGCCTGCATCCGACGTTCGGGGGGACGTTTCGCTGCCGTGAGCCTGGCGCTCGCGGCGACCGGCCATGCGCGGCCGGCGCACGCCTGGGCCTGGCCCATGGCGGACGGCGAGACCCAGGCGATCCTCAAGTACGAAGATGAGAGCGCCGACGAGGCGTTTGACTCAAACGGCTTCATTGTCCCGATCCCTGAGCAGCGCGACGAGAGCGTCAGCCTCTTTGTCGAGCATGGCCTGACCGACCGCATCACTCTGCAAGGCAAGCTCGGCTGGACGCGCGGCGAGGGGCTGTTCGACGAATATGAGGGCGCCGGGCCTGTCGACCTCGGCGCACGCTACCTCCTCTTCAAAGGTAAGCGGGCGGTGGTCAGCGTCTATGCCGGCGCGACGCTCGCGGGGGAGGGACGCAGCGCCGCCTACGCCCAGCCGGGCGGCGGTTCGGCGGACGCCGAAATACGCCTGCTGGCCGGACGCTCTGGAAAGCTGTGGAAGCGCCACGTCTTTGGTGAAGTCCAACTGGCGCGGCTCGCCCGCGAAGGCTTGCCCGACGAGACCCGCATCGAGACCACCGTCGGTTGGCATCTGGCCCGTAACTGGCTGCTGCTGGCCCAGAACTACGCCGGCCGGGCCGAGGCGCTTCCCATCGCGCCCATGTGGCTGAAGTCGGAGGTGTCGGTGGTCCGCGACCTTGGAGCGTGGCGGGTCCAGGGCGGCTGGCGCAGCACCCAAGTGGGTGTCCAGATGCCGAACCAAAATGGTCCGGTGCTGGCGCTGTGGCGTCGGTTTTGATTGTTTCAGCGGCGCTACGCGCGGGACATGCTTCTGTCACTGGACGTGGCGTATGCCACTGCGCATATGAACCGCACCCAATCTGATCTGAAGGCGCCGTTCCCGGGCGTCGGGAGTCGCGCTTCCTTGATCCGCCGGCATTTCTTCCTGGCCGCCGCCGGGGCCTTCCTGGTCCTGATGCTGCTGCTCGGTGGGCTGAAGCTGCTGGCCGGCGAGAAGGAGCCCCAGGGCGCCGGCGGTCCCGGTGGCGGCGGCGGTGGCCGCGCCCCGGCCGTGACCCTCGTGGCGGCCACCCAGCGTCCCTTCACCGAGAGGATCGAGGTGCTCGGCGTCGCCAAGGGCCGCCAGTCGGTCACCATCACCTCCGACGCCACTGAGCTCGTCACGGCGGTGCGCTTCACCGACGGCCAGACGGTTTCGCGCGGCCAGACGCTGGTCGAACTGAAGGCCAACGAGCAGGACGCCGGCGTCGCCGAGGCCCGCGCCCGGCTGAACCAGGCGCAGCGCGAATACGACCGCTGGAACACCTTGGCCCAGCGCGGCGTCGCCCCCCGCGCCACCGTCGAACAGTACCGCGCCGCGCTGGAAACGGCCCGCGCCTCGATGAACGCCGCCCAGGCCCGCAAGCTGGACCGCGTCATCCGCGCGCCCTTCTCTGGCGTCGTCGGCCTGTCCGATGTCGCGCCCGGCGCCCTGATTGCACCGGGATCGCCCATCGTCAGCCTCGACGACCTGTCGGTGATCCGCGTCGATTTCGACGTGCCCGACCGCTACCTGTCGGTGCTGCGCGAGGGCTCGCCGATCAGCGCCCGGCCGGACGCCTATCCGGACACCGTCTTTCATGGCCGCATCGCCGAGCTCGACACCCGGGTCAACACCAACACCCGCGCCATCCGCGCCCGGGCCGAGTTCCCCAACGGCTCGCGCCAGATCAAACCGGGCATGATGGTCCGCGTCGGCGTCGAGCACGGCAGCCGCATCGGCGTCGCGGTGCCGGAGTCGGCCGTGCAGTACGAGGGCGACCAGGCCTTCGTCTTCGTCATCGCCCAGGGGCCGCGCGGCATGACCGCCAGCAAGCGCGCTGTCGTCGCGGGCTCCAACGACGCCGGCATGGTCGAGATCCGCCAGGGCCTGCGGGCTGGTGAGCGGGTCGTCGGCGACGGCCTCAACCGTGTCCAGGACGGCCAGCTGGTGAAGGCGGCCGGCGCTGGTCCTTCCGCTCGCGCCAAGGCGCCCGGCTGATGCTGTCGGACCTTTCCGTCCGTCGGCCGGTATTCGCCGCCGTCGCGGCCATCATCCTGTGCGTCATTGGCCTGGCCGCCTTCGCCGGTCTGCCGGTGCGCGAGCTGCCCAGCGTCGATCCGCCCGTGGTCTCCGTCTCGACCACCTACGGCGGCGCCTCGGCCGAGGTGGTCGAGGAGCGCATCACCCAGGTCATCGAGCGCCAGGTGTCCGGCATCCAGGGCATCGACCGGGTCAACTCGTCCAGCCGCGACGGCCAGTCGCGCATCAACATCACCTTTACGCTGGATCGCGACCTCGACCCGGCCGCCAATGACGTGCGCGACGCCGTCAGCCGGGTGCTGAACCAACTGCCCGAGCAGGCCGACGCCCCGCGCATCGCCAAGGCCGACGCCGACTCCGCGCCGATCATCATCCTGAACATGACGTCCAGGACGCTGAACCGGCTTCAGCTTTCCGACTACGCCGAACGCTTCCTGGTCGAGCGGCTGTCGACGACTCCGGGCGTGGCGCAGGTGTCGGTGGGCGGCGCCCAGACCTACGCCATGCGCATCTGGCTGGACGCCGACGCCATGGCCGGGCGCGGCGTCACCGTCGACGACGTCGAGCAGGCGCTGAACACCCAGAACCTGGAATTGCCGGCCGGCGCTCTTGAGAGCCAGAGCAAGGACTTCACCATCCGCGTCAACCGCGGCTACTCCACGCCCGCCGAGTTCGCCCAGATGCCGGTGCGCGCTTCCGGCGCCACCAGCGGGGAAGACGCCAGCGCCTACGTCACCCGGCTGGGCGACATCGCCAAGGTCGAGGAAGGGCCCGACGAGCGCCGCCGCACCTTCCGGGGCAACGGCGTCGAGCAGATCGGCATCGTCCTGACCCGCCAGAGCCAGGCCAACGACCTGGAGATATCGGAGTCGGTCCACCGGGAAGTCGAGGTCATCAACCAGACCCTGCCTGCCGGGACCGATCTGATCGTGGCGGTCGATTCGTCGGAGTTCACCTCCCACGCCATCTTCGAGGTGTGGGTGACCATGGCCATCTCCATCCTGCTGGTGGCGCTGGTCAACTTCGTCTTCCTGGGGTCGTGGCGCTCGGCGCTGATCCCGTCGCTGATCGCGCCGATCTGCATCCTGGCGACCTTCATCATCCTGGCCCCGCTGGGCTTTTCGCTGAACCTGCTGACGTTGCTGGCGCTGGTGCTGGCCGTCGGATTGGTGGTCGACGACGCCATCGTCGTGGTCGAGAACATCCAGCGCCGGGTCGACGAGGGGGAGCCGGCGCCGGTGGCCGCCATTCGCGGTACGCGGCAGGTGTTCTTCGCCGTCGTCGCCACCACCATCGTGCTGATCTCGGTGTTCGCGCCGCTGATGTTCCTGCCCGGCTACATCGGCCGGTTGTTCGTGGAGTTGGCCGTGGCCATCGCCGCGGCCGTCGCCTTCTCGGCCCTGCTGGCGCTCAGCCTGTCGCCGATGCTGGCCTCCAAGCTGCTGCGGCCGGCGCAGGGCGAGAACGGCTTTGCGCGGCGCGTGAACCGCGCCGTCGACCGGTTGCGCGAGTCCTACCGCCAGTCGCTGGAGATGCTGCTGAGCCAACGCCGCGCGTCCGTCGGCGCCGGGGCGCTGGTGGCGCTGCTGGCGGCGATCGCAGCCTTCCTGTTCGTCACCATCCCCTCGGAACTGGTCCCCTCCGAAGACCGCGGCCGTGTCGACGTCAGCATCAGCGCCCCCGAGGGCTCGGGCTACGAATACACCCTGCGGGCGGCCCGCCAGGTCGAGGCGCAGATGGCCGATTATTACCAACGCGGCATCCTCGAGCGCTACGTCATCAACGTGCCGGGCTTTGGCGGTAACAGCTTCAACAACGCCAACGGCATCATGGTCCTCAAGGATTGGGGCGAGCGGGACAAGACGGCCGACGAGGTCGCCGCCGAGATGAACCGCTCGCTCAGCCAAATCACCGGTGTGCGGGCCGTGGCCAACGTGCGCGGCGCCTTCCAGCGCGGCGGCGGCGGGGGCGGCGGCACCAACGTCGACCTGGTCGCGCTGGGCAACGACTACGGCGAGCTGAACGCCTGGTTGCAGCCGATCTTCGCCGCCGTGCAGGACAATCCGGGCTTCTCGCGCCCGCGCATCGACTATGAGCCGACCGCGCCGCGGCTGGCTGTCGACATCGACCGCGAGAAGGCGGCGACGCTCGGCGTCTCGGCCCAGTCCATCGGCCGGGCGCTGGAGACCATGTTCGGCTCGCGGCGGGTGACCACCTACCTCAAGGGCGGCCAGGAATACGACGTCATCGTCCAGACCGAGCTGGAGCGGCGGCGGACCATCGACGACCTCAACACCCTCTATGTGCGCTCCGGCTCCGGCGAACTGGTGCCGCTGGCCAGCGTGGTGACCACGCAGGTGCGCGGCGACACCCCCGACCGCGACCGCGTCGACCGCCAGCGCTCGGTGCGCCTGACCAGCCAGCTGGCCCCCGGCTACACCGTCGCCGACGCGGTCGAGTTCCTGCAAGCCGAGGCCGCCAAGAACCCAAGCCCGTCGGTCAGCTACACCTGGGACGGGCAGGCCAGGGATTATCTGGAAGCCTCCGGCGCCGTCGGTTTGGCGTTCGCGCTGGCGCTGCTGCTGGTCTTCCTGGTGCTGGCCGCGCAGTTCGAAAGCTGGATCCACCCGGCGGTGATCATGCTGACCGTGCCGCTGGCGGCGCTGGGCGGCCTCTTTGGCCTGCTGCTCACCGGCCAGACCATCAACACCTACAGCCAGATCGGCCTGGTCATCCTGATCGGCATCGCCGCCAAGAACGGCATCCTGATCGTCGAGTTCGCCAACCAGCTGCGCGACGAGGGCCGGGAAATCCGCGAGGCGGTGATCGAGGCGGCGGCCCTTCGCCTGCGCCCGATCATCATGACCTCGATTTCGGCGGCCTGCGGGGCGCTGCCGCTGATCTTGTGGCAGGGGGCGGGCGCGGCCAGCCGCCAGACCATCGGCGTGGTAATCTTCTTCGGCGCGATCTTCTCGACGCTGCTGACCTTGTTCGTGGTGCCGGTGTTCTACAACCTGCTGGCCCGCTTCACGAAGTCTCCGGAGTGGACCACGCGGCAGATCGAGGCCTATGAACACGAAGAGACCGCGGGGCAGGCTTCACCCGCGCAGTAGCCAAGGCGGGTGATGGACGACTCCGGTTTCAGCGTTCAGGGCAAGGATATCGCGGCGCTGCAGCGGCTGGAGGAAAGGATTCTCTGGCTGGCCTGCTGGACGATCCACCACGCCAACCACATCCGCGAGAGCCGCGACGGTCTCAAGGTCGGCGGCCACCAGGCCTCCTGCGCCTCGATGACCACGCTGATGACGGCGCTCTACATGCGAGCCTTGCGGCCGCAGGACCGGGTGGCGGTCAAGCCCCACGCCAGCCCCGTCTTTCACGCCATCCAGCACCTGTTCGGGCGGCAGGATCTAGACCAGCTCAAGCGTTTCCGAGCCTTGGGTGGCGCGCAGTCCTACCCCTCGCGCACCAAGGACAAGGACGACGTCGATTTCTCCACCGGCTCGGTGGGCCTGGGCGTGGCTATGACCGCCTTCGCCTCGCTGACCCAGGACTATCTGGCGGCGCGCGGGGCGGTGAAGCCGGACCAGATGGGGCGGATGATCTCTCTGCTGGGCGACGCCGAGCTCGATGAGGGCAACATCTACGAGGCCCTGATCGAGGCCTGCAAACACGACCTGCGCAACACTTGGTGGATCGTCGACTACAACCGCCAGAGCCTCGACGCGACCACCTCCGACCGCATGTTCACCCGCTACGGCGAAATCTTCGAGGCGGCGGGCTGGCAGGTGGAGACGCTAAAGTGGTCGCGCCGGCAGCGCGAGGCCTTCGCCCGTCCCGGCGGGGCTGCGTTGCAGGGCTGGATCGAGAGCGCGCCCAACGACCTCTACGCGGCGCTGACCTACCAGGGCGGCAAGGCCTGGCGCGAGCGGCTGAACACGGATCTGGCCGAAGACGCGGCGGCGCTGGCGCTGATCGCCGCCCTCACCGACGACGACTTGGCGCTGGTGATGACCGAGCTGGGCGGCCATTGCCTGGAGACGGTGCTGGAGGCGTTCGAGCACGCCGCCCAGGACGACGCGCCGCGCCTGTTCATCGCCTACACCGTCAAGGGCTGGCGCCTGCCATTCCAGGGCCACAAGGACAATCACGCCGGCTTGATGAACCCCTCCCAGATCGTCCAGCTGCGCGAGCGGCTGGGCATCAAGGAAGGCGAGGAGTGGGATGTCTTCTCCGGCCTCTCCAAAGCTGACCGCATCGCGCTCCAGAAGACGATTGAGGCGGCGCCGTTCGCCGCCCGCGACAACGGTCGCCGCGAGGCGCCGCGCGTCCACACGCCCGACGCCGACGCCCTGCTGAAAGCGGTCGCTGGCGATGCCGAGCAGGCGACCCAGACGGCGTTCGGCAAGGTGATGTTCGAGATCGCCAAGGGCGCGGACGAGTTCGCCGGCCGCGTGGTCACCACCTCGCCGGACGTCACCGTCTCGACCAACCTCGGCGGCTTCGTCAACCGGCGGCAGGTCTTCCAGCGCCGCGCCCACGAGGACGTCTTCAAGGCCTGCCGCATCCCCTCGGCCCAGGTCTGGACCATGGGGGAGACCGGCCAGCACATCGAGCTGGGGATCGCCGAGAACAACCTCTTCATCCTGCTGGCGGCGCTGGGCCTGTCCGCGCCGCTGTTCGGAGAGCGGCTGTTCCCGGTGGGCACCCTCTACGATCCCTTCATCGCCCGAGGCCTCGATGCGCTGAACTACGCCTGCTATCAGGACGCCCGCTTCCTGCTGGTCGCCACGCCGTCGGGCCTAACGCTGGCCCCGGAGGGTGGCGCCCACCAGTCGTTCTCGACGCCTCTGATCGGCATGGCCCAGCCGGGTCTCGACAGCTACGAGCCCGCCTTCGCCGACGAGACCGCCGTGCTGATGGCCAGAGCCTTCGAGCGGATGCAGGCGGACGGCGGCGGCTCGACCTACCTGCGGCTGTCGACCCGCGTGCTGGCCCAACCCGAGCGCGCCGACGACACCTGGCGCGAAGGGACGCTGCGCGGCGCCTACTGGCTGCGAAAACCATCCCCCGGCGCCCGTCTGGCCATAGCCTACTGCGGGGCGGTGGCGCCCGAGGCGATGGCCGCGTTCGAGGCGCTGGCGGAGGACGAGCCCGGCGCGGGCCTGCTGGCGATTACTTCGCCCGACTTGCTGCACGCCGCCTGGACGGCCAAGGGCCGCGAGCGGTGGACAGGCGATACCGATACTGTGGAGACAATCGACGACATTCTGGCCCCTCTCGCCCCAGACGGGGGGCTGGTGACCGTGCTCGACGGCTCGCCCAGCGCTTTGAGTTGGCTGGGTTCTGTGCGTGGGCACCGGGTGCGGGCGCTCGGCCTCGAGCAGTTCGGGCAGTCAGGCGATATTCCCGACCTTTACCGCCATTATAGACTCGACGCGGACGCCATCCTGGACGCCTGCGCCGACCTGCTCCTCTAGCTCGGAAGCTTGCCGGTTTCTGTGGCCAGGTAAGCGATCAGGTCGACGCGGTCCTTGGGGTTCTTGACGCCGGCAAAGACCATCTTGGTGCCGGGGACCATGGTGCGGGGGCTTTCCAGCCACGGATCGAGGGTGGCGGCGTCCCAGGTTATCCCCGAGGCCTTCAGGGGGTCGGAGTATTTGTACTCGCCGTGCGTGGCCGCCTTGCGCCCGAACACGCCGTGCAGGTTGGGGCCAGTCATGCTGGCGCCGCCTTCGGTCAGGGTGTGGCAGGAGCGGCACTGCGCGAACTTGGCCCGCCCATTGGCCAGGTCGGCGGCGTTGTAGGGCGCCGGCAGCGACGCCAGGATCGTCTGCTTGTCGGCCTCGGAGAGCGCGGGAGCGGGCGCGGCGGCCGTGGGTTGGCCGGCTTTGTCCTCGCCCCCGCCGCAGGCGCCTAACGTGATGGCCAGCAGGATGGCGGTCGAGGTCAGCGCGCGCATGGCAGGTCTCCTGGAAGGTTGGCGGGCCGGAAGCTACTCCAGCCTGCGGCGGATGCAATCGCCGGCCGCTCAATCCGGTTCCGGCCGTCCGCGCATGGCCTTGACCTCGCCGCGCCGGCTCTTGGTGGCCAGCCGTCGTTCCTTCGAGGCTTTGGTCGGGCGGGTGCGCTTGCGGGCCTTTGGCCGTTCGGCCGCCTTCTGGATCAGGGCCACCAGCCGGCCAAGGGCGTCTTGGCGATTCATCTCCTGCGAGCGGTGGCTCTGGGCGAAGATCAGCAGCTCGCCCTCCAGCGTCATGCGGCTGCCGGCCACCTTCACCAGCCGCTCCTTGACGTCGGCGGGCAGGGAAGGGGAGTTGGTGACGTCGAAGCGCAACTCGATGGCCGAGGACGTCTTGTTGACGTGCTGACCGCCGGGGCCGCTGGCTCGCGCCGCCTTGGTGTCGATCTCCTCTTCGCTGAGGCTGAGATGTTCGGTGACGAAGATCATCGCCGCCCCCGCACGATCTTGGAGACGATCTCGTCGAGCGCCTGCAGGAACTTCGAGCGGGCGTTGCGGTCGAAGGCCTTGGGACCGCCGGTGATCTCGCCCATGGAGCGCAGGTGTTCGCCGATCATCCGCCCGGCCAGCGCCGAGCCGATGCTGTCGGGCGTGAAGCGCCGGCCGTTGGGCGCCAGCGCCGCCGCGCCGTTCTTCAACACGCGGTCGGCGAGGGGAATGTCGTTGGTGATCACCACGTCGCCGCCTTGCGCCCGCTCGGCGATCCAGTCGTCGGCGATGTCGGGCCCGGCGTCGACGATCACCCGCTCGATCATCGGGGTGGCGGGGATCTGCATGAGGGCGTTGGAGACCACGAAGGTCTTGAGGCCATAGCGGGCGGCGACCTTGTAGACCTCGTCCTTCACCGGACAGGCGTCGGCGTCGATGAAGATTTGGGGCGCGCGGGTCTCGCTCATGGTGCGATCCATAACGCACGACGGGGCACGGCGCCGCTTTCCTGCGGCTCTCCGACGCCTTTTGCCGGGGCGGCCGCGAGCCTATCCTGTCCAGGCGTTCGATTTCGCGAAGGAAGCTTCACCATGGCGCTTAACCCGCAGCAGGTCCGGGCCCACGCCGACGAGGTTCGCGCCACCAGCGCCACCATCCTGCGCGGCGCCTTTCCGGTGGAGACCATCGACGCCTGGAACGAGGCCTTCCAGCCGCTGCTGCGGGACGCCATCGCCCGCGAAGGCGACGATCCAAACCGGGGCAAGAACCGCTACTACGTGACCTTGCCTTTCCACGGCATCTGGGCCGACCCGCGGATCATCGACAACGACGACGTCATGGCCGTGGTCTCCGACCTGATCGGCGACGACGGCGTCATGTGCCAGCTGGCCAGCGACACCCCCATCAAGGGATCGGAGCACCAGGACCTCCACCGCGACACCCAACTGCTGTTCCCGGAGTCAGGCGCCGAGAGCCCGCCCTACCAGCTGGCCGTCAACTTCGCGCTGGTCGACGTGACCTTGGACAACGGCCCCATGGAGATGGCCACCGGCACCCACATGACCTCCAAGGCCGAAGGCATGCGCCGCATCGAGACCGGCGAGGCGCCGCTCCAGCCCGTGCTGATGAACCGGGGAGACGTGATGATCCGCGATGTGCGCCACATCCACCGCGGCACCCCCAACCCCTCCGACACGCCGCGTCCAATGGTGGTGATCGGCTACAGCCGCCGCTGGCTCTATCGCCCCGAGGTGCAGATCCGCGTGCCGCGCGAGACGCTGGAGCGCCTGCCGCAGCGGGCGCGCCAGTGGCTGCGCTTCAACCCGGTGTTCGAAACCAGGGAAGAAGCCGCCAGCGAGGGCGAGAGCTACCGCGCCTTCGCCTACTAGGGACAGTTTACAAACGCGACGAACTGGCGAGGATGGGCCGGCAACAGGGAGAGGAAGCGGCATGTTTTCGCACGTGATGATCGGGACCAACGACCTGCAGAAGGCCAAGACCTTCTACGACGCGGTGCTGGGCACGATCGGGGTCAAACCGGCGGTGGTCGATGGTCACCGCATCGCTTACCGCACCGAAACGGGCGTGTTCATGGTCACCGAGCCGATCAACGGCGAGCCCGCCTGCCACGCCAACGGCGGCACCATCGGCTTCGCCACCAGCTCCACCGAGCAGACGCACGCCTTCCATGAAGCGGGCATCGCCTACGGCGGCACGGCCATCGAAGACCCGCCCGGCGTCCGCTCCAACGCTTTCGGCGCGCTCTACCTCGCCTACCTGCGCGACCCCGACGGCAACAAGATCTGCGCCCTGCACCGCGTGCCGAAAAGCTGAAGGGAAGTGGTGCCGGCTGCAGGAATCGAACCCGCGACCTTCGGTTTACAAAACCGCTGCTCTACCATCTGAGCTAAGCCGGCAATCGGCGGGGTTTATGCCGCAGGGCAGCGCGCGGCGCTACCATGGCTTTCGCTCGTTGGGGCGCCCGTCTATATCCCCGCGCCATGGCCCGCATCCTGATCACGTCCGCCCTGCCGTACATCAACGGCATCAAGCATCTCGGCAATCTGGCCGGCTCGATGCTGCCGGCCGACGTCTATGCGCGGTTCCAGCGGGCGAGGGGACATGAGACCCTCTACATCTGCGCCACCGACGAGCACGGCACCCCGGCAGAACTGGCGGCCGCCGAGGCGGGGCAGGACGTGGCGGCCTACTGCGCCGAGCAGCACATCCTGCAGCATGACGTTGGCCGGGCGTTCGGCCTGTCATGGGACTGGTTCGGGCGTTCGTCGTCGCCGCAGAACCACCGGCTGACCCAGCACTTCGCCGAGCGGCTGGAGGCGGCCGGGCTGATCGAGGAACGCACCGACGAGATGGTCTACTCCATCGACGACAGGCGCTTCCTGCCTGACCGCTACGTCGAGGGCATCTGTCCGCGCTGCGCCTTCCCGGCGGCGCGCGGCGACCAGTGCGACAACTGCGGCTCGCTGCTCGATCCGACCGAGCTGAAGGAGCCCTATTCGGTCATCTCCGGCTCGCGCAACATCGAGGTGCGCCAGACGCGCCACCTCTACCTCCTCCAGACCAAGCTGGCTGACCGTATCCGCCAGTGGGTCGACAGCCGCGAGAACTGGCCGCTGCTGGCCAAGTCCATCGCCTACAAACACCTAGACGAGGGGCTGATCGACCGCGGCATCACCCGCGACCTCGAATGGGGCATCCCGGTAGTCAAGGACGGGGCGCCGCGCCCGGGCTTTGAGTCCAAGGTCTTCTACGTCTGGTTCGATGCGCCGATCGAATACATCGCCGCCACCGCTGAGTGGGCCGACGAAAATGGCGGCGACTGGGAGCGCTGGTGGCGCACCGACAGGGGCGCCGGCGACGTCCGCTACGTCGAGTTCATGGGCAAGGACAACGTCGCCTTCCACACCGTCAGCTTCCCGGTGACTCTGTTGGGGTCGGGCGAGCCGTGGAAGACGGTCGACATGCTCAAGGCCTTCAACTGGCTGAACTGGTACGGCGGCAAGTTCTCGACCTCGCAAAAGCGGGGCGTGTTCATGGACGCGGCGCTGGAGATCCTCCCCCCCGACCTGTGGCGCTGGTACCTGACCGCCAACGCGCCGGAGGGCTCCGACACCGCCTTCACCTGGGAGCAGTTCGCCTCGGCCGTGAACCGCGACCTGGCCGACGTGCTGGGCAACTTCGTCAACCGCATCGTCAAATTCTGCGAGAACAAGATGGGCGGCGTGGTTCCGCGAGGCGGCGAGGCCGGTCCGCTGGAGCAGAAACTCTATACGGATGTGGCCGCCCAGCTGGCCGAGCTGACCGAGCAGCTGGAGGCGATCGAGGTGCGCAAGTCGGCGCAGGCGCTGCGTCAGCTATGGGTGCTCGGCAACGAATACCTGCAGGTCGCCGCGCCGTGGACGGCGATCAAGACCGATGAGGCCCGCGCGGCCGTGGTGGTGCGCACGGCCCTCAACCTGGCTGGCCTTTACGCCCGCGTCTCGGCGCCCTTCGTCCCGTTCGCGGCCGAGAAGATTACCGAAGCGCTGGGCGAGCCGTTCCCGCCGACCTGGCCGACGACCGACATCGCGGCCGAGCTGTCGCGCATTGAGGCGGGCAGGGCGGTCAGCGCCCCCGAGGTGCTGTTCCGCAAGATCGAGGACACCCAGATCGCCGAGTGGGTGGAGCGCTTCGGCGGGGCCGAAACCCCGGCCTAGTGACCGCCTTCGCCCACGGCGGTGTTGGCGTGATGGGCGGCCTCTTCGGCCGAGATGTCGACGAAGTTGGGCATGACCTGGTTATAGGCCGCGACCTGGCCGTTATCGACGACAAGGTCACGGTGGCCTTCCCAGATCATCCGCACGGCCACCAGCAGCACGATGATCAGGCCGACGTAGCCGATCCACTTGTGCTTGTGCAGGAGCTTGGCGATCCAGGTGGCGGCGACGCCCATCAGTATGATCGACAGCACCAGGCCGAACACCAGGATGTAGGGGTGGTCCTTGGCGGCGCCCGCCACTGCCAGCACGTTGTCGAGCGACATCGACACGTCGGCCATGAAGATGGTGAAGAAGGCCTGCTTGAAGGTCTTGCGAGGGGCGCCGACAGCGCCGCCGGCGTCCGGCGACGAGTTGACGTCCACGCCGGTGGCGTCTTCGAGGCTGGCTGACGCGTATGCCTCCTCCTGCTCGTGCCCCTCGTGCAGGTCGCGCCACATGCGCCAGCAGACCCACAGCAGCAAAAGGCCGCCGCCAATGATCAGGATGCCGCCGATCTGGAGCAGCTGGACGGTGATCAGCGCAAAGGCGATGCGCAGGCCGACCGCCGCGGCCAGGCCGTAGAAGATGACCTTGCGGCGTGAATCGGCCGGCAGGCCCGCGGCAGCCAGGCCGACGGCGACGGCGTTATCGCCGGCCAGCACCAGGTCGATCATCAGCACCTGGAAGAAGGCCGCGAGCGGGCCGGCGAGATCGCCTGAGAAACTTTCGAGCATGGCCGCTTCAATGCGTCAGCACGCCGATCCGTTCAAGTCCGTACGCGCGAGGCCTCGTAAAGAGCGATGGCGGCGGCGTTGGAGACGTTGAGGCTCTCGAAGCCGCCGGGCATGGGAATCCTGGCCAGCACGTCGCAGTGCTCGGCCACCAGGCGGCGGATGCCTTCGCCTTCGGAGCCCAGCACGATGACCGTGGGTCGATCGTCCAGCGCCGCGTCCAGCGTCACCTCGCCGTCGCCGTCCAGACCCACGGCTCTCCAGCCGAGGTCGGCCAGCCGCTCCAGGGCCCGCGACAGGTTCACGGCGCTGGCGTGGGGAATCTTGTCGATGGCGCCGGCCGACGCCTTGGCCAGCGTGCCGGACAGGGCAGGGGCGTGGCGATCCTGAAGGATGACGCCCCTCGCGCCGAAAGCGGCGGCCGAACGGAACACCGCGCCGACGTTCTGCGGGTCGGTGACCTGGTCGAGCATGATCAGCACGCCCGAGGCGTCCTCGCCGATCTCGTCGATGCTGAGCGGCGGCGGCGGGTCGATCTTCAGCGCCAGACCCTGATGGACGGCGCCGGAGGGAAGCTGGCGGGCGATGTCGGGCATGTCGAAGATCTCGAGCCCCGGACGGCCTTCATAGCCAAGGGCCCGCTCGGGGCTGGCCAGGAAGCGTTTGACCTCGCCTCTGGACGGATTGGCCAGCGCCGCCTCGACGGCATGGACGCCCCAGACCCACTCCTTGGGATCGGCTTCGGCCCCTCTTCC
>Ga0190272_10000315_pt1 | contig 27311 bp, 26 predicted proteins | sample Popmic504T_FD_133746 | JGI IMG/M metagenome (GOLD analysis project Ga0190272, IMG submission 133746) | Populus adjacent soil microbial communities from riparian zone of Shoshone River, Wyoming, USA - 504 T | ecosystem: Environmental > Terrestrial > Soil > Riparian zone | place: USA: Wyoming...
CCCCCGAAGGGGACTTTCGCGTTCGACTTGCATGTCTGAGGCACGCCGCCAGCGTTGATTCTGAGCCAGGATCAAACTCTCGTTAGAATTTGTTCTCTGGAACATCATCTTCGTACTGGTTGTTTCAGTATCCGATAATGACTCTTCAAAAAGAGTTTTACGCGAACTTTATCGTTCAGCGTTTTGACTCTCAAAGTTCATTGATATGGACACGCTCTATCTAGTTTTCAAAGATCGATTCCAAATTGTATTTTTTGGATTGCCTTACAGACGGCCTAAACTCGCCTCAAGCAAACGGGGACTCTACTCTATGAAATCCACCGTGTCAAGCGCGCCTCGAAAGTTTCTTGGAGTTTCTTTTAAGAGAAAGAAAACCCATGAAACTTCCGCGGCTCGCTGGGAACCGCGACAGTAAAAGCCAACCTCCCCAACGCGCTCCAACCATTGTCAAAACAACTTCCGTTTTTTAGGTTCCCCAGGTCAAAGGCCGAAGCTCCCAGCCCGGGAATCTCTTTAAACGGACCGCATGAGATGCACGGTGTTTCAGGTGGGTTTGCCTGAAAGTTTTATAGTTTTTCCAGCGGTCAGATCTTGTAAGAACGTTCCCAATTCAACCAGGCTACGCCGAGTGAAAACCGGAACCTTGTTGCTCTCTCGATCCAGAAGACGACTTAAGGCCGGCTCCACCTCCTTCTCAAAATCTGGACCTAAATCACCGGAAAAATAGAAAGCCGATACATTGCTCAACGCGCGTTTCGCGCTAGTTTTGCACTTCAAATCGTCTGCGCGCGCGACCATGATAAAGCAATCCGGCCGAACATACTCAGCAAAGCTATTACCCTCGATTATCGCTCCTCTGGCCTTCACACGATCGACGGCCTTTCTAATCCCTGTACCTACCTGATCATCCGTGGCAATCACCCAGTGGACGTTGGCTGCCCCGGCATCCCAATAGCGTCCTGTATCTTTCCCGGCGGTGTAGGTTAACTCTCGTCCGGATCGAATCACAGGTTCCGCTTCCAACAAATCACTAACGCAACAAGTGTGTGGATCTTTTCCGCACGAACGATAGTGACCGCGGGTAGTCTTGATCGCTTCCCATCCAGGAAAAAACGGCAGAAGATCACAAACCAGAGTGGTCTTTCCAACATTTGAAGTCAGACCGCCGATGCCGATGATGCGAGGGCGTTGAGGCTGCTCTGCGGGATACACGGATTAGTTTCAGGATGGTCTGCCGGCGCAGGTAAAATCGATCGGCGTTTATTACTTCTTCTTTTCGTTCTCGCGGCCCCCGCCGGGAGCGCTAACTTTTAGATAACCTCGCGCATCTTTGTAGACGCTATACTGAACGTCCTTCACCTGCCCACTCTCGTCCAGCACTCGAATCGTGAAAGTCCTGCTATCAGGACGACCGTCAACCCGGAACGGGAGATAGCCCTTTAAATCGGGGCTACGGTAGGCTGTGTAGTGCTCCTGGTCTCGCTTGTCGTAACCCAGAACATAAATGCGATCGAAGTCCGGCTCATCAATCGAGCGAGGTTGATTTGAGCTGCTCTTCTCGAGTATCACCCAACTCCCGGGTTTTCCGTCTCGGGCGGCGTCTTTGCTCTTCGCGCCCTCGGGATCTGTGGCCTCGCCGTCCAGACGCTGCCAGGCTACAAACTCCCGGCCGGTTCGATAGAAAATGATGTCGCTCGGAACCTTTAACTCAACCTGCTTTCCATAGATCCATCCTGCCGGAGCTGGTGAAATTGACGACGGCAATCTCACTTTGTACCACAGCTCGTTAGCCTCTTCCGGTTGATTCTCCTGGTCGCCCTTGACTCGTAGCGTGCCTGGCTGTGCACTTCCCGCCTTTGGCGCCACGTCACTCTCGATCTCTTCGGAAGACTTGGGCTTGGGTACTCGCTTCCAACCAACGATGTCGAAACTGGAGCCACTGTCCAGTCTCATCATGATATTTTCGTTTCCCGTTCGGTCGGGGCTAAGCCGCAGGTTGGAGCTGGCTCGAAGCTGACCCGATGCTTGTGTCGGAACATCCTTATCTTCCTCAGCAAGTTTCTTGGAGTTTTGCAGCACTTCATCGGGCATCACGTTGCGAGACTCAATCCACCCTTCCGTGTTGTCCTCATCATTCGCACGCACGCGCAGCCAACGTTCCTTCTTGGTATTGTCGGTTGGATCCTGAACATCCTGTGCATCCAGGATATCGACGAGATCGCCACGGTTAACCTTCAAGAGGTCGGCTGCAACTACAGCCGTCGAACTGCGAATCTCTGCTCGACTGGCAACAACGACCCCCGTGTCATTTCGTTTTGCCAACGTGCTGCAACTCGATCCCACGCCCAGCGCGCAAAAGATAAGAAACAGACAGGATCCTGTGCTCTTAAAGTTGCTGTCCACTTTTCTCATAACTAAAACTCTTCGATTACTGTGTTCCCAGCCTACCCGCGATAGCCGATGCAGCGGAGCGCGTTCCGCTGAGCTTTGTTCAGATCATTTCCCGCCACGATCTTCGATGCCTGCACCTTCCTTACCCCGGGCCGAAGCTGAAGGCCATAAGACATAAGCACCGTTTGCAAATTAATTCTCCCGGCAGATTCTACATACTCTCGCCCAAAGGAATTCAATGCAGCCGGCGAATTGAGAATACTGATTATAGTCTCGTTTGCGCTTCCCTGTCCTGTGCCAGGTGATCGAAAAAGCCGGCGGTAGACATCATCGAGAGATTGCTCGCAATTGGTCGCGTTTCTCAAAGCAAGGTCGTAGGCAAAAGCGGCCAGCATTCCCTTGTCGTACACAAGGGATGACGCCGTAGTCCAACGGCGCTGGGAGGCTTCGATCAGGGAAATACGATCAGCGTCCGGCGATGAAAGGTATGAGTCGTAAACTCGCGCAATGGTCTCCAGATAAGTATCAAACGAGATCAACCTGAGCCGCAACGCCATCTGCAAGGCCTGGTAGAGGGTGAACCCTTCAAAAAACCAATCGTAGTCGCCGACCAGCGCCAACCCATTGGGAACCCACAAGTGAAAGATCTCGTGCGTCAGCACAATACCCAACTTTGATAAGACCTGTGTACGACTGGCGTTAGTTCCAAGCAGAACAACAACCGCATTGCCTCGTGTTTCGGCAGTCCAACGCTCCGGCCCTGTCTCACCGGGATACGGTACTAACATCACCACCGTATCACTCTTCAATGGATGCCCGGTCAGCTTCGCGTATTCCTCGACCAGCTTTACGCTAATCTTCATCGCGTCATTGTCAGAAAACGGCCATCGGCCCAACCCAACCACGGAAAGGTTTGCAGCACCTGCTCTCCTGGTCTTCTTTTGCAGGTAAGGCGCAATGATGAAAACTGCTTTTTCAGGATCGGTAGTTAAGTAGTTAGATTCTCTTCCATTTAGATTCGACTCGATGAACCAATGGGAGGGCACGTCGACGTGGATACTCGCCACCTCACCAGACTCTCTCGCGACGCGCGGAAGCAAATCTGCCAGCATCAAAAGCCCACCACTCGCGTTAAGCCACGACACGTGGGACATCTGTGCGGGTGCCATTGGGCCGGCGAGGTTCACCTCGTATCTCAGGTGATTGATTGCTTTCTCGGTTTCAAACTCGCCGGGTCCCAGTTTCTTGACTGCAACACTCTTCCCCCCCAGCTCCGCCTCCACCCGCTCAATTCGCTCACCTAGCCCCAATACCCCGGCGTAAGAATTCCGGAATGAGAGAACGGACTTTTGTGTGGGAAACCCTACCTCAATTCGGAGTCTCGCTGGAGAATCGGAAACGACAGCAATGTGAGCGCGGACGGTTTGTGCATGAGCTTGGCCCGCCCAACTACAGCCAAGAAGAACACTCACGATGGCGAACAAAACATGATTTGCTACGGGACAATCCCTGGTTCTTAGACCCATTAGCGTAACCATCGTCCTGAAAACGGAGTTTCTTTGCCCTACCGTTGTGCGCAGACTCTTTGACAGGGCTCGCTTCGGTACCTATATTTAAGCATCCGAACTCTAATATACCCAAAAAACGTGACCAGAGAGCCAAAAGGTATTTCGCGTACTCCGCACACTATGCTGGCGCGCGGCTTATCTGTCCTGCTGCTCAGTTTCATTGTCTACGGGACCACGGTTGCATCCGCTCATAAACATAGCGCCGCCGTGTTTGGCCCGAAACCCACGGCTGAAACGGCTGCGTTCTCGCAACCCCAGACAAACTCCACCACTGATCTCAGTTTGGCAGGCTGCGGCGAATGCCTCATCTGCCAACTCCATCACGATTTTTCCACTTCACTAATTGTCGAACGCGATAGCAGCTCTCCTCCACCCACGCGTCTGGCAATTTCTCAAACTAGTTTTGACCTTCAACAGACACTGGTCAGCACGAACCACTCGGGCCGCGCGCCTCCCTACAACTCCTAGTCTACATTTTCTACTGCTTTCTCAGACGCGAAACAGCGGCTAACTCGTCGATTTCGAGAGTTGTTAGCGCTATTCATGCCGAGTTGGCAGTTGTTCCCTTCCTCGTTAGACAAGGAGACCTTCAACATGATTCGTGAAATCATTAGGACCGCTTCGTTGCGGACTTTCCATTTCTGTATTTTGATCCTCTTCGCCGCGCTCTTCGGCGGACATTCTCTGGCCCAATCTGTTCCTTCACTTAGAGGGCGCGTGACGCTCGGCGAAAGCGGCGCGCCCATACATAACGTACTCGTTACAGTTCGACAACTAAAACGAACTGTCGGGACTGATGAACAAGGAAACTACGAATTTCAAAACCTGCCGCCCGGACGATACGACGTTATTGCACATCTCGATCGCGTTCCGGATATTGTCCGAAGCACAGACATAGCGGCCGGCACTACAAGTACACTCGATTTCCGCGTCGAGCTTGGCGGCTTGCGTGAGGAAGTTACGGTTACCGCTACCGGCAGCGAGCAAGCCGTTTCCAGCTCAATTCAGTCAGTTGAAGTAATCGGATCGATCGATCTGGCAAAAAAGAGCCCGGTGTCGCTTGGCGAATCCCTCGACGGCGAGCTGGGTGTTTCAAAACGCAGCTTCGGACCCGGCACAGCGCGGCCCGTGATTCGCGGTTTTGACGGCGACAGAGTCCTGGTTCTGCAGGATGGCAACCGAATTGGCGGACTCGGGTTTGAATCGGGCGATCACGCCGAGCCAATTAATGTCTTGACTGTAGAAAGAATTGAGGTCGTGAAAGGTCCAGCAACGCTGCTCTATGGAAGCAACGCGATCGGCGGTGTAGTGAATGCGGTTACCGGGCACGACAGCGCGCACAAAGGAATAAATGGCTACCTGACTGCCGTTGGCAGCACAAATGGCGGACAGGCGGCCGGGAGCGCCGGCATTGAGTATGGCACGGCGCGATGGTTGTTCTGGGGAAACGGCGGCGCGCAAAGGTCGGAGGATTACGCAACACCACTAGGCAGCGTCAGAAATTCTTTCTCGCGCGAAAAAAATATTTCTGCAGGGTTCGGCTACTACCCATCCAAAGGATTTTTTAGTTTCAACTACAGTTTCAACAAGCGGCGATATGGAATTCCTGTTGACGCTACGGCCACCGATCCTGAAGTGGTGTTTTTGAATCCCCGTCGTCACGGTATTGAGTTCAAAGGCGGCTTCAGGGAAAACAATTCCTTCATCGAGGCCGGCACTTTTTCACTACAGTACAACGATTATGCTCACTCGGAGATCGATTCGTTTACGAATGAAGTGGGCACCGCATTCACAAACAAGACAACTATTTTCCAGGGGATCTTCGATCAGAAGAAGAAAGACAAACTCACTGGCCGGTTTGGGTTCTGGGGCTCTCATCGCGATTTCGCAGCAACTGGTGAAGAAGCTCTTGCGCCTCCCACAAGGCATAACGCATTCGCGATCTTTGCCCTGGAGACTCTGGACTTTCCTCGGGCCTCGCTGCAATTTGGGGGCAGATTGGAGAACAATCGCTATGCTCCCTCCGAAACGGCGCAACGTGGTTTGCTTCCCAGCAGATCGTTCACAGGATTTTCCGGCGCGGTCGGACTTCGCGTACCAACCTGGACTGGCGGGTCCTTCGTGGTTAACTATTCCCACTCTTACCGCGCGCCTTCACTCGAAGAGCTTTACAACAACGGTCCACATCCGGGCAATCTCGCCTTCGAGATAGGCGACTCAAACCTTAAACGGGAGCTCGGCGACGGGCTGGATTTTGGCCTACGTCACTCGTCCAACCGACTGCGGTTTGAAACAAATGGTTTCTACTACCACATTCGAGATTTTGTTTTCCTGGCGCCCACGGGTGCGGTCGAAGACGATCTCATCGTCGCTGAATATCGCCAGGGGAATACTCGCTACGCGGGCTTTGAAGCACGACTTGATGCTCAACTTCATCCTGCTCTGTGGCTCAACCTGGGCGCAGACTACGTAAACGCTGAACTTACTTCTTCAGGCACGCCCCTGCCGCGTATTCCACCTCTGCGCGTCCGAGCCGGTCTCGAGATTAGATACAAGGGCCTCCTTCTAAATCCTGAGGCAGTTATGACGAAGGATCAGAATCGGCTCTTCACAGCTGAAACGCGAACAGCAGGCTACACCACCTTTGGTTTCTCCGGTTCGTATCTGATCGCGCATCAGCACGCTGCCCACATATTTTCATTCAACGCTTTCAACCTGGGAAATCGCCTGTATCGCAATCACCTTTCGTTCATCAAAGAGTTTGCCCCGGAGATGGGTCGAGGCCTCCGAATCACTTATGCACTACGATTTTTCTGACACGGTCGAACTTAGCGGAACCCATTGAACCCGACGCTCGTAATCCCTTAAGCTCGAGGAACATAGAATTAGCGCAGTTTTCGAGGGTTCTGGCCCAACTTTCGCCAACGCCACTGCGTTGACAGTCACGCTGAAGCCCTCTTACAATGAGCCGTCTCCCGAGCCTGTTCGCCAATGCGTTAGCCGCTACTCGGCGCATCGATCGTAGGTACTAGTAATGAGCCTGGTCAAAATCATTGTCATCACGATCATCGTGATTCTGAGCATTTTCCTTTTCGGCCGCTTCTTTTCATAGGCCGAAAGGCTTCATGCTCCTGCCTGCCACAAAGCCCAGATTATCCTCCAGGGCTTCACGTCTGGCGCGTTTCTTCAGGTCACAGCACGTTTCTTTTTCCCTTGCACTTCTTCTGCTTGTCATGTCGTCAGGGCGAGGTGTCCTGGCTCAGGAGGCTGAGCCGGCCGAAGAGGAAGTGGTTCGAGTCAACACGGACCTTCTCCTCTTTTCAGTGCGGATTCGCAAAAAGAATGGCCAATTCGAAACTAAACTGACGGAGCGAGACCTCACGCTAAAAGACAACGACAAAGTCACGACCGGGTTGTATTTATATCCGGGAGCGGATCGAGTGGCCATGGTATTCGCACTCGACCAATCGGGAAGCCTTCGCGACAGCATTTCTCAACAACGAGACGCCGCGCTCGGGTTGTTTGGTCGATTTAGCGAAAGGTCGCGCGTGGCGGTTTTACGTTTTTCCGAGAGGCCCTCAATAGTCGCTCCTTTTGGCCGCGATGTCGTCGCGATGCGCAAGGCGTTTGATTTTCCCGCTGAACCCAACCGGCGCACTGCGATATTCAACGCTGCTGCAGCAGCGCTTGACGCATTCGAGGGAATACCGCGCGTTCGATCCGAACGTCGGATTGTCATACTAATCAGCGACGGACTGGACAACACCAGCACGATCAAGCCCAACTCGATCATTGAAAGCGCTCTCAGGAAACACATTTCTTTCTACGTGATTCATCTGCCGTTGTTTGAACCACGAGACGGAGGCTTAGCGGTACGCTCTCCCGCGAAAGGCTTCCGCGATCTCGCAGAGAAAACCGGAGGGAAATACTTTCTCGCCGGTGATAAACACACGGCCCTTATGCTCCAAAAGAATCTGGATTTGGGGCCTGTGTTTCAAGCAATCGAAGATGATCTAAGGAGTCAGTATCTTTTGGGTTTCTACCTCGGCGAAACGGCTAACGACGGGAAGAAACACCGGTTCTCTTTGAGCGTGCCGGCTGGATTTGAGTACCAAGTGGGGCGGTTTGGCTATTCACGCACTCAGGATTTTGTTGTCGACAGGCCGCGCGAAGCGCTGAAGAATCAAAGGTAACGTCTAGTCCGTGAGATTTCGTGTTATTTCGTGGAACGTCTTTTTTGTTGGGAACAAAACGATCCACGAAATCACACGAAGGCTCAGGGAAGGCAGAATACTCTCCCCCGCGCGGGCGTGTTAACATCCTCCAAATCCGAATAGTTTCAATTTAAATACATGATTCAAAATCAGGAATCGGGTCTGCGTAAAATCACCCGCGCACTCATAAGTGTCTCAAATAAGACGGGTATCGTTGACTTTGCGCGTGAGCTAAAAACGTTCGAGGTCGAAATCATCAGCACCGGCGGCACCGCAAAGGCGTTGCGCGATGCAGGCATCGAAGTCCGCGACGTTTCAGACCTCACAGGTTTTCCGGAAATGATGGACGGCCGCGTAAAGACTTTGCACCCTAAGATTCATGGCGGACTGCTCGGCGTTCGCGACAATCCTGAACATCAAGCAGCCATGCTCGAACATGGCATCGAGCCGATCGATATGGTGGTCATTAACCTATATCCTTTTGAAGAAACGGTCAGGCACGAAGGCGTGACCATCGAAGAGGCGATCGAACAGATCGACATCGGTGGACCGTCGATGATTCGCTCGGCGGCGAAGAACTTCAAAGATGTTGCTGTGATCGTTTCATCCTACTTCTACCCAGAAATCGTTTCCGAGCTGACAACCAATCAAGGTGCGTTGCCCCTCTCGACGCGTATGCGCCTTTCAGCTGACGCGTTCCATCGCACAGCGGAGTATGACCGCACAATCTTCGGCTACCTTGGATCATTGCAGCCGCGCTCGGCTGACACTAATTCAGCGGCAACTGATCATTTTACGTTCGAGGTATTCGACAAACTGTTCGGCGTAGCGGCGAAGCTTGAGACGGAAGGTTCGTTTCCCGATCACATCAATCTGGTCTGCGACAAGAAAGATGAACTGCGGTACGGCGAAAACCCGCACCAGCGTGCCGCGCTTTACATAACAGGCGACGATGGGGGCGTTGCAAATGGCGAACTACTCGGCGGCAAGGAAATGTCGTTCAACAACTATGTCGATGCCGACGCCGCCTGGCAATTGGTTTGTGATTTTGACGAACTCGTCTGTGCGATCATCAAGCATACAAATGCGGCAGGCGCGGCCGTGGGAGAATCGGCAGAGGAAGCTTATAAGCGAGCTCTCGCAACTGACCCGGTGTCAGCATTCGGCGGCATCGTCGCCTTCAATCGCAGGGTCGACGAAGCAGCAGCGCGCGCTGTGATTGAGATCTTTACCGAAGTGATTATCGCGCCGGATTACGAAGACGCAGCGTTGGACGTACTCCGTTCAAAGAAAAACCTCCGGGTGCTGCGCGCTGCCGCCCCAGAAGTTCAGGAAGGCGTTGAGTGCAAACAAATCTCAGGCGGCATGCTGGTCCAAACCCGGGACACGCACAAGTTAAACCGTCAGGATTTGCAGATTGTCAGCAAGCGACAGCCAACCGACAAAGAAATTGAAGATCTACTTTTCGCCTGGACCGTCTGCAAACACACAAAGTCAAACGCGATCGTTTATGTGCGCGGCGGCCAAACAGTTGGCGTCGGCGCTGGCCAGATGTCGCGAGTTGACTCGGTGAAGCTCGGCGCCATGCGCGCACAACTTCCGGTCCCAGGATCGGTGCTGGCCTCCGACGCGTTCTTTCCGTTTCGCGACGGCATTGACGAAGCCGCGAAGCATGGCATCACTGCGGTGATCCAACCCGGCGGCTCGATGCGCGACGCCGAGACGATCGCGGCTTGTGACGAACACGATCTGGCAATGGTGTTCACCGGGATCAGGCACTTCAAGCACTAACTGGTGAAGCGAACCTGAGAGTGGCGTCAAGTGCTCGTTACTCAGCGTGGACTTGCTGTTTACCGGGACTTTATTGATACTTCGACCCCAGCTTGGCATGAATTCTTGTTACAAAGGGCACTTTCAAATGCCACAAACCGGGATCAGACTGATTGCATCACTAGCCGTCTTTACTTCGCTGGTTTCCCTGCCCTTTTGTGCAGTGAACGCTCAAACGGAATCCGTCGTTGAGCAGAAAGCGGAGCAGCAAAGTGGCTGGAGCCTGTTTTCACCCAAGGGCGAAGAGTTCTCCGTCCGCTTGCCGGAAACGCCTTCAGTGACGCCTGGCGCCAAAGGGAGTCTGTCCTATTTCGAACGCTCGTATGCCGGGTATAAAGATGGGATCGTTTACGTTATTTACTCTGCGAAAAAGGGAAAAGACGCCAAGCTCGGATACTTTGTCGAACAGTTTAGGAGCCAATTGCCAAAATGGACGTCAGGAAATGATGTTCGCTCAAGTGAACTAAAACTTGAAGGCCCAGTTAAGCTAAACGGTTTCAAAGGCGAACGGCATCGGGTGAAGCTTAACGACCGAGTCGATGGAGTTGTCATTTTTTTTCTCGGAAGCAATCGCGCGTACATAGTACAGGCCATGGGCGGCGATGAGCGTGTCTCCGCAGTTTCGCAGTTTTATAACTCTTTTTCGCTCAGACGAAAAGGTGAACCTTTTCAAGAGATGGATACAACGAAATCCGTCCTCCCAAGCGCTGCGCTTCCGCCGGATGATAAAGTCTTCGATGGAAAAGAAGTTACAAACAAAGCCGTTGCGGTGGTAAGGCTGAGCCCGCGTTACACCAGCGAAGCGCGCTCTCTCGGAATTAAAGGAAAAGTTGTTTTGAAAGCGGTGTTGTTGTCCGCCGGAAGAGTGGCAGGCATTCAAGTGATTGAAGGGTTAGGCGCCGGCCTTAACGAAAATGCAATTGAAGCCGCTGAGTTGATGCGGTTTATCCCCGCGTCAAAAGATGGCCGCTTCGTTTCGCAGAGAATGCAGCTCGAATTTTACTTTGACTACTGAAGATAACGACAAGGATAAGGCTCTTAGATGCTCAACGGAAAATACGGAATCGTGTTCGGTGTCGCCAACAAACGCTCAATAGCCTGGGCCACCGCGCAAGCGCTGCATGAAGCGGGCGCCCGACTGGCTTTCACTTATCAAGGCGACCGGCTAAAAGAAAATGTCGAGCGTCTCACAAACGAGGCAATGCCCGGTTCCCTCTTGCTTCCCTGCGACGTCACGAAGCAGGAGGAAGTTGATGCAACATTCAAAAGAGTCGGTGAAGAATTCGGCCGGCTCGACTTCCTGATTCACAGTATTGCTTACGCACCGCGCGAAGCTCTTTCGGGTGAATTCCTCGACACCAGTCGCGAGGCATTCACCACGGCGCTCGAGATCAGCGCTTATTCACTGACCCAACTTGCGCAAGCTGCGACGCCTTTGATGACAGACGGTGGCAGCATTGTTTGCATGACTTACTATGGCGCGGAAAAAGTGGTTGCCGGTTACAACGTCATGGGCGTGGCGAAGGCTGCGCTGGAGGCATGCACCCGTTACCTCGCGAGTGATTTAGGACCACGCAATATTCGCGTTAACGCAATCAGCGCTGGTCCCATCCAAACACTTTCTGCGCGGGGTGTCGGAGATTTTAGTTCAATGCTTAAACACGCAGCCGAGAAAGCGCCGCTGCGACGCAATGTTGAGCCGCGCGAAGTGGGCAACACGGCACTGTTTCTTTGCAGTCCAATGGCTTCCGCAATCACCGGCGAAGTAATCTATGTCGATTGCGGCTATAACATCATGGGGATATGAATTAGTTTCGAGTTTCGAGTTTCGGGTTTCGAGTTTCGGGTTTCGAGTTTCGAGTTCCAACTGGGGCTGCAAACGCTCTGAGCACGGTTACCCCAAGCTCGAAACCCAAAATTTGAAACTCGGAACTCGAAACTCGAAACTCGGAACTCTGATTCGGATTAAACTAACCGATGGCTGATACAAAAGAACCTGACGAACACTTACACGGCTCGACCCAGGACGAGCAACTTCTTGAAAGTCCTGGTCCGGACGAGTTTACCCACACAGACACGTGGCGGGTTTTTCGCATCATGGGTGAGTTTGTCACCGGTTTTGATGAACTGGCCACGTTGAGCCGGGGCGTTTCTATTTTCGGCTCGGCCAGAACCAGCCGTGTCGATCCCGACTATGCGGCGGCACAGGAGACTGCCGCTTTGCTGGCTCGGGCCGGTTTCGCTGTGATTACAGGCGGCGGCCCCGGAATCATGGAGGCTGCGAACCGCGGCGCCTTTGACGCCGGCGGACGGTCCATCGGCTGCAACATCGAGCTCCCCTTCGAGCAAGGGTCAAATCCCTACCTGACCAAGGGCCTGAAGTTCAAATACTTCTTTGTGCGCAAGATGATGTTCGTAAAGTACAGCCTGGGCTTTATCATTTTTCCTGGCGGCTTTGGAACGCTCGACGAGCTCTTCGAAGCCCTGACCCTCATTCAAACGCAAAAGATTCGCAACTTTCCGGTGGTGCTGTTTGGGTCGGACTATTGGAATGGATTATTAAATTGGATTCGCGATTACGCCTTGAGAGACGGCAAGGTCACGGAAGAGGACTTGAGACGATTACACCTGACAGATTCTCCGGCCGAAGTGGTGCGAATCATCGTTGATAGTCAAAGCTCAATGAAGAACGGAAATCATTCGATGTCTGAGATTTCAGACTCGTAAACTCTCACTCGGAGTCAGGTTTCACACTTGCCATGAGCCAATCCAGGTAAGGACCAGATCCACTCACAATAGGCAAAGCGACAATCTCAGGCGTTTCGTAACTATGAAGCGCTGTCACTTCCCGGCTTAACTCATCAAACCTTCCAGTCAGAGTCTTCGCGATCAACAGCACTTCTTCCTCTCGTTCGATTTGACCCTGCCAACGGTAAACTGATTCCACGCCCGCCAAAATCTGCACGCATCCAGCGAGACGCTTTTCGACCAGCATCTCGGCCAGGCGCGAGGCCTCTTCCTTATTGGGCGCGCTGATGAAGACTACGATGGCTTCTGCCTGATCAGACCTCATGGATTTATGCTCGAAGGGACTTGCGGAGGCCCACGCGTAAGCGAAGGCTCGCTTGATGTGGCCGGAACCTTCCCTCAGAGTCGGGCTGCTGCGATTCCGCTACGCCTCGTCGTCTGATTCGGAAGAGCCGGTGAGCGGACTAGTGTCGTCGCCAAAGAATGCAGCATAGAGTTCGCTGGCCCGATCGAAATCACGCTCGTCGACCAGGATGGTGGCGCCCGGTGATGTGCTGGAGAGCAAAGGGGACAGCGCGTCGGCCCCGCCCGATTGCACAGCCGCGCGTATCCCGTTTTGCACGAGGATGTCATTCACCATCTCCGCCTCAGCCGGCGACCCGAGGCTGTGCAGTGGAACAAATTTGGCTTCGCTCGAATCGCGGCCGGTATTCTCCACAGTTAGACGGTCAACCAACTCTGAGTTGTCGTCAGGACAACTCGTGATGCCGTCCTGATATTCAGATTCGCAAACGGGACAAAACATAATGGCCTCCTGGAATGGGTGAACTGTGAAGCGTGAAAGGTGAAAAGTGAAAGGAATTTGTCGCTATCGAAGCAACCAAGCAAGCTCAATAGCGATTCCCTTCCGCCTCTTCACTTTTCACTTCATCTCCGCCGCGTGCACCGCGCGCTCAAACGGTATCTCTTCGAAATGGGTCATCTGCTTGAATGCGCGGAAGCGTTCATTGATATCGCTCTGAGTCAGGCGTTGCACGCGCGCCGTGCCAAACTCCTCAACGTTAAAAGAAGCCATGACTGAGCCAAAAATCATCGCGCGTCTCATAGCAGCATCGTCCAGTTTTGGCTGACTCGACAGGTAACCCATGAAGCCACCCGCGAAGGTGTCGCCAGCGCCGGTCGGATCAAAGACCGACTCGAGCGGGTAGGCAGGGATGGCGAAATAGCTTTCGTTAGTGAAAAGCGCTGCGCCATATTCTCCACGTTTCACAATTAGGGCGCGCGGTCCCCACGAGAGAATGGTGCGGGCGGCCTTGATGAGATTCGGTATCCCTGTTAGTTGCCGAGCCTCAGCGTCGTTGATGATCACTACGTCGACGCCTTTTATTGTCTTCAGGAGAGACTCGCGGGCGACGTCTATCCAGAGGTTCATTGTGTCGAGAGCGACGAGCTCAGCACCAGTGACCTGCTCGCGCACCTCGCGCTGGAGATCGGGTTGGATGTTTCCCAGGAAGACGAGTCGAGCGCTCTTGGTTTTGTCGGAAAGCTTGGGCTTGAAATCTGCGAAGACATTTAACTCGGTGTTGAGGGTGTGCGCGACATTGAGGTCGTATTCATATTTTCCGTACCAGCGAAACGTTTTGCCGTCGGGAACGCGTTCGAGATCGGAGAGGTCGATGTTGTGCGCTTCGAGAATACTTTGATCCTCGGGGCCGAAGTCGCCACCGACGACGCCCACGATTTGCACGTCCGTGAAATAACTTGCTGAAATTGAGAAGTGGGAGGCCGAACCGCCCAACATTTTTTCGATTTTACCGAATGGCGTTTCGACCGCGTCAAACGCAACAGAACCAACGACTAGTAGGGACATAATTTGATTTCGGATTTCGGACTTCAGATCTCAGATTTCAGATTTTGGGTTTTGAATTTCAGCTTCGTGATTTCAACGTCAGATTTAAACCGCCACTCAGATTTTAGATTACCAGCTCGGGACTCTGGACCATGAAATCGGACCCAGACTTTGGACTTTGGACTTTGGACTTTGGACTTTGCTGCCTATGGCTTCGGATCTTCCCGCTTAATCGGTCCACCTAGCGCTTGCAAATCCGTCTCCGCCTGCTGCCTGAAGGTACTGCTGGGATAATCAGCCACTAGCCGGGATAGATAAACGCGAGCATCCTGTCGAAGCTCATCAGCGGTCTTTTCCTTAGCCTTCTGCTTCCCGCGGTTTTCAGCCAGACGCAAACTGCTCTCACCCGCAATGAAAAGCACTTCGTCCATCTTTGCAAAGTTTGGATTACCCGCGTCGATTTCTTCACAGCGCTTGATTGCGGCAACGTATGCTTTCTTGAGTTTGAAATAGTGGCGCGCAACTTCGAGATTGTGCAGCGAATCTTTTTCGAGATCGGCATCACGAAGCACCGCACTGGCCGGGCCGGTTTTGGCAGCCCCCTGCCCGTAAGAATCAGATGTGGAAAGCAGGACCATTAGTGAAACTGCCAGTATCGCAAGAACCACCTTTTTCATAAATCACCTTTCAAGATAAGTAGCACGGGCGTCTCGCCGTGAACCACGCGCAAGATGCGCGTGCCACCTGCTATTTGTCGCCCAGCTTGGATGCTGGAAATCAGGAGACCGCATACTTTTTGATTATAGCCTCAAGTTTTGTCCGCGTCGCCGCCGGCCACGAATCCGGAGCCGTGAAGATCGCGTGCTCGAGTGCAGAACCGCATTTGCACGCGCGTTCCTTGCCGGCCAGCTGCCTCACAGCGTCTTTCAAAATTAATTGCGCATTGCGCACATTCTTATTCAGATACTCAATCACACTGTCCGCCGTAACTGCGTCATGCCCGGGGTGCCAGCAATCGTAGTCGGTAACCAGCGCCAGCGTGGCGTAACAAATCTCCGCTTCCCGCGCGAGCTTTGCTTCCTGCAGGTTGGTCATGCCGATGATGTCCATTCCCCACGATCGGTAGACCTCCGATTCCGCTTTGGTGGAAAACGCCGGGCCTTCCATACAGATGTACGTCCCACCTCGATGCGTTTTCACCTCAGCAACTTTGCAGGATTCTTCGAGCACGTCTCCCAACTCCCCGCAAACCGGATGAGCAAAAGCTACGTGGGCAACAATACCTTCGCCGAAGAAAGTTGATTCGCGTGCGCGCGCTCGCGTTCGATCAAAAAACTGATCCGGAATCACCATATCGAGCGGTGCATACTGCTCTTGTAACGACCCGACGGCCGAGGCCGACAAAATTCGTTCGACACCCAGCAGTTTCATCCCATAAATGTTTGCCCGAAACGGAACCTCAGTGGGCGTGAAACGGTGTCCGCGCGCATGCCGAGGGAGAAATGCGACTCGCTGGCCTTCCAGTGTACCGACTATGAACGCATCCGATGGAGCTCCGAAAGGTGTCTCGACCGAAACCTCCAGAATGTCCGTGAGCTCCGGCATTTGATAAAGCCCGCTGCCGCCGATGATTCCAATTTTTGCTCTCTGCATTTGAGTGTTTTCCAATAAAGCCTATCCACAGATTTCGCCGATTACACGGATTTCAGAAACGCACTTACCGGTTGACTAAATTAGTCTGTGCTGACTGCGGAGCTCAGTTCAAGTAGGGCACCGCGCGAAGTTTTCCTTCATCCTCAATCAACCTACAAAGCGGCTCGTCGGCATCGTGATAAAACAAACAGCCCCAACCTTCGCGCGCTGCCTGCGGCAACAGTTTCTTCTTCAATTCAAGCGTTTCGACAGGAAAGAGATCGTATCCCATGATCCAGGCAAACGGAACATGTGCTCGCATCGGCACCAGATCGGCGAAACCAAATAACGTCTGACCGTCCTTTTCAAGCCGCCAGCACTGCATCGAACGATTGTGGCCGGCCACAGTTTGCATACGCAGTCCGGGGGCCACTTCATAATCCGCGTCCTTCAATTCCAGTTGCCCGGTCGCGCTCAACGGCTGCCAGTTCTCCGGCAAATAGCTGGCGCGGTCTCGCTCGCTCGGCGTTTCGGCATGTTCCCATTCGTCTTTCGAAATGAAGTAACGTGCATTTGAGAAAGCGGGGACCGCAGCGCCACTTTCGCCGATCAAGGTGTTACCGCCGGCATGATCGAAGTGAAGATGTGTGTTGACGACGATGGTGATATCTTCCGGCGTTACTCCGGCAAGCTCACGCAACGACTCAGCGAATGGCCGACGACGCGTGATGCCATACATTCCCGCGCGCTTTTCAGTCCACTTTTCTCCAATTCCCGTTTCGATCAAGATCCGTTCGGCGCCGGTGTCGATGAACACGCAGTTCATGTTCATCCTGATGCGGTTTTCCTCGTCGGGAGGACAGACCCTGGCCCACAGCGTGCGCGGGACAACCCCAAACATTGCGCCACCGTCGAGCCAAAACTCCGTATCGGGAACCACCTCTACGCGGTAATCACCAAACTGCATTCCAATAATCTCTAAAGCTGCTTGAGCGCCTCAAAACTAGAACGATCCACGAAATCCCACGAAAAAACACTAAAGCGCTATCGTGTTGGTTTGTGTGATTCCGTGGATCGGAGTTCTGTTCAACAGCGGTCGAAAGACCGAGCGTTAACCACCTACTTCTGCGGCTTTGGTTGAGCCTTCTTCGGATCTGCCGGCTGCTGATGCGGATCCGTCATGGGTTCAACTGGTTGCGCCTGTCCCGGTTGTGGTCCACTTCCCGGAAATCCTGGTGGCAAACCTTGCTGAGGTTGCGGATCCGGCATTTTCACCTGGAAGTTTTCGGCTACAGTCACGCGAGATCGTCCCACTATGTCGTCCAAAACTTTCTTTTGTTTTTCCTGTTCGACTGCTGCGCGCGCTTTCTCCTTGGGACTCTGTGGCGGAGCAAACGGATTGGCTGCGTCACCGCTGGAAACGCCGATCAGGATATGTCGTGCCTTGACCTGCTCTTCAGGTTTGCCTTCTTTCGTCTCGGTCTTGCGATCCTCGAGCTTGATTATGTGATAGCCGAATTTCGTCTCGACGATTTCGCTTATCTCGCCGGGCTTTAAAGCAAAGGCTGCCTTCTCAAACTCGGGAACCATCTGGCCAGGGCCAAACCAGCCGAGGTCGCCGCCTTTTTCCTTCGCACCTGGTTCGGTGGAAAACTCCTTCGCCAGTTTTGTAAAGTCCTCACCAGAGCGTGCTCGCTTCAAAACTTCCTCAGCTTTCGGGCGGTTCTGTTTGCTGGTGTCCAGTTCTGGATGCTTGGCCAGGTATTCGTCCACCTCTTGATCGGTGGCTTTCATTTTTTCAGCCAACTGCTCCTGCGCATAAGTCTGCGCCAGGATTCGAGCCTGTTCGAGCTTGACCTGAAGATCCACTTTGCGCTGCTTGTGAGCGCCGGCAGCGATTGCCTTTTGCTCGCCAATCAACACCTGCCCCAGTTGTTGCCTGACCTGCTTGAGTTGCTCCTCCGGAATTGGTCCACCCGCGAGCTGCGGATTCTTGGCTTTGGCGTCGTTTATAAACTGGTCAAACTTGGCCTGGTTGGCGGGTTGCTTGAAAAATTCTTCCACTTCCTGCTCGGGAATACTCGGCCCGTTGGCTCCCGTCATCCCCTGCGATTTCAGGTAGTTCTCGGCTACGACGACCGAGCGAACCAGGTCAAGCTGTCGTTTTACTTCCGGTTTGTTGGCGATTCCCTTCGCCCGAGCTTCTTCGGCAACGGCAAGCAACTTCTTGAGGTCGTCGGCAAAACTCTTTCGCGCTTCCGCATCCGTCGCCAAACGGCTTCGGAATTGCGGAGGCTGATCCTCGGCGATGAGGGCCATATCGTCGGCCGACAAATTGCTGAGCGAATCGGATTTTCTAAATTTTACCTGCCAGACAATGAGCGCCGCGGCACACACAACCGCCAGCCCGGCAGCAATTAATGCTTTAGTAGTTGAAGTCAAAATATTTGTCCTTTCAAAATGAATCTACACGTGCTGCACGAGTTCAAGCAGCACCCCATTCGCCGACGATGGGTGAACGAATGCGACGAGGCATCCACCTGCGCCCACGCGCGGAACTTCATCAATCAAGCGCATTCCCTTCTCTTTGAGCTGCGCCAACGTTGATTGAATGTCCGAAACCTTCACGGCTATGTGATGAATGCCGGGGCCACGCTTGTCCAAAAACCTGCCGACAGGCGAACCAGAACTCAGAGGTTCGAGCAGTTCAATATGTGTTTCCCCTATCGCCAACATCGCCACTCGAACACCCTGCTCGGTCACTTCTTCGGTATGATCTACAGTTAGTCCCAAAGCATCCTGCCAAAGCGCGAGCGCTTCGTCGAGTTGGCTCGTGGCGATTCCAATGTGATCTACCTTCATAGTCAGTCTCGAGTCCTCAGTCGCAAGTCGCGAGTCTCTCCTGACTTGCGCCTGCCAAACTAAAAGCGGTGTCGGCGCGACTTGAGACTCCGGACTCTAGACTCCGGACTTAACCGCCAGGATTTCTTCTACGGCAGAATAAGGGTCTCTTTGCCGGCTGGCAACTTCACCGGCCAAACGCTCAAGCAGCTCCGATGCAGAACCGGACTCCAAAGTTTGCGCTACGAGCCGCTCGCGGAGCAACTCGACTATCCGCCAGCGCGCGATGGCGCGCCGCCTCGCGTTCCCAAATTTTGCGTCGCCGATAAAGCCGCGATAGCCCTCAATAGCCACGGCCAGCTCTTCAATCCCCGTGCCTTCAGTCGCCACGGTTTTGACGATTGGCGGATGCCAGAGGTCTTCGCGCATTGCGAGGGACAACAGCGCTTCGAGCTCCTTCTCGGTCGAATAGGCTCCTTCACGATCGGCCTTGTTGATCACAAAGATATCGCCAATCTCCATGATTCCGGCCTTAATCGCCTGAATATCGTCTCCCATCCCGGGAACGAGAACTACTACGGAGATGTCCGCAGCTTTAACAATTTCCACTTCGTCCTGACCTACGCCGACAGTTTCGATAATGATTTTGTCATAACCGGCCGCATCGAGTATGGAAACGGCGTCGACCGTGGAACGCGCCAGCCCGCCGAGATTTCCGCGCGTTGCCATCGAACGAATAAAGACATTGCGGTCCAGCCCAAGTTGCTGCATGCGGATGCGATCGCCGAGGATTGCGCCGCCGGAAAATGGGCTTGACGGATCAACAGCAACGATTCCGACGCGTTGGCCCTGCTTTCGGTAATGCAACGCGAGCTTATCAACCAGCGACGACTTGCCGGCGCCGGGCGCTCCCGTGATGCCGATGATCAGACCGCGTCCAGTAAGCGGAAAGATCAGCTTCATCAGATCCGCCGCATCTTTTGAAAGATCTTCAACTTTTGAAATCGCGCGAGCCACAGCTCGGATATCTCCCGCGGAAACGCGCTCGACCAACGACGCGTTCCTGCCATTACTTTCTATGTTCGTCGAAGGACCCATCGGTTTAGTGAGACTAGTCTCTGTGCAATCTGTGCCTCTGTGGTGAATCTTTGCCAACCGGCGCTCACCACGGAGACACAGAGCGCACAGAGGTTACACAGAGACGTTTTCAAATGCAGCAACCCACCTAGTTGAAGCCAGGCCCACCGCTTAACACGGCTAAAGGGCTCGCTGAAGAATCTCGCGCGCAATAATCATCCGCTGAATCTCCGAAGTTCCTTCGCCGATCGTGCAGAGTTTTGAATCGCGCCAGTATTTTTCCGGCGGATAGTCTTTGGTATAGCCGTAGCCGCCGTGGACCTGAATCGCCTCCTCGCAAACGTTGACGCTAACTTCCGAAGCAAATAATTTCGCCATCGAAGATTCTTTAGTAACCTTGCGCCCCGTGTCTTTCATCCATGCCGCGCGATACATCAACAAACGGGCCGCGTCAATCTGCGTCGCCATATTCGCCAACTTAAACTGAATCGCCTGGAACTCTGAAATCGGTTTACCAAACTGCTGGCGCTCCTTCGAATAGCGAACCGCCGACTCGTAGGCGCCCTGCGCAATCCCGACCGCAAGTGCAGCGATTGAAATTCTTCCGCCATCAAGAATCTCCATCGCATTTACAAATCCCTGACCTTCGTCGCCGAGACGATTCTCATCCGGCACGTAACAATCTTCAAAAACAACGCTGGCAGTTTCAGACGCCCGGAGGCCCAGCTTGTTTTCCTTCTTGGATGGCGAAAAACCTTTCATCCCCTTCTCGAAAACAAACGCGGAAATGCCTTTGCTTCGTTTGGATCGATCGGTGACAGCGACGGCCACGCACGTGTCTGCGTGAATAGCGTGCGTGATGAAATTTTTGGATCCGTTTACGATCCAGCCGGCGTCCTGCCTGACGGCGGTTGACCGCGTGCCTGATGCGTCAGAACCTGCGCTGGGCTCGGTCAATCCCCACGCACCCAAATGCTTTCCGCTGGCTAACGGCACTAGATATTTCTGCTTTTGGGCTTCCGTGCCAAACTGAAATATGTGGTTACTGCAAAGCGAATTGTGCGCCGCCACGGAAATGCCGACTGACCCGTCAACCCGCGAAAGTTCCTCTATGATCGTGGCGTATTCAACATAGCCCATACCGGCTCCGCCATACTCTTCGGGAAAGATGACGCCGGTCAATCCCAGTTCAGCGAGCTTCGGTTGAAGTTCGATCGGGAAATGCTGCGCTTCATCCCACTCCATCACATGGGGTGCGATCTCTGCTTCCGCAAACTCGCGCACACTCATCTTGATCTGCTGCTGTTCTTCAGTTAATTCAAATTCCATTCGTATTCTCTGAATGCAAACAATGGGTCACGTCAGAACCGCCTGCGGTAGCGGGCGGGCCCTTCGGGACTGAAACACAGGCCCGCCCGCTACCGCAGGCGGTTCTGACGATTACCTAACTCAACAAATTGAGTGGGGTTATTCTACCTCAATGGCGCGGTGAACCCCGACCGGGGGCCGCGGTCTTGCTCGCGGGACGGGCTTTAGCTTTGGGTTGACTACGAGTGAGTAGTTTTACTTCGTCTTCGGAAAGGTGCCGCCACCGGCCCGGCTTCAATTCATCGTCTCTCAAATTCCCTATGCGCGAGCGTCGTAGTTTGATCACCGAGTGACCGATGAGATCAAACATGCGACGAATCTGCTGGTTCTTGCCCTCATGTAGAAGAATTTCAAACCAGGTGTTGGTTTCAGTTTCACCAATCTTCCTGATTTTAGCCGGTGCTGTTTTGGTCTCGTCATCAAGCGTGACACCGCGGCGAAGCCTCTGAATGGCCGGTTCAGGCGGCACACCCTTTACCTTCGCTTCATAGACTTTATCGATCCTGTTACGCGCTGAAGTAATGAAGTTAGTGAAGTCGCCATCGTTGGTAAGCAGCAATAATCCTTCGGTGTTGAAATCAAGACGGCCCACTGGATAGAGACGGCCGAGCGAAGGCGGCAATAGTTCCGTCACCATTGGCCGCTTGTCAGGATCGGACACACTCGAGAGATACCCCTTCGGCTTGTTGAGCAGCACATAGACTTTTTCGCGCCGTTGCAACGAGGGATTGATGAGCTTGCCGCGAACTTTGACATGATCCTTCGCTGGGTCAGCCTTGCTCCCAAGTTCCGTGACGACCTTGCCGTTGACCGTTACTAAGCCCGATGTGATCAGTTCTTCAGCGTGGCGCCGCGAGGCAATACCGGCAGCGGCTATTAACTTTTGTAATCTTTCCTGCATAATCACACTGCTCTTATTCCGAACCGACCTTACTTATCCCGCATCAACCCAAGTAACTTGAACCCTATCATCACGATCCACGAAAAACACGAATCGTTACGAAAGATGCTCCTATTTGTGCCATTTCGGGTTGGTTCGTGGATCGTTGTTACTCCTACTCACTTCCACTCCCGAGATCCTGGAAGTCTTCCACGCTCGGTAGTTCAGTCAAATCTTTCAACCCGAATTGAAGGAGAAATTCCTTTGACGTTCCATACATCATGGGACGCCCAACTGTTTCCTTCCGCCCTTTCGCCACAATCAGTTTCTTATCCAACAGCGTCTTGATTGATGAAGGCGACTGCACGCCGCGTATCTCCAGTATCTCCGGCACCGTAACCGGTTGCTTGTATGCAATGACCGCCAGCGTTTCGAGCGAAGCGATTGAAAGCTTGGCGCTGGGGCGTGACTTCAGAAACGCGCGCACGTGCTCGTGATATTCAGCCCGAGTTGCAAACTGCCAGCCGCCGGCAACTTCGCGCAGTTGCAAACCACCATTTCGCCCGTTGAATTCCTTAGCCAGCTCAGCAATCGCGTCATCAATCAGCTGACGGTCCTCTCGCAACACGCCGGCAATGGCCTTCGAGCTCAAGGGCTCTTCGGAAACAAAGATCAGCGCCTCGACTACCGCCAGCCGTTCGGCCGAACTCTGCACGGCATAGACAACCGAATCGTCACCGGAATCCTCTGGCTCCGCGGCAACAGATTCAGCAGCTACCAGTTCCGCGAGTTCCCTGCTGGCTTCCTCGTTTAGCGCTGCTTCATCCAACGCTTCCTCTGCTTTGGCTATGGTCTCTTCTGTCATCTCGATGTCCTACGTTCAAATTGAGGCAAGATGTTCTACAACCTTCAGGTTGCTTCTTTAGCTCGCAAGCTAAAGCTCGAACTCTACACTACATAAACTAGCTGGCGATTCGGGCCACGATATCGCCAAAGGTCTCTTTCTGGATCAACTTGATCTCGGTAGTGCGGACGAGTTCCAGCACCGAGAGAAACGCAACTACCAACTCGCGCCGCGAGCGGGCCCTTTCAAAAAACACGCGAAGGTTCAGCTCACCGGCGGACATCACCATGTTTCTCAATCGTTCGAGCATTTCGGACATGGAAATCTCTTCACGTCCGATCTCCATCATCACTTCTTCTTTGTGACGCGCCAAAATCTCCTGGAACACTTTGAGCAGGTCAAACAACCCCACCGTCACTTCGGGATTGTTTTTGTCAGTCTCGATTTCAGCCCGCTTGAATACGGCTCGTTCGACGGTCGCTCGTGACCAAAGCATTTGAGCTGCCGCCTTGTACTTCTGATACTCGAGCAACTGATCGATAAGATCCTTACGTGGATCATCCTGCTCCTCTGCCGGAGCAAATGGATCACGCGGCAAGAGCATCTTGGTCTTAAGTTCAATTAACGTGGCCGCCATGACCAGAAAATCGCCGGCGACCGCAATGTCCAGTTCCTGCATAGCCTGTAGGTAGCGAAGGTATTCGTCGGCTATCCGGGCCACCGGAATATCGTAGATATTGACTTGTTCTTGTCGGATCAGGTGAAGCAGAAGGTCGAGCGGGCCATCAAAATCTCCCATCACGATTTTTAGATCATCGGTGATGTTGTCAGAGACGATCTCGGGCGATGATCCAGTGACACTGACCGAGCCGGCCGGAGCTGCAACTGGCTCGCCGGTTTTGTCGACAAACGTTTCTGCCGAGGTGGACTCTGGTTTTATATCTTCGTCCATTTATGTAGTTGTCGGTTGCGCGACTAGAGTCCGGGCGCCGGTAATACCCATTCGCTCCATCACTAATTCCAGCGTCGGCTGGGCCAGTTGCTGCGCTTTTTGACGGCCCTGGTCCAGAATCATCGCGAGATCGCCATCGTCGATATCACGCACGCGCTGCTGCAATGGACGCAGAAACTCAATCGTAGCGTCGGCGAGTTGTTGCTTCAATTGCGCGTATCCTTTATCAGCGAAGTAGGCCTCGATCTCCTCCGGCGACTGCTCCGTCAGCAGTTGAAAAATGGTCAGCAGATTCGTAATCGCAGGGCGCGACGCGTCGAATCTGATTTCCGTTCCCGAGTCTGTCACTGCGCGCTTAAACTTTCGCTGAATAGCATCGACATCATCGAGCAGCATAACGCTACCGTTAATGTCGTCGTCTGACTTCGACATCTTTTTTGTTGGATCTGACAACGACATGATGCGCGCGCCCACTTTCGGAATAAAAGGCTCTGGCACGCGAAACGTTTCACCGTAGTCGCGGTTGAATCGGATGGCCAGATCGCGCGTCAGTTCCAAATGTTGCTTTTGATCTTCACCAACCGGTACGAGGTCAGTTTGATAAAGCAGAATATCGGCGGCCATCAGGACCGGGTAGTCAAACATTGCCGTCGAAACACTCTCAAGCTGCTTTCGAGCTTTGTCCTTAAATTGGGTCATCCGCTCGAGCTCAGACATGCGCGCGACGCAGTTAAGAATCCAGGTCAGCTCAGCATGTTCGCCCACGTCTGACTGGATGAAGATGGTTGAGATCTTCGGATCAATCCCCACTCCCAGATAAATCCGCGCCAGGTCCTTCGTTTTTCCCGCCAGCAGTTTTGGATCCTGCCAGGTTGTAACGGCGTGCAGATTGACGATGCAGAAGAAGCTCTCATAATCGTGCTGCAAGGAGACCCAGTTGCGGAGCGCCCCCAGGTAGTTTCCCAGATGGATATTGCCGGTCGGCTGCGCGCCGCTAAAAATTCGCTTGGGCATTCGTGTTCTATTTCCGACTGGCTCGATCCGATCTATCACTCGACTCCGAGAAGCAACAAGTAATACACGATAGACATAATTGGCCTGATGATTGCGCTAAAGAACCCCGCCCAAATCAACACCATCAAGATGATGTAACCATACTGTTCCATCAGGGCCAGCATCGGTTGGGCACTCTCGGGAAGAAAAGTCTCCAAAATCTTGCTGCCGTCGAGAGGAGGAAACGGCAACAAATTAAAGACCGCAAGCGAGATATTCATGGTCAAGAGCATACCCAGGAATAGCCGGACGGGTACCTGGTACGAACCTTCGGTAAACCACCAACCGGTCATCAGCAATACCTTGATGATTATGAAGGCGCAGATGGCGATGAAAAGGTTGGCCAGAATTCCGGCTACCGAAACCATCACGTTGGCGAGATCTTTATTGCGCCAACGCAAGGGATTGACGGGAGTGGGTTTGCCCCAACCGATCAGCGGAATGTTAGGTCCGCCGGCGCTTCCCAGCACAAAACCAACAATCGGGATCAAAAGCGTGCCGATGGGATCTGTATGGGCGACGGGGTTTAAAGTAACCCGACCGAGAAGCCGTGCGGTGTCGTCGCCAAATCTGTCTGACATCCAGGCATGCGCTGCTTCATGCGCCGAAATGGCAAGCAACAGCACTACCATGTAGATCACAAGTTGTGGAATTAATTGTTCAGTCACAGAGTGCTCGTTGTAATTGCGGTAGACCAGAGACGTTAGCATCCTCGAAAAGGGGTGTCAAAAAATCGCTAATGATCACAATCTCAAACAATAGCTTCCAAAGTCAGACTGTAAACAGCATCCGTAGACGTAATTGCAAGATCGCCCGTCGCGCTGAAGGCAAGACCCACCAGGTTCATCCCCGCGACAAACATTTCCGCCTTCATCCCATCGGGTGAAATGCGCACTATCCCCCGCCGTCCGCGCAGCGAAGCCGCCACTAAGAGATTGCCATCGTCATCGAAGCCGAGCCCCTGTGGTCGTCCGAGTCCTTTGAAGAAAACGCTGACGTCCCCATCGCGATCCACACGCATGATCGAATCAAAACTCGCGACCGTCGGGCCGGTCACGTATAACGCGTCGTCGGGACCCATCGCCAGGTGATAAGCGGAAACAGACGGCTCGAGTTGTGCCCATGGCGTTTCCTCGCCGATGCTGTTCACTTTGTAGATTCGTCCGGTGCGATCACCTACGTACATCGTATCGGCACGATCAAAGGCAATTCCGGTCGCCACACCCAGGTTTCTTGCAAAGGGCACTGCCTCTTTATACGGCGTCACCTTGAAAACCGTGCCTTCCATCCGACTGCTGACAAACATTTGCCCGTTGCTATCAAAAGCAATGGCAGTCGGGTTAACTATGTCGCCGGAGAATTCGGAGATTTCACCGTTGATGTCGATCCGAAAGAGGGTCACCGGCAGGTGTTCACCACGTGAGCCGGAGCGTGTGACGAACAACGATCCGTCGTCAGGGTCAAAGGCTGGACTAGACACCGGGTGGAGGTCTTCGGCCAGTCGCCTTCCCACCCTCACGTTCACAGGCTCGCTGAAAATTCCGTTACTCTCCAATTTCACCGCCACGCTGCCGCTGTGCCTGAGTTCGGGAACAATCACCAGCGCACGCAGAGGAGAGAGTGCGACAATCGGCGCACGCTCATCCTCGAGCCAAACCGCGCAGAGCGTCGGATCGCTGGTGTCAAAACTCTCGCAGTCAATGGCTATTTCCCCGCCGGGCAAAGAATAGGCCGGGGAAATTCCAAGAATTCTGGGTTGCTCGCTCATATCAACTTTACGCCTGCACCACAGTTGACCTGCTCAGGCAATGTTTACTACACGGTAAAACCTTTCATGATACGACGCGCCTCCGGTGCTGTCTAACGGGTAGTGCGCGCGGGATTCGAATACACAACGAAACCGATCAATACCGCCCCTGCGCACACTTGGTCGCTCCAGTGTTTCACTGTGCTATAATCCGCCTCGCAAGCGCCGCAGTGACTAGTTGTTCTTCAGGGGTTCGACGCTTGCCGGCCAACTTACTGTAATGCTCAAGCGAATAAGCGAAGCGAAATCGCCGAGCA
>Ga0190272_10000316_pt1 | contig 27257 bp, 25 predicted proteins | sample Popmic504T_FD_133746 | JGI IMG/M metagenome (GOLD analysis project Ga0190272, IMG submission 133746) | Populus adjacent soil microbial communities from riparian zone of Shoshone River, Wyoming, USA - 504 T | ecosystem: Environmental > Terrestrial > Soil > Riparian zone | place: USA: Wyoming...
GCGCACGGACGTTCCCTGCGTCAGCTCACATCCCCGGTCCGGCAAACCCTTATCGGAGGGGCGTTTACAGAAGGTTGGGCTCATTACACGGAAGAGATGGTGTTCGACGAAGGTTTTCACTCGGACGACCCGCGTTACGCCATCGGCATGTGCCTTGAGGCGCTGTGCCGACTGACGCGGTTGACCTGCGCGATCGCCCTTCACAGTGGCGAGATCGACGTCGCCGAAGCGACCCAACGCTTCCAGGCGCGGGCCTACCTCAGTCGGCCGGTAGCACTTTCGGAAGCAAGGCGCGGCACCTTTGATCCCGGATACGGCATGTACACGTGGGGGAAGTGGGAAATCTTGAAGGTGCGCGAGATGGCGCGCGCTGCTTGGGGTGCTGAATTCACTTTGGCCCGGTTCCATGCGGCCCTGATGACGCTGGGGGCTCCACCTCTTGGACTTTTGGAATCGGCGCTTACTCCCCCGTGAACGTCGCCTTGCCCGGGCCGTCGTTAACGAAGGAGTCCATGCCGGCACTGCGGTCCGCCGTCCCGAACAGAGCGGCAAACTCATTTCGCTCGATCTGCAAACCAGTGTGCAAGTCGGTGTTGCCTCCGACATCGATAGCCCGTTTGGCCGCGCGCAAGGCCAGCATCGGCGCACCTACAAAGCGCCGCGCCATGCGCTGTGCGGCCTCCAAGACATCGACATCGGCGACGACCTGATCGACCAGACCGATGTCGAGTGCTTCGGTAGCACCGATGATGCGGCCTGAGTAGATAAGGTCTTTGGCTTTGGCCGGTCCGATCAATCGCGGAAGCCTTTGCGTGCCACCGGCTCCCGGAATGATGCCCAGCGTGATCTCGGGTTGGCCAAGTTTGGCGCCCTCGCCGCAGACGCGAAAGTCGGCAGCCAAAGCCAGTTCGCAACCACCACCGAGCGCATAGCCAGTGATCGCTGCGATCACCGGCTTCGGGATCTCGGCTACGGCATTGAACGCACCTTGAAGCGCGTCGACTCGCTCGGCCATATCGCGCACCGACATTGCAGCCATTTCTTTAATGTCCGCACCCGCCGCAAAGGCCTTGTCACCGCCATAGATGACAACGGCGTGGACCTCGCGCTGTGCACTGGCGGATTCCGCCACACCACGCAGATCGTCTTGCATGGCGCTATCAAAGGCGTTCATCGGCGGCCGATTGAGTCGGATACTGCCAACGTTCGCGGTTACGTCAAGAGTTACCAGTGATGTCACAAAGCGAGCCTAGCGGTGGCAAACAATCGCCTTAGATCTGCTTCCAGATCTCGTTGGCGCCAGCAATGCAACCCTCACGCCGGCCCAACTTGGCCAGGCCCTGCTCATCACCGGACTTGTAGTTGCTGTGTTGCCGTCTGAGAATCGTCGGGTACATCAGTTCGCTGGTCCGACCCACATGTCCAAGACCGAGTGCGTGCCCCAACTCGTGAAGCAGCAAGGCTCCGCGCGTCACCCCGGCACCAAAGCCTGACTCGTACCGGCGGTTGTGGCTGGCGTTGAGGACGACGAATCCGCGACCGACAGCGGACGTCCAACGCCCGCGGTCATTGGGCCAACCGCGAAGCATCCAGCCCCCTACGCCTGACGCGTAGCCACTACCCACCCGGGTGAGCAGGTTGGTGCGAAATGAAGCACGACCTTGATCCACCCAGGCCACGACGATCTCCGCGGATTTTTGGCGCGTCGACCAAGGCGTACTAGCGCGGTTGTTCGGGATCTCGCCGGTGCGGCCGGTGTACTTGAACGTCAGGCCGGTGCGCTTGCCGGCGCGGCGAAATGCCTCGCGCACATCGGCGATGGCTTTGTGCGTCGCTCGCTCGCTCTTGCCCGCGAGTCGGGCGTTGACGGCGAAAGTAATGGTCTGGCATGGGTTCCAGCGGACCCGGTGCACATCGCCTGTGGGATCGGTCCAGGTGTGCACCTTGAAGGCACGTCCCGCGGCCCCTGCCGGGTCAACACTGACGGTCAGCGGCGCAGACAGACCCAGAACAACGGCAGTCATCATCGCCACGCTGCCAGCGACCCGCCGTCGGCTTATTGCCATCCCTAGTTCCTCCTCGACGCCTTCTCATGCGTCTTCGGCGGAAAGTCACCGGTCCCTGACTACTCCAGATAGGGGACCCAGAGGGAACGGAGGGACGACACAAGCGGGGAAGGGGGGAAAGGGCGGGACGCGGGAGGAGATGGACGAGCCTAAAAGAGGGCGGAGGCCAGTTTCTGGCGGGCCGCGAGCACCCGCTGATCATCGTTGCCGATGAGGTCGAGAAGTGAAAGCAGGTGATCCTTGGCCGTGCCCTTCTCGCTGTCGTTGGTACGTCCGACCAGATCGAGCAAGCGTGCGAAGGCACCCTCGACATCACCGGCGAGCACCTGAAGGTCGGCGGCCAGCAGCTGCGCGGCCACGTCGTCGGGGTTGGCGTCGGCAGCCACCAGTGCCGAGGGCAGCTCGTGACCAGAGGTGCGGCGCAAAAGCGCGAGTTGTGCGAGCCCGAGCACGGCATCCGCGTCAGCGGGGCGCGCCGCGAGCACCTCCTGGTAGGCCTTCTCCGCCGCGTCGAGGTCGTCGCGCATCAAGGCGTCCTCGGCAGCCACCAGTAGAGGGTCTTCGACCTCAGCCTCATCGGTGGATCCCTCCGGTCCCAACTCTCCCTCGGCGGGCACTAGGGCCATCACCTGGTCCAGGAAATCGCGAACCTGCGCCTCAGGAAGGGCACCCTGGAACCCTGGGATGACCTGCCCCTGCCACACGACCATGACCGTGGGGATGCTTTGCACCTGCGCGGCGGCCGACAACTGCTGGTTGGCGTCCACATCGACCTTGGCCAGCACCCAGCGCCCGTCGTCTTCGTCAGCGAACTTCTCCAAAATCGGAGACAGCTGTTTGCAGGGCCCACACCAGGTCGCCCAGAAATCGATGACGACTGGCACCGTCATGGATCGATCCACCACATCGGACTGGAAGGACGCATCGGTCACGTCCAGCACGGACGCTTGGCCGTCAGCGCCCACCGGTGAGGCTGCCCCAGCACCAGCGGGAGCACTCGCCCTGGCCGCCGCTTGTTTTTGCTGGGCTTGCTTCTGCTGGGCTAAGGCCGCGAGATCAACGGCTCCATACGGGTTGAATCCGCCAGCAGTTCCGAAGTCACCGGGTTGGGTCGTCATACCGCCATTGGATCACAGCAAGGAAGGGCATCATCAGAGTGCTGGGTTCTCGCGGTACTCACCGAAGACCTCTCGCAGTACACCGCACATCTCCCCCAGGGTGGCTTCGGCTCGCGCGGCCTCCAACAGGAGCGGAACCAGATTGTCGTCGCTGGTGGCGGCTTGCCGAAGGTGCGCAAGAGCAGCCTCCACCTCACTGTGGTCGCGGTTCCCACGTCGGGTAGCCAACGCCATTTTCTGGTCAGCTTCGATCTGCCGCGAGACTTTCAGCACCTCAAGCTGCTGATCCCCGGAATCGGTGTGGACGTTGACGCCAACCACCTTGACTCGACCTGTCTCCACATCAGCCTGGTACTGGTAGGCGGCTTCGGCAATTTCACGCGAGAACCAGCCGCTGGCTATCCCGTTCAGGATGCCGGAAGTCATGGACTCGTCGTCGCTGGTGCCGCGTATCTGTGCGAACAGACTCTCCACTTCCGACTCGATCTGGTCGGTGAGTGCCTCGACGAACCACGATCCGCCCAAAGGATCCACCACCGACGCCACGCCCGTCTCGTCCATGAGTACTTGCTGCGTCCGTAGCGCTAACTCCGCCGCGTGCTCAGTGGGGAGGGCGAGCACTTCGTCCAATGCGTTGGTGTGCAAGGAGTTGGTGCCGCCGAGGACGGCGGCTAGCGCTTCCACGGTGGTGCGCACCACGTTGTTATCGGGCTGTTGCGCAGTCAGCGAGACCCCGGCCGTCTGTGTGTGAAACTTCAGCCACTGGGCGCGCTCAGAGGTGGCGCCGTATTCGTCGCGCATCCACCGCGCCCAAATCCTGCGTGCAGCGCGAAACTTGGCGATCTCTTCGAAGAAGTCAATATGTGCGTCGAAGAAGAAGGTGAGGCGAGGGGCAAACTCGTTGACGTCCAGCCCCCTCGCCATACCCAGTTCGACGTATCCGAAGCCGTCGGCCAAAGTGAACGCGAGTTCTTGCGCGGCGGTGGCTCCTGCTTCACGTATGTGATAGCCGCTAATGCTGATGGGATTGAAACGCGGCATGTTTGCGCCGGTCCAGGCCATCAGGTCGCCGATCAGGCGAAGGTGCGGCGGCGGCGGGAACAACCACTCCTTCTGCGCGATGTACTCCTTGAAGATGTCGGTCTGCAAAGTTCCAGACAACTTGCTGATGTCGGCACCTTGCCGCTCCGCCGCAGCGACATACATGCAGAAGATCGGTATGGCTGGGCCGCTGATGGTCATCGACGTCGTGACCTGGTCGAGGTCGATTTCGGCAAACAGTTGGGACATGTCCCGCGTTGAATCAATGGCGACCCCACAGTGGCCAACCTCGCCCAGTGCCTGGGGCTCGTCTGAGTCGCGCCCCATGAGCGTTGGCATGTCGAACGCGACGCTGAGCCCGTCACCCCCACTGGCGAGCAGCCGTCTGAATCTGTCATTGGTTTGCGCGGCACTGCCGAATCCTGCGAACTGGCGAACCGTCCAGGGCTTGCCCCGATAGCCGGTGGTGTGAATCCCTCGCGTGAACGGGTACTCCCCCGGCCAACCGATGCCCTCGAATCCGGGAACGTCGGCCGCTTCCGACGGGCCATACACCGGGTCGAGTGGCAACCCGGACAAGGTCCGCCGGGTATCAGCACCGTCGACGTGCGCAGGGCCGGGGACGTGCGCAGCGTCGTGGGAGCTTTTCGGGTCAGCGGCATCTGGGCCGGTCGCCGCGGCCAGCCGTCGTCGGTAGCGCGCCCTGCCCGCTGCGATGTCCTCCGCGTCCATTCCACCTCCGTCGAGATCTTCTGGCCCATGCCCACGCTGGCCTATGCAGCAGCGTAAGCATCCCCTACCTGGGCAGGTCTTAATCCGGACAGGGGCCGACCCCCTGTTCGACTTCTTTTCCCACTTTGTCTATCATTTCGATCGGAAAACAATAGAATGCCCCTTACTCGCTCAATTCATTCACTGGAGGATTGATGTTTTTCTCACCGGCGCTTCATCGCGAGCGGCTCAGCCGCGGCACGAGTTGGCGCGCGCTCACGGCGGTCATCGGAGTTGTGACTGCTACTGCGCTGCTTAGCGCATGCTCGAACTCCGACGAGCCGACCGGCGCCGAGGGAACCACTGCGAGCCCGGCAGCTCCAGAGGAGATCACCACGCTCCGACTGGGCTACTTCCCGAACTTCACCCACGCCCCCGCGTTGGTCGGCATCCAGGAGGGCTTCTTCAAGGATGCGCTGGCCGAACAGGAGCTGACGGTGACACCCACGATTTTCAATGCCGGTCCTGACGCTGTGACGGCGCTGTTTGCCGGGTCCCTCGATATCTCCTACATCGGGCCGAATCCGACAGTGAATGCCTACGTCGAGTCTCAAGGCGACGCGGTACGCGTGATCTCCGGAGCCGCCTCGGGAGGCGCCGCACTGGTGGTGTCCCCTGATATCAGCAGTCCGGAGGACCTCAACGGCAAGACCCTCGCCACTCCCCAACTGGGCAATACCCAAGACGTCGCCTTCCGCTACTGGCTGAAGGACCAGGGTCTAGGCGCCGCAGAAGATGGTGGCGAGGTCAACATCGCACCGCAGTCGAACTCTGAGGGCTTGACGGCATTCGCCTCGGGCCAGGTCGACGGCGCTTGGGTTCCTGAGCCGTGGGTGTCGTCCTACGAAGCGCAGGGCGCAAAGGTGCTCGTTGACGAAGCCGAGCTGTGGCCCGATGGCAAGTTCGTCACTACGAACGTCATCGTGCGCACCGAGTTTCTTGAGCAGTATCCCGAGGTTGTCGAGGCCTTCCTCAAAGGACACGTCCAGGCCATGGATCTGATCGAGGAGAACCCCGACCAGGCCAAGCAAGACGTCAATGACAACCTTCAGGCGCTGACCGGATCGCCAATCGACACCGAGATTCTCGACGAGGCATGGTCAAACGTGGAGTTCACGGTTGACCCCCTACCGGCAACGCTGGCCGAGTCTGCAGCGCACGCCGTGGACGTCGGACTGCTTGACCAAGGACTGATCGATGAAGCGGGTGGCTCCTTCGACGCCCTTTACGACCTGTCACTGCTCAATAAGGTGTTGAAGCAAGACGGTCAGAAGCCTGTTTCGTCATGAGCTCGTCAACAATGAATGCTGCTGCGCCCCAGATTTCTAGGGCGCAGCAGCCGGCCCTTCGACTTGAGAACGTGACAAAGGTGTTCGGCGGGAAGAACTCCAGCACCAAAACTGTGGCGTTGGAGAACGTCAATCTCGAGGTCAACCCAGGAGAGTTCGTCACCGTTGTTGGCGCCTCTGGCTGCGGTAAGAGCACCTTGCTCAACATTGTCGCCGACCTCGAGAAGCCAACCGCTGGCACCATGGACGTGGACGGCCGGGTCGCCTTCATGTTTCAGGAGGCGACTCTCTTGCCCTGGCTCAGTGCCCGGCGCAATGTGGAACTGGCGCTTCGGCTGCACGGCGTTGCTCGGACCGACCGCCGAGGTCGCGCCGAGGAACTACTCGACACTGTTCGTCTTTCCGGCATGGCCGACAAGCGACCGCACGAGTTGTCCGGTGGCATGCGGCAGCGTGTTGCCTTGGCCCGAGTGCTAGCCCAAGACGCGCAGGTCGTGCTTATGGACGAGCCGCTGGGCGCGCTGGACGCGATGACGCGTGACCACATGCACGACGAGATAGAGCGAGTCTGGGAAAAGCATCAGTTCTGTGTGCTGTTCGTGACCCACAACATGCGTGAGGCGGTGCGCCTGGCTGACCGGGTGGTGCTGATGTCGAGTTCGCCGGGCAGGGTCAAGCTCGACCAGCGCATCAACATCCCTAGACCGCGGCGGATCGACTCCGCCGAAGTCGCCGAACTCGCCAGCGAGTTGACCGAAGCTCTGCGTGAGGAGGTCGCTGCGCATGTCCGCTAGCGCCATCATCAACGAACCGCCCCTTTTGCAGGTCTCCACAGATCCGGAGCCAAGCAGGAAAAGGAACGGACTCGCTAGAGCCCGAAACCTGTGGTTATGGACCTGGCCCAAACTACTTGCGATCGCCATCGTCATCGGCTTCTGGCAGTTCCTTGTGTGGATTGAATGGAAGCCACTGTTCGTCCTCCCGGCCCCGGCGACGGTGTTCTCCGAACTTGGGAACTTAGCGGGGACTCAGCGGTTCTGGGAGAGCGTGGCAACCACGTTGCAACGCGCAGCCTTCGGATACGGGGCGGCCCTCATCATCGGGAGCACTATCGGAATTGCGGTGTCGCGAGTTCGGACGCTGCGTCTAGCCATTGGCTCGCTCATCACCGGGCTCCAGACCATGCCCTCGATCGCTTGGTTCCCCTTCGCCATCGTGGTCTTCGGGGGGTCCAACCAAGCGATCTATTTTGTGGTTGTCCTCGGTGCGGCTCCCAGCATTGCTAACGGCATCATCTCGGGCATCGACCACGTGCCGCCGACGTTTGTGCGACTCGGAAAAGTCATGGGCGCTAACAACGTGAGCTTGTACCGGCACATCATCTTGCCGGCCGCCCTGCCCACCTACGTGGCGGGTCTCAGCCAGGGCTGGGCGTTTGCATGGCGCAGCCTGATGGCGGGTGAACTGCTCGTCATCGTGCTTGGCGTCACGTCTATCGGGGCCAACTTGGAATTCGCCAGGCAGTTCTCGCGTATGGATGAAGTCATCGCCTGGATGATCGTCATCTTGATCATCGGAATGTTGGCGGACTCCATCTTCACCTCGATTTCCCGCAATCTGAGGAGGAGCCGTGGCCTCGCCATCGACGACTGACAAACTCACGGGTGTCAAAAGCACTGCGTGGCCGGGAGAAATCTCGGCTACGCGTGCTTCACCTGAGGTCGCCGCGGTGGGGCAACCACCGCGGCGAAAGCGGACACGAAACAATGGCACCATGCACGTGTCCGCAAAAGTCGACTACGCCATGCGCGCTCTGCTCGAGATCGCTCGGTCCGCCGATGGCGACCGCAAGGCTCTGGTTAAAGGCGACCATCTCGCGGAATCACAGGACATTCCGGCCCGCTTCCTGGAAGGCATTCTGCGCCAACTTCGTCAGGCCGGGATCGTCGCGAGCCAGCGCGGCGCCGAAGGTGGCTACCGCTTGGCACGCGCCCCCGAGGACATCACTGTCGCCGATGTCGTGCGGGCACTCGATGGTCCGCTTGCTGACGTGCGGGGCGATCGTCCAGAAAACGCCGAGTACAACGGTGCTGCAGAACACCTAAAAGAGGTCTGGGTGGCCACCAGAGCAGCGGTCCGAGGGGTGCTCGACCACGTGTCGCTCGCGGACATCAGCAGCGGCGAACTTCCCGACAGCGTCACCGACTGGACCAACGACCCAGCATCCTGGTCACCGCGTTGACTGCGTTCGCTGGCGGACGTTAGCTCAGCAGTGCGGCCGCACTAAAGGGATCGAGTTCACCCGATACCACCTGTTCGGCTACCTGCCGCAAACGCGGGCCGTGCGCACCCGAAAGTTGTAGCCGGATCGTGCGCAACACAAGTGCCTCAATCTCAGCGGCGGCCCGAGTGATCCGTCGCTGCTTCAACAAGTCGTGCTCGGACATCCACTGGTGATGGTTGCGCAACTCCTCCGCGAGCTCATCGATCCCCTCACCGCGAGAGGCCACGGTTTTCACAATCGGAGGACGCCAGCTCGGCTCGGGTGACCCGTCGCGGTCTTGTGAGTGTGCTGACCGACCGAGGGAAATCATCCCGCGAAGTTCTCGTGCCGTGGTATCTGCACCGTCGCGATCGGCCTTGTTCACGCAGAACACGTCACCAATTTCGAGAATGCCCGCCTTGGCGGCCTGAATCGCATCCCCCATTCCGGGCGCCAACAACACCACGGTCGTGTCAGCCAGTGCGGCAACCTCAACTTCGGACTGTCCGACTCCGACGGTCTCAACCAACACCACGTCGCAGCCTGCAGCATCGAGTACCCGAACGGCCTGGGGCGCCGCCGCGGCAAGACCGCCTAAGTGCCCGCGAGTCGCCATCGAGCGGATGAAGACCCCATCGTCTGTCGCGTGGTCTTGCATCCGGATGCGGTCGCCTAGCAGCGCACCGCCAGTGAATGGGGAGGAGGGATCGACCGCGAGGACCCCGACCTTCTTTCCCTCTGATCGCATAGCGGTCACCAACTCCGAAGTGGTGGTGGACTTTCCGACTCCGGGTGAGCCGGTTAGACCGATGACATGAGCGGAACCACTTGCCGGGGCAACCTGTCGAGCGACCTCCTGCAATTGCGGTGCATCATCTTCAATAAGTGAGATCAGCCGAGCAACCGCCCGCGGCTCTCCCCGACGAGCACGCGTCACCAAGTCGTCGACATCGACCTGCCGCGCCACTGTTAAGCGGGCACTTTGAGGATGAGTGCGTCGCCTTGCCCGCCCCCACCGCACAGTGCCGCTGCTCCGATACCGCCACCGCGCCGCTTGAGTTCGTAAACCAAGGTCAGCGCAAGTCGCGCACCGCTCATGCCAATGGGATGACCCAAGGCAATAGCACCCCCATTGGGGTTGACCTTGTCTTCGGCGACTCCGAGCTTGTCGGTCGACACGATCCCAACAGCGGCGAAGGCTTCGTTGATCTCGATGACATCGAGATCGTCAACGGTCAGCCCTTCTTTGTCGAGCGCCTTCTTGATGGCATTCGACGGCTGCTCGTGTAGGGACGTGTCTGGGCCCGCCACCACACCGTGCGCACCGATCTCGGCCAGCCACGTAAGACCTAGCTCTTCAGCCTTTGCCTTACTCATGACCACCACAGCAGCAGCACCGTCGGAGATTTGGGAGGCAGAGCCAGCCGTGATCGTGCCGTCTTTGGCGAAGGCGGGTCGAAGCCGCGCCAAAGTCTCCACTGTGGTGTCGGGACGAATCCCTTCATCCTCGGCGAAGACAATCGGGTCGCCCTTTCGCTGCGGAATCTCCACCGGCACAATCTCTTCGGCGAACACCCCGTTCTTTTGCGCCACCGCCGCCTTTTGGTGCGAACGCGCAGCAAAGGCGTCCTGCTGCTCACGGGTTAACGAGTAACGCTTGTTGTATCCCTCGGTGGAGGCGCCCATGGGCAAACCATCGAAGGCGTCAGTGAGCCCATCGAGGGCCATCGCATCGACGATCTCGCCGTTTCCGTACTTGATGCCTTCGCGGGAAGCCGGCAGCACGTGCGGGGTGTTTGTCATCGACTCCATCCCGCCCGCCACCACGATCTCGAATTCTCCAGCGCGGATGAGTTGGTCGGCCACCGCAATCGCGTCCAAACCCGACAGACAAACCTTGTTGATAAGCATGGAGGGCACCGTCATGGGGATGCCACCTAGCGCGGCGGCTTTCCGTGCTGGCAACTGCCCCGCCCCGGCCTGGAGAACCTGACCCATGACGACGTACTGCACCTGATCGCCGCGTACACCAGAACGTTCGAGCGCCGCCTTGATAGCGAAGCCCCCGAGCTCTGCCCCCGTGAACCCCTTAAGTGAGCCCAGGAGTCGGCCCATTGGGGTACGCGCACCGTCGACGATGACCGAAGTCATCGCGCGGCTAGCGGTTGGGGTAGCTGACGTTGGTACTGAGGCCATGGAAGGACCCTCCCATCCGAGGTACGGGTGATCGGTGCCAGCGTACTTGCCGCAGTGCCACGGGGCGGGTACCCCATTCGGCCGACTTCGGACCCTCCTGCCGCGTGCCGCGAACCTGGCTGCCACGATTAACCCCGAAGACCTCGACTCCACCGAGAGGGGATCTGAAGTACATGTTTACCTCCATCGACCACGTGGGTGTGGCCGTGGCAGATCTGGATGCCGCCATTCGCTTCTACGAAGACACCTTCGGCATGGAGAAGGTGCACGAAGAGGTCAACGAAGACCAAGGTGTTCGGGAAGCGATGATGCGCGTCGGCAAGACCGAATCATTCGTCCAACTGCTGGCCCCCCTACGACCCGACTCCCCCATCGCCAAGTTCCTCGAGAGCAGCGGGCCAGGAATTCAGCAAATGGCCTATCGAGTCGATGACATACATTCCGTGGCGCAGGTACTTCGCGACCGCGGCCTCAGGGTCCTCTACGACGAACCGCGCCGAGGAACAGCTGGCGCACTCATCAACTTCATCCACCCCAAGGACGCGGGCGGGGTCCTCGTAGAACTCGTCCAGCCAGCCCAGTAAGGTCTGGCAACCGCGACCATCCAGCCTCGGAGGCCGACGTGCAACACATCAGGGATGCCATCCTCTCGGGTAACGCCACGCCCGACGACTACGCAAACATCGAGATCCCCGACCACTACGTCGGGGCCGTGCTGCGCAAAGAGGACGAGCAGATGTTCGAAGGGCTCAGTACCAAAGACCGCGACCCGCGCAAATCGCTTCGCGTTGAATCGGTCCCGCTTCCAGAACTAGGGCCTGGGGAAGCTCTTGTTGCGGTGATGGCGTCATCCATCAACTACAACACTGTTTGGTCGAGCATTTTCGAGCCGGTTTCCACGTTTAGTTTCCTCCGCCGGTACGGCAAGATCTCCCCCCTCGCGAAGCGTCACGACCTTCCGTACCACGTCCTTGGCTCAGACCTTTCCGGCGTCGTGCTGCGTACAGGTCCCGGCGTGCATGCGTGGAAGCCAGGACAAGAGGTCGTTGCCCACTGCGCATCGGTTGAGTTGGAAAGCCCCCTTGGCCACAACGACACCATGCTCGACCCGGAGCAGCGGATCTGGGGATTTGAGACCAACTTCGGCGGACTCGCACAGGTCGCGCTGGTGAAGGCCAATCAATTGCTCGACAAACCCAAGCACCTCACGTGGGAAGAAGCTGCATCACCTGGTCTGGTGAACTCCACCGCCTACCGTCAACTCGTCAGCCGCAACGGTGCCGGAATGAAGCAGGGCGACGTCGTGCTCATCTGGGGTGCCAGCGGCGGCCTGGGTTCGTACGCCACCCAGATGGCGTTGAACGGCGGGGCCATTCCAGTCTGCATTGTTTCCTCACCAGCGAAGGCGGACATCGTTCGCAGTATGGGTGCCGAACTCATCATCGACAGGAGCGCAGAGGGATATCGATTCTGGAAAGACGAGAGCACCCAGGATCCCAAGGAATGGCAGCGATTCGGCAAACGAATCCGCGAACTCACCGGTGGCGACGACCCAGACATCGTGTTTGAGCACCCCGGACGGGAAACCTTTGGCGCAAGTGTCTACGTCACCCGCAAGGGCGGCACGATTGTTACCTGCGCCTCGACGTCAGGCTTCATGCACGAGTACGACAACCGCTATCTCTGGATGAGCTTGAAACGGATCATCGGCTCTCACTTCGCCAACTATCGCGAAGCGTGGGAGGCGAACCGGCTCATTCAGCGCGGCTACGTGCACCCGACCCTGTCGAAGGCCTATCCACTCGCCGAAACCGGACAAGCCGCGTACGAGGTGCATCGCAACATGCACCAAGGCAAGGTCGGGGTGCTGTGTCTTTCCCCAGAGGAGGGCCTCGGAGTCACCGACCCTGAGTTGCGGGCGAAGCACGAGTCGGCGATCAACCGTTTCCGCGACATCTAGGCCGGAACTGCTCCCAATGGGGCGCTAATTACCCCCGCCCTGGCCGAAAGTCGCTGGCAAATCCTGCTCGCCTTCTGCATGTTGTGTAAGTGACCACACGACGTTGGGCGGTGCCGCTCGCGCTGCTCTCCGTCATTTGGGGATCATCGTTCCTCTTCATTGAGGTTGCGCTACGACAACTCTCGCCGCTCCAGGTGGCGTTTGGACGCGTGAGTTTCGGAGCGGTCGCCATTGTGGCGCTGCTGCTCGTCACCCGCAGCGGACTTCCCCAAGGCATTCGCGTGTGGCGTCACATACTTGTGGTCGCCATCTCGTTCAACGTGGTGCCCTTCATTCTTTTCGCATGGGCACAGACCCACATCTCTAGCGTGCTCGCGGGGATCTGGAATGCCACGACCCCGCTGTGGACCGTACTGATGGGCTTGTTCCTACTCCCGGCAGCGCGCCTGAGCCGCAGCCGCCTTGGAGGTCTCGCCCTGGGCTTTATCGGTGTGGTGGTGGTCCTTGGACCGTGGAGCGTCGATCTCTCCTCGCCGGACATCGTTGTGGGCTCGCTCGGTTGTCTTGCTGCCACCGCGTGTTACGGCTTCTCGGTCACTTACATGGCGCGCTTCTTAGCTGACGGGCAAGGCGCCGCTTTGGTAGGCGCACAACTCATCGTCGCGACCACCGTGCTGCTGTTCATCACCGCACCGGTGGACGGCGCACCTGAAGGTATCTCCTGGCTCACCGTCGGCGCCCTTATCGGCCTCGGGGTCTTTGGCACCGGGATCGCCTACGTCTTGATGTACCGGCTGGTCCGCGTTGCTGGCCCAACCACGGCGTCGATGGTCACCTATCTCACGCCCATCGTGTCGACCCTGCTCGGCGTCATCGTGCTCAGCGAATCGATGTCGTGGCACGAGCCAGTGGGTGCGGCGATCGTGCTGTCAGGGGTGTGGCTAAGCCGCAACCGCCCTGTCCACCCCGACGCCACCGAGCCCGCTCAGTTGCGGAGCCTGGACCACCTCAGCGGTGGTTCAGCTTCCCAACCAACGACTAACCGCTGAGCTAGCTCGTGACTTCGGTGATGGCTGCGTCCACGATGCTCACGGCCCGATCGATCAGCGCGAGCGGAGTCACCAAAGACGGCTGGATGTTGTATGACGTCGTGCTGGAGTCAGCGAGCAATCCGCGATCAAGACACGCACGTGCCACAGCATGCTGAACATCGAGTGCTCGTTCGCGGGTGTCTTGGTTGGCGACAAACTCAATGGCAGCAAAGCATCCTCGAACTCGAACATCGCCGATGCATGCATGGGACTGCCGCAATCCGTGCAATCCCTTGGCCAGCGCTCCCTCGATGTCTCGCACGTGCTCAAGCACGCCTGGCTCGCGAAGCCGGTGGATCGTGGCGATCGCAGCGGCACACGAGGCGGGCAGCCACGACCACGTGCTTCCGGTGGACAGATCGGCGAATGAGTTCATCACGGCGTCAGTGCCCAGCACGGCACCGATGGGCATGACCCCACCCCCGAGGGCCTTGCCCAGGCAGACGATGTCTGGCGCGGCATCTATCTGCTCCAGCGCAAACATGGTGCCGGTTCGCCCCATACCCGTCTTTACTTCGTCGAGGCAGAGCAACCACCCAAACTCGTCGCACAGGGCACGGAGTGGCTTCCAGAATGTGTCTGGTGGCGAAATGACGCCTCCGGAGCCCAGCATCGGTTCGATAACCACACCAGCGACGTCACCCGGATCAACTGCGTGGAAGAGCAGGTGATCGCGGATGAAGTCGACGGTGGAATCGCCGGTACCGCCCGGTCGGGGAGCCGCAAACGGCGAGCGATAGGCGTTCGGGTATGGCACGTGTGCAAAACCGGGGGCGAGTGACCGCACTCCCTGACTGATGCTGTTCTCTTCTGCCCCGAGCGCAGCGGTAGCAATCGACTCGCCGTGATATCCGCCAAGGAATCCGAGGACGATCGGCCGCCCAGTCGCTCGACGCATCATGCGCACCGCGATCTCGATGGCTTCAGTGCCGTTGAGTGCAATGTCCAGCCTGGTCAGGTTGGCCGGTGTGATCTCAATCAGTAACTCCGCCAAATCTCCCACGAGCGGCGTGGTGAGCGCGTGGGTGTCCTCATTGCCAAAGCGCCGCATGGCCTCGGCTGCTGGGGCAATCAACTCCTCCGGACCAGCACCCAGTGGAACCGAAGCACTGGCACTGACCATGTCGAGGTAGACGTTGCCGTCGACATCCTCAACACACCAATCGCGCTTTCCCGCAACCACAAACGGGGTAAGGCCTTCGCTCAGCCCCGCGTAGAGATACTTACTTTGGCGATCGAGAAGTTCTCGGCTCTTCGGCCCCGGTGGCGAGACCCGCATCTGCGGCGCATCCAGTGGGTTGTAACTCATCTGCGCCGCCTCCGATCCTTAGCAACGACGCGCGCGGCGTTTCGTCCGTTGGCACCTGTCACGCCACCGCCCGGGTGAGTCCCAGCTCCACAGAGGTAGAGCCCGCGAATCGGTGTGCGGTAGTCACTGTGACCGCGCACCGGACGCTGGAAGAACAACTGATCGGGAGCCATGTCGCCGTGCAACGCGTGCCCGCCGGTCAAACTCAGCAGTCGCTCGAGGTCGAGGGGAGACAGCACCTGGCGATGTTCGATCGCGCCCGCCAGATTGGGCAGGTAGTCGCTGAGTTCGCGAATCACGCGATCGGCGACGTCGTTCTTCATGTCATCCCACGAACCCTCGGCCAGGGTGTATGGCTGCGAGTTCACATCGATGGTGACCACATGCTTCCCCTCGGGCGCCAGGGACGAATCGTGCACGCTAGGGATGCACATCTCAATGTGAGTCCCAGACGCCGGACGACCAAGCCGGGCGATCGCCTGCTGGTAGTCGAGCTCTTCGAGGTTCGGACCGATCTCCATGATTCCGTAGTGGTAGGGCTGCGGACCAGACTGCGGTAAGCCCTTCACCATCGGCAGTTCTGCCACACCCAGGTTCATCTTGATGCTGGTTCCCTCGCAGCGAATCGCGCGGACTGCACTGGTGAACTCAGGCGGCAAATCCGATTGGTCGCAAAGACTGAGGAAGGTCCGCTTGGGATCGGCGTTGCTTAACACTGTTTTTGCGGACAACACTTCTCCGGAACTAAGTTCCACTCCCTGCACTTGCCCGTTGGAGGAAAGGATCCTGGCTACCTCAGCATCGGTCCGGATCGTCGCGCCAGCCTCCCGAGCGGCGTCGGCCATGAACTCGGTGAGGCGCCCTATCCCTCCCCGCACGAACCCCCACTGACGGATGCCTCCTTCGGTCTCTTCGGACGCATGGTCGTGGAGCAGCACTAGCGCTGTCCCCGGAGTAGACGGACCGGAAACGCTGTCGTTAATCGAATGCCACCCCAAGGCGCTCTTGACGAAGTCCGACTCAAATCGTTCACCCAGGTACTGCGAGGTTGACGTCGTGAGGAGATACAAAGTTTCGGACAATTTGGCGCGATGCTTGGCCGCATGCCGGGCAAACTTGAGCGCGTTCGGGACGTCCTTGGCCCGCAAGTTGGGATTCGGTGGCACCCAATCGAACGTTGGCACCAGTAGTTGCGCCATTTCCCCGAGCTCATGCTCGAAAGCCCCGATGGCTCGGGCGTCTTTCGCGGAGTACCGGCCGACCTCCTCCACCGTCTTGTTCATGTCGTCGTACAGGTGCATCGCTGCACCATCGGGGTTCAGGAACAGTGACGGTCCAGCAGCGTCAACAACCAGGCCGCGGCGGACGAGCTGCATGTCGGTCCAGATGGCCGGTCGCAGCATGCTGAGGACGTAGGCGCCGGTAGACGCTCGATAACCGGGCGCGAACTCCTCGGTGACGCAGGCACCACCGACCATCTCGCGGCGCTCTACGACAAGAGGGCGCATTCCGGCGCGTGCCAAGTAGAAGGCGGCCACCAGCCCGTTGTGGCCACCGCCCACGATGATGGCGTCGTACTGAGACATCAAGACCCCATTCCGGGCACGGCAACTACCCACATATCGCTGATGTTTGTGCCCGTTGGTCCGGTAGTCAACGTGTCGTCGAGCGCGGCAAGTGCGTTTGTGGAGGAATGACCCAATAGCGAAGTCTTCAGATCCAGCCCCAGTTGCCTGGCGCGCGCTGCCGTGCTGTTGTCGGCGATGCCTCCTGCGTGAATGGTGCCGCCATCGGAACCGTCGCTATCCATGAACACCGCCGCAGCTGGCGTGGCCTCGGGGAGCCGGTGGGCGAAAGCGAGCGCCGCCTCCTGATTGGGACCACCTGCTCCCAACAACGCCTGGTTCAGAGTCACGGTCATCTCTCCGCCAGCGCTGAAAATGACGCACGGCGTTTGAAAAGGATTTCCCGAGGCGTGTGCCTCGGCCGCCAGGGTTGCCAGCAAACCACCCACGGTCGACGCTTCACCCTCAACGCGCACACCAAAGTTGACCGGGTTCCAGCCAAGACTTTGGGCTTTCTGCGACATTGCATCACACGACCTCGCTCCGTCGACCAACACGTGAGTCGTGACGTGCTTGTCCAACAGTTTCGGAGAGTGCGCTGCTGCTTGAGTGAGGTGTTCACGCACTGATTGCGGCATGGTGTTCCAAAGGTCAAAATCGTGCAGCACCTTGATGGCAATGTCTGGATCGGTGCTGTCGACTGCAGTTGGGTCAGTAATGAGATCGGCCTGATTGCCCACCACGTCGGACACCGTCAAATTGACGATGGCAGTTGCCGGCGATGCCGCTAGCAAGCGCCCACCCTTAATGGCCGATACATGCTTGCGGACAGCATTGATGTCGTTGATCGTCGCTCCCGAAGCCAAAAGCAGCCGGTGGAGTTGTTGCTTGTCACTGAACGACATGCCACTTGGGGGAACGCTGACCAGAGCCGAACTCCCCCCGGTGAAGCAGCCGATAATGAGGTCGTTTGGGCCTGTACTGGCCATCAGGTCCAGCAGCAAGCGCCCCGCGTGCTCGCTCGTTTCGTCGGGAACCGGATGCGACGCCTCCACGATGTGCAGGCCAGGGACAGCGTGTGCGGCGCCGTGGCGGACCACCACGATTCCCCCCCCAAGCTTCTCGCCCAGTAACTCAGACAGTACTTCCGCGATAGGCAGGCTGGCCTTACCGGCGCCGACGACAATCACTTGGTCGTAGTCGCTGAGGTGATAGGAAGTCGAACCCAGCCGCAGCACATCACCGTCGCGAGTTGCGATTTCTCGCAGCGCCCTCCCCGGATCGGCTGCGCGCAGACCAGCCGAGAGCACGTCAAGTGCGACCGCACGCAAAGCTTGGTTGCCATGGACGAGCAAGGACGCCCGGTCTGGCAGTGGGTCTGGCAGTGGGTCTACTGGCGTCCGATATCCAGCAGACTCAGCGGCAGAGGCAGCAGTTGATGGGCTCATCGTGTGTTCAGCTAAAAGTGCGACCGTGGCCGCGGGGCTACGCCGGTCGCCGATAGTTGCGACCCGCGTACGACGCACTGCTGCCGAGCTCCTCTTCGATTTGCAGCAAGCGGTTGTACTTGCCGGTCCGTTCCCCTCGGACCGGCGCGCCAGTCTTGATTTGCCCGGCATTCAGAGCGACCACGAGGTCGGCGATGATCGGATCCTCGGTTTCGCCGGAGCGCTCCGACACGACCACTGAGTACCCGGCGCCGGTGGCCATTCTGGCTGCATCGAGGGCCTCGGTAAGCGTGCCGATCTGATTGACCTTCCAGAGCAACGCGTTGGCGGCCTCCACCTCGATGCCCCGCGCGAGCCGCGCCGGGTTTGTCGTAAAGAGGTCGTCGCCAACAATCTGGATCCCGGCCTTCTGCGTGAGCTCGGTAAAGCCCTCGAAATCGTCTTCGTGAAGCGGGTCTTCGATAGAAACGATGCCGTACTCGCCGATGAGGTCGAGGTAGAGCTCAATCATCGCGCCGGTGTCGTATGACTTACCAGCGACGGTGTACGTCTTCGAAGCCTCGTCGTACAGGTGGCTGGCAGCGCAATCGAGACCGTAGGCCACGTGGTCGGCGTACCCGCTTTTGTCGACGGCTTGGTGCAAGAGGTCGAGAGCCTCGCGGGGATCGCTGATCGGGGGCACAAACCCGCCTTCGTCACCTACGTTCAACGCCACTTTCCCGTAGCGCGCAAGGAGAATCTCGGCAAGCACGAGGTTGACCTCTGTCGAGAGTTGGAGCGCCTCCAACATGGAAGATACTCCAAGTGGCATCACGATGAACTCTTGGAAGTCGAGGTCGCCGGAGGCGTGTTTGCCGCCGTTGATGAGGTTGACCTGGGGCACTGGAAGGACGTGAGCATCAGCGTTGAGGTACCGGTACAGCGGCATACCTCGCGACAGCGCACCGGCCCTTGCCGCTGCCAACGAGACTCCCAGCAGGGCGTTGGCGCCGAGCCGTGACTTGTTGGGAGTGCCGTCAATCTCACAGAGTTTCGCGTCGAACTGTCGAAGCGGCTCGATGGCCGTCCCGGACATCGCAGGAGACAACTCGCTTATGACGTTGTTCACTACACCGAGGACTCCCCAGCCGCCGAATCGGGTGCCGCCGTCACGAAGCTCTGCCGCCTCATGAATCCCGGTGGACCGGCCGCTTGGCACATCCGCCCTACCCATCACGGCACTGCTGGCGCCGCCCGCCGCTGTGGCGGCGAAAACGTCGGCTTGCACCGTGGGTAGCCCACGGCAGTCGAGGACTTCCCGCGCCGTGATCTCGGTGACCACAGGTGCTGACGGGTTGTTGGTCGAGCTCATGAGCGCTGCTCCCAGGCGGTAGGCGGTCATCACAGGGCGACCCATGGGGACCACGATCGGCGGATATGAAGACCTTAGAAGTCGACTGAAGGATTGTCAACAATCCTGCAGTCGCGTAATTCGGACGAGGACACGGAGGGGAGATTGGGAGATGGAGTCAGGGCACGGTGGCGGGCAAACTCAGCCGAGCCGCCGCTTCGTGCATGTGATGGTCAATCAATCGCTTGATCAAAGCCTCGTCGCCTCGCTTGATAGCGCTGAGGATCTCGTCGTGCTCGGTGACGACGTTGTCGCGCACGGGATAGAAACGCTCAAGTCGCACCAGGCATAGCCGCGTTTCAGCAGCGAGTGTGCGGAACATCCTTTGCAGGCGTTCGCTGCCGCAATGGTCCACGAGGCTGGTGTGGAACTGCAGGTCAATGTCAACGACCTCCTCCCAACTACCGCCGGCAGCGGCCGCACGTAACTCAGCAAGCACACGGTCAAGCTCGGCGAAGTCTTCCGGCTCGCTGCGACGAGCAAGCTGGACCGCTGCCGCCTTTTCCACGGCCGCGCGCGCTAGGTAGATGTCACGCGCGTCGTCGTCATCAAGTTCGACGACAAACACGCCGCGGTTTTTTTCGCTGCGTAACAAGCCTTCTTGAATCAGGCGCTGGAGCGCTTCGCGCACTGGTCCGCGGCTCACGTGCAGTTGTCGGGCGAGCTCTACTTCCGCGAGCTGATCGTGCGGGGCGAAAGTGCCGTCGAGAATGCTCTCGCGAATCTGGTCGGCGATGAGTTCGGGGGTAGTTTGAAGTCGCAGCGGCTGCAGCCGACTTTCGGTCGCCATGCGCACTCCTCCCGCAGTTTTGCCGTTTCGTCTTTACTGTCACGTTCTGCTGTCACGTCTGGTTGGTACGTCTTTCCCCGCCAATGCCGTCGTCGACAATCCTACGGACGGGCAGCGCGTTTGGGTTGGCGCAACGCGCCCGCACTGCCCGCCCGTAGGCGTCGAAATCGCCAGCCTCGAGGCTCCCTAGAGACCCCTAGAGGCCGAGTGAGGCCCAATCGCCGGTGATGGCGCACGTGATCCCGGGAACTTGAATGTTCACAAAGAGCCACGTGCCATCTGGGGAGAAGGTGGCGCCTGCGAACTCCGAGTAGCCAATTCCGTCACCGGCGGCGGGTCCGTCGTCGGGAACGGTGGGGTCGTAGATTTTTCCAGACGCTTCGAGGTAGTGCCGCTGCACTCCCACCAGGTTGTCCGCCACCGTCACCATCGTGCCGTTGGGGCGAAGCCCGAGAACTCGGTTGTTCTTCAGGTTTCCGTCTTCGCAGATGAGGATGCCGCCGCCTGGACTGGTACAGAGATTGTCCGGACCGTCCAACTCGCTCTTGCCGGTCGACTCAAAGAGCAGAGTGAGTTCGCCGCGCTCATTGAGCTCTCCGATGTTCGTCGTGGGCATGTACTCCCAGATCTGGCCGAGGCCGGCGTCGCCACCCTCGGATGAACCAAAGACCACCCCACCGGCGCGGTAGGTGCAGCCCTCGCCACCTAGAAACTTTGCGGCTCCCTTGGCGCGGCCCTGCTTGAAGACCGCGGAGGCATCGTCCTCAGCGTTGCTGGGGTCTGGGTCGTCGATCGTCACCCAGTCGCACTCAATAGCAACATCCACTGTTTGCCCGACGATGGTGTTGTACTTCGGCTGGTCCTTCACCCGCAGCATTTGCAGCGTCCCGGAACGCAGGTTGGGACGCGCACTGGGCGTATACGACTGCGGCACATAGCGATAGAACCCATCGGGTCCTTCGTCCTCAGTGAGGTAGATGACGCCGGTATCGGGATCGACGGCGCCCGCCTCGTGCAGCATGCGGCCCATCGCCCGTAGGGGTTTACGGTAAACGGCGCCGTCCTCCATGGGGTCTACCTCGAAGACATAGCCGTGGGGCCGCTTGTAGCCGGCGTCCGTACCGGCCGTGGTCTCCTCGCACGTCAGCCAGGTGCCCCACGGAGTGGTGGTGCCTGCGCAGTTGGTGTCGGTGCCATTCAGGCTAATCCAGGACGACTGGTACTCCGCGGTGGTGGCATCGACGACGAGCGTCACAGTGCCGCCCGGCGCTTTCGGGTCCCATGCCGTCTCGCGCGCACCGATCACAGTGCCTGGGGGAATGTCGTTTCCTTCTCCCAACTCGTGGTTGCGCACAATCCGGAGCGTGCCATCGCCGGGGTCAAAGCAACCCATCCCGTCATGAATGGGGGGAGTGATGAAACCGTCGGTCATGGCCGAGCCGAAGGCCCCGAAGGTGTGATAACTAAAACCGGCTGGTAGTGCCAACTCGGGCCCAGCAGCCACTACGGACGCGCTTCGCGCGGCGGTGGTCCGTACGCTATTGCGCAACACGGCTGCGCCGGCCGCCGGGCTGTGCGCCATCACTCCGGCGCTAGCCATAGCCGTGCCAAGAAGGCCCATCCGGAGGAAATTACGTCGGTCGACCTGGCCGCGGCGTCCGATCTGGTCCGCGCGGGGGTCGAGGGAATCTAGGGAGTCGGGGACTCCCGGGGGGCGTGCGCTCATGGTCACCTCGAAGTCAGGCGAGGCCGCTCGACAGCCCCGCGGTTGTAGCCGTCAATCTGATTGTTAACAATCAGCCATTCGTCACCCTAGGGTAGGAAGGCTGCGAGAACAAGGAGTAGCGATGGGGTATTCAACGGGTGTTGGTTCGGCGAAGGCTTTGCTATTGGCCTGCCCTCAAGCCGATCTTGAAGGGGCGCAGACGCTCTGCCGTACGGGTGGGTTCGCCGTGTTGCCAGCCGGCGGCGCTGGTGACCTACCGCGCACTCCCCTGGGTACGTCACTGTTCATCGTCGATATCGACCTCAACGGCGACGGCGCCACTCGTCCGGTGGCCAGGTGGCACGCGGAACTAACAGGACAACTGCCGCTAGACCCGGAGAAGTTCAATGCACTGCTGCCACCCACGTGGATGGATCGTCACCCCAGCGGCTTCGAGACGGCCCGGCGGCCAGTGCGCCGCGTCAACGAAGATGCCAGCGATGCAGACCCCACAGATCGTCGGTGGGAGCGCCAGTGGGAACTCGATGCAGTACCTGTGCCCGACGATGGGCAACCCGATGGCCAAGTCTTCTTGCCCGTCACCGCCCTTCAACCGTTGCCACCGGCAGAGTGGATATTTACCAATGAACTCGTGCCTAAACAGGCACGCGGCGGCCGACGCTTTCTGCCGCGCTCACCCACCTTGGTGCAGCTACCCGACTAGGTGGGTGTCGCGCTCTGCGTGCAGATTTAAAGGTTGTGGGTGACAAACTGCACGACCTCTTGCATCGCGCGGGTGACGTACTTCTCCCCCACCCACAAATGCTTTGCACCTTCGACGCCGACAACACGTGCGCCACGAATGGGCGCAAATTGTTCGCGCGCCTGGTCGGGGCGAAGATAGTCATCCAATTCTGGGACGAGTATCAACACCGGTTTACCTGACTCATCCCATCGTTTCAAATCAGCCACCTGAGAGTGGCGGAGCGGCGGCGAGATGAGCACCAGCCCTTCGACGTCAACGGGGTTGCCGTACATCAAAGCCAAGTCCGACCCAAACGACCACCCGACAAGAAACGGTCGGGGCAAATGATGGTCGATGGCGAACCTGTGCACCGCCTCGACGTCATAACGTTCGCCACGCCCTTCGTCGAACGTGCCGTCGCTGGTGCCACGATCCGACTTCGTGCCCCTCGTGTTGAAGCGGAGCACCGCAATGTCGTTGATCTCGGGGAGCCGATACGACGCCTTGCGCAGTAGGTGGGAATCCATAAAGCCACCAGCCGTCGGCAAGGGATGCAAGGTGATGAGTGAAGCGACCGCCGGACGGCCCATAGGGAGGGCCAGCTCTCCGACAAGCTTGAGTCCGTCGGACGTCGTGAGCGTGATCTCGCGCCGTTCGGCTGGCAGGACAGTATTTGCCCGGATCTGGGGACTGTCGCCATCGCTCATCGACGACCACGACGCTCACGTGCCTTCCAGCAAGCCCGGTGCCAGTGACGCCGCTGGTCTAATCCGGCGCCGACGATGGGTTCTTCTGGCCACACGACGAGGTGCGGTGTTGCCGGGCGAATCTCCTGGTCGCATCCTGGGCACCGGTAACTTTTCGTCGACGAGGAACCGGTGATGGACGACACCACCCACGGCTCGCCGTTCCACTCTTCGACCACTTGCGACTGCACAGGTCGAGTAGGGCGCCTCGACTTGGGTCTGCGCCGACTCATGGCTAGGCGTAAACGCGAAATCCGCGCCCGGACTTTCTGCCCAGGTACCCCGCTGTGACGAGGTGCTCCAGCAGCGGCGCAGGGGCGAAACCTGGTTCGCGAAACTCCAAGTAGAGCGTGCGTTGAATCGCGAGTGCGACATCGAGACCAACAACATCAAGGAGTTCGAACGGCCCCATGGGGTAGCCGCAACCGACCTTCATTGCGTTGTCGATGTCGTCGGCCGTTGCGTAGTGCGCCTCGAGCATGCGTACTGCGTCGTTCAGGTAGGGGAACAGGAGCGCATTCACAATGAAACCTGCTCGGTCTCCGCAGGTAACCGCGTGCTTGCCGAGACGTTCACAGACGGCCCGCAAAGTGGCAGCCACGTCTTCGGTGGTATTCACCGTTTTCACGACCTCGACGAGCTTCATCACCGGTGCCGGGTTGAAGAAATGCATCCCGACCACGTCACTCATGCGAGTCGTAGCTGACGCAATCTCAACGACAGGAAGGCTGGAGGTTGTCGTCGCGAGGATCGCGCCGGGTTTGGCCACCTCGTCGAGGGTGGCGAAGATGGCTTGCTTCACGGTTAGTTCCTCGACCGTGGCCTCCACGATGAGGTCGCAGTCGGCGAGGTCGTCGAATGATGTGCTGCCGGTGATGCGGCCGAGCGCTTCGTCACGCGCCTGCTCAGAAAGCTTTCCGCGGACTACGGCTTTCTCGAGGGAGCGATGGATGGATCCCTTCGCCTTCTCGATCTGTTCCGCACCACGGGCGCGCAGGATGACGTCGAACTCCGCTTTGGCGAAGACCTCCGCGATACCGACGGCCATCGTGCCGGAACCGATGATGCCCACTCGCTGAACGCTGCGGACGTTGTCTTCTTCAACGTCGGCGGCCGGGGTACCGGAGTCCGCGACCACGACAGGTGAGTCGGGTGTCTCGTAGGAGTAGAAACCGCGCCCAGTCTTACGACCCTTCATCCCCGCGGTCACCATCTGCTTAATGATGGGACTTGGCGCGTGGAGCCGGTCGCGGGTCTGCTTGTACATCGTGTCCAGAATTTCGTACGCCGTGTCGAGCCCGATCAGGTCGAGCAGCGCCAACGGACCCATGGGCAATCCGCAACCAAACTTCATCGCCGCGTCGATGTCTTCGCGAGTGGCATAGCGCTGGTCGTACATCGAGGCGGCGTGGTTGAGGTAGCCGAACAGCAAGGCATTGGCAATGAACCCCGCTTTGTCACCAACCACCACAGGAACCTTGCCGAGTCGTTCCGCCAGCGCCTTCACGTCGTCGATGACTTCGACGTCTGTCACGACCGTGCGGATGACCTCTACCAACTTAAGGACCGGGGCCGGGTTGAAGAAGTGCAATCCGACGACCTGCGCGGGACGGTGCGTCGCGACGGAAATCTCGGTAACCGACAGGGAGGAGGTATTCGTTGCCAGGATCGCGTCAGCAGAGGTGATGCGGTCGAGAGCGGTGAAGATCTCCTGTTTCAGCTCCAGCTTCTCGGGAACCGCCTCCACGACCAGATGACAATCAGCCAAGTCGTCCATCGCGGTGGTGAAGGTGATGCGCTCGAAAATCGCGGCTTTCTCGTCGTCGGCCAGCTTGCCGCGCTTGACCGCGCGTGACGTCGAGGACTCGACATGGCCAACGCCACGCTGCAACCCCTCCTCACCCTGCTCAACAGCGACAACTTCAATGCCGGCACGCGCGAAAACTTCGACGATTCCGGCGCCCATCGTGCCCAGCCCGACAACGCCGACTTTGGTGAACTCGCGAGTCATCTGGATCTCCCTGGACGCTCGTGCTTCGCCTTTCGAAGCCCCCCGATCCTCGCATCCGAGAGCGTGTGGCCAGGCGCCGGGTCCAAGCGTTGGTGCGCCTCGGAGCCTCAACTCACCGGCGTAAGGCTCCGAGGGGAAAGAGTGTCCTCTCACCTGCCTCCGGACGACTTCTTCGCGGCTCCCCTGTAGGTCGGCTGGCCCGTCGAACCCGATGCCTTGGGGAATCCCGGCACCGGCAGCAGCCAGCAAGCAGGAACAGCGCTACGTGCTTATGGTCGGCGCGGCACTCGTGGTCGCCGTCGGCGCAGCAATCCTCTGGTGGATGCCTGCGAACACACCCGACATACCGCTTTCCGAGCCTCCGCCTCAGGGGGGTTCGCTTGAGGTTCCGGCCACGTTGGGCGGAGCGCCCCTATGGGAGATGGGATGGAGCGAGTCGTGGGTGTCGGACACCTTGCCGAAGTATTCCGCCGATGACGTGCTGTTCAAGTACTACGACGGTCGCTCCACCGACCACGGCCTGATTTCAGTGGTAGCACTTCGCGGCCCGGTCGACGACCTCCCAGATCGAGAGAACGCGGTCGGCGAACCCAGCGAGTGGACGGTGAACGGAACCGTCCAATGCAGCCCCCTGTACCTCGGCAAGGACCTCGGCCCGGAAGAGCCGGTGAAGGCGAATGGTCATGTCTGCTGGAAGACGTCGGGAGCCTTTTCTACAAGTGTTCTCACGACCGACCACAATCTGGAAGAGACCACGGCCCTGGTCAACGAGTTCTGGCAGACGCAGTGACCGACGGTTAGCTCACGCCAGCCAAGACTGACTCTTCACCAGGTTGGTCGACTCCCAGATCTTCCCCAGTCCCCAGGTGCGGCCAGCCTCGAACAGCATCAGCATGACCAGCACCGCCGCATAGACCACGTGGTCATCGACGATGGGGTTGTTGAACGCACCTTGACCGGTTTCGGGATCGATGGTGTTGGCCCAGGGCGCTTCGGCCAAGTACATGAGGATAAGCATCACAACACCACTGATGACGGCGATCCGCATAAACACGCCAGCGATAAGTGCTACGCCGATGCCTAACAGACCAAGCATGAATAGCCAGTTGGTCCAGTGAGTCGGGTCTGGGGCTTCGCCGGGACGCAGGCCGGTGAAGAAGCCAGCAAAGGGTCCCTCGGGGTTGGTTCCGAACTTCAAGAAGCCAAAGGTCGGGTCGCCGTCGCCAGTACCAAACGCCCAACCTTGTCCCTCGGGTGTTGCGTACTGAAGACCGAAGTTCTTGTCGATGAAGGCCCACAGAAAGATGAAGCCGATCAGAATCCGCGAAACAGCGGCCCAGTATCGCGTCGACGCAGCTTGCGTAAAGCCGTGGTACCAGCCGCGCTCGTCGCTGGTGGTGACACTGAGCTCGTCACGTAGTTGCGTGGTCATCGGTTCTCCTCAGAACGTGTGGGCTCTATGCCATTCACAATGAACACATTCCTCCTCCTAGCCGATCTTGCGCAGGGACCTAAGACCCCAATGCCGTGGCAGAGGTCCTGAAATTGGAAACCGGTCACGAAAGCGGCGCCACAGCCGGATACCCAAATAAGGTGACCCTTCGTGTGGCTAGGTCACGTGGATAAGCCGTTGCGCCGCATCGCGAAGGATCTGCACGCGATACTCCTGGTTCGCCTCGTTCGCTGAATCGATAGCTGCCGCCACCATCAGTCCGTCGATGAGGCTCACCAGCAGATCGACTGCCTCACCCGC
>Ga0190272_10000317_pt1 | contig 27216 bp, 20 predicted proteins | sample Popmic504T_FD_133746 | JGI IMG/M metagenome (GOLD analysis project Ga0190272, IMG submission 133746) | Populus adjacent soil microbial communities from riparian zone of Shoshone River, Wyoming, USA - 504 T | ecosystem: Environmental > Terrestrial > Soil > Riparian zone | place: USA: Wyoming...
GCTTGTAAAAACTGATAGTATTGGCAATTTATATACATCAATACCGGATGCTCACAATGAAGGACAAATTGTTTTATGGCCAAATCCAGCCAAAAATAAACTTACGGTTTCTTCCACGCAGAAATTCTCTCGCTTAATTCTGACAACAATGAAAGGACAAATGCTGCTTGACAGAAAAGTAAATGACTATCAGGCTGAAGCAGATGTTTCATTTCTGCCAAATGGAATATATACAGCAATTGTTACGGATGACATCTCTTCCAGATACTTCAAAGTGGTTGTTATAAATAATTAATACAGAGCCTTACCCATTATACACACGCCATTGGATGGCTGATACAGCGGATGTATGTTAAAATTATTAAATTGGGGGCTTTCTCCATCGCCAACTGCGAACCAGCTATGTGTCATTTTAAATACCAACCAATAACCGGATGATGTCTTATAACTAAACTGTCTAAAAAACAGTTCAGCTCATATCGCCAATCAGCAAACGAAGTGTGAAATAAAAAAATATAATATTTCAATTGATATGATTCTTTCTACGAAAGCAAAGAGAATTTACACTGCAATCAGTGAGAATGAAACCAAACTTGGTGATTTGCGGAAAATTGCAACAGAGATCAAAAAAGACCACGAACTGGCAAAAGAGCTTTGGTCGACCGGGAAGTTACTTCCCAGGCTGTTTTCAATTCTGATCATGGATAAAAAGGAACTTAATCCTGAATTCATTGACAATCTGTTCATCGATATACAGCAGCATCCACCCGGAGAGCGGACACAGCTGGCAGATTGGTTAATGGCGAATCAGCTTACCAGGGATAAGAAAGCCATTGCGCTGATCGAATCCTGGGAAAATAACGTGTCAGCGGTTAAAAGACGTATATTTTGGTATTACCAGGGGAGATTGCGATGGGTAGGTCAGGTGCCTCCTGGTAATACAAAAAAATTACTTTCAGCCATAGAGGAAAGGATGTTAAATGAAGAACCCGAGGTTCAATGGGCAATGAACTTTACTGCGGGCTGGATTGGAATCTTTGATCAGGCTTATCGAAAACAATGCATTAAAATTGGAGAAAAAACAGGCCTTTACAAAGATGAAACTGTAGCAAAAAATTGCACGCCTAACTATTTACCGGAATTTATCGAGATGGAAATAAAAAAAAGAAACTTGAAATAAAAAAGACTTGTATAAAAGAGAGATTTAGAAGACATAAAAGTAGAAATTAAAACGGGACTAAACTATTTAGACATAATGATTTAAGACTGTTTAAATAGAAAAGCTGCCAGCAGCGCAACCGAAAAAGTAAAATAATATTTGACTGTTCTTTAAGATATCAAAACAGAGCGAAGTTTAGCTTCAGATAATGGTTTAGTGATAAAGCCTGTTACAAAATCATAGTGCAGAGATTTTTCTGTATCCTCGGGGTTCAATGAGGATGTCAGCATTACGATTTTAGTATGCTTTTTGACAGGTTCATCAAGCTTGTCAAATTCACTGAGAAATTCGTGGCCGTCCATTCCCGGCATCCTGATATCGAGAAAAATGATGTCAGGAGGTTCCGGAATGGATGAAGGAATATTTTTTAAAACTGCCAATGCCTTGGTTGCTGCATTGAATATAATTATTTCTTCACTAAAGTGAAATTTATTTAACATCTTCTCGCTAATCATCGTGCTTACAGGCTCATCATCAACTAAGAAGGTTAGCTTTATATCGGTCATTTCAGTAACATTTTATAAAAATTACATTCACTAAATGACTTCATCAATGTTGTTTAACTTTTCCATTTTATTGAGCATATCCGGAATGGTATCTTTCAGCCCTTCAATTGTTTTTAAGGTTAAGGGTTTTTGGATAAACTGAATCACATATTTGTTTTGTTCGGCTCTTTCCTTGTCGCGTGAGTCCAGGGAGGAAGAAAGCATGATGATTTTTGTGGTGTTCCTGATTCTATCACTGAAAGTACCAAAGGCCTCCAAAAAACTAAATCCATCCATCAAAGGCATGCGGATATCCAGAAAAATAAGCTGAGGAATATCCTTTGCCCTGCTGGTTTCGTTAATCAGATAATCAATTGCCTTTTTTACGCTTGACTTTATAATAATATTTTCTGCAAAACCTGAAGCTATCATAAGTTTGTTATGCAATATATTGTCGATCTCAAAATCGTCAATAAGCAAAACTGTTTGAAATGTTTTGTTCATTTTTTTATGTTGTTAACCCGTTAGGAATATTTAATGTAATCACAGTGCCCACCCCCACTTCTGATTCGATATTAATAGTGCCCCCAATTTTATCGACACATTCTTTGGTAATGTAAAGTCCCAGGCCGGAACCTGTGCTAAATTCAGTGGCCCGATAAAACATTTCAAAAACTTTGGAGATAAGTTCAGGTTCTATTCCTATACCGCTGTCCTTTATTATGATGACAGCCCGCACGGTTGAAATATCCACGTCCACTTGTATGTCAGCAAAGTTTGTATCCGATTTGCTGTATTTTACCGCATTAAACATAATATTGCTCAGAATGATTTTCAAGCGTAGCTTATCACCATAAAAGTCAGCCGATTTGCTGACAACCAGTGTTTTCTTGATTTGCTTACTTAAATCAAAGAGTGCAATACTTTCAAAAATATCGGCCAACATTTCTTCAGTATCAATTTTTTCGCGTTTTATTTCAAATCTCGAATTCCGTGAATAGTCAATAATTTCCTTTATGGTATCGTCTGATTTAGTGAGGCAGCTTTTCATCAGCTTTAACAGATCTGTTGCATTTTCGCTTAGCGTTTCGGTCTGGAGCAAGTCGATCAAACCCATAATAGATGTCATCGGAGCGCGCAAGTCATGTGATGTGCTATATACGAAATGGTCCAGTTCATTATTCATTTTAACGAGCTCTATATTTTGCTGCTCAAGCTTCAGGTCTGCATTTTTACGCTCTGTTATATCCTGGCAAGTTCCAACAGCCAGGGTTGGAATTCCCTTATTATTCCTAAAAATGCGCCAGCGTTCTTCTACAATTTTTATATGTCCGGTGGCACTTACGATCCGGTGTTCAATTGAGTTGATTAAATTTTTATTCAAAGCGGCAGCGAAAGATTCTTCTACTTTTAAGCGATCATCAGGATGAACACATTCCATAAAAGCAGCATGAGAAGCCTTGAAGCTATCAGGATTCAATTCAAAAATCCGGAATGTTTCTGCTGACCAAATCACATTCATGGTTACCAGATCGGTTTCCCAATTGCCAATTTTTGCCAGAGCCTGGGCCTCAGCTAGTCGTGCTTCACTTTCACTGATAATTAACTCTGCTTTTTTCTGCTCTGTGACGTCCTGTAATATGCCATAAAGGCGGACTGGATTGTTCTCTTTATCCAATTCAATCTTCCTTTCGATATGTGCATATCTTATCGTACAATCTTTTCGTATGAAACGGAAGCCGGAACCTGATCCTTTTAAGTTATCCAAACTGTCATTGACATTTCCCCTCAATCGATCTACATCATCCGGATGGATGAATGAGAAAAACAATTCAGTCGAAGGTTGTACTTCATTCTTATTAAATCCGAAAATATTGAATAATTCATCAGACCAGGTGACCGTATTTTGGGCCATATCAATTTCCCAATTTCCAAGATGCCCTATTGCTTGCGATTCGGCTAATCGGGCTTCGCTTTGTATAATTTTTCTTTCTGCTTTTTTTCTTTCTGTTATATCAATGAAACTACCAATTATCTGAGGTCCGTCAATATTGCTTAAGGAAGCCAGGCTTACCTCACAAAATATTTCCTTCCCGTTGGCATCAAGGAAAAGCCAATCGAACGCTGGCCTCTCCCCCTGCGATGCGCGTGTGTTAAATTCCATAGCCTTGTCTTTGGAAGGGCGGCCATCGGGCTGAAATTCCGGGCTGATGTGAGCTGGCCCCATTTTTAGCAATTGTTCCTCTGAATAATTAAACATCTTCAGAGCATTGTCATTAAATTTTACAAATGTCGCCTTGTTGATATCAAATAAAACAATAGTGTTTGGAGCCGAATCAAATATTTCCCGGAAGCGACTTTCACTTTGCGCCAGTCTGTTTTCGGTTCTTTTTCTTTCCGTAATATCACGCGAATGGCAGGCGGTGCCAATAATTTCATCACCTTTGCGGATAGGGTTATATGAAATCTCAGTCCAGAATTCAACTGGAGTATCAAAGTAGGAGGTTTCTATAAATGATTCGCCATTAAACGCCCGTTCATACAATTGCTTAAAGTAGCTATGCATTTCAGGCGTGTATGCTGTGGATAGAACATTGCTTCCCTTGACAACTGTGCTGCCAAAATTAATCTTGCTCATCTCATCAAATGCGGAGTTTGCCGTAATAAGGTTGAAATCTTTGTCAACGCTCCACATCAAATCTGACGTGTTGTTTAATAAAGCATCAAGATTATTTTTTTCAAACTCCTTTTGTTGCTCCAAAATTTTCTTTTCAGAAATGTCGCTGAAGTTTGAGACCATAGCATTAATTCCCGGCTCATCAAGCATGTTGGTTATAGTTCCTTCACACCATATCCAGTTGCCGTTTTTATGCCGCCTTCTCTGCATGAAATAAAATGAATTACCGGCAGTATCTACTATATTCCTTCTTTTGTCAAGGTAACTTTGAAGGTCATCAGGATGAATTAAATCCTGTGGATATTTTGTGAGATATTCCTCTATTGAATATCCGAGTGATTTATAAATAGACGGACTGCCATACAGAACTTTTCCATTTTTAGTTGTAAGGGTTTTCATCTCGTCGCTTTTTTCAATCAGTGCGCGAAAACGATTTTCACTTTCCTCTATTTGCTTTCGTGATTCCACTTGCTCAGTTACATCTATTGCAAAGAAAAGGATGCCGTCAATTCTGTCATTATCGCCTCTATGAGCCTGGTACATAAAATCCAAATACCTGTCAACAAGTTCTCCATTGCCCTGAGAATCCAATTTAATAAGCATTTCTTTGGCTGAAAATGTTTTGCCAGTTCGGTAAACCGTATCCAATATTTCAATAAAACCCTGCTCAACAACTTCTGGCAGTACTTCCCTTACAGATTTACCAATGATCTCCTTTTTTCCGATTAATTGTAAGTACAGTGGGTTAGCCATTTCAAACACATGGTTTGGACCGGTTAAAATTCCCATACTTGAGGGAGCCTCTGAAAATAAATCAATGAATTGCTGTCTTTCAATTTCAATAGATTTCTCTAACCTCTTTCTCTCAGTAACATCTCTTGCAATACCATATCTTACTTTATCCTTTGCATCCCATCTAACTGACCACGACATTGGAACAATGGTGCCGTTTTTACACACATAACGGTTTTCGAAGTTAGTTGAACTTACTCCTTCCATCACACTGATAGCCATATTCCGGGTCTTTTCATGATCATCTGGATAAACAAAATCAAAAAGCAGTTTGCCAATAAGCTCTTCCGGCTTATAGCCCCACACTGATTCAGATGCTGCACTCACTTTTACAAAACGGCTCCCTGCATCAACAGCACAAATAACATCTAATGATGAATCCATTATTTTATTAAGATCGTTCAGTGCATGTTGTAATTCATTAGAAGTAATGTTCTGCTTATTCTCTGCTTTCTTTATCGCTGTAATGTTGCGCGAATGACAGGCTGCTCCGATAATTTCCTTTCCATTGCGAATAGGGTTGTAAGAAATTTCATACCAGACTTCATCAGGAATATTATTGTATTCGATTTCGGTAAATACCTCACCGGCAAAAGCCCGTTCATAAATCTTTTTATACTTGTTTAATTGTTCAGGCAAAAATCCTTCTGTAAAAACACTATTGCCCCTTCCAACAACACTTCCTGACAAGAGCCTGACCGATTCATCAAACGCTTTATTAGCAGTAATCAATTTAAACTCCTTGTCAACGCTCCACATCAGATCATTAGTATTGTTAATCAATGCATCCAGGTTGTTGGTATTAAACTCCTGCTGGTTCTCTGTTTTTTTCCTTTCAGAAATATCCCTGAAGTTTGATACCAAAGCATTAATACCAGGCTCATGAAGCATATTGGTAACCGTACCCTCGCACCAAATCCAATTTCCTGTTTTGTGAAGTAACCTATGCTGATTAAAAAAAGATCTGCCTGGAGTTGTTAAAACGTCTTGCATTTTATTAACAATCACTGAAATGTCATCAGGGTGAATCAGATTGAATGCAGGAGTTTCCAAAAATTCTGCTACATTGTATCCCAGCACTTTAGAAACAGAGGGGCTGGCATAGGTTAATTTACCATCGGCAGTTGCCAGCGTTTTCATATCCAAACTGTTCTCTATTAAAGCACGAAAACGCCTTTCACTTTTAATAAGATCCTGTTCAATTATGCTTTTCTCATGCCTTTCCTTTGATTCCTGTAATCCCCGTTTAATTTTAGGATTTAGTGTAAACAATTTATCTTTCAGGACATAATCAGTTACGCCATTTTTTATAAAAGCAACAGAAACTTCTTCTCCAAGTGTTCCGGTAACAAAAATAAAAGGTATTTCAGGGGCTATCTCCTGCTTCATTTTAAAGGCAGCAGTTCCATCAAAAGAAGGGAAGGCATAATCAGACAAAATGATATCGGGATTAAAATCTCTAAGTGCAATCCCATAGTCCTCACCATTATCAACTATTTGAGACACATAATTAAATCCGCCTTTCCTTAATTCGTTTTCCAGCAGTTCGAGATCTATTGGATCGTGCTCCGCTATTAATATTTTGGTTTTTACTGTCATCATATTACTTCTTATATATTGGCAGGAATTTGATTTTTCAGGATAATATTAAAAGAAGTGCCTTTTTCTTCCTCAGAATTAACCGTAATCGACCCCTGAAGTCTCTCTATTGCTTCCTTTACAATATATAGCCCGAAGCCTGACCCGGCTGATTTACTCGGCAGCCGGTAAAACATGTTAAAAATTTTATCATGGTGAATAGAAGCAATCCCTATCCCGTTATCTTCTATTGATAAATGCAGATGTTCCATATCTGATTTAGCAATTATTTTTATATACCTGCCTGTCAAATCCCTCTTATGATATTTGATGGCATTGGAAATAAGATTTTCCAATATTGTACTAAATCGCTGTAAATCTGAATAAAACAGATGCGGCTCCTCAATGACGAATTCAAAATAAATACCTTCTGCTTCCTGCATGTTACGTAAGGAATTCACAATTTCATCAATAGTAATTTGCAATTGAATTTTACTTACAGTTAATTCACTGTCTTTGTTTTGAGAGTAGCTGAGAATATTTTTTATAAAATCATCAAGACGGCTTATGCTTTTCCTGATCATACCCTCATACATAAGCATGCTTGGCTCCTTTGTTTCCTTTTCCATGATGTCAACTAACCCGAGGATAGAGGTTAGCGGTGAACGCAAATCATGAGTTGTACTATACACAAAGCGATCTAATTCTGAATTGGCCTTTATAAGTTCAGCATTCTGCCTTTCCAGTTGCAGTTTAATTCTCTTGGCCTCCGTAATGTCACGTGAATGGCACGCAGTTCCGAGTATTTCATTTTCATTCCGAATCGGATAATAAGAAACCTCGGACCACATCTCTGTTGGAGTAGTCCTGTACTCTTCTTCTGTAAAAGTTTCTCCGGCAAATGCCCTTTCGCAAAATTGTTTATCGCGATTCACTCTCTCAGGTGAAAATCCTGTGGCGAATATTTTACTCCCTTTCTTAATAGAATTGCCAGTCACAAGCCTGATATTATTGTCAAACGGCTCATTGGAAGTAATTAAATTGAACTCTCTGTCAACGCTCCACATCAAATCCTGAGTGTTATTGATCAGAGCATTAAGATTATAACTGTCAAATTCCTTTTGTTCTTCAGCCAGTTTTCGTTGCTGCTTCGCTTTGGCGTCCCTTAACGCACGTCTTAATTTAATATTTATTGTGAACAAACTTTCCTTTAGCACATAGTCTGTTACCCCGTTCTTAATAAGTTCAATGGACCTTTCTTCTCCAATGGTGCCTGAAACAATAATAAAAGGAATATCAGGGGCTATGTCATTCCTGATTTTAAAAGCTCTAGATCCGCTAAAAGACGGAAAAGTGAAATCTGATAGAATGAGGTCGGGAATAAATGTTTTAAGAGCGTTAATATAATCCGGTTCGTTATCAACTATATGAACCACATAGTCTAAACCGCCTTTTTTTAATTCATACTCCAGCAATTCGAGATCACTTAGGTCGTGCTCGGCAATTAATATTTTAGTTTTTGTGGTCATTTAAATTTATTATTGGGGGTGTTGGTTAACTATCATCCAGTATAAGCCTAAATCAGAAACTGCCTTTTGAAAATCTTCAAACTCCACAGGCTTCACCACGTAACTGTTTACTCCGAGTTCATAACACTTCTTTATATCCGGATCTTCCTTAGAAGAAGTAAGTACTACAACCGGAATTGTTTTGGTGCGCTCATCAGCTCTTATCCTTTGCAATACTTCTATGCCATTGAGCTTAGGCATTTTTAAATCGAGAAGGATCACCTTTGGCTGGTACCCAGTCTGCCTGCCTGCATATTCACCTTCAGAAAAAATGAATTCTAACGCGGCAGCGCCATCTTTAACATGCAAAAGTTTATTTGCGAGATTGTTTTTTTTTAAAGCGCGAATGGTCATTTCCGCATCGCTGCTGCTATCCTCCACTAATAATATTTCTACTTCCTGGTTCATGGCTTTATAACTTTTTTAAGTGTAAAATGAAATGTTGCTCCTTCGTTTACTTTGCCTTCCGCCCATACTCTTCCTTCGTGCTTGGCTATAATCCGCTGTACAATTGCAAGGCCCACGCCAGTACCTTCAAACTCCTCATCAGAATGCAGACGTTGAAATACGCCAAACAGCTTTCCCGCATACAGCATGTCGAAACCTGCTCCGTTGTCTTTTACAGCATATACTATTTCATCGCCAATTATTCCGGAACTGATCTCAATAACTGCCTTATCCTTAAACTTTGAGTATTTAACCGCATTTGAAATTAAATTTAACCAAACCTGCTTTATCGAGGTGCTGTCAGCCTGCGCGGGCAATAATTCCCTGATATCAAATTCTATATTACGTTCGCTTTGTTCCTTTTTAAAATCATTGCAAATATTTACTACCAGATTATGCATGGGAATATTCATCATCACCAATTCTTTCCGGCTGAGACGCGAAAAAGCGAGCAGGTCGTCAATAAGCTGGCCCATTTTCTTTGCGTTGTTTATGATGTTATTCAACAGCCTTTTGCCTTCGGAATCAAACCGGGGTTCATAATCCCCCTTAAGCATTCTTGTATAACCATGAATGGCACGAAGCGGAGCGCGCAGGTCATGGGATACAGCATATGAAAACCATTCCAATTCTTTGTTTGCAGATTCCAGCTGCGCAGTTCGCTCAATTATCTCCTCGTTGGCATTCATCAATTCTTCTGCCCTGCATTCCTTTTCCTGGTTTTGAAAAGCAAGTTCCTTGTTGGAAATGATTAGTTCTGTTGCACGTTTTTCTTTCTCCTGATTTTGAAATGCAAGTTCCTTGTTGGCGACTAATAATTCAGCTGCACGTTTTTCCTTCTCCAGATTTTGAAATTCAAGCTCTTTATTGGCGATAATTAATTCAGCTGCACGTTTCTCTTTCTCCTCATTTTGAAATGCAAGTTCCTGGTTAGCGACAATTAATTCAGCTGCGCGCTTTTCCTTCTCCAGATTTTGAAATGCAAGCTCTTTATTGGCGATAATTAATTCGGCTGCACGTTTTTCTTTCTCCTCATTTTGAAAAACAAGCTCAATGTTGGCAACAGTTAATTCTGCTGCCCGTTTTTCCTTTTCCTGGTTTTGAAAAGCAAGCTCTTTATTGGCGATAATTAATTCGGCTGCCCGTTTTTCTTTCTCTTGATTTTGAAATGCAAGTTCCCGGTTGGCGATAACTAATTCTGCTGCACGTTTTTCTTTTTCTTCATTTTGAAAGACAAGTTCCTTGTTGGCAATAGTTAATTCTGATGCACGTTTTTCCTTCTCCTGATTTTGAAACGCAAGCTCCTTATTGGCTACGATTAACTCTGCTGCACGTTTTTCCTTTTCGTCATTTTGAAAAGCTAGTTCCTTATTAGCAATTATCAGTTCTGCAGCTCCTTTTACCGTTTCATCACTTTGAAACGCTCGTTCTTTGCTGGCATTGGCATTGTGCCGGTCATCTTCGTTCGGAAAAACCAAATCACTGGTAGGAATGTTAAGCTCATCTGATTTTTTTCTTTTATTCATATTATCTTTTGATAAAGTCGACATTTGCGGCCTTGGCCTTGAAAGTTTCGTTTACAGGATTTAATTATCATAGCTTACTGTTTACTCATCGCATACGATTACATTAATAGTAGAAAATATTACTATCGGATTTAAATAGTAATTTGGTCAACCATTTCCGGCATATAGTGAATTTCCATACAACTTTACTCTCCATAGTACCAGGTAACTTCATTTTTACGATCATATAATTAACCTGGGATTCATTGTGCTGGAGTCTTGCATAAAGTACAGTATGAGGATACCAACGGTCTTCTCTACAACACGGGAAAGTGGAAATCTTGAAAACAAACTTTTCCGTTCAGTCTCCACAAAATTATTAATAAGGTGAATGCCAAACCATTTATCTGAATAACATAGAATTGTAATTTTCATTAACTAACAGATTTATAACTTAAGCAAAACCTTAAGATTAAAAATTATAAATCTTGAAAGGTTTCCCTTCAGATTGAAAATAAATGCCCCCTAGGTAGATAGATAAGCATTTTGAAAATAATCAGTTAATCAAATTCACTAACATTAAGCGTATTATAAAGTTTCGAGTTCAGTTTTTATTCCTGGAGTTGACCTTTATAATGACCTAAATTGAGGCGTTTATTGCCCCTTTATATAAAAATCCATTTTTTTTTAATATTTAGCAACTAAAGGTAAATGTCGATTTAAATCAAACTTATCTGAATGTTGCCCACGGTTTTTCACATTTACATTTCCATTTCCATTAAATGATGGACTGATTTAATTACTCTGTTTGAATTCCTCACGGAAGCCATCCCGGGAATTCAGGACGGCCTGCTAAAATTCCGAAGCGGTTTACTTAGCGTTAAAGAAACTTTCACTCTCCGGATATTATTTTAATTGTAAAGAACTATATTTACGATTCGGGGGAAACAAGTGGAGTACCATAAGTGGTGGTAATGAGAATTCAAGTGTTCCGTAGCTAAATTTTCACAGGGTCCAGGCGACAAAACGCAGATTGGAATTTTTATAAATATGTAAAAAAAGAAGTAAATTATTCGGATTTTAGCACTTGATTAAATTTTAGCTTATTAAATATGATGAAAAGCAAAAAAATCAATAAACCCGGGAAAATTACCAGGGTAGTTGTAATAGGTACATCTGCGGGCGGGCTGAGTGCATTAAAAAAACTAATCAGCCAACTACCGAAAGACTTTCCCCTACCGGTATTGATTGTACGGCATATTTCTGCTGATGCTACCGGAAATATCCTTTTAAACGAGCTAAACAAGTTAAACACGATCAAATGTGAACATGCAAAAAGCGGAAACAATCTGAAATCAGGATATTTATACCTGGCCCCATCAGACCATCATCTGATGATTGGCGGAGACCTGAAAATGCTGGTGACCAAAGGAGCTAAGGAAAACAGGTCCCGTCCTGCAATTGATCCGTTATTTCGGTCCGCTGCCGTAGCGTTTGGGACCGGTGTGATCGGAATTTTGCTTACCGGTTATCTTGATGATGGAACATCAGGAATGAAAGCCATTAAAGGATGCGGTGGTATCTGTATTGTACAGGATCCAAACGAAGCCGAATATCCTGATATGCCAAGAAATGCCATGAATAATGTAAAGATAGATTATAGTCTGCCTATCTCTGAAATGGCTGCCCTGCTTTACAAGCTTATTTCACAGAAATTACCTAAACGCAAACCTGTTCCGGAAGATGTTTTAACAGAGGCCAAAATTGCCGAACGTGTGTTGAGCGATTTATCTTCGGTTAATAAACTGGGCGATCAGGTTCCCTTTAACTGCCCGGGGTGCGGTGGTGTTCTATGGAAAGTAGAAAAGGATAGCAATTTACGGTTCCGTTGCCATACCGGTCACGCATATACGGCAGCTTCCCTCTTGGCAGAACAGACAAATAAGATAGAAGAAACCATGTGGATCGCACTAAGAATGTTTGAGGAGCGTAAAAACCTGCTGACTGAAATCGCGCGGGGTAAATCAGGTGTCGGTTCCAAATCAGCCCATGAAAGGGCCAACATGTCACAGGTTCATATTGATCGCATCAGAGCAATTCTGAAAACAGCTGACAATGAAAGTGGCGATGATATGCCTACCTGATGAAAATTCTGCTAACAGAACATGAACAATAAGCAGAGGTATTTATTAAAAAATATATTGTAAAATAGTAGGATGCCACTGCTTTTAAGGAAAAATTATTATCTTACAATTATATGATATCAATAAAATAATGGGAAGTCAGCCAGACATAAACGAGATGCGCCACATTGCGAAACTCAAAGGTGGCAAATGCCAGAGTAAAGAATATGTTGACAGGCATACACCACTTAAGTGGATGTGTAAAAAAGGGCATACCTGGGATTCAACTTTTTTAATCATTCAAAAGGGAGGCTGGTGTGCACAATGTGTTCGAGATGAAGTTAAAGAGGAGTATTTGAAGGAAGTCAGGGAAATTGCAAAATCAAAAGGAGGAAAATGTTTATCGGATAAATATGAAAACAATCATACACATTTAGAATTTCGATGCGCTAACGGCCATATTTGGCTGGCAAAATCAAACAATATTAAAACAGGCTGGTGGTGTGCGCAATGTTCAGGAAATGCAAAGTTATCACTTGACATCTTTCAACGACTGGCAAAGTCGAAGGGAGGAAAATGTCTGTCAGTTACTTATAAAGATGTTGATGAAAAGCTAAAGTGGCAATGCGACAAGGGCCATCAATGGGAAGCTTCAGGTTATTCAGTAAAAAATAGGCATACATGGTGTCCTGTTTGCGCACACCGTATTAAGCTAACAATTGAAGACATGAAGAAGCTTGCCGCATCAAACGGCGGAAAATGCCTGTCGACAAAATACTCATTCAGTGAAAAACTTAAATGGGAGTGCGCAAAGGGGCATCAGTGGTTTGCATTATCGGGAAAGATTTCCTCGGGACAATGGTGCAGAGTATGCAGAAATCAGGATGCCGGAAAAAAAAGCAGGGTAAATTTCAAGGTATATCAGCAGCTGGCTAAAAAGCATAAAGGGAAATTGCTGTCGGAAGAAAAGGATTATGTCAATGGAATAACGCCGATGAAATGGCAATGCGAGTTTGGACATATTTTCTCAACCAAGCCTGCTTATATAAAAAACTCCGGCTCATGGTGCCCTGTTTGTGCCAATAAAAATAAATACTCCATTGACAGCATGCATAAGCTTGCAAAGTTGAAGGGCGGAAAATGTCTTTCGTCAGAATATAAAAGCACGCTGTTCAAACTTGAATGGCAATGCAAAAAAGGACACACATGGATCGCTACTCCTGCCTCATTAATAGCCGGTGCATGGTGCAGGCAATGTAAATACCCCACAAAAAATTAACCCTGGTATGAACCCAGGCGTGCCTCGCTATATGCTGTGGCTGGTTGGCGACAAGCCCTGAAAATTATAGCTTTGATTCCAGCTTAATGAATTATTATTTTCATCTGCCAGCTTTTCGTTGCTGAGCTGACAGACAGGAAATATATGCCCTTGCCATACGCTCTCAGATCAAGCTTATATTTTGAATCAGCACCTCCACCCTCTTCAAAAATTTTTCTGCCGGTTAAATCAAAAACCTTTAGAACCATATCGCCAGCAGAAAAATCTGTCTTTACCTCTACAGTAAATATCCCGCTGCCGGGATTTGGATAAACATGGATGGGTTGATATGGAGATAATTCGGGCACTGTGGAGGCACCCTGACCGTAATTTCCAATGCAGAAGTTATCGAAGTAGACTGTTTCAGCAGTTCCGTTATAATACTCAAGCGCTATTTCTATTACCGTAACATTTGCAAGCAACGTGGTCCAGGTTCCGGATGTAACAGTCCAGAGACTATCGTCGAAAGGAATAGAAAATGAATGCCATACATTTTTAATTGCTGCAGCATCAGCAGCAGTTACCGGAAAGGTTGCTTCTCCCCCGGGCCCTGCCAGGCGAACCAGGTGTGGGGGAAGGGAAAGCGTGTTAAGGTTGGTGACATCCATGACATCAAATGTAATGGTTCCCGTATCATTGAGCGCGCTCATATTGCCCCTGAATTTGGGAGGCGCATAGCCAAACGAAAGATTGCCACTTGCATCTCCGATCCTGATAGAGTTCGGTGGGTTTCCCTCTGTAGAATCTGATTCAAGAGAACCGGTTTGGATAAAATTCCAACCGTCGAGGCCATCGAGTGAATCAAAATTAGAGCATATATAACCCTGGGGAAGATTTACCACCGGAGAAAAGGTCAATCCTACGTTATCCAATAGGACGTATTCATCCCCAACCACATATTCTGCTCTTATCCGGATAAAATCAACCGATTGCATCAGACCCGCCCAGGTGCCCGAAATGATGGTCCAGTCGGCCGGGTTTAAAGAAACAGAGAAATGCATAAAGGTATCTGCGACAACAGATATGATTCCGGGGAATTCTGCGTATCCACCGGGGCCCTTTAGCTCAATTATTTCATTATTTGTAGAAGGCATCGTACCCGCATACCTGTGCACCAGTAAATCCCAATAGATTGAATCATTGATACTGGCAGAAGACCAGTCGCCTGTCATGCCAGGGTGCGCTATAACAAAGTTTCTCGCGCCAGTTGCGGGCTCCTCTACACGAAGTGCGCTTCCAGGATTTCCATTAACAGTATCAACAATTATAGAGCCATCGCCTTCAATGCCCCAAAGGGAAATGTCGTGGTCTTCAAAGTCGAAAACAATCTGCGCCATTGATACATTGTGAATGAGCATTGCAGCAATCATTAAGAGTATTGATTTTTTCATAGGAATTAAGTTAAGCGATATGAATATACCTTACTTGAAGTATATTTCTTTAAGATAAACATTAGGTTGATAAATCTTTTTCCTCACACCGGATACATGCTGCATTCTGTTGTCAATGCTGCGAGGCTTGTTAGAAAGGGAACATTCAAAATTAATTAAAAGGCGGTAAATTGCAAATCTCCGGTCTTGGATTATTATTCGTTTTATAATTGAGTAATCCTCACTTTTCCATTTTAAAATAAATCATCATAAATCATATCAATACGATAACAGGAAGCACAAAAAAACAACCGGCTTCTGCCTGGGGAGTGTCCCAGTTGGATTTGCGAAACCTTGCGTCTTCGCGTCTTAGTGGCCTTTAATTCTTTGCTACAAAGTTCGCGAAGGCGCGAAGAAAACGCTAATTAAGAATAGGAAAATGGTATTTTTCTTCAAACTGAGACACTACCTCTGCCTGGTTGGAATGGCTCTGGCATACAATTTTTACATAACTTTGTCTTCTGAATCACAGCAGTCAATAGTTTTCAAATTTCCCACCTGACACAAGCCGCTAAAGGGTGTCTGCAAATCCTTCGTTAACATGCTATGCCTTGCAACAAGGGTGATACCATGTCAATTAAAAACAGTCGTAAAATGTGGAAGATATAATTACGCCCATACATGGTAAACTTATCCGCTTTTCAAAAAATGCTGCATTCCCCGGCATCGTACTAATAATTGTTTGTGTCATTGCAATCATCTGGGCTAACTCGTCATTTGGAAATATTTATTTTGACTTGTGGCAAAATAAAATTACGATAGGTTTTGGTGGTGCAGAAATTTCAAAACCATTATTGCTTTGGATAAATGACGGGCTGATGGCGATATTTTTCTTCGTGATCGGGCTTGAAATAAAACGCGAAGTAATTGCAGGTGAATTGTCAACCTGGAAAAAGGCCGCAATGCCTGTATATGCTGCAATTGGTGGGATGTTGATTCCAGCTTTCATCTTTTTTATCTTTAATTATGAAAAACCTTCTTCAAGCGGTTGGGGAATACCTATGGCAACGGATATTGCATTTTCTCTCGGTATCCTGGCATTATTGGGGAAACGCGTGCCCATTTCTTTAAAAATATTTCTCACGGCTCTTGCCATTGTTGATGACCTGGGTGCTGTATTGGTAATTGCTTTTTTTTACACCTCTAATATTATTTTATCAAATGTTGCATTAGGTGCATTGTTTCTTGGTATTATGATATTGATGAATTGGGCTGGAGTAAGGAGCACACTGGCATATGCCATACCCGGTATCCTGGGAATATGGCTTGCATTTTTATTATCCGGTGTTCACGCAACCATTGCAGGGGTATTGGCTGCATTTGTCATTCCTGCAAGCACCAAAATCAATCTGATAGATTTTAAACAAACACTGGTTAACCTGGCGAACGGAATCATGGTATTTAAAAAAAGAAATAATCCTTTCCTGACAAAGGAAGAACAGCATATTGTTACTGCTATTAAGGAAACATGCGAACATTATGAGCCACCACTCCAATCGCTTGAAAAATCGTTGCACCCCTGGGTAATTTTTTTAATTCTGCCTGTTTTTGCGCTAAGCAATACCGGTGTTTTAATTGGCAGCAACTTTTTTTCTGAAATTACAAGTGCTGCCGGATTGGGGATAACATTCGGATTGGTAGCAGGAAAACCCATTGGAATATTGCTTTTCTCATGGCTGGCTTATAAAATGAAAATGGCTTCGCTTCCCGAAAATGTTAAATGGCTGAACATTCTGGGTGTTGGATTTTTAGGCGGCATTGGATTTACAATGGCCCTGTTTGTGGCAAGTCTGGCATTTACACAAATTGAACTTATCAATAATGCAAAGATCAGCATCCTGTTTGCATCACTGATTGCCGGGATAGCCGGATATTTAATTTTATGGAAAACATTACCGGAAAAAAATCATCAGTGAAGCAAAAGGCAAAGTAGAAAACTGAATTATAACCAAAATTGATAATGAAAACATTAGTCTACAGCATACATGATTTTGATAAACCGTTTCTGGAAAGAACTGCAAAAGATAAACACGAATTAATCTTCACAGAAAAACAATTAAATGAATCTACTGTAAACCTTAGTGATGGTTGTGAAGCCGTCGCCCTGTTTACTTCCGATAATGCCTCTGCAGATGTTTTGGAAAAGCTATCAGCTTTGGGTGTAAAGTATATTGCACTTCGCTCGGTTGGTTACGACCATGTTGATATACCAAAAGCAAGGTCTCTTGGAATTAAGTTGGCTAATGTCCCTGCCTATTCGCCTTATGCTATTGCCGAGCATGCTGTTGCCTTGCTGATGGCGCTTAACCGGAAAATCGTCCTGGGCCAGTCATTGATGCGGCAAAATGATTTTCGTTTAGACAAATTGTTAGGTTTCGATCTGCATCACAAAACCATTGGTATTATCGGAACAGGAAAAATTGGAGCTGCATTTGCTAAAATTATGAACGGCTTTGGATGTAATCTTTTGGGTTATGATATTGAAATAAATAAAGAATTAATTGAACAGACAAATATCTCTTACACAACTATTGAAGATCTAAGCAAAAGAGCAGATGTCATTTCTATCCACTGCCCGTTGAATGCTGATACAAAATATCTTTTCAATAAAAATCTTTTCTCACTGATGAAAAAAGGAGTTATTTTAATCAATACTGCACGTGGTGGCATCCTGAATACCAAAGATTTAATGGAGGCAATGGATAATGGAACTGTTGGTGCTGCCGGACTGGATGTATATGAGAATGAAAAGCCTATTTTCTTTCACAACCGCAGAGACAAAATAATGGAGGATGAATTGTTTGAAAAGCTCCGTTCATACTCTTCTGTTTTAATAACGGGGCATCAGGCATTCTTAACCAATGAAGCATTGCAGGGAATTGCCAATACAACCATTGCAAATTTAGATGCGTTTTCGGAAAATATAAATTCCGGAAATGAAATAAAATGATTTGAGGATGTACAATTAACTCATTTATAAATTATTTGCAGTGGCAATGGATAATATATACATAAATATTTCAGGATTTATCCTTTGTGCTGCAGTAATCATATTCAGCGGCAATAAACTTTCCTACTACGGACATCAAATTTCAGAGCTAACCGGACTGGGAAAAGCATGGGTGGGGCTCATTCTTATGGCGTCTGTTACCTCTTTGCCTGAGTTAATCACAGGTATCAGCTCGGTTGCAATCGTAAAAGCGCCTGATCTTGCAGCCGGAGATGTTTTTGGCAGTTGCATTTTTAATCTTCTCATTCTTTCCTTTTTGGATTCACGGCTCAAACAGCCGCTGTTTTCAATGGTAAAATCCAGTCATATTGTAGCTGCCATTTGCGGCATTATTTTAATAGCTGTAGCAGGCTTGTCAATTTATATTTCTGCTGAAATACCCGGCATACTTTGGATTAGCAGTTTTACTTTGATTATTTTCGGCATCTATTTCATAACCGTATGGCTTATCTTTAAATATGAGCAAATTGATCTGGTTGAATCTCCACCTGGAAAAATTGCCCGCTCTTCCACTCATGCTGCCGAACTTAAAAAAGTAATCGGAGGCTATTTGCTTCATGCCTTAATTGTAGTCGGCGCTGCCATCTTTCTGCCATATTTTGGTGAGTATATAGCGGAGCGGTCAGGTTTAGGTAATTCATTTTTTGGCACCCTGTTTCTGGCTGCCGCAACTTCATTGCCTGAGCTGGTAGTTTCATTAGCCGCTTTAAAAATGGGTGCATTGGATATGGCAGTAGGCAATTTATTAGGAAGCAATGTGTTTAATGTCTTCATTCTGGGTTTGGATGATGTATTTTATAGTGAAGGTTCATTGTTCAGAGACATTGCTCCCACTCATTTGTTATCAGTATTCGTTATCATTATTATGACTGCAGTGGTATGTTTAGGCCTTCTTTTCAAACCAAAGCGAAAACAGATGTGGTTGCTGGGCGTGGATACTTTTATACTGGTAATGCTATACATAGCATTGATGATATATTTATTTATTAAGAAATAGGCATTAAATGAACTGGCACCTAATTCCACTTTCCGAAATAACGGAAAAATTAGAAACAACTCCGGAGGGTATTACCACCGAAAGTGCCGCAAAACGCATAGCCGAATACGGTAAAAACCAGATTGCAGATAAAAAGAAGAAAACAGTGTGGAAGATGATCCTGCATCAGCTGCAGGATTTTATGATCCTGATTCTTCTTGCAGCTGCAATTGTTTCAGGCATATTAGGTGATGTTGTTGATACTGTTGTTATTCTCATCATTATTTTGCTGAATGCTATTGTAGGATTTATACAGGAGTATCGCGCCGACAAAGCCATGGAAGCTTTAAAGAAAATGGCTGCAAGCTTCACCCGTATTATACGCGAAGGGCAAACAATTGATTTAGCTGCTGAAGATCTGGTACCGGGAGATGTAGTGATGCTTGAAGCGGGAAACATTATCCCTGCTGATGTGCGCTTTTTCGAAACACACCAGGTTAAAGCCGATGAATCAACCCTCACAGGCGAATCGCATAATGTGGAGAAAATTGCGGATGAACTTCCTGATGGGGATTATGCTCTTGGCGACAGGATAAATATGGGTTTCAAAGGAACATTCATCACCAACGGACGTGCATTAGCTTATGTTACCGAAACCGGAATGAATACCGAACTCGGTCGCATTGCAACGATGATCCAAACTGAGGAAACATCAACTCCCCTGCAAAAGAAATTAGCTGCATTTGGCAAAAGATTATCAGTTGGGATCTTAATTATTTGCACAGTAATATTTATTCTTGGATGGTTGCGCGGGGAGGATTTATTGGCTTTGCTGCTAACTTCCATTTCGCTTGCGGTTGCTGCAATACCGGAAGCGTTGCCGGCTCTTGTAACTATTGCCCTTGCATTTGGGGCCAAGCGATTGGTTAAAAGCAATGCACTTATCCGTAAACTGCCGGCTGTTGAAACGCTTGGCTCGGTTACATATATATGCACTGATAAAACAGGCACTCTTACGCTGAACAAAATGACCGTTCAGGAAATTTTCGAATCGACTGAAACAGAGCATGAAGGTGCATTTGGTGAGGGAAATCTGCTGTTACATGCGATGGCACTGAATAATGATGTTTCAAAAGATAAAGACGGAAACTGGCTCGGTGATTCAACTGAAGTGGCATTGGTTCAATATGCCTATGATAATAAAATTGAAAGGACGGAACTGGAAAAATTATTTCCACGTATCGGAGAATTGCCCTTTGACTCAAAGCGTAAGTGCATGACAACTCTGCATCAGACATCTGATGGCATTATTGCCATTACCAAAGGAGCAGTAGATGTTTTGTTGCATCAGCTTACCGACAAACAAAAAGCACTCATCCCTGAATACGAATCCAAAGCAAATGAGATGGCAGAAAAGGATATCGTGTGCTGGGATATGCAATTAAAAAACTCGCATCCCTGCCTGAAAAATTAAATGCATCCGATATAGAAACCTCCTTAACATTTGCCGGTTTTGCAGGAATGATTGACCCGCCAAGGGAGGAAGCAAAACAAGCAGTAGCTGAATGTAAGCAAGCCGGTATAATTCCTGTAATGATTACAGGTGACCACAAACTCACAGCTAAAGCCATTGCGAAACAATTGGGAATAATAACTTCGGAAGATGAAATGGTTCTGAGTGGTTCAAAACTTGGCAAATTATCATTAGAGGAGTTTGAATTAATTGTAGAAAAAGTCAGGGTTTATGCACGTGTAAATCCTGAACAGAAATTAAAAATCATTAAGGCACTGCAAGACAAGCATCAGTTTGTTGCCATGACGGGTGATGGTGTGAATGATGCACCCGCCCTGAAAAATGCTGATATAGGCATTGCAATGGGTATTAACGGGACGGAAGTTTCCAAACAAGCTTCGCATATGATTCTTCTGGATGACAATTTTTCCACAATTGTAGTTGCTGTAAAACACGGACGAAGAATATTTGATAATATTCTGAAGTTCATTAAATATATCATGACAGGAAACTCAGGAGAAATATGGGCAATCTTTTTAGCTCCGTTTTTTGGTTTGCCCATACCGTTACTGGCTATTCACATCCTTTGGATAAATCTTGTAACAGATGGCTTACCCGGACTGGCACTTGCTTCAGAACCATCGGATGCTAACATAATGAAACGTCCGCCAAGAAATCCTAAACAAAATATTTTTGCCGGAGGCATGGCGGTTCACATTTTGTGGGTTGGACTTTTGATGGGAGTAATAACTCTGGGAATGCAGGCATGGTCAATACATGCCGGGAATACGCATTGGCAAACAATGGCATTCACAGTGCTTTGCTTTAGCCAGCTGGGGCATGTAATGGCAATCCGTTCAGAAACACAATCCATTTTTAAAATCGGGGTATTCTCAAACCGGCCTATGTTAGGTGCTTTATTATTGACGGTTGCCCTTCAGATGATGATAATTTATGTTCCGTTTTTTAATGATATTTTCAGAACACAGCCACTCAGTATTTACGAATTGGGAATCACCATTCTGGTATCAAGTATTGTGTTTTGGGCAGTTGAAATTGAAAAATTGATTAAAAATAAATTTTTTGACTTAAATAAAAGGTCCGAAAATCAGCTGTAATTAACTCAGTGCCTTTAGTATATTTGCTGCAGGGTAAAATTGACAAATGATATAAAAATAATGAGTATAATTAAAATGTTGATTGCAATTCCTTTCCCTGTCGTCGGTAGTGTCTCAGTTTGAAGAAAAATACCATTTTCCTATTCTTAATTAGCGTTTTCTTCGCGAACTTCGCGCCTTTGTAGCAAAGAATTAAAGGCCACTAAGACGCGAAGACGCAAGGTTTCGCAAATCAAACTAAGACTCTCCACTGTCTTCGCACAGTTTTGGCGATTGGAATTTTTAGGTTACATTTGAATATATTTAAACTGCATGGATTATAGAGTACGGTCTTCACAAATCCCGACATCTTACCGTAGTTTAAATCCGTCATGAATTCTTAAAATATTTCAAATGCGAAAATATTCAGACACCAATAAGGTAAATCAATATCTTGTCGTTTTGCTTTTCACCTTTTTCTGCTTTTCAGGATACGGATTAAAAGCTCAACTCAGTTTTAAAGTTCTGTTTCTGGGAAACAGCTACACGGGGGTCAATAATTTACCCCAAATGGTACATGATGTTGCCCTGTCGGCCGGGGATACCCTGGTTTTTGACAGCCATACTCCCGGGGGATATCAATTAGCAGATCATTTTTCAGATGTTACCAGTCAGAATAAAATAATGACCGGAGGCTGGGATTATGTGGTTATCCAGGGGCAAAGCCAGGAGCCCATTACGCACTCCTCTCAGTTCAGCAATGGTGGTTCAGCCTTGTATAACCAGGTAAAACAACATACTCCATGTGCAGTAATTATGCCCTATATGACCTGGGGAAGAAAAAACGGGGATGCTGCAAATTGTCCTTTCTTTCCTGTAATGTGTACATACGAGGGCATGGACACCACCATCAGGGACCGCTACCTGGATCTCGCGGCTTCTATAAATGGAGAAGTGTCTCCTGTGTCAGTTGTTTGGAAATACATCCGGCAAAATCATCCTAACATTGACCTGTACCAGGCAGATGAAAGCCACCCTTCAACTGCTGGTTCGTATGCTGCTGCATGTTGCTTTTATGCAACAATCTTTAAAAAGGATCCTACACTGATCACTTTTAATTCCGGGTTGACTTCAGCCGATGCTGCAATCATCAGAGATGCAGTCAAAACCCAGGTATATGACAGCTTGCAATTGTGGGATTTTAAAAAACTACCCATAGCAGACCTTATCTTCGAGACCGGTCCGGGTACCAATGAGATACTTTTTAAAGCAATAAGCCACGGAGTCAGGCAAACATATTTCTGGGATTTTGGGGATGGTGATACATCTTCCATTAATTTTCCTACGCATTCCTACTTAGCTGACGGAACATATACAGTGTCGCTGACCACCACAACCTGTGATTTGCAAGGACTGCACACCAGCTTTACGGATACAGTCATTCAATTCTGCAGCCATACGCCCACCGTCTATACAACACTTCCATGGCTGTGCAGGTATGATACACTCTGGACCCAACCGGCAGATTCGTATCAATGGTATTGCTATGGAGTTCCATTACCTGAAACAAGTCAATATTTAGCTGATTATTTACAATATAACATTTCCGGTTTTTCTGTTGTTTCAACGGTTAATGGCTGTTCTGAATTATCAGAATTATTTACAGACACTCCGGAATGGTCAGGATATTACTTTGATGCGATGGGTGACCCCTGCGTTGGAGACACCGTTGCATTTGCAGTATTGCATATAAACACCTTCTTATCAGGCTTTGAGAACATACTATGGTATAAGAATGACACACTTTTACCATTCATGACCAATGAAGACACGTTATTGATATTTGCACCGGGAAAATACGAATGCAAAGTTATTGACCCCAACGCCGATTGTCCTTTAGATACTACCTCTTACAGCATTAATTATGATTGTGGGGTATCAGGCATTGATGATAAAGGACCGCCATTATCCTGGACACTATATCCAAATCCTGCATCAGAAACCATTACCATTAGATTTACGAAAAATCCAAAACAGGAAACAATTCAGATTTACACTGCAATCGGCGGTTTAGCAAGATCGGTCAATACTTCAGCGGCCACAACCACACTTGATATTTCCAATTTACCAAAAGGGCTTTACTATATCCGGTTGAAAAGCAATAATCAGACTGCCTTGAAATTTATGAAACAGTAACGTTTGCGGCATGCTTTACTAATCCAGCAAAGACAGCACTATGGATACTGACATAACAAATATTTCTCCGGGACTAAAACTTGCTCAGATTGCCTGGGTAGTTAAAGATATTAAATCCACAAAAAGATTTTTTCAGGATGTGATGGGAATAAGCAGTTTCAGTGAAGTAACCACCATCCGGGTCAAAGAATATGAAGGCACATATTATGGCAAGCCTTCGGATGCAGAGAGTCTCGTCTCGATGGCATATTCAGGTGGAACATTTATTGAACTCATTCAGCCTGTTTCAGGAATCAGCATTTTTCGGGATTATTTGGATAAAAATCCTGACGGTGGCATGCAGCACGTTGCGTATAGCCTGCCTGTTAACGGGCTTAATAAAATAATTTCAGGATATGCGGATAAAGGCTTCCCGGTAATATCCAGCTTTAATACACCCATAGCTAAAATTGTTTTTTTTGATACCTGTAAAGAGATTGGCGTTATGACAGAAATAATGGGTATTACCAAATCAGGTGTGGAACAAGTTGAAAAGATGAAAATTCAAAATGAATTAAACTTACGGCAAATCTGAAATATTGAATACAGGCCGGAGCGACACATGAATTCCACAGACAGATGAAAAATCAAATCAAATGAAAACGCTGACTCTTTTTTCGATCGTTGCCATATCTTCCAGCATCGCAACTGCTCAGTGGCAACAAACAAACGGACCTCATAACGGAGGAATCAATTGTATTGCCGCAAGTGGAACAAATATTTTTGCAGGAATTCCCGGTAACGGCATTGTATATTATTCTGCCAACAATGGAACAACCTGGGTTGAGGCAGGCAATGGCTTGCCAAACACGCATGTGCTTTCATTGGCCATAAGCGGGACAAATATTTTCGCAGGAACTGCCGGAGGTGGTGTGTATCTGTCAGGCAACAACGGAAGTAACTGGAATGCCGTCAATAATGGTTTAAATACTACAGGTCCTACAACATTAGCCATCAGCGGGGCAAATATTTTTGCTGGAAATTTTGGGGCGTATTTATCAACCAATAATGGAAGCAGCTGGACTGCTATAAATAACGGGTTGACAATAAGTTCGTATATAACCTCATTCGCCATTGACGGGGCCAATATTTTTGCAGGAACCCATGACAATGGCGTATTTTTATCAACCAATAATGGAGGCAACTGGACGGCAGTCAACAATGGACTGGCAGATACCAGCATCCGGTCATTAGCAATAATCGGATCAACCGTTTTGGCGGGTACATACAGTGGCGTATTTATTTCCACAAATAATGGAGCAAACTGGAGTGCAGCTAACACCGGTTTGCCTGCAAATCCTGGCGTGACCTCACTCGCCACAAACGGGATAAATATTTTTGCCGGAACTGAAAGTAATGGCGTGTATGTATCTACCAACAACGGGAGCACCTGGACGGCTGTTAATAACGGATTGCCTGCAAATACTGATGTAACCTCATTGGCTATTAGCGGAACTAATATTTTTGTAGGGACTGAGGACCAGGTGACCTATGACAGCCACGGCATTTTTCTTTCAACAAACAACGGCAGCAACTGGACAGCAGTGGGATTACCAACTACCCGTGTCTCTTCGCTGGCCATAAGCGGAACAGATATTTTTGCGGGAACCGAGGATTATTCCCATGTATATTTATCATCAAACAATGGAAGCAGCTGGACTGAAGCTGATAGTGGAATACCACCAAAGCTCCAGGTTTATGCAATGCTCATAGACGGGGCAAATATTTTTGCGGGAACTGCAACTCATGCAGGGGCTCCGGTAATGGGCATCTATTTATCCACCGATAACGGAAGCAGCTGGACAGCGGTTAATAATGGTTTGCCAGGAACTGGTGCCACTGATGTATATGCATTGGCAAAAACCGGGACAAATATTTTTGCGGGAACTTATCATGGTGTCTATTTATCAACCAATGGTGGAGCAAGCTGGAGTGCAGCAAATAATGGGTTGCCAGCTTTTCATGCCATAACGTCTCTGGCCATAAGCGGAACATCAATCTTTGCAGGAATGCATGCCGGCGTGTTTTTATCAACCAATAATGGAAGCAGCTGGACGGCGGTCAATAGCGGGTTACCGGCTGATCCGGTTGTCACTGCTTTGGCAGTAAGCGGGTCATCTATATTTGCGGGAATTTATACTCCCAATGGTGGCATATATGTATCAACCAACAATGGAAGCAGCTGGGCGGCTGTCAATAATGGATTAACAGATACTACGATCCGCTCATTTGCCATCAGCGGAACGGATGTTTTTGCGGGAACCAATAATGGCGTTTTTTTGAATGTTAACAATGGAAACAGCTGGACTGATGTCAGCAGTGGATTGCCGGCAAATACCATTGTCTCATCAATGGCTGTAAGCGGAACGAATATTTTTTTGGGTACAGGTGGAACCGGGGTTTGGAAAAGACCCATATCCGAAATGGTCACTGGCATAAATGAGTTCAATACAAACAATTCTATAACTATCTTTCCAAACCCATTCTCCACACAGGCAACGCTGGAAACAGGCAGGGCTTGTAATGACGCAACGCTTACGGTTTACAATTCATTCGGGCAGGCAGTAAAGCAAATAACCCGGATAACAATCGGGGCAGGACAAACCATCCGGCTTTACCGTGACGATTTAACAAGTGGATTATATTTTCTTCGTATTATGCAAGACAACAAAATTATTGCGGAAGAGGGATTCATAGTGGCTGACTGATCTCAACTCACAATCACATTGTTAACTCAATATTTCTAAAAGCAACAAGCACACCTCTAAAAAGAAACATTAAATGAATGAAGTCTCAATTTTGCGCCTATACCTTTTGCGGGCATTATATCTTCTTATAACCGTGGGCCTCTCATTCACCATTTGGCCTCAAATACTTAACCATCCGACACCATGGTCTCTCTGGCATGGCGTAGGATGCAGCCTGCTGGCTGCAGTCTCCGTTCTGGCGGCATTGGGTATCCGGTATCCATTGAAAATGCTGCCTGTGCTTTTCTTTGAACTGGTATGGAAGTCAATCTGGCTGCTGGCGGTTGCGCTACCGCTGTGGAAGGCGGGGAAAATGGATGCAGTGAACCTGGAGACCACACAAAATTGTTTAATGGGAATTATTGTTCCTTTGGTAATTCCCTGGAAGTATGTATGGGCAAACTATGTTAAGATGCCTGGAGACAGATGGAAATGAGCCTGAAACTGCGGAATTCAAAATTGACAACTTTACATATATTGTACGTCTGCTATTGAA
>Ga0190272_10000318_pt1 | contig 27203 bp, 17 predicted proteins | sample Popmic504T_FD_133746 | JGI IMG/M metagenome (GOLD analysis project Ga0190272, IMG submission 133746) | Populus adjacent soil microbial communities from riparian zone of Shoshone River, Wyoming, USA - 504 T | ecosystem: Environmental > Terrestrial > Soil > Riparian zone | place: USA: Wyoming...
ACATACTCGCCAAAAAAAGTCGGACCAACGTAAGGCGCGCGAAACAGCAGTCCGTTTCCGCCGCCAAACAAATAGGGTGCAAACATCGTCAGGGCGAAGTGCGGCGGCATCGAGAAGGAGCTGAAGAAATCATAGGACGCGCTGGCGCGCATGCTGTTGCGCAGCAACTCGATGGTCGGTAAGATTTGCACCGCTGCCAGCAAAAACCCTAAAGCCAGCATGGCGAGCGGCGACAAATAGGACGAAAGCGATCTTTTCGACGCACGCACAAGCACGAGTGTGTAGGCGGCAGTGACCAGTAGCGCATAGGCGGATGTTTGCTGATGGCCGGCACAAACCAGCATGGCCACCAGCGCAGCGAGGAGCACACCACGCCCGCGTGAGCCTGTCGCGACGTGGCCTTCGACGGCCCAAAGCACCCACGGAAGCATCGCAGCAGTTTGCAGGACATTTGTATGCCCGACCTGTTCCACCATGAACGCGCTGAATTGCCAAATAAAACTGGTGGCAACGGCTCCGGTGATATCGGCGCCGCTTCGCCTGGCGAACAGATACGCGCCTAGCGCGGCTACCATGTAAGTAGCCAGCATCATCAGGTTGGTAGCGACAGGTGGCGAGAAAATCAGGTAGAACCAGTTGAGTGGAAAGAGTAAACCAGCCTGCGCTGCGCCATGGAGTGGCATGCCGGAAAAAATGTAAGGGTTCCAGAGCGGAAGGTGGCCGGCACGCATGAGGTTTGCGGCCGCAACTCGAAGCGGGATGTTGAAGATCACTCCATCATCCGGAGAGATGACGATTTGGCCTCGCACCGCGGGGAAAAAATAAGCCAGCGGGGCCAGCGTTACCACCAGGGCGGCCAAACGGTCCGCACTCATTGCGCGCGACAAGTATGTACGAATCATCAAGAATGGATGCGACCGGCAATGGTTCCGGGACCACCGATACCCTCAGGACAACTCTCGAACGTGCCCACGCTGCGTTGATCACTTACAGGGTTGAAGCGTTGTGTGCGGGGATCTTACTCGCGATGGCGCTGAACATGATCTTCGTGACCGCTCGTAAGAGCATTACTGCCGACGAGATCGTCCTCATTCCCGCAGCATACTATCATCTCATAACTAACGACCCGCAACTGGTTCGCGAACATCCGCCACTTTCCAAATTGCTCGCCGGCGTTCCTTTGCTGTTCATTCAGCCCCAGGAAGTATTGCCAAACCAGCTGGACCCGTCGCTGGCCAGGCCTCACCGTGAGTGGGCATATGCGATGCGCTTCTGGCACGACAATCGATCGCAAGTCGAAGCGATAAGCTTCTGGGCGCGAGTCCCCATGATGGCGCTCACCCTCGCGTTTGGCCTCCTGACTTTCATCTTTGCTCGAGACCTCTTCGGTGCTCGCGCCGCCTTGTTTGCGCTGGCTTTGTTTGCCCTTGAGCCGACTCTGCTTGCGCATTCTCGCGTCGTCCAGACAGATGTGGTCGCAGCCTTTGGACTTCTTCTGACTGTCTTTGCCTTGTATCGCTATTTGCGCGCTCCGAACTGGAAACTGGCGGCCGGAGTCGGCGCCGCTGCGGGTCTGGCGATGCTCACGAAATTTTCCATGATCATCATTGGTCCCGGATTGTTACTTCTTTTCGTAGTGCTGCTTTGGCGTCAACCGCCCCAGCGCCGGGCAATTGCCCGCCACGGGATGACTGCCGCAGTGACCCTCGTTCTGGTCATCAATGCCGGTTATTTTTTCAACCACCGCGCGCTCACTGACGACGACTCGAAGTGGATCGCCACATCCTTCCCCGCTCGACATACCGCCGTTGTGGCGAGTGTGCGCGTGCTGAAAACAATACTGCCTACTGACTTCCTCATGGGAATCTATTGGCAGCTCAACCACAGCCGTGACGGACATCCCGCGGGGCTTTTGGGTATGCATAGTCTGCGCGGTTGGTGGTACTACTTCCCGGTCGCCTTTGCGCTTAAGACCACGATTCCTTTTTTGCTGCTATCGATCGGATCGCTCACGTGGGCCTTTTACCGGGCGCTTTACAAACGCGAGAAGCAACTACTTTTCCTGCTGATTCCGTTCGCCGCTTACACGGCCTTCGTCATGATGAGCCCGATCGACATCGGCATCCGTTACTATCTGCCGGCGTTTGGTTTCCTGTTTATCCTTAGCGGAGCTCTGCTTGATTCGGTTTTGCGCCGCAAAGTTTATGGACAAAGACGCCTGGCACTTGTCGCCGTAGTTTTTGTCGCGGTTTCGTGGATGAGTTGGGAAGCAATCAGGGTGTATCCCAACTACATGCCCTACATGAATCAGTTGGCTTCCGGGCGGCCGCATTGGTGGTATCTGTCTGACTCAAACGTGGAGTGGGGAGAAAGTGTGAAAGAACTGGCTGAGTACCTGCGTGCGCGCGGAGAAACCCGCACTCGCGGCTTGCTGCTTGCTGGTTACATCACGCTTGGTTTTTACGGCGTTGAGTATCTCGATGCACTTGGACCGCCTCCGCCGTCGCCGCCACGCTATCTCGTCCTGGGGGCTAGTTTCTTGAACGGTTCGACAGTTCCGGGGTATGACATAGACGGGAAACCGGTGTTAGATGCAGTGCGAGTTAATACCTTTAATGAGTTTCGATACCGCGTGCCTGAGGCGGTAATTGGAGACTCAATCTACGTGTACCGCCTTAGCGATTGAAGCTGACTGAGGCGGTCTAACAATCTGGCTGAGTAGTTGTGTTTGAATGCGATCAATCGTCATCGTTCCCACATATAACGAGCGGGCCAATCTGCTGGAGCTCCTGGAAAAAATCCATTTGCATGCACCTGATCTGCATGTGCTGATCGTGGATGACAATTCACCCGATGGCACTGGCACACTCGCCGATGAACTACATCAACAGCATCCCGAGCGAATCTTCGTTCTGCACCGGGAAAAGAAGGAAGGTTTGGGAAAGGCTTACGTCGATGGCTTCAAGCAGGTGTTGAAGCACGACTACGAATGCATCCTGCAGATGGATGCGGATCTGTCTCACGATCCGGCGCACCTGCCGCGGTTCATGGAGCAAATTCAAACTCATGATCTAGTCGTAGGCTCGCGCTACCTTAATGGCATCAGTGTGGTCAACTGGGACTTGAAGCGCCTGATGATGAGTAAGATGGCCACCAATTATGTACGCTTCGTGACGCGCATGCCGTTTACCGACACAACCAGCGGATTCAAATGCTGGCGACGAACGGCGTTGGAAACAATCGGATTTGAAACCACTTTCTCCAGTGGTTATGTTTTTCTTTATGAGATGAAGTACAAGGCGTTTCGCAAGGGGCTGAGGGTAACGGAAGTCCCAATCATTTTCGTGGAACGAAAGAGCGGCAACTCTAAACTGGACTGGCGTGTGATTCGCGAAGCGATCTGGGGCGTCTTAAAACTCAGATTAAAATATTAGCGCTCAAACGGACACACTCCCGCGCCATTATCTGCAGAGTTTGGATGAACAACCTAAACATCGCGCAAAGGCATTCATCTCGTTTCAGGCTTACAATCGCGTTCCTCATTATCTCCTTCCTGGGTGCTTTCGTTTACTTCGCCTTCGTTCCCAATCATCCCCCTGGCTTTTATATTGATGAATCGTCCATCGCTTATAACGCTCATCTGATCGCCCAAACCGGCTCCGACGAGCACGGCCAAACATGGCCGCTCTACTTTCGCGCCTTTGGCGATTACAAAAATCCGACATACATCTATGCCCTTGCCGGGATCTTTAAACTCACGGGTCCAAGCATCACTGTCGCCCGGAGTTTGAGCGCGGCGCTGGGATTGGCCGGGGGAATTTTGCTCGGTCTTCTTGCGTGGAAGATGACTGGGAGGATCGGAGTCGTTGTTGTCGTCGCCCTTTCCGCTTTGTTGACGCCCTGGCTTTTCGAAAGCAGTCGGCTGGTGTTTGAGGTTGCACTCTATCCGCTCCTGACTGCTTTATTTCTCCTCGCCCTCTGGCGAGCATCACGCAAACAAGCATGGCAAATCACTGACGTGCTTGGGCTAACAGCGGCCCTGGCGCTTCTGACTTATTCATATTCAATCGGCAGGTTGATGGCGCCGCTCCTGGCCGTAGGTCTCGTGCTGTTCATGAGACGTCATGGATGGCGCAGCGTGATGAAGGTGTGGATGGCTTACATCGTGAGTTTGATCCCGCTGTTCATTTTCTCTCGCCAACATCCGGGCGCGTTGAGCGAACGCTTTGCGCTTCTGACTTACATCACACCGCAGAGTACAGCCGCCAACGTTGTGTTCGAATTTTTTCGCCATTCCGTCGCAAACCTGAATCCGTGGCGCTGGCTGATAACCGGAGAAAATAATGTTCGAGATCACCTCGGCGGATTTGGCAGTTTTTTGGCGGTGACCGTAATTCTGGCTGTTGCGGGCGCGGTGTTGGTGTGCCGGCGCTATCGTCGAGAGCCCTGGTGGCAGTTCATTGTTTTCGGCTGTTTGGTTTCAGTCGTTCCGGCTTCGCTGACACACACTGAGTTTCCGCAGCTGCGCTTGATTGCATTCCCCGTGTTCTTTCATGTGCTGATGATCCCCGCGCTTTCCTGGTTGATGGAGACGAGCAAGATCGCGGCTCAAGCGTCCAATCCAGGGTTGGGAAAGCGCGCGGCTTTATTGGCGATTATCAGTCTGATCGTTATTCAGGGCGCTTATTTCCAGTGGCAGTTTCATAAAACCGCGCCTGAACGCTGGTACGTTTTTGACGCCAGATTCTCACGAAAGGTTTTGAATACAGCTCTTGAGACTGGGCAGCGACCGATCTACCTTTTCGATCCACCCGGGAACTCGGGCTACATTCAGGCTTTTTGGCATGCGGCGTCGCAAGGGCTGGATACGTCGCAGTTTGTGCGGTTGCCGGCTAACGTGCATCCGCCTCCGGGCGCACTGGTGATCAGCACCGAGGAGGAATGCGCGAACTGCAACTTAATCGCGAAGAGCATCAACTACACCGTCTACGCGGTGCTGCCTTCTTCGCTGAAAGCAACCAGCCAAACACTTCCGGAAAACGCTTTCCGCGCGCGCATTCAAACGGAGAACATGCCCGCAACACTGCCTGCTGGAACAACAAACGCGATCAGTTTCCAGGTGAAAAATCTGAGTACCGCAACATGGCCGGCTGCCGGCGAGCCCGGAACAGATCAGTACGCGGTTGTATTGCGTAACCGCTGGCTGAGATTCGACGGTTCAGTGATAAAGAATGAAGACGCTCGCAGCCGGCTTCCTTACGACTTGGAGCCGGGCGACACTGCGGGAGTTCAGCTGAAGATAACGGCTCCGGAAAATCCCGGGCAATACGTCCTGGAGGTTGACGTGGTGCAGGAACAAGTTGCGTGGTTTGGCGACAAAGGTTCCGAACGTTTGAAGTGGGATGTGATCGTTGTACCGGCGCGAGGTGATCGGTGAAGGGACAGCAAAGAAATTCTAACCTCGTCGCCGCGCTCCGTAGCCGGAAATGGTTATGGGCGATTCTATTGATGACAGCCATCGGCGTTGTCTATTTTGCAAATGTCCATCGCAATCCTCCGGGTTATTACATCGACGAATCATCGATTTCCTACAACGCTTACACTATTTCTCAAAGTGGTCGTGATGAATTTGGTCGACCATGGCCGCTCTACTTTCGTGCCTTTGGCGACTACAAAAACCCCATCTACATCTACCTGCTCGCTGGGATCTATAGCGTAACCGGCCCGAGCATCGCGGCAGCGCGATTGCTCAGCGCCACGTGCGGGTTTCTGGCGGCGCTCGGACTTGGCCTGTTGGCTACACGCGTTTCCAAACGACGGGATGTGGGATTACTGGTGGCCGTGATGGCGCTGCTCACCCCATGGCTTTTCGAAATGAGCCGCGTCGTTTTAGAGGTAGCGCTTTATCCGCTCGTCATCGTCGTGTTTCTTCTTTGCGCCCACTGGGCGTCAACCAAAACTCGGTGGTCCTGGCGGGAAGCGGCCTGCCTTGCGGCCACGCTCGCGCTGGTCACTTACACCTACTCTATCGGCAGACTGGTTGGACCGCTGTTCGCTCTCGGGTTGATTTTCTTTGCCACACGCTCTCGTCGTATCGGCATCATCACAACGTGGGCTTTATATGCGGTATCACTAATCCCGCTGATGATCTTCCAGCGACGCAATCCCGGTGCACTCAGCGCACGATTTTCTCTCATCAGTTATCTCAAACCGCCTTACCTGATTCCCGACAACGCCTGGGAATTCTTCAAGCACTACTTCGGCAATCTCAATCCGTGGCGACTGCTCGTCACCGGCGACCCAAACGTAGAGCAGATTGCACACATCTACGGTTCGCCACTTCTATTGGCCGCTACCGGCATACTCGCGGCGAGCGGACTCTTCCTGATACTTCGACAGCAGCAGAATTCAGCGTGGTGGCGGTTTGTAATTCTCTGTTTGATCGTGTCTGTTGTTCCGGCATCTCTTACAAAAGAGTATGTCCACATGTTGAGGCTCGCACCGCTTCCAGTCTTTGTTCTCGTTCTAACGATTCCCGCGTTCACATGGTTACGGGTGAACTCGGGCAAACGTCGCGCAGTCCTGGCGGTTTTGGTCTTATTGATGTTCGTCCAGGGTTTTGCTTTCTTTTGGAAGTTTGAGAACCACGCTCATTCGCCCAAACGGCTGAGGCAATTCGACAACGGATATCCCACTCAAATTTTTGAGCGCGCGCTAAACACGACTGGGCGACCAATCTATCTCGCCGATGCGCTCGCAATTCCCGGCTACATTCAGGCCTATTGGTACGCAACCTTGCGAGGGATTACTCCGGAAACTTTCCAACGCCTCGCTCCGGATCAACCTGCCCCCGACGGCGCGCTGGTTATCTCGACTGAAGAAAATTGTCCGCGGTGTCGCATCATTGCGACCAGTGAGTTTTATACGCTTTACGTCGCGAGTGTTCCCGCAGTGAAACGCGAACCGCTTCCCGACTCAGCGTTTCGAGCGCGGCTGTCTTTAAAAACGCCGCTTACTGTTTTGCGCGCTGGTGAACATTACGACTTGATTGTTTTGGTCACAAATGAGAGCGACCTTTTGTGGCCGGCGCGTGAGCGCAGCGGGGGAATATTTCAGGTCAGCGCGGGAAATCACTGGCTGGACCAGGCAGGAAACGTTATCACTAACGATGATGGACGAGCGGCGCTGCTCGAGGATCTTGGGCCGGGCCGACAAGCGGAGTTAAAGCTAACCGTCAATGCTCCGAGAAAGCCGGGAAGTTATATGTTGGAAATTGACATGCTCCAGGAAGGCGTCTCCTGGTTTGGACTGAAAGGCTCACCAACCCTTCGTCTGCCCGTCAGGATTGAGTAAAAGTTTGCCCCCGCCGTTTCGTCCAAATCTGATGAACCAGAAGTAACGTGCTCAGCGCGAAGGGCACGACCAGCAAACTTGCCAGCGGAAATTCTCTCCATACCACGTTTTGCATCTGCTCCAAATAACGCCAGAACGCGTAGATGTCTGTCTCGCAATACATCGCCCCATAAAGTGCGCCGACGAAGCTGACGACGAATGAGGTCGCAGCCGCGATGCCGATTGAGGCCAGCGCAAGGAATCTGGTTATGCGGCCGCGCAGATAGTAGCAGCCGGCCAGTCCGATACAAGCGTAGGGCATTACCGGAAGGAGGAAACGCGGACCGTAGTGGCATCCTCCGTGCGAGTCTATGTTCAAAACCTGAATCGCCATCGCGAGAAACAGCGCCAGCATTGCAATCACTTCGCGGCGAAAGCTGCGCGGATAACCCACCAAACCAAGAAAGCCCACCCAAACAATCGGAACGTAAAGAGTAATCTCCCAAACGTAAAGGCCAATTTTCTGAAGAGAGTTGTGAGGGGACCAGCGCAAAAACGACTCGGGATAACCGCCGGCGATATAAGCGGTAAGGAGGGGATTACCAAATGAAACTGCGTTAAAGAAAAGCAGAGGGGCCAGCCCGACAAAGCCGCCCACCAATGCCCAGGGCGTCAAATCCCAACGGCGCAACCACAGGAAGTAAGCAGCGAGGATACAGGTCGGGAAAAACGGGAGCATTGATGTAGTTATCGCCGTGCCGAGCAGGAATCCGGCTGCGCCGGCTACAACTCCGGCAGCGCGACTACGCGGTTGGTGGCGTGCCAGCAGAACGATGAGATAGAAAGCGATTACCAGATAACCAGAAGCAAGCGCATCGTGATAAGTAATACCGGAGTAGACGAGAGCCGTAGTCGCGAGTGCATAGCTGAGCGCGCTTGCGAGCGGCCAAAGAAGCTCGTCGCGCTCCGTGAACTCGCGCACTGTTCTGAAGACGGCAAGCGCTGCCGCCGCCGTGACCAGTGACGAAGTAAAAAATGTAACCAGCGCCGAGGTGAGGAAGTAGTTATTGAGATAACTGAAACCAAACAGGCGCAGAAAAAAATAAACTAAGGCGCCCGCCATAAATTGCCCGGGCTGTTTCGCGGCGTATTGGCGGCCGTTGTAGAGAAAGGTATCGCCGAAGGGCATGTCCCCGTCAAAGTAAACTTTTATCTGGAACCTCGGCTGCTCCGATCCCTCAATGGAAAACTGCCGGCGCTCAACGATTGCTTCCACACCCGCATGTTGCAAGTTGAAGGCTTCGAGATTTCTTGAGTTTATGATGGCCCCGTAAAAGAACCAGAGAGAAAGGAGCAGCGCCAGCTCCAGCAGCGAGAATCTTAGAGACGGAAAAGCAATTTTTTGATCTGAGGTCTGAAGCAACGTCGGTTCTGCCACTGGCGTGGTGGGATCGCTCATGCTCCGTTTCATTTTCCTGCCAGCGCTTTAGCGTACACAGCCAGCGTTAATTGAGCTGTATGCTCCCAGGAAAATTCCGATGCTCGTTTCAACCCAATGTTTGAGAGTTCTTGCCTTTTATGTTCGTTCCCCATCAAGCCAAGAATCTCATGCGCCAGATCTTTCGCGCTACTGTGGTCGAACAATAGCGCCGCATCACCGGTGGTTTCCTTAAGTGCGGGAATGCGACTGGCAATAACCGGAGCCCCACAAGCCATCGCTTCAAGCACAGGCAAGCCAAAACCTTCGTAGAGAGATGGATAGACGAACGCGCGACAGGATGCGTATAGAGCCTGGAGATCGGCGTCGTGAAGGTAACCAGTGAGAAGTATTCGATCTCGCACTGGCGATTTTTCTATCGCGGCAAAAAGCGGGTTGCTCAACCAGCCCAAACCACCGGCGATAACGAGTTGGCTGGTGTCATCCGGGCGCGCGCGGATAACTTCCTCAAAAGCCTCTACGAGTACGGACAAATTCTTGCGTGGTTCGAGAGTCCCCACCGAGAGCAGGAAGTTGTCCTTGATGCCCAGCCGCCGGCGCACGGCCTCGGTCTCGGGGAAAGCCAGCGGTCGGAAGCATTCGCGCGCAGCTTCAGGTACGGCAGAAATTTTCTCAGGAGTAACTTTGAAGTATTCCGACAGATCACGCTTGACGCTTTCCGTCGGGGTGATGATGGCGTCTGTGGAGCGCAACATCAGCGGCAGGCGGCGCCGCGCGCGCTTCACGCTCCGGTCCGTGTGAGTTTGCGGGTACAGCCGAAGAGAGAGGTCATGAACAGTCAGAACGGTCGCGCACCCGCGCCAGAAAGGCACGTCGTAGTTAGTTCCATGAAAGAGGTCCAACCCTTTTTGCCGAATATAGCGAGGGAGCCCGGCTGACCACCAATGTCGCCCCATTGGCCCCACCTGAACCCGCTCCAGTGTGAGATTAACGGGAACGGGGGGCGATTCGGGGAAACTTAGAATTGGGTAGGTGGATGGGTAAAGAAGGTCAAAACGGGATTCACCTTCGAGCTTTGCCAACGCGTGGGCGAGTTCGAAAGTGTAGTGGCCCACGCCGGTTTTGGGCGTTGTCAGAGGGAGCCCGTCGATTCCTATGTGCATTATTTTCGTGCGTGAGCCGCGGGGCCGAGCAACCGAAAGTGGGCTTTCTACTTCCTAGCCTAGAATAACGGATTTCGTGGATTGACGCCCGAGGACAATTCATTTTAAGAGCGAGATTGACGCCGCTCGACGCTACGAGTTAGACTTTACGCCTTGTCTCAGCGTCTAAGAACTGCGTTAGACGGAACCCCACATTTGAGGCCTTTCCTTGAGACAGACTAAGTCAGGAGCAATAAGATGAGATTTGCCATCGCCATTTTTGTAGTTTCCCTCGCGTCTGTGAGCGTGTTTGGTCAAGCCGCGCCTACCTTGCGTATCGACACTGAAGTGCCGGGTTTACCGTCCCAACTTTATTACGGTGCCGTAAAGGTCAAACCGTTGCGCTTGCGGCCCGGCACGACGACGCCCATCACCATTGCTGATTCCGATTTTTTCGTCAATCAGCAGTATGTCGATTTCCTTAGCCGGTTCCCTGATCAAAGTGGATTTGATTTTTGGGTCAACGAAATCGTCACTTGCGGCGGTAATGCAACTTGCATCGACCTGCGCCGCGCCAACACTTCTGGAGCGTTTTTCCTGTCGATTGAATTTAGAGAGACTGGATACCTCGTTTACCGGGTTCACAAAACGAGCTTCGGGACCCTGCCGCTTTATAGTAAGTTCATGCCCGACTCGAGAGCGGTGGGCAAAGATGTAGTAGTTAACCAGGGTAACTGGCAGGGAAAGCTCGAAGAAAACAAAGTTGCCTTTCTCAATGCCTGGGTGGGCAGCTCGGAGTTTATTGCCGCTTACCCATTGAACATGACCGCCGATGCCTACGTGGATAAGTTGATAACAACTATCGGAGTGACTTCAGGCGAAGTGGATGGCGCCAACCTGGCAACCCGGCTCAGTCAAGGTCAGGAAACTCGAGCAACGGTGTTGCGCAAGATCGCCGAAAGCAGCGCCGTCGATCTTAAAGAAAAGAATTCGGCTTTTGTGCTGATGCAGTATTTGGGTTATCTGCGTCGCGATCCGGATCAGCCGGGATTTCAATTCTGGCTTAACAAACTTAACAGCCACGGCGGGGATTTTCACGCTGCCGAAATGGTGAGGTCCTTCCTCGTTTCGACCGAATATCAGGCGCGTTTCTAAAACGTATTCACTGTTATTACAGATAAGGCCGGACTCAATGCTGAGTCCGGCCTTATGCTTCTGGGGGCGGGGCCTGGTTTTACAGCCTGAAATGGAGTGTTTTAGCCTGAAGTCGAGTTTTTCGGTGTGGGATGGCGTATTGCCCCGTTGAATCGAGCGTCTCTTTACTGGGACCGCGCGCGTCCCGCTCGCAATGAGCGCGAAGCGCGAACAGTTCAATTCATTGGCGAGATAAACCTGGATTCGCAGTCGATGGGGTATTAGTTCCCGATAGTCTCAGACAAACAAGTGCTTGGGCGCTCATTGCTTGCGGCCGAGACGCCCGCGGTCCCAGTGAAGGGCGAACCTGGGTTAGACCGCATCACGGGCCGAATCGTTGGCGATACTCACCAGAGCTAATGAAGGCTTTCACCATTTCCGCACTAATGAAGTTGCCGTTGAATTGATTCAGCTTGGTCAGCCAGAAATCGTATCCGGTGTAGTCCAGCCCCTGTTCCGGCGCGTCATTAGGATTGCGTCTCATGTAACCAAAGTATTGCATTAGGACAAACGCGCGGCTGTCCTCGGCGCTCTTCAGATCCGGATCTTCCGCCACCTGTCGCAAGACTTCAGCGCGGGTTTTCGCGCCCGACGTTAGATCAGAAGCTAGCTGAGCGCGTTCGGCAGGAGAAAGGACTCCGCCGGCGTTTGTGTTCAGCGTCTCTACGTAGTCGGTCGACGACATCCCTGCAGGAAATGCAGTAGTGAATCGGGTGCGCGAGACAAACTGAGCTGTGAAGTTCCGCTTGTTATTCTCCAACACCACTTCCCAGCCCGCCTGGCCCACCACTAAGCCGGCGCTTATTTGTTGCGAGTCAGGTAGAAACTCCTGATAGCGGACTATGGGCACCGCCAACTGGTGCGCTCCGTTAAGCGTGGACGTTCCCATGGCGTCGCCGTAGGCCACCTTATAGAGCCGCTCAACCAGATAACCCGTCTCCTGAAACTCGATTGAACGGAAGAAGGCAGCGGAGACGTTGATTCGTCTTACCTCGATGCACGACTGGTTTGCGCCACACGAGGTAATTTGATCACGCCAGAAATCCAATCCACTGGTGTCGGGCTCGCGATTTAGAAAGTCGAGATAATGCTGCCGGACAAAAAAGCGCGCATCGGCATTATCGAGTGGGTTCGTGGTCGGCGGCGTCGGATCGTTGTCGAGGATGGCAACGTTGGCTTCACTTCTAACTCCCAACGGCTCCCCTGAGGGATTGCTCAATATCACCTTGAGCGTTTCAGTTCCCTCCTGATAAACATCATCGACAATCAAAACCTTAAACGACTTGCTGGCTTCACCGATGGCGAAGTTAAGCCGGCCGGCGCTAAAGATGTAGTCCCCTTTTTGGGTCGCGACATTGTCGCTGGTCGTGTAGTCGACCGAGGCGACGGCAGTGGTAGGTCCGCTGCGCGTAACGGTGACCGTGACCGATCCATCCGCCTCCCCCACGTTAAATTGCGCCGATGAAAACTGCATACTATCGACAAAAACAGCCGTCATCGTGCGCGCCGCATCCATCGTTACACTGGTTTCCTGGGTGACCGCCCAATCAGTTCCATCCTTTTGCCACTTCAAAAACGGATTACCACCCGCGTTTGACGGAGCAGTGAGCCCAACTATTGTGCCGTCGTGATAGGTGCGAGTGAAGGGGGTGATGCCGTTCCCCAGCCCGCTGATATCCGAAGGCGTAACCGTGATAGTCACGCCACTGTTCGGCGCCGAAGAGGCAATTGTCAGCGTTTGTGGAATGGCATAGACCGCGGTCATCGTGTAGGGCGCATCCATCGTGACGCTGGTCGCGAGCGTGACAGCGAAGTCTACGCCGTTCTTTTGCCACTTCACAAAGTTGTTTCCGCTCGCCGTTGCGGGCGCCGTTAGACTAACTACTGTGCCGTTGTTGTAGGTGCGCGTGAAAGATGTGGTCCCATTTCCCAGGCTGGCGTTGTCGGCGGGCGACACTGTGATGTTGACACCGCTGGCAGGATTCACAGAGTTGACTGTCAAGGTTCGCGGCGTGATGTAGACCGCCGTCATAGTGCGGTCGCCATCCAACGTCACACTCGTAGCCGGTGTATTGTTATTGAGAAAGTCATTGCCGTCTTTGAGCCACTTCAGAAAATTGTTACCACTCGCCGTTGCCGGGGCAGTCAGGGTTACGGTTGCCCCGTCGTTGTAAGTCCGGATGAACGGAGTCGCGCCATTGCCGTTACTACCGTTGTCGGCGGGCGACACGGTGATGTTCACGCCACTGGCCGGATTTACCGATGCAACTGATAACGTGCGCGGCGTGATGTAGATCGCGGTCATCGTATGGGCCGCGCCCATCGTGACAGTGGTGGCCGCAGTCATGGCCCAGTCAACGCCATCGCGTTGCCACTTGAGGAAATTGTTACCGCTCGCCGTTGCCGGGGCCGTCAAGTTAACAACCGTGCCCTCGTTGTAGGTGCGCGCGAACGGTGTCGAGCCGTTCCCTGAACCACCGGTATCATTTGGCATCACTGTAATGCCGACTGCGGCGCTAGGATTTGAAGACGAAACTGTCAGCGTTCGCGGAGTCGCATAGACTGCCGTCAGTGTGTAATTCGCGTCCATCAACACACTGGTTGCCAGTGTTGTGGTGAGGTCCGTTCCATTTTTCTGCCACTTGATGAAGTTGTTTCCGCCAGCTGTTGCCGCGGCCGTCAGATTCACAGTCGTATTGTTGTTATAGGTGCGCGTGAACCCGGTCATGCCATTCCCAAAACCATTATTGTCATTCGGCGTCACGGTGATGACGGCCCCGCTACTCGGATTGGAAGACGCGACGGTCAGCGTTCGCGTTTCATAAACCGCGGTCATTATCTCGCCAGCACCCATCGTGAAGCTGGTGGCCGGAGTGACAGCATAGTCACTCCCATTGCGCGTCCACTTCACGAAGTTGTTGCCGCTCGCCGTGGCCGGAGCGGTCAAGTTCACAGTCGTGCCGTTGTTGTAGGTGCGTGAAAACGGTGTCGAGGCACTTCCGTTGCCACCGTTGTCCAGTGGTGTGACCGTGATGGCCACGCCCGCATTTGGGTTCAAAGAATTCACCGTCACCGTACCCGGCGTGACGTAGACCGCGGTCATCGTGTGCGCCGCATCCATCGTCACCGTAGTGCCCAAACTGGTGTTGCCGGAATAGTCAGAGCCATCCCTTTGCCACTTCACGAAGTTGTTTCCGCTTGCTGTCGCGGGCGCAGTCAGGGTTACCCCAGTGCCATCATTGTAGGTGCGTGCGAAAGGCGTCGTGCCATTTCCCAAACTACTATTGTCGGCAGGCGACACCGTGATGCTGACGCCGCTGTTCGGATTCACAGAGTTAACTGTCAGCGTCCGCGGCGTGATGTAAACCGCGGTCATCGTGTGGGCCGCATCCATCGTCACGCTGGTTGCCGCGGTGGTAGCCCAGTCGACCCCATCGCGTTGCCATTTGAGGAAATTGTTTCCGCTCGCCGTCGCCGGCGCGGTCAAATTAACTACCGTGCTGTCGTTGTATGTGCGCGCAAAAGGCGTCGCGCCATTTCCCAAACTACTGTTGTCGGCCGGCGTGACCGTGATGTTGACCCCACTGGCAGGATTTGAAGACGTGACTGTCAGCGTGCGCTGTGTCGCATAAACCGCAGTCATCGTCCGGTTTGCATCTACCGTTACGCTCGTCGCAGCAGTCGTCGCCCAGTCAACCCCATCGCGTTGCCATTTCAGGAAATTGTTTCCGCTCGCCATCGCCGGCGCGGTCAGGTTAACTAGCGTTCCTACGTCATAAGCCCGCGCAAACTCAGTCGTACCATTAGCCTGACCGGCGTTATCAGCCGGTGTCACGGTGATATTGACTCCGCTTGCGGGATTCGAAGACGAGACCGTCAGCGTTTTCACGCGCGGCGAGAAGGTCACTTCCTGCGCATTCGTCAGACTGATCGGCGTTTGCTCCGAGGTATGCGAAGGGACGTCGTATGCCTCGGGCTCACCAGCGCCGATGCCGACTGTGGGCAGAATGTTTGTGTTGCCGGCCCCGTAGCGCGTCTTTATCGTGCCGTCCGGGAATAGCTCGATTTCAAAGTTGACTGGAAACTCGGACGCAGACGAGCCGTTGCCGAAGGTAACGCCCTTCCAACGGAAGATTATGTGGTTGGCGTCTGCCGTTATGAACACGTCGTCGCCAAAGCTCCGATCAGTTCGCAGGTCATCCCAGAGCCCGGAGATCATTTTGAATTTCGTAAGGCCTACAACCGAACCCGGCACGTCGTCAGCATCCCCATTGGCGCGCGTTGGCGGCGTCGAGAAGAAGAGATTGCCGTTGGTCGAAACATGAACCGAGCTGAAACTCTCGCCAAAGAACGGAAATGCAAATGGCAACGACTGATTCAACCGCAGTTTGTCGTCGCCGATGAGCGACATTGGCGTACCGCCCGTGGTGAGCGCCACTGGGCTGCCGAGTGAGATCAAGTATGGATCGCCCAGGCCCGCGGGAACGGTGACGGCCAGAGTCGCCGGCGTGCCCTGGTTTCCCACGTTATCAAACTCGATTAACGAGATAGTCCCGGCGACGTGCCGGTAGGGAAGTTTGATGTCAACGGTTTGAACCGAACCCGACGGCACCGGCAGCACACTCTTAAGCGGTATCACTGCGCTGGTCGTGGCGTCGGTAAACGTCAATTGATAAAGGGAAGCCTGACCGGCCGCGCCATCGTCACCGGAAGCGGTCCACCCAATATTAAGAAACCGTCCGTTCTGCGTGTTGACCTGAAAGTTTGTCACCGTTCCCGGCGGCGTGGTGTCGTTTTCCGCCAAAGCCTGGAAGCTATTGAAGACATTCAGGCGCCGGCCGGTCACTGTCTTGTTCACGAGTGCGGCCGCCGGATCGCCGTTGTAAATCAGCAAGCTTTTCAACTGCTGCAGCGTAAGATTCGGGTTCTGGGCCAACAATAGCGCGGCGGCGCCGGAGACATGCGGCGTCGCCATTGAAGTGCCGCTCAATAGGCCATAGTTGTTGCCGGGAGTAGTACTGAGAATGCCGGATCCGGGAGCGCCCAGGTGAACTGTATTCACACCAAAATGGGACGAGCCGCTCAGGTTATCGTTCGCATCTGTGTTGGCTACGCCAATCACATTGGGGGCCACGTAGCTCGAAGGGTAATGGGGAACGATTTCATTGTTGGGCTCGTTTGCGCCGGCAGCAATATTTCCGGCGGAGGCCACAAATAAGATTGAGGACTGATTGAGCCCGTTGATGGCATCGAGAAACGACTGGCTAAAACTACCGCCGCCGTAACTGTTGTTTAGCACGCGGATGTTCGCGCCCTGAGTTCCACCGGAGCTGACCCACAGATCGCGCATTTGCTTCGCATAGTTGCAAGCGCGGATAGCATCGGCAGTGCCGCCGCCGCCCGCTCCCCCGAGAAATTTCAACGACATCAAGCGCACATTCCAGTTAACACCAACTACGCCAATGCCGTTGTTCCCCACCGCGCCGACTGTGCCGCCGACATGTGTGCCATGAAAGTCGGCCGTGATGTTTCCGCTATTCGCAATAAAGTTGTAGCCGTTTACGTCGTCAATAAATCCATTCGAATCGTTGTCAAGACCATCAACGGTACTGTCTCCGGGGTTGACCCAGATGTTCGCTTGTAGGTCCTGATGCACCCGATCGATGCCCTCATCAATTACACCCACAACGACTGAGGCGCTTCCCTGAGTTGTATCCCAGGCCAGGGGCGCGCCGATCTTTGTCAGGCCGTAGAGTTCGTTTGAAACAAACCGGGGATCATTAGGGTTGGTCACATCTGCGTACAGCAGATAATTTGGCTCGGCATACAGCACGCTTGGCTGTTTTCTCAATGCCTCGATGGCAGCCATGGTGTCTTCTGAAGCCACTTGAGCCAGGCGCAAGCCCGGCACGATGTCAGAGCCTTCAAAGCGTTCCACTCTAACTGCAATCGCGCGGCCCTGGTCAGTCAGCAGGATCTGCTCATCGGCAAAGTTACTTGCGGACCGGGTCTGCTGTCTGGCGATTGACTCGCTACGGTAGCGCACCAGGACTTCGCCCGGAACGTATTCATTGCTCGGCTTTTTTGTAGCGTTAGGTTCCTGCGGGTCGGGTGTCGCCTGCGAAATTGGCGGCAATGACGAAGCAAACAGAACGAGGCTCAGGACTGAAAAAACCAGGAGCGCTAAACCCGCGCGCATGCGTTGAGGACGTCTCCGCAAAAGCTGACCGGACATAAAAGCAAAGTCTCCTACCGCTTGAAAGAATTCTCGGAATAAACTGTCGTTTTGTCGGAATCACCGCGGCGTGCGAATACTCGGCGTGACGTTTTACGGCGAGCGTGCCTCCGGCGCTTTCTGAGTCTGGGGTTACTGGATGACGCCGCGCCAAATATATACCAGTCTGAGCGTGATTTACAGTTGGGAATGAACGGAAACTAACTACTGGAAGCGCTGCCCGATTTGCTCTGTCCCGAAAGTGCCGATGCCATTGAGGCGAAAGCTAAAAACCATGGCATTTTCCCGCCGGACACCGATGTTGAAACTGGAACGCTGGGCCGTCACCGCGCAGCAGTCCCAACTATATCCAACAGTCACCGTGGAATTGATTAAGGAAGTGTTGCCCTTCCCCGGTCGCGTCTGAAAGTCGAAGAAGAAGGACGCGCCGCCAAAGAGGCCGAGGTCGCGATTTCCGAGAAAAATTGATGGACTCCACTGCGAACCCCGCAAAGTTCCTGGTTCTTTGCCACGCGCGTCGGCGTATTGGGCGAGGGCGGGAACTAATTCCACCGCCCTCGTGTAGTAAAAGCTCTGAAACGCTTCAACTAGCGGGCGCTTGATGCCAAACGTAGTCGAAAGAGCCCGCACGCCGCCTCCGCGCGTGTCCAGGTCCGTGCGCAAGTCGACGAACAGATTGGCGCTCGGACGATAACGCGCTTCGACATTCAAGGGCGAGAAGCGCCGCGGAACGCCGCCAAAGCTGAAACCCGACAGGGTATTGATCGGGTAAAACTGGTTCCTGCGACCGGGCACTAACGCGCCTCCAAAAAACCGATCGAAGAAATACTTTCCACGCACGGTGATCGTCAGCGCTTCGTAAGGCTGCGTCGAAGTCGGAATCCTTTGTCCTGTCCTGGTTGCCTTCGCGGCCGCCCTGCTCACGTTTTCAGTAGAGCGACGGGTGAAGAAACGATTTGTTATTCCAAATTCAATTTCATTCGTGTTGGCAATCGCGTCGGCATAATCAAACCTGATAATTCGGTCGATGTTACTAATGCCCGCGATGCGGCGGTAGGTGATATAGGGTTCGATCAGATGCCGAAAGAAAAAGACTCCGCCACTCCGGTGAAAGTTTTTAGCCAAGGCCGGTGGCCTGACATCGAGCTCAAATTCGCCATACCCACGCGTAAGGTTGCGACTCAGCACCGAGCGGTTAGCCGGATCCAGGGAGTTTGAATAAAACGTCGCTCGAGCGCCTGCCGTAGCCGTAACGGATAGACCAAAGAAATAGAGAGGAACCTGCAGGCGCGGATGCACGTCGAGTCTCTGCACGATGGAGGGCGAGATAATCGGATCGCCGCCCACTTCATTCCGGAAGGCCGTCAAATCATCGACAGTCTCTTTGCGGCTGACACCTCCCGCCCCGGCCTCGAAAGAGAAATAGACGGGAAACTGCTTGAAGTAGTCGAGCGGCGAGGCCCTCTTCTCAAGCGTGATGCTGGGCAACTCTCGAATGCGTACTCGCGAATTCGGCAAGGAGGTAACCTGCGAGCGCGCAATGAAGTCGTAGCTGAAATCGTTGTGATCTTTGTTAACAAAGACCTGAGACCGTTCTTCTGGTGAGATCGCCTGCTGAATACTGTCTGAAAACTGCTGGCGGTAAGCCAGGTTTGAGGTGACATTCACATCGGCTGCAGCGATAAACCCATTGGGAAAATAGTGGACTCCGTCTACGTAAAAACTCGACCCGCCTTCATCCGGATGAGTGGCGTCAACCTTGTCGCCTAACACGCGATCTTTAAAGATGTAGAATCCCGCGTTCAGGAAAGATCGCGAGTTGGCCCGAGTGCGCAGATCGGCGCCTAACCCGATGCCACGCCGCGAGTAAATATCGTTGCGCAGGGTGACATCGGCAGAACGACCGAGTGTTTGGTAATAACCGTTTGACTGCCGGTAACCTTTCGGTCCGGAGCCACCGAAGCTCGGCGTTAGAAAACCCGAAGCCCGATCGCGCGGCTTGATTGAAATTGAAGCGTAAGGAAGATAGAAAACCGGCACGCCTTTAACGCGAAGATTTGGAGAATAAACACGCACGCGATCTCCGGTTTTTATTTTTGCGCGTTTTGTATGAAAGCTCCATTTGGGTACGTCTTCATCGCAAGCAGTAATCTGCGCGTTGGTGGCGATGATCGTGTCCAGGCTAATTCACTCGATTTTGTCAGCCGTGAAATAAATCCTGGTGCCATCCTGCGACTGGTTGGTGAAGCCGGTGGCATTCAAAAAAAATCCCGTCTTGCTGCGGTAGTTCCATTCTGCGCGTGAGCCGGTAATCCTTTGCTGATCGCCCTGATCGAATACGACGTTGCCTTCCGCGATCACCAGGTTAGTCGCTTCGTAAACGGTCAGCTTGTCGGCTTGCAGGCGGTAGGTTCCGATGCGTGCGTCGACGTTGCCATCGTAAACGAAGACCCGCGCCTTTTCCGGACCTGAAACTGTTTGCGTCCCGGAGTCGACCTTGAGAGTGTCGCCTGCGTCAATCGTGCCGCCCTGTTTCAGCGGCAGTCTCGGTTTGACGGGTTGATCCTGAGTTAGCGGATTAACGTTAGGCGTGTCGGTCATCGGGTTAGTGACCTTGCGATCGACAGGATTTGTCTGCTGCGCCGTCACCTTCACGGCCGCAACACCCAGGAGCGCGCTCGCAATGGCGGACAGAACAAGAGTGGAAACGCCACCTGTGCGAAAGGCGAAATGCAAGAGCGAGTGAAGTCCTCCACGGCCGGTAACAGAGCAAACTCTTTCGAAAAACTACCGGCGCGTTTGATTATTAGAACGTGATGGATGCTAACACGAAACTGCGGGCGGTGAGCAGTGGGCGAACCAGTGGGCTGTGTGCAGTGGGGGCGAACCAGTGTGCTGTATGCAGTGGGTGTGTGCAGTTAAATCGGGAGCGGACTACTTTCCCCAACAGAGTTCTGCTGCTCCGGACCTATGTCGCAATGAAGAGGAGCACAGCCCACTGCACACTGCCCACTGCCCACTGCTATGATTCGAAACGATGGAAACGTGCCGATTGATGATCGTGGCCGGCGAGGCTTCTGGCGACGCCCACGCGGCTGCGTTGGTCAACGCACTGCGCGAATCACAGCCGCAAACAGATTTCGAGTTCTTTGGCGCGACGGGAGCATTGATGAGGGCCGCCGGTGTTGATCCCGTTGTTCGATCCGACGATCTCGCCATCCTTGGCCTGCTCGAAATTGGCCGTGCCCTCCCAAAGTTTTGGCAAGCTTTCAAACTGCTGAAGCAAGCTGCGATTGCCCGAAACCCTGACGCGATAATTCTGGTTGACTGGCCTGATTTCAATTTGAAACTCGCCCGCGCGCTGCACCGCCGCGGAATGAAAGTCGTCTATTACATCAGTCCCCAGCTTTGGGCGTGGCGTTCCTATCGCGCACGCAGCATAGCGCGTGATGTCGATCTGTTGTTGTCGATCCTGCCATTCGAAAAGGAGTGGTACGCGGAGCGCGGCATAGAGCACGTGGAGTATGTGGGCCACCCGCTAGCCGGAGAAGTTTCAGCGCGCTCAGACCGCGCCGATTTTTGCCGTCAACTCAAGCTGGATCCGCGGTCGCCAATCATTGCGTTGCTGCCGGGAAGTCGCCGGAAGGAACTGGAACGCATCCTGCCGCCGATGCTGGAAGCGGCCGCACTCATTTCTGCGCGTCGACCTGAAGTTCAATTCGTAGTGGTGGTGGCGCCGAGCCGTAGCTCAAATGAGATCAGGGAAATCGTACGCGCCCAACGCGCCGAGCCGCTGCCACTGCCTTCATGTCTGCATATCGTCTCAGACCAGTCTCGTGAAGCGCTTGCGGCCGCCGATGTAGCAGCAATTGCCAGCGGCACGGCGACGCTTGAAGCTGCGTTGCTCGAGACACCGATGGTAGTGGTTTACAAAGAATCGACAGTTAACTGGCAGACGTTGGGGCGCTTGATAAATGTGGACCACTACGGTCTCGTGAATTTGGTGGCCGGAGAACGAGTAGCGACGGAACTGATGCAGAACGAACTGAACGGAGAGCGTTTAGCCAACGAGTTGCTCCTGCTACTGGAAAAGGGGCGAAACGAGAATGCGCGCGCGCGTCTGCGTGAGGTGAAAGAGCAACTCGGCGAAGGTGGCGCTTCGGAAAGAGCGGCTGAGCAAATTCTGAACGCGGTAGAGGATTGGAAAATATAGGTCGTTGGGTTCGAGGCGGGTAAGTCTGCGGCAAGCCGCGAAAAGCACAAGGCGCTTACCAACTCCCACCAGCTACGAATCGCAATTCTTCTTTTCCAACTCCTCCAAGCGTTTCCGGAGTTCTTTAATCTCTTCGCGCATTTGCGGCAAACGTCCAACATGCGCGTTCAGCCGTTTGTATTCATCGAGCGGCTGAATCGGAATTCCCCACCACACTCCGGGTCGGACAATTTTTCCCGGTAGCACCCCGGCCTTCGAACCGATGACGGCGCCGCTCAACACGCGTATGTGATCGCCAAAACCGACCTGCCCGCCAATCACCACATCGTCTTCGATCGTCACGCTGCCGCTGATTCCGGTTTGTGCTGCGATTACGACCCGCTCGCCAATGTCGCAGTTATGGCCCACATGGACCAGATTATCGATCTTGGTCCCGCGTCCAATTCGCGTCTGGCCCAATGCCCCGCGATCGACACAAGTGTGCGCCCCAAGTTCGACGTCGTCTTCAATCAGCACCGTTCCCCGCTGAGGAAACTTATGATGTGCGCCGTTCGCACCCGCATCGCGCACGTATCCAAATCCATCCGCGCCAATCACAACTCCGGCGTGCAGTATCACCCGATCGCCGATCGTTACGTCGTCATACAAAACCACGCCGGGATGGATCACGCAGTCGTGCCCGACCGTCACGCCATCACCAACGAACACGCCAGCTTCGATCTGCGTGCCCGCGCCGATGCGCGCATCGTTCCCGATCGAACCATGCGGACCGATGTAGACCGTCAGATCGACATCAGCGTTTTCTGCAATTACCGCGGAAGAGTGAACCAGAGGCTCGCGATGCTTCCGCGGGTGAAGTAGAGCTGCTATCAATGCGAAGGCGAGCTTTGGGCGGGGAACCTCAATCAGTGCCTGCCCGGAATTGTTCGGCGAAACGCCGGTCAGCGAAGCGATATACTCACTGGTGACAATCAGGCAGGAAGCGCGCGCGGTTTTCCCTGCTGCAAAAAACTTCTCATCATCGACATAGGCTATTTCACCCGGTCCCGCTGACTCCAGATCGGCCACTCGTTCGACCTGAATTCCGCCATCGCCGTGGAGGTGGCCTCCGAGGTGATTCGCCAGTTCAGAAACAGTTAATGGATTGTTGATTTTCATCAGTTAGAAGGCCCCGGCAGGCCTGTCTCGTGCGCGCGATGGTACACGTCCGGCGCAGCATTCGACAATCATCGTTTGCCCGCGCCGGACCATATTCGGGCTCAGCCACCGTAAAAGACGCCGAAGTCACCCTCCGACTACTGTACCGGCCCCCGGCCTTGTCACCCTATCCGAGCTCTGTAAACATTGTATTGTGAACCACTTACGCTTCACCGCCAGAGAGGAGCCCTGGCCTGGGCCAGACCACTTTTTTCGCCTTGCCATGCCCTGACAGACCAACTATCATGACGCGGTTGGAAACTTCATGGTTCACCGCGCAAATTAGCGCGAATTATTAAGATTTATCTGTGTTTTTATGAATTGGAGGCGCGCGCATGCCGCCCGCCACAAGGGAGAAAGTTTCATTGTTTAGCGATCAATTTCGTCGGGGTGAAAACGATAAAGGCAAGCTGGCCGGGGTGAAGGGATCAAAGTTGCTCTCGAACCTTTCGGACGTCGCCTGGAAGACTTTTCAGTCAGTTAATAAACGCCTGCCCGAAGGCGAATCCATCACCCCAAATTGGGCCCCCGGAGCTCTTCTGAAATCGTATGAACGGACTGCGCCCCCGCTCGGCTTTCCCCGCGAGACGGACAGTCTTTGTCCCACGTGTGTGAAGGAAGTGCGCAACGCAGTGATTTCGAAAGAGGTCGCGCTCGAGACCTTGATGTATGACCATCCGGGCGAAATCAAAGCGCAGATCGTCGAAGAGAATGGCCAGGTAGTGATGCGCAAAACTTGCCCGAAGCACGGCGAGTTTGTTGACGTGATGGCCACCGATCCGGCTTTCCTTGAGCGTATCGAATCGCTTTTCTTCGGACGCGACTTCCGCGTCGCCGACGATGCTTCGGTCCATCATCACGGCACGTCTAACATCAAGTATGGACGCGGCGCGGTGTTGACAGTAGACCTTACCAATCGTTGCAACATGATGTGCAATCCATGCTTCATGGATGCGAACCAGGTCGGCTACGTCCACGAGCCAACTTTCGAAGACACCAAAGCAATTCTTGATCGCGCCGTTTCGTTTAAGCCAAAGCGTCAGATAATCATGCTCTTCTCGGGAGGCGAGCCCACGCTTTCGCCGTATTACCTCGAGGCAGTCGCATACGCAAAGAAGATCGGTTTCTACAGAATCCTCGCGGCCACGAATGGCATCCGGTTCGCCGAAGACATTGAGTTTTGTAAAGCCGCGAAAGAGGCCGGACAACACGGTGTCTACCTACAGTTTGACGGCGTCAGCGAAGAGAAGAACAAGCATCGCGGCGTGGGCAATCTGTTTGACGTGAAGCAACAGGCGATTGAAAACCTGGCGAGCGTGGGCATCAAGGTGACCCTGGTTACGACCATAGTCAACACCATCAACAATGATGGCATCGGCGACATCGTCAAGTTTGCCGCTCAGAATATCGACAAAGTGCAGACCATCGCGTTTCAGCCTGTTTCATTTACCGGCCGTGACGAAGATGTCAGCGATGAGGTGCGTATTCAGCAGCGCTACACGCTGGCCGGGATGACTCACGATCTTAAAGCCCAGACTGATGGGCAACTCGAGCCCCTGCGCGATTGGTATCCGCTCTCGTCGTATTCAGCCTTTACGAGCGTGATGGACATGCTGCAGGGAGCCGACGCGCCCTGGGGTTGGTCCTCGTGTAATTGTCATCCAAACTGCGGCATCTTTTCGCTCATGGTGGTGAACCGCAAGACGGGTGAGTTTAATTCGCTCTTCGAGTTTTTTAACTACGAACAGTTCATGAAAGACGTGGCAGTAATTACGGACACTGCGCGCGGCCATAAACTTTCCTATGCCCAACTAGGCATGGCAATCCTCCGCAACTTCAACGCTGAACGAGCGCCGGAAGGATTTCCGATTTCGCAGATTCTGAATCTCTTTAAACCTTCTTCGACAAATTCGAGTTCCGATCGCAACGATCGGATGAAGGCTGAGAAAGCAGAAGATCCTAACGACATCTGGCGCGTGCTGTGCGTCGAGGGCATGTGGTTTCAGGATTTGTTTAACTACGATTTCCGCCGCACTGAGATGTGCGTCATTCCTTACGGCACACAGGAAGGCGAGATATCCTTCTGCGCTTACAACACTGGCGTCGGCTGGCGACAGATTATCGAGAACATGCACAAGACTGCCGGCCTCGCCGAGTGGTACCAGGAAAACGAACGTCATGCCGTCTACTCTGCCGGACACAACGTCCCGGGAATCTCCAGGAAGCATTCGTTGAGCTTGCCGATTATTCAGGCAGTGCTCGCTGAAGATGCGGACGAGAAGCCCGTGGTCGTTTCGCCGTATTTGGTCGACGAACACGAGAACGAAGCAGTTTCTGTTTAGCACCCACTTCCCGTTAGCCCAAATCACCAGCATCCAAACCTCGCCGGAATGGATGCTTTTTCCAAGAAATGTAATCCAACATTCTTCGCCGGAGACTCCCATGAAAACACCCCTTGCCTTGTTACTCTGCCTGTCGCTGTTTGCGGCAACTGTCGTCGCCCAGGGAAATCAGTTTAAGGTTCGCTATGTAGGCGGCTCAATCGCCTCAACGGTGAAAGCTGACGACTGGAACAACACGGTTACGGTCAACTCAGATACAATCCTGCTTAAACTGAAAGATGGTCAGGACATTAAAATTGATCCTAAGGACGTCAAACTCATCACGCATGGTCGCAACGCCAGCCGCCGTATTGGCAGGTATGCCGCGCTTGCGATCGTCAGCCCGCTCTTCCTTCTCGGCATGCTAAAAAAGAATAAGCAGCATTTCATCGGCATCGCGACCGAAAGCCCCGATGGGAAAAAGAACGGCTACAACTTGCAGTCCAAGAACGAGCAGTATCGAGCCCTGATGACCGCGCTTGAAGGCGTAACCGGGCTGAAGGTGGAAGAGGACGTTGAGGAGAAAAAGAAAGACAAGAAGTGACTGTCAGTTGACCTAGGCAAAACACAACTCAAACACTGGATCCGGTTGGGCCGCAAGATTGGTAGCTAGAACCGGGCCGTCCAAATAGAGTGCGTGACGATTCATACGTCGCGCACTTTTTTCTTCCGGCATGCGGTTCCCTCGCCCAGGCACTGCGGTTGCACTCGAATATCCGAACTCGATTTCAGACATTCGGAGTGAACCGCATGAAACAGTTAATTTCATTGGCTTTGGCGTTACTTTGCACCGCTTCGCCTCTGCTGGCCCAAACCCCTACAGACCCCGCGGCACCAACAGAAAAGATCCAACCGTCGCAATCTTCCACTGCCCTTCCCGCCGCATCTCGGCTTGAAACGCAACCGGCCAGCATTCCGGACGCGACGCAGGTCAACGTCGAGGCGCCCTACACGATCAGCTCGATGGACTTCAAGGCCAATGACAAGATCAGTTTCCGAGTAGTAGATCCGGTAAAGGTCGATGGCGTGACCGTTATTGAACAGGGCGCTACCGCGACGGCGCACGTCGTTAAAGCAAAACGAGGCGGGCACTGGGGCAAGGCCGGGTTGTTTGTATTCACAATGCAGAGCGTCACAGCTGTAGACGGTACACAGATCCCTTTGCGGACTACTCAGGTGCGTTTGCGAGGCGACAGCAAGGGCGCCAAGGTCGCGACTGCAATGATAATCACTGGCGCCTTGATGCCCCTGATTGCCCCCGTCGCGCTCCTGCATGGTTTCAAGCGCGGAAAGGACGCATTCATCCCCGCAGGAAAACGGTATTCAGTTTTTGTCGATAGCTCCGTTGCAGATCAAAATCTGCGCGAAAAGGATTCGGCGAAAAGTAAGCCGTAGACTTTGGTTTGGAGTTCCCCTGGGACCTTGCCTAGGGGTCCTTGGGTTTCGGAGTCTTTTGCACTTCGCGGAGTTGGGCCACAACGTCGCGGAGACGGATGGCTAGTCCTTCGATAGTTTGGGCTCGCTTTCGCGCGGATTCACTCAAGTCTTCTCGCAACAGCAACTGGGCCTGGCCCAATACGCCGGTCAGGGGATTGTTAATCTCGTGACGCACGCGTGCCACTAGTTCGGCTATCTCATCAATCTTCAGCTCGTATGTCGCAACGACGCGGTTTACCTCATCCTCCAGCGAAGTCTCCGGACTAGCTGGATCACGATTTTCAATGTCAGTCATGTTCCTCCCAGGTTCCAGGTCATTGTCTTAGTGGTAACGTGAGCAGCGCGAGTGCGCCGAAGCGTGGGAGGGGCAGGCGGCATATTGTGCCTCGGCAGACATGAATAGTAAATAGATAATCTCGACTAGCTGTTTATCCCGGCAGTTTCATTTGATCAATGAAGAGTGTGGTCCACTTCTATTTACTATTCACGATCTACTATTCTCTCAGTGCGGCCCGGTTGACAAAGAAAACCGTCTCCACTTACAGTGAAATTCCTTCGTGTTGGGAGGTCGTCTAACGGTAGGACTGCGGACTCTGAATCCGCCTATCGGGGTTCGAATCCCTGCCTCCCAGCC
>Ga0190272_10000319_pt1 | contig 27182 bp, 22 predicted proteins | sample Popmic504T_FD_133746 | JGI IMG/M metagenome (GOLD analysis project Ga0190272, IMG submission 133746) | Populus adjacent soil microbial communities from riparian zone of Shoshone River, Wyoming, USA - 504 T | ecosystem: Environmental > Terrestrial > Soil > Riparian zone | place: USA: Wyoming...
GCCGCGGACCCTGCGCGACAAGCTGCGCGTGCCGTTCGGCGTCGGCGAGTACGGGCAGCCGGTCGAGCTGGACATCAAGGAGTCGGCGCAGGAGGGCATGGGCCCGCACGGGCTGTGCATCGGGGCCACCGGTTCCGGCAAGTCGGAGTTCCTGCGCACCCTGGTGCTGGGCATGGTCACCACGCACTCGTCGGCCGCGCTCAACCTGATCCTGGTGGACTTCAAGGGTGGCGCGACGTTCCTCGGCCTCGGCGACGCGCCGCACGTGGCCGCGGTGATCACGAACCTGCAGGACGATCTCACCCTGGTCGACCGCATGAAGGACGCCCTGGCCGGCGAGATGAACCGCCGCCAGGAGCTGCTGAAGACGGCGGGCAACTTCGCCAACGTCAAGGAGTACGAGCGGGCCAGGGAGAACGGCGCCGACCTCGACCCGCTGCCCGCGCTGTTCATCGTCGTCGACGAGTTCTCCGAGCTGCTGTCGCAGAAGCCGGACTTCGCCGACCTGTTCGTCGCCATCGGCCGGCTGGGCCGGTCGCTGCAGATGCACCTGCTGCTGGCCTCGCAGCGGCTGGAGGAGGGCAAGCTCCGCGGCCTCGACTCGCACCTGTCCTACCGGATCGGCCTCAAGACGTTCTCCGCGTCCGAGTCGCGCGCCGTGCTCGGCGTGCCGGACGCCTACGAGCTGCCGTCCATCCCCGGCTCCGGCTACCTCAAGTTCGACACCACGACGATGGTGCGCTTCAAGGCGGCATACGTGTCCGGGCCGTACAAGCAGGCCGGCGCGGCCGCGGTCGGCAGCTCCGCCCCGGTGACGTCGGACCGCAGGCCCCGGCTGTTCGTGCCGGACTTCGTCGAGAAGCCGCTGGAGCCGGTGCGGCCGCTCGACGCGGCGCCGCCGAAGAAGGAGGACGCCAACGTCCCGAGCCTGCTCGACGTGATCGTGAGCAGGTTGAAGAACGCGGGCCCGCCGGCGCACGAGGTGTGGCTGCCGCCGATCAACGAACCGCCGTCGCTGGACCAGCTGCTGCCGCCGCTGTCGCCGACCGAGGACCGAGGCCTGTCGCCGGTGGGGTTCTTCGGCAACGGGCGGCTCGCGGTGCCGGTGGGGATCGTGGACAAGCCGTACGAGCAGCGCCGCGACACCCTGTGGGCCGATCTGTCGGGCGCGGCCGGGCACGCCGTGGTCGCCGGCGGTCCGCAGTCCGGCAAGTCGATGCTGCTGCGCACCATGGTGACGTCGATGGCGCTGACCCACACACCGGAGGAGGTGCAGTTCTACTGCCTGGACTTCGGTGGCGGCACGCTGTCCTCACTCAACGGGCTGCCGCACGTCGGTGGCGTTGCCTCCCGGCTGGAGCCGGATGTGGTGCGGCGGATGGTCGCCGAGATGAACACCCTGCTGCATGAGCGGGAGCAGCGGTTCCGCGACCTCGGCGTCGACTCGATGACGGAGTTCCGCAACCGCAAACGCCGCGGCGAGATTCCTGGCGACCGGTTCGGCGACGTCTTCCTCGTCATCGACGGCTGGCTGACGTTCCGCACGGACTTCGACCAGCTCGAGATGCAGGTGGTCAACCTCGCGGCGCAGGGCCTGTCCTACGGCGTGCACGTGGTGGTCACTGCCAACCGGTGGGCGGAGATCCGGCCGGCGCTCAAGGACCTGCTGGGAACCCGGTTCGAGCTGCGGCTCGGTGACCCGTCGGAGTCCGACGTGGACCGCCGCGTCGCGGTGAACATCCCGCAGGGCCGCCCCGGCCGCGGCCTCGGGCGCGACAAGCTGCACTTCATGGTGGCGCTGCCGCGGATCGACGCGTCCGCCAACTCGGAGGACGTCAGCACCGGGCTCGCCGACGTGGTCGGCAAGGTGCGCGGGGCGTGGCGTGGCCGCTCGGCCCCGCAGGTGCGGATGCTGCCGGAGATGCTGCCGTACGAGCAGCTGGGGCAGCTGCACGGCCAGCAGCCCAACCCGCGGCTCATCCCGATCGGCGTCAACGAGAACGAGCTCACGCCGGTGTACCTGGACTTCGACGCCGAGCCGCACTTCCTGTGCTTCGCCGACGGCGAGGCGGGCAAGACGAACCTGATGCGGACGATCGTGCGGGGCATCACCGACCGGTACTCCTCGCAGCAGGCGCGGATCGTCCTGGTCGACTACCGCCGGACCATGCTGGGGTTCGTCACCACCGACCACATGATCGGCTACGCGGTGTCGGCTGCCTCGCTGACCCAGATGATCAACGACGTCAAGGGGTCGCTGACCCGGCGGCTGCCCGGTCCGGACGTCACCCAGGACCAGCTGCGCAACCGGTCGTGGTGGACCGGGCCGGACGTGTTCGTCATCGTCGACGACTATGACCTGGTCGTGACCCAGAGCGGCAACCCGCTGGCCCCGCTGCTGGAGTTCCTCGCCCAGGCCAAGGACGTCGGCCTCCACATGATCATCGCTCGCCGCACCGGTGGCGCCGGGCGGGCGCTGTTCGAGCCGGTCATCGCGCGGCTGCGGGAGATCTCCTCGCCCGGCATCGTGATGAGCGGCAACAAGGACGACGGCATCCTGCTCGGCACCGTCAAGCTCCAGCAGCTGCCGCCCGGCCGCGGCACCATGGTCTCGCGCAAGGCCGGCCAGCAGCTCATGCAGGTCGCCTGGCTGGCGGCCGAGTGAGGCCGCCGCTCCCCTGGCCACACGCATCCGTGTCGCCGTTCTCGGTCACCGAGAACGGCGACACGGATGCGAGACGCCGAGGGCGGTCGTAGGTGTTGCGGGTCGCCGTCGACTTCGGGACGTCCAGCACGTGCGCCGCCGTGTCGGTGGACGGGCGGACGCCGCAGGTCGTCATCGTCGACGGGGCGCCGCTGATGCCGTCGGCGGTCTACGCCACGGGTGACGGCACGCTGTTCGTCGGCCACGAGGCCGACCGGCAGGCCGCCGTCGACCCGTCGAGGTACGAGCCGCACCCGAAGCGCCGTATCGACGAGCCGGAGCTCCTGCTGGGCGACACCGTGCTGCCGGTCGTCGGGGTGGTGCGGGCCGTGCTCCGGCGGATGCTGCAGGAGGCCAGGCACCTGGCCGGTGGTGCCCCGGTCGACCAGCTCGTGCTCACCCACCCGGCCGACTGGGGCGGCACCCGTACCGAGAAGCTGCGCCGCTGCGCGGCCGGGCTCGCCACCGAGGTCGTGCTGGTGCCGGAGCCGGTGGCCGCCGCGGTGTTCCACTCCGGCGGCCACACCGTTCCCGACGGCGGCTGCCTCGCGGTGCTCGACCTCGGCGGTGGCACCGTGGACGCGTCGGTCGTGCGCCGGGTGGGCCGCGGGTTCCGGGTGCTCGGCACCAGGGGAGATCCCAACTTCGGCGGCGCCGACGTCGACCAGGCGCTGCTCGAACACGTCGGCGCCCAGGTGTCGGACACCGACCCCGACGCGTGGCGCGCGCTGGTCGAGGGCCGGGACCTGGCCGACCGACGCCGTCGGCGGGTGCTGCGTCAGGACGTCCGCGGCGCCAAGGAGACGCTGTCGCGGCACACCTACGCCGACGTGCCGATGCTGCCGCCGTTCCCCGACGCCCACGTCACCAGGGCCGACCTGGAGGCGTTGATCGCCGCGCCCATGCGGCGCACCGTCGCGCTCGCCGCCGACACCATCGCCGACGCCGGCCTGCGCCCCGACCAGCTCGTCGGCGTGTTCCTGGTGGGCGGCTCGTCGCGGATCCCCATGGTGTCGCGGCTGCTGCACGAGCGGCTCGGCCTGGTGCCGGTGACGCTCGACCAGCCGGAGACCGTGGTGGCCCGCGGCGGGCTGCACGCCGTGCTGACCGACCCCGACCGGACGCCCGCGGCCCCCCGCCCCGGGCCGCCGGTGGTGCTCGGGCCGCCGGCCGCGGTGCCCAGCGGTGGGCCGGGCCTCGGCCCACCCGGCCTGGGCCCGGCCGGGCACGCCGCCCGCCCGGTCCACGCCACTCACGCGGCCCATGTCGCCCCCCAACAGGGGCCGCCGCCGACCCCGGCCGGTGGCACGTTCTTCCCGATGCAGCCACCGCCGCCGCGCCGGTCGCGGACGCCGTGGCTGGTCGGCAGCGCGATCGCCGTCGTGGTCGCGGCCGCCGTCGCGGCCACGATCGCGCTGTCGAGCGGGGACGGCGGGGACGGCGGAGACGGCGCTGTTGTCACCGAGTACCACTACCGGTTCAGCGTGCCCGACGGCTGGGAGCGCAGCGGTGGCGACCAGAGCGTGCGCCGGACCGACCTCGGCCCGGCCGACGCCTCGGCCCGGCCGGACCAGATCTTCGTCACCGAGACCGAACTCTCCTACGACGTGGACGCCGACCGGGGGCGGGCGGTGGACGAACTGCGCGCCAAGTACGACGGCCGGCGCGACGCCGTCGACCCGCCGACGCTGGACGGCTTCGACGAGCAGGCGTCGTTCGCCGGCCGCGACGTCCTCTACTACTCCGAGGTGGTCAGCGTCGGCACCGTCGACTGGTACGTCGTGTTCGGTGGCCGGTACCAGGTGAGCGTCGGCTGCCGACACGACGAGGCCGGGAAACAACGGGTCCGTACGGCGTGCGAGCGCGTCGTACGGACGCTCTCCGTCGAGAAGTGAGGACTGGTCCCATGCCCGATCCGCAACCGCCGCTCGCCGACGCACTGGCCAGGTTCCGCGCGGCGGCCGACTCCGCGGTGGAACGCGGCCGGCGGATCGCCGGTGACGCCCAGGCCTCCGGCGCCGCCTTCCAGCGCGACACCGAGGAGCGGGCCGCCCGGCCGCGGCAGGGCCGCGCCGAGCCCGGCGCCCGCCCCACCCCGGACGACCTGCGGACCTCGGCGGCCGAGTATCGGGTGGCGCAGGGACTGCCGGTCCCGGACCTCGCGGACCCCGACGAGCCGCAGGCCCCGCCGGCGAGCCGGCCGCCGGAGCCACCGGACGACGACGACTTCTCCCAGTTCCGCGTGATGCACCCGGTCTAGCCCTTCACCCCCGACGAGAGCTGGGAGCGGACGAACTGGCGCTGGAAGATCACGTAGATCACCAGCACCGGGATCGTCGACACGGTGGCCAGCGCGAGCTTCAGCGGGAACTGCTGGGCGCCGCCGAGCGGGCCGGACGCCAGGCGCGCGATGCCGAGGTTGAGGGTCTCCAGTCGTGGGTCCGAGGTCGCGACCAGGAAGTGGGTGAACTCGTTCCACGACCCCTGGAAGGCCAGGATCGCCACCGTCACCATCGCCGGCCGCACGAGCGGCAGGACGATGCTCCACAGCGTGCGGAGCACCCCGGCGCCGTCCATCCGGGCCGCCTCCTCCATCTCGCGCGGCACCTGCTCGAACGCCGTCTTCATGAGCAGGATGCCGACGGAGTCGCACAGCAGCGGCAGGATCATGCCGCCGTAGGTGTTGAACAGCCCGAGTTCCTTGAGCACCAGGAACTTCGGGATCAGCAGCACCACCCCCGGCACGGCGAGGACGGCCAGCACCATGCCGTTGACCGCGGACCGCCCGGGGAAGCGCAGCCGCGCCAGGGCGTACCCGGCCATGCAGTCCAGGATCAGCCGGCCGATGGTGACGCACACCGTCACCAGGAACGAGTTGCCGAGCCACCGCGCGATCGGCATGTCGAGCGACGTGTCCTGGCCGAAGGCCTTGCGCCACGCGTTCAGGGTGAACGGGTCCGGCAGCAGCGCCGCCGGGTTGCTCGCGGCGTACGGGTCGGTCTTGAACGACGACGCGAGCTGCACCAGGAACGGGCCGAGGTACAGGACGGTGCCGGCGGCCAGCAGGGTGTAGCCGACGACTCGGACCGTGACCCGGCCGTTCACCGGTCACGCTCCCGACCGACCCACCGCTGCAGCACGGTGAGCACGATGATGATCGCGAACAGGCTGAACGCGATCGCGGCGCCGAGCCCGAACCGGCCGTCGCCGAAGCTGCGCGCGTAGGACAGGTACGCCGGGGTCAGCGTCGTCTTCGCCGGGGAGCCCTGCGACAGGATGTACACCTGGTCGAACACCTGCCAGCTGCCGATCAGCGCCAGGGTGACGACGAGGGTGATGCTGCGTCGCATCATCGGCATGATCACCAGGCGGAACCGTTGCCACGACGAGGTTCCGTCGATGGTGGCCGCCTCCTCGACGTCCTCGGGGATGTTCTGCAGCCCGGCGAGGAAGAACAGCATGAAGATGCCGGAGGACGACCACACGGTGAGCGCGATGATCGCGCACATGGCCACCGACGGACCGGACAGCCAGTCCCACCAGGTGAGCCCGCCCGCGCCGTTGCCGACGGCCCACGCCGGGTTGTCGACGCCGATCGCGCCCAGCAGCACGTGCAGCACGCCCCGCGAGTCGGTGAACCACCGTGGGCCGTCGACGCCGACCGCGCCGAGCATGGCGTTCACCACGCCGCTGCCCTGGAACAGGAACAGGAACGTGATGCTCACGGCCACCGAGCTGGTGACCGAGGGGAAGTAGAAGACGGTGCGGAAGAAACCGCGGCCCTTCAACAACTTCTGGTTCACCACGAGGGCGAGGCCGAACGACAGGGTGGTCACCAGCGGCACGCCGACCAGCACGTAGTACACGGTGTTGCGCACGCTGGTCATGAAGTCGCGGTGGGCCAGCGTGTCCTCGGTGAGCAGCTCCGTGTAGTTGCCGCCGCCGACGAACTCGGACCGGCCGCTGAACGGGCTCGACTGGCCGTTCCAGTCGAGCAGGCTCACCCACGCGGCCATGACGACCGGCGCGATGATGAACACGAGCAGGGCGAGCACGGCCGGCGCGGTCAGCAGCCAGCCGCCGCGGCCCTGCCCTGCCGTGACGGCCGACCGGCGGCCCCGCCGCGTGGGCGGCGGGGCGCCGGTGGTCGGCAGCGCCGTGGTGGGAGCGGCCACGGCTACCTGCTCAGCGCTTCCTCGCCGTTGCGCTGCAGGTCGGCGAGCACCTGCGCGGGCTGCGCCGTGCCGGCCGCGATGCCCTCCAGCCCGGTGTTGAACTCGGCGAGCACCGAGGCGAAGCCGGGTGCGGTGACCGGGCCGTGGGCGTCGTCGGCGTTGTTGAACGCGGCCGACGCCGGGAACTCCTGGGCGTTCCACTCGCCGAGGCTCTGCCGCGACGGGGTGGCGCCGAACGCGGTGGCGAACCGCTTCTGCTCGTCGGCGCTGGTCAGGAACTTCACCAGGTCGACGGCCGCCTCCTTGTCGCCGCTGGCCTCGGCGATGCCCCAGCAGTTGCTGAACACCGTGGTGCCCTTGCCACCCGGCCCGGCGGGCATCTCGACGGCCTTCCACTGCACCTGCGGGTAGTCCTTCTGCATGGCGCCGGTGATCCAGCCGCCCTCGATGGTCATGGCGGCCTTGCCGGTGCCGAGTGCCTCGCCGCCCCACTTGGCGTCGATGGTCTTGGCGAAGGCGAACACCTTCGCGTCGAGGTTGGCCTTCAGGTACTCCAGGGTGGCCAGGTTCTCCGGGGTGTCGGCCGTGACCTCGGTGTCGTCCTCGTTCATGAACCAGCCGCCGCCCTGGAGCATGAAGGTGCCGACCGGGTTGTGGTCGCCGGTGAACGCCAGCCCGACGTGCTCCGGGGTGGTGAGCGTGCGTGCCACCGTGGCCAGCTCGTCCCAGGTCGTCGGGATGTCGGCGTCGGTGAGTCCGGCCTGCTGCCACATCGCGGTGTTGATCACCAGCGCGTGCGCGGACAGGTCCTTGGGCGCGCAGTAGAGCTTGTCCTCGTAGGTGTAGGTGTCGCGCAGCGCCGGGAAGAAGTCGTCGGCGTCGTCGAGCTGGTCGCCGTAGGCGTAGAGCGAGCCCCCCTTGGCGTACTGGCGCAAGTAGTCCGGTCCGACGTAGAACACGTCGGGCGGGGTGCCGCCGGCGAAGCCCTGCCCGAGCTGCTGCACCAGGTCCTGGGCCGGGATGGCCTCGGCCTGCTTGCCGCTCTGCGTCGCCCAGCGTTGGGCGGCGTCCTTCAGCGCGCCGGTCTCGGCCTCGCCGGAGGACCCGAACAGGATCGTCAGCTTGCCGTCACCCTGCGCCGGCGTCTCCTCGAACCCGTCGCCGCAGCCGGCGCCGGCCGCGACCGTGACGAGCACGGCCGCCAGGACGAGCGTTGGCCTGGGGATTCTCATACCTGCTCCTTAGCCGGTCGGATTGGTCGAGCTCGCCCGTGGGACGAGCGAAGGCTTCAGCAGCACTCGCTGCCGGGGATGGGCCGGGTCGGCGAGGTGGTCGAGCAGCAGCCGCAGCACGTCGCGGCCGATTCGCTCGACGGGCTGGCGGACGCTGGTCAGGTCGACGCCGGGGAGCGCGGCGATCGGGGAGTCGTCGAACCCCACGACGGCCAGGCCGGTGCCGGCCTCCCGGCTCGCCTGCAACGCCCCGACGGCCATCACGTCGCTCACGCACACCAGCGCGGTCGGCGGCGTCGGCCCGGCCAGCAGCTCGGCGGTGAGCGCCCTGCCGTGCTCGATGCCGTTCTCGCCGTGCGCGGCCGGCCGGTCGTCCAGGCCGAGCCGGTGGCAGGCGGCGCGCCAGCCGGACAGCCGGTCGTCGCCGCTGCCCGAGCCGGGCGGCCACCCGACGAACCCGATCCGCCGGTGGCCGTGCTCGTACAGGTGCTCGGTGGCCGCCGACGTGCCCGCGGCGCCGTCCACATCGACCCAGCTCCCCGCCTCCGGTGGCGTCCACGACCGGCCGAACGCCACGAACGGCACGCCCTGGTCGGCGAGCCACTGCTGGCGGCGGTCGCCGACGGTCGTCTCGGACAGCACGAACCCGTCGACGGTGTTGCGCGCCAGCAGGTCCTGGTACGCGGGCAGCCCGGCCTCACCGGCCGGCGCGGTGAACAGCACCAGGTGGTAGCCGCGCTCGCCGGCGGCGGTCGACATGGCGTGCAGGAAGCGGTCGAGCAGCGGGTTGTCGCCGCCGACGCAGTAGCCGATGAGGTGGGTGGAGCGGGTGCGCAGCGACCGGGCGACCCGGTTGGGCCGGTACCCCAACTCGCTGATCACGGCCTCGACCTTCGCCCTGGTCTCGGGGCGTACCCGGTGCGGCGCGTTGAGGACGTTGGAGACCGTCTGGCGCGACACGCCCGCGGCCTGCGCGACGGTGCTGACCGACGGCGCCTGTTGCGGGGGGCGAGACATCTGCGGCTCGGCCTTCTGATCGTTCAAATTCACCGATCGGGCGTTTTCGATCGTTCAAATCCGGGTTAGGTTACGGAGTGAACGCCCATGACGCCGCTGTGTCAAGACCGTGTGTCAAGACTGAGGAGCCGCCCGGTGCAGCCGTACCTGCACGACCTGGTGAGTTGTGTCAGCGCCCCGTCGGTCGTGCTGTCCGCGGCCGACGGGCAGATCCGCCGCGCCGGCGCGCAGGGACTGCTGGTCGGCGAGACCCGCCTGCTGTCGGCGCTGGAACTGACCGTCGACGGTGCGGCGCCCACGCCCGTCGGCCACCGGCTCACCGGGCCGGGCGGCTGCGTGTTCACCGCCGTCCTGCGCCCACTCGGCGACCCCGGCCCCGACCCGACCGTCCGGCTGGTGCGCCACCGCGTCGCGACGGTCGACGGGTTCACCGACCGCATCCGGGTGGTCAACGACTCACGAACCGAGGTCGACGCCGTGCTGACGGCTCGCGCGGAGAGCGACTTCGCCACCGTCGACGCCATCAAGCGGGGCGACACCGGACGGCCCGTGCGGCCGGCCGAGGCCGACGGCGGCCTGTGCTGGAGCGACCGCGGTCGGTCGCTGCACCTGACCACCGAGCCCGCCGCCGACCGGGTGGACCCCGACGGCCCGCTCCTGTCCTGGCACCTGCGGGTGCCCGCCGGCGGCACCTGGGAGGCGACCCTGCTGGCCACCGCCGGCGGCGCGGCGCCGCTGTTCCCCGCGCCGGCCGCCGCCCGGCCGATCGCGCTGACGGTGACCGGCGCCGACGCCGAGCTCGGCAGGCTGGTGGAGCGCAGCGTGGCCGACCTCGGCGCGCTGCGGCTGGCCGACCCGCTGCACCCGGCCGACGGGTTCCTCGCCGCGGGCAGCCCGTGGTTCCTCACCCTCTTCGGCCGCGACTCGCTGTGGGCCGCCCGGATGCTCCTGCCGGTCGACACCGGCGTCGCGGCCGGCACTCTGCGCGCCCTCGCCCGCCGCCAGGGCCGCGTCACCGACCGGGCCACCGGCGAGGAACCGGGCAAGATCCTCCACGAGGTCCGCGAGGCGGGCATCGGCGCGCTGCCGCCCATCTACTACGGCACGATCGACGCCACCCCGCTGTGGGTGTGCCTGCTGCACGACGCCTGGCGCGCCGGCCTCGCGGACGACGAGGTGGCGGCCCTCCTCGACCCGCTCGACGCGGCGCTGCGCTGGATCACCGGCCACCACGAGTTCCTCGCCTACCTCGACCACACCGGCACCGGCCTGGCCAACCAGGGCTGGAAGGACTCCGGCGACTCCATCCAGTGGCCGGACGGACGCCTCGCCGACCCGCCCATCGCGCTGAGCGAGGCGCAGGCGTACGCGCACGAGGCCGCCGTCGCGGGCGCCGCCGTGCTGGCCGCCTTCGGCCGCGACGGCGCACCGCACCTGACGTGGGCGCGCGGGCTGCGACAGCGCTTCCGCGACCGCTTCTGGGTCGGTGACGAGCACGGCCCGTTCCCCGCGATCGCCCTCGACGGGGCGGGCGCGCCGGTCGCCAGCGCCACCTCCAACCTCGGCCACCTGCTCGGCACCGGGCTGCTCGACGCCGACGAGACGGCGCACGTCGCCGCCCGGCTGGCCGGTCCCGACCTCGACTGCGGGTACGGCCTGCGCACCATGAGCAGCAGGGCGGCCGGCTTCAACCCGCTCGGCTACCACGCCGGCACCGTGTGGCCGCACGACACCGCGATCGCGGTCTCCGGACTGGCCCGCACGGGGTTCGGCCCGGCCGCAGCCTCCCTCGCCCGCGGCCTGGTGCGCGCCGCGGGGGCGTTCGACCACCGGATGCCGGAGCTCTTCGGTGTCGCCGACGGCCCGTTCGCCTACCCGGCGGCGTGCCGCCCCCAGGCGTGGTCCGCGGCGGCCGCGGTCGTCCTGGTGCGGGCGGCCATCGGCCTGTCCGTCGACGTGCCGGCCGGTGAGCTGCGCGTCGTGCCCGACCCGGCGTTCGCGTCGTGGTTCCCGCTGCACGTCGACGGTCTGCGCGTCGGCGAGCACCCCCTGTCCGTGTCGATCGATGCCGCCGGCCGGCCCACCGTCCGCACGACGGCGCCCGTCCGGGTGCTCGGACAGCCCTCCTCGGACGTCACGCGTTCGCATCCGCAAGCGCCGAACGGGTGACGGATTCGCGCTAGCAACGGCTTTCGGTGATTTCGGAGCGGGGTGGAACCGGAGCTGGCAGTGTCGGCGTCGCACCACCGTTCACAACACAGACCACTGACAGTGCACCAACACGGAGGGGGTTACACCCGCCATGAGCGCCTTCAACACCGAGACCGACACAATGGCCCAGGCCGCCCGTCACGTCGAGGACGTGAACTCGCAGATCGAGGGTCAGCTTCGCACCCTCGGCAGCCAGCTGGCCCCGCTGGCCGGTGCCTGGCAGGGCATGGCGGCCACCTCGTTCCAGAACCTGATGGTTCGGTTCCAGGAGAACGCCGACAAGCTGCGCGCCGCGCTGCAGGGCATCAGCACCGAGATCCACAGCTCGAGCACCACGTACGCGGCTGAGGACGAGGCGCAGCAGCAGTCCATGTCCAACATCACGAACGCACTCGGCTGAGCCCGGATCACCGACACCGACTTACGAGGGACGAGGAGACAATTCGATGAGTGGCCACATGAAGGTTACGTTCGGTGAGCTCGCCGCGGGTCAGCAGAACATCACCGGCACGGTCAACGCGGTCAACGGACAGCTGGACGACCTGAAGTCGTTCCTGGCCCCGATGGTCGCCACCTGGGAAGGCTCGGCCGCCGAGACCTACAACGCCCTCCAGCGTCAGTGGGACACCGCCGCCGCCGACCTGAACCAGGTCCTGGCGCAGATCGCCACCGCAGTCGGCACCGCGAACGACGCCTACCAGCAGGCGGAGAGCACCAACACCAGCCGCTTCGCGTGAGCTTGTGATCCAGTAGGACGCCGTGGCCCCGGAGGACACCTCCGGGGCCACAAGTCTGTGTCGGGAAGGATGTCGGCATGGTTGCCGAGTGGCCGCTGTCGGCCGTCGAGTTCGACGTCCTGTGGCGTGACCTGCTGCGGCTGGGCGAGCCGCCGTACCCGCTGGAGGTGCCCTCGCCCGGCACGACCGACGAGGAGCGCGCCGGGATCGTCGCCGTGGTGACGGCCGACCTCGGCGGGCGCGGACTGCTCGTCGACGGCGCGCCGCTGCCCGAGCTGGTCGACGCCATGACGATGCTCGCCAGGGGTGACGTGCTCGTGGACGGGCACCTCGTGTTCGACGAGCACGTGCGGATGGCGGCCACCCGCGTCGGCGACCACGCCGCGATGGTCCTGCAGCTCGGCGAGCGGATCAGCGTGCGGCTGTTCGACGGCGCGCGGCTGGGCTCGGCGATCATCGGGCTCCTGCCGGAGATCCAGTCGGCACACGGGCAGTCCGTCAGCCTCTCGCACCAGGCGCTCACCGACGCCCTCGCCGGGCTCGGCAGGGGCGCCAGCCTGTGGGAGTTCGAGCAGGAGCTCAAGGCCGCCGGGGTCCGTGGGCAGGACGTGCGGTGGATCGCCGGCATGGTCGGGGGTGCCGATGCGGGCGGCGCCCAGCTCGGCGTCACCGAGCGCGGCCGCCGGGTTGGCTTGGTGTCGTGGTTCGCGACGGCCGACGGCGGCGTGCTCATGCAGCGTCAGGGCGACAGCGACTGGATCACCGTCGCGCCGGGCGATCCGGCGCGCGTCGTCGCCCGACTGGAGCAGCTCATCTGAGCGCGGTATTTTTCTGGGGAACCGCACGCGCCGGGACGACGTCACTACCCTGAGCGGTGGACTGTGTTGTGAGGGAGGCACCTCCGGTGGCCAAGGAACACAAGGTGCGCGACGAGGACGACGTCGATCGCCTGCTCGACAAGTACGATGTCGACAGCGTCAACGACATCCGCAGGGCGCACGGCTCGCGGCGGCACCGGGTCGGCGAGACCGAGGACGCCGGCAGGCTGGACCTGCAGGCCACCGCGACGCCGGACCAGATGGCGGCGAACATCGTCGCGCTGGGCGAGGCCCGCAACGACCTCATGGGCCAGTACGCCGTGGTCGACGGGCTCATCAAGAACGCGAACGGCCTCGGCACCGGCATGAAGGACGGGCACGGGCCGATCGCCAAGGCCATCCGGGCCAGGTTCCACGTGAGCGCCGACGACGCCCAGGGTGTTGTGCGCGCGCTCACCGACTACCGCGACGAGCTGGGCCGGGTGCTCCAGGCCATCCACCAGACGCTCGCGAGCTACGACCAGACCGAGCTGGCCGCCGCCCGCCGGCTCACCGTCTCAGGAGGCGACAATGGCTGAGCAGCACTACGTCGCCCACATCGAGCAGGTGTCGAGCGGTCTGCAGTGGGACGGGCCGCAGGAGCTCGGCAGCGTCCGGTGGGACGGCTTCACCCACCGCCACATGTGGAACATGATCATGGACGCCCAGCCGGCCGACGTGTTCCAGCGGTACGACCGCTGGACCAGGCTCGGCGAGGAGTTCCTCGGCGTCAACGAGAACGTGCAGAACCGCTTGAACACCCTGTTCGCCAGCTGGCAGGGCACCGCGGCGATGAGCGCCGGCATGTCCAACACGCGGCTGCTCCAGTGGTCCCAGGAGGCCGCCGAGACCACCCAGCGCATCGGCGAAGGCCTCGGCACCTACGGCAACGCCCTGGTCCAGGCGCGCAAGACGATGCCGCAGCCGCGGGCCATGGAGAACGAGCAGGACTTCCGGGCGGGCGACGGCACCACGGGGTGGACCGGGCCGGAGAACGCCTACCTGTGGCTCCAACTCCAGTCCGACCACCTGGCCACCGCGAAGGAACGCGCGGAGGCCAGGGAGGGCGCCATCGCGGTCATGCAGGCCTTCGAGTCCGACGCGGTCAACGTGGACCGTGAGGTGTCCAGTCTGCCGCGGTACGACACCATGCCGCCCGCGGTCGACGTCCAGCACATGGACACGCCCGGCACGCCACCGCCCGGCCCCGGCGACGACGGGGTGGTCCTGCCGCCGCACGGTGACCCGGTCGGCACCGGCCCGGCCGGTACGGGCCCCGCGGGCGCCGGACCCGGTGGCACCGGGCCGGGCAGTGGCCCCGGCGGACCCGGTGGCGTCGGCCCCGGTGGTACCGGGCCCGGTGGGTACGGCTCGAACCCCGGTCAGGGCGGACCCAACGGGTACGGGCCGTACGGGCCCGGTCGGGCCGGTGGTGTCGGGCCTGGCGGCGCCGGTGGCCCGGGTGGCCGGTACGGCGTCGGCGGAGGACCCGGCGGAGCGGGCGGGGCGGGCGCGTCCGAGGCGGCCGCCCGTGGTGGCGCTGCCGGTCGCGGCGCGACGTTCGGCGCGGTGCCCGGTGGTGCGGCGGCGGCCGAGGCGGCCGCCGCCCGTGGCGCGGGTGGTGCCGCGGCCGGTCGTGGCGTCGGTGGCGGGATGTACCCGCCGATGGGCGGCATGGGCGGGCGTGGCGACGACGACACCGAGAAGCGGGTGGCCCCGTACCTCGTCGACGGCGACGATCTGTTCGACGACGATCGCACCGTGGCGCCGCCGGTCTTCGGTGCCTGACCGACCCCGTTTTGACCCCGTCGAACGCGAGAAGGTATCTTCAGTGCCTGTTGTGCGGCGGGACGTGTCCTGTACGCGCATGTACCCAACCGGGTCATCCGCGCCGCTAACCCTGACGCAAGTGACGACGAGGTAATTCTGTGCGTACGTACAGCCCCAAGCCCGGCGAGGTGCCGCGCGCCTGGCACGTCATCGACGCCACCGATGTGGTGCTCGGCCGGCTGGCCACCCACGCTGCCGTGCTGCTCCGCGGCAAGCACAAGCCGACCTTCGCCCCGCACGTCGACACCGGTGACTTCGTTGTCATCGTGAACGCCGACAAGGTGGCACTCTCCGGGAACAAGCGCGACCAGGCGTTCGTGTACCGGCACAGCGGTTTCCCCGGCGGCCTGAGCAAGCGGTCGTTCGGCGAGATGCTCGACAAGCGCGCAGATCGGCTGGTGGAGAAGGCGGTCAAGGGCATGCTGCCCAAGAACCGGCTCGGCCGCGCGATGAGCCGCAAGCTCAAGGTCTACTCCGGCCCGGAGCACCCGCACGCCGCGCAGAAGCCGCAGGCGTTCGAGATCACTCAGATTGCCCAGTGAGGACCGAGGCGTGACCACCAGCGAGACCACTGAGACCACTGACGCAGCCGTCGACGGCGCCGACGCCGCCGCTGACGAGGTCGTGCCGGAGTCGTTCACCACGGAGACCCCCGCGCCGGAAGCCGCGTCCGACAAGCCGGTCCGCCGGCCGGTCAGCGACGCCAAGGCGCAGACCGTCGGCCGCCGCAAGGAGGCCGTCGTCCGCGTGCGGCTCGTCCCCGGCTCCGGCAAGTTCACCCTGAACGGCAAGAGCCTGGAGCAGTACTTCCCGAACAAGGTGCACCAGCAGCTCATCCGTGAGCCGTTGGTCACCACGGAGAAGACCGACCTGTACGACATCTTCGCGAACCTGCGTGGTGGCGGCACCTCCGGCCAGGCCGGCGCGCTGCGCCTCGGCATCGCCAGGGCACTCATCGAGCTGGACATCGACGACCGGCCGGCGCTCAAGAAGGCCGGCTTCCTGACCAGGGACGCCCGGGTCAAGGAGCGCAAGAAGTACGGGCTCAAGAAGGCCCGCAAGGCGCCCCAGTACAGCAAGCGCTAGTACAGCAAGCGCTAGTACAGCAAGCGCTAGTACAGCAAGCGCTAGTTACAGCGCCCACACGTCAGACCTCACGGGAGCAGCCCGTCGGATACCGACTGGCTGCTCCCGTTGGCTTTTGGAGGATCCGTGGTCCGGCTGTTCGGCACCGACGGCGTACGTGGTCTGGCCAACGCGGAGCTGACGCCCGAGCTGGCGCTGTCGGTGGCGCAGACCGCCGCCCTCGTCCTCATCGAGCACGACCGCTCGCACCGCCCGGTCGCGGTCGTCGGGCGGGACCCACGCGCCAGCGGCGAGATGCTGCAGGCCGCGGTCGCCGCCGGGCTGGCCTCGGCCGGCGCCGACGTGCTGCTGGCCGGCGTGCTGCCCACCCCGGCGGTCGCCCACCTGGTCGGCGAGCTCGGGGCCGACCTCGGCGTCATGATCTCCGCCTCGCACAACCCCATGCCGGACAACGGGCTGAAGCTCTTCGCCGCCGGTGGGCACAAGCTGCCCGACGCCGTCGAGGACGAGATCGAGCAGCGGCTCGGCGGCCACGCGTCGCGGCCGACCGGAGCAGCCGTCGGACGGGTGCGCGACGTGCCCGACGCCGGCGCCCGCTACGTCGAGCACCTGCTGTCGGCCACCCCGTCGCCGCTCAACGGGCTGCGGGTGGTGGTGGACTGTGCCAACGGGTCGGCGGCGGCCGTCGCCCCCGGGGCGTACGAGCGGGCCGGGGCCGACGTGGTGGCGATCAACGCCGAGCCCGACGGCCTCAACATCAATGACGACTGCGGGTCGTCGCACCTGGACGGGCTGCGGGCCGCGGTCGTCGAGCACGGCGCCGCCATCGGCATCGCCCACGACGGTGACGCCGACCGGTGCCTGGCCGTCGACGCGTCCGGCGAGTTCGTCGACGGTGACCAGATCATGGCCGTGCTGGCGCTGGCCATGAAGGACGCTGGTGAGCTGGTCGCCGACACCCTCGTCGCCACGGTCATGAGCAACCTGGGGCTGCACCTCGCGATGCGGTCGCACCAGGTGAACGTGATCACCACGAAGGTCGGCGACCGGTACGTGCTGGAGAAGCTGCGGTCCGACGGCTACTCCCTCGGCGGTGAGCAGTCCGGGCACGTGGTGCTGCCGGCGTTCGCCACCACCGGCGACGGGCTGCTCACGGCGCTGCGGCTGATGGCACGGATGGCCGACACCGGCGCGTCGCTGGCCTCGCTCGCCGCCGTGGTGCGGCGACTGCCGCAGGTGCTGGTCAACGTGCCGGTGAGCGACAAGGCGGCCGTCGCGGCGTCGACCGAGGTCAAGGCCGCTGTGGCCGCTGCGGAGGCCGAGCTGGGCGGCACCGGGCGGGTCCTGCTGCGCCCCTCCGGCACCGAGCAGCTGGTGCGGGTCATGGTGGAGGCACCGACCGAGGACCAGGCGACGGACGTCACCAAGCGGTTGGCCGACGTGGTGGGCTCCGTGCGCTGACCGCGGCCTTCCCGATCGCGACGGGTCACGTCCTGGCACGCTGTCGGGGGAACCGAGCGCGCCTCCGCGGGGTCTGAGCAGCAGACCAGGGGAGATCAGGAGGACCGATGTCTACACCGGCTGGGCCGGGCGGCCAGGGGTTCGGCGTTGTCGCCGAACAGCTGCGCACCCTGGCGGGCTTCTTCGAGGAGCTCGAGGATGCGGCGGACGGCTACGCCGACCGCGTTGGGGAGATCAGCATCTCGGGCGAACAGACCGGCCGGTGCTGTCGTCAGGCGGGCGACGCCCTGCGTGGCGGTCTGCAGACGCTGAAGGCGAGCCTCGACGAGTTCGGCAGTCGCGCCCTCGACGTCCGCGAGGCCCTCAACGGAACCGCACGCAACTACGACGAGGCCGACGCCAGCGGCGCTGAGAACCTCAACACCACGGGGAGTGGTCTCTGATGGGGTTCTTCTTCGACCTGATCACGCGGTGGACCGGTGGCCGGCTGCTGGACACGTCGGACCAGGCGCTGGACAGCGCCGCCGACTTCCAGGAGGGCTTCCGCACCTATATCGGGCTGTACAACGACTACACCGGCTCCTCGCTCAGCATGGAGACCGACATCCAGCGGCCGTACGACGAGCTGCGCGAGATCGACTTCGCCCGGCTCTCCGACGTCGCAGAGAAGACCGCCCAGCTCGCCGACGACATCGACCAGCAGGTCGAGGACGTCAACACCGAGGTCGCGACGGTCGGCACCTGGACCGGCGACGCGGCGAACGCCTTCCGCGGCTACGTCCAGCAGTTCACCACGGCGACGACGACCATCGAGCAGGACCTCGGCCGGATCGCGACCACGACCGGTGAGGCCGTCCCGGCGGCCCAGCAGGTCATCGCCGAGTACGTCGATGCGATTGGTGACATCCGGTTCTCCGACTTCGACTCGCCGGAGATCATCGCCCTGCTGATCAGGGTGGAGCGGTTCGCGCTGTCCGTCGGCGACCTCATCCGCGAGCTGTCCGACCGGCTTGGCGACCTGCTCGGCATCGCCATCCCGACGTTCAGCGGCGGGGGCGGTGGCCTCCTCGGCGGCATCACCGGCGTCGTCACGGACGTGGTGTCATCGGTCGCCGGCTCGCTCGCCGACCTGGTGCTCGACTTCTTCGGCATGGCCGCCGACCAGTTCCTGGAGTGGGTGGCCGGCAAGGCGCGCGAGTACCTCGACGCCTCGTTCCGGCAGCCGTTCGACAGCAACCTCCAGCTGCTCAACGACGCCGTGCTGGCCGCGAAGACCGGCATCGAAGAGGCCTTCCAGCCGATGATGGAGGCAGCCGGCGCGGTCAACCCGAGCCCGTTCGCCGCCCTGCCGGTGCCGCCGGAGCACAACCCGAGCCAGCCGCCGGCCGGTCCGCCCGCCGGCCCCACCGAGCCGTCGGTCCCGTCAGGGCCGTCCGGTCCGTCGGCACCGTCCGGCCCGTCCGGTCCCTCGGGTCCGTCCGGCCCGGTGCCGAGCGTTCCGCCGGTGGACGTGCCGAGCCCCACGCCGCCGAGCACGGCGCCGCCCAGCGGCACACCGACCGTGCCGCCGGTCGACCTGCCGACCCCGACGCCGCCGACCAACACCCCGACGGTGCCTCCGGTCGACCTGCCGACACCGCAGCCAGGGGACGGCCCCGGCGGTCGCCCCGACGACCTGCCGCCCGGCGCCGGGTGGATCTCCGACCCGTCGCAGCTTCCGCAGGGCTGGACCGTCGACCCGGAGACCGGCGAGCTGTTGCCGCCGGGCGCGCCGGGAGGTTCCGGTGACCCCGAGGTGCACTCGCCCGAGGGCCAGGACGTCCTCGACGGTGACGAGAACGCTGGCACCGACGGTCCTGGCGGTCCTGGGGACGGCAACCTCGGCATCCTGCCGATCGACGACGGCCCGAGCATCCTGCCGATCGACGATGACGGCGGCCCGACGTCGATCACCTTCCAGGAAGGCGACGTGTCGATCACCGTCTCGGCGGACGGCGGCACGGCCGACGGCATCTCCGTCACCCTGACCGATGCCGAGGGCAACGAGACGCAGTACGCCATCCAGGTCGGCGAGGACGGCACGCCCCAGCTGGTGCCGGTCGGCGACGGCGTCGACACCGGCGACGTCACGGCTCAGCCCGCGCCGTTGGCCGCGCCCGCGTTCGCCGCGGCCGACCTTCCGCCCGCGCAGCCCGTCGCGTACTCCGGAGGTGGCTCCGGTTTCTCCGACGGTGGCGGGTCCGGTTTCTCCGGGGCCGGTGGCGGCGGTGGCGGCCTTGACGCCCCACCTGCTGGCAACGGCTCCACCGCACCGGCCGGTGTGCCGGTGGGTGCGGCGCCGGCCGCGACGGTGGCAGCGGCCGTCGGGTTCGCGGGCGGCGGTGACACCTCGGCGGCGTCCGGCTCCGGCAGCCCGACGGGCACCGTCTCCGGTGGCACCGGCTCCACCGCGGGCACCGTGTCCGGTGGCGGCCCGAGCTTCGCCGCCTCCGGATCGGGCTACGCGGGTGGCCCGCTCGACAGCGGACAGCTGGTCTCCGGCAACGTCAACCCCGGCGGCTCCACCGGCGACGGCACGGCGCAGCTCGCGTCGGCGTCCGGCACCGGCACCGCGGCGGGCCCCGGCGGGGCGCAGCTGGCCTCGGTCGGTGAGGCACCGGCCGGCGGACAGCCGTCCGGGACCGGCGCCGGTGGCGCGCCGATGATGCCGATGGCCGGCGCGGGTGCCGGTGGTGGCGGCGGCGACGAGGAACGCAGCGGCTCCACGACGTGGAAGCTCCCTGGCGAGGACGTCTTCGAGGCCGACCGGCCCATCAGCGGCGTCATCGGCGAGGATCGGTGAACGAGTTCGATCGGAAGGGGTGGGCGTGATGGCGTCATCGACGGAGGCGGCCAACACCGCTGTCGAACGGCTGCGCACGGCTCGCGCGCAGGCCGGTCAGCGACGGGCCGCGTCGACGACGGCGGTGGAGCAGCTCAGGGAGCGCAACCGCGAGGAAACCAGGCAGCTGAGCGAGCGGGCCAAGCTCGCCAAGCGCGGCCAGACCCAGCAGCCCTGGCCGGACGCCACCCGGCGGCCGCGCGAGATGCAGCTGTTCGACACCGAGGACGACGCCCAGCGGCCCGCCGCCCCACCTCAGCCGCAGCACGCCCCACCGCCGGTGCAGCCCAGGCCAGTGGAGCCCCGGCCGGCGGCGCCCCCGCCCGGCACGACCGGACAGCAGCGTAGGGCGTCCGACGACGACTGGTCGCAGGAGAGCTGGTTGCACTGACACCTGTGAGCAGAAACTGGTGCTCCAGCACCAGTTTCTGCTCACAAGGTCTGGAGGACCGCGCCCTTGACGTCGGCGTCCAGCAGGTCGTCGTACTTCGAGGTGCCGGTGAGCTCGCGTAGCAGGAACGCGGTGGTCAGCGCCAGCGTGAGGCGGTGCGTCGTCCGCTCCGGCTTGCCGTCCACCAGCAGGTCGGCCCAGTGGCGGCCCTGCAGGAAGCCGAGGTGCGACGCCTTCGGCAGGCTGCGCACGGCCACCGGCCCGGCCCAGGCCGACGCGATCGGCTCGGCGTGGCCCTCCGCCGGCGCCACGCTGTCCCGGCCGGCCACCAGGATCAGCCCTGGTGCCGTCACCGAGCGGGCCGCGTCGATGGCCGACGGCCGGGTCTCCGCGGGGGCCAGCAGCGCGACGGCCCTGACGCGGTCGTCGAGTGACGCGGCCACCACGGCCGCGCCGCCGCCGGTGCCGTGCCCGATGAGGCCGAGCCGAAGCGGGTCGACGCTGATCTCACCGGTGCCGAGGCGCACGCCCGTGCTCACGTCGAGCGCGGTACGCAGGTCGGCCATCAGGGCGGTGGTGGAGGGCAGCGGGCCGCGCTGGGTGTCCGGGGCGAGGGCCACGATCCCCCACGAGGCCAGGTGCCGCAGCACCCCGACGTAGCGCACCGCGGGCTGCAACCAGCCGTGGCCGAGCGCGACCGCGGGCAGGCCGAGCCCGGTGGCCGGGGTGAACACCAGGCCAGGCAGGCCGACCAGCGCCAGGTCGCCGCGCAACACCTCGGCGGAACCCGGGCGGGACAGCGTCTGCACCAGCTGCTTCGCGGCGCGTGCCATGGCGACAGACCGTAGTCCATGGTGACCGCCGAGCGCCGTGCGGACGACGACTACCCTGAACCCCCGTGTGCGGCATCGTGGGATACGTGGGACATCGGCAGGCGCTCGACGTCGTACTCGAGGGCCTGGGCCGTCTGGAGTACCGCGGCTACGACTCCGCCGGGGTCGCCATGGCCGACGGGACGGGTGTCGTCGCCGTCGAGCGCAAGGCCGGGCCGCTGGTGAACCTGACCACGCGGCTGGACGAGGTGGGCCGCGACGGGTTCGGCGGCACCACCGGGATGGGCCACACCCGGTGGGCCACCCACGGCCCGCCCACCGACCGCAACGCCCACCCGCACCGGGACACGACCTCGGCCGTCGCCGTCGTGCACAACGGCATCATCGAGAACTTCGCCGAGCTGCGCAGGGAACTGGAGGACGCCGGGGTCGAGCTCACCAGCGACACCGACACCGAGACCGCGGCGCACCTGGTGGCGATGGCCTACGACGGCGGTGACACCGCGGGCGACTTCGCCGGCTCGGTGCGCGCGATCTGCCGTCGCCTGGAGGGCGCGTTCACCCTGGTGTTCACGCACGCGGCGCACCAGGACACGATCGTGGCCGCCCGGCGGTCCTCGCCGCTGGTGGTGGGCGTCGGCGACGGGGAGAACTTCGTCGCGTCCGACGTCGCGGCGTTCATCCAGTACACCCGCGACGCCGTCGAGCTCGGCCAGGACCAGGTCGTGGTGATCACCACCGACGGCTACGAGGTGACGGACTTCCACGGGGAGCCCGCCCCCACCCGGCCGTTCCACGTGGACTGGGACCTGTCGGCCGCCGAGAAGGGCGGCCACGAGTACTTCATGCTCAAGGAGATCGAGGAGCAGCCCGACGCGGTGGCCAACACCCTGCGCGGGCACTTCGCCGCCGGCCGGATCGTGCTCGACGAGCAGCGGCTGACCGACCAGGACCTGCGCGACGTCGACAAGGTGTTCGTCGTGGCTTGCGGCACGGCGTACCACGCCGGGCTGCTCGCCAAGCACGCGATCGAGCACTGGTGCCGGCTGCCGGTCGAGGTCGAGCTGGCCAGCGAGTTCCGCTACCGCGACCCCGTGCTCGACCGCGACACCCTGGTCGTCGCCATCTCGCAGTCCGGCGAGACCATGGACACCCTGGAGGCCGTGCGGCACGCCCGCGAGCAGAAGGCCAGGGTCCTCGCGGTGTGCAACACCAACGGCGCGCAGATCCCCCGCGAGTCCGACGCCGTCCTGTACACCCACGCCGGGCCGGAGATCGGCGTCGCGTCGACCAAGTGCTTCCTCGCCCAGATCACCGCCACCTACATGGTCGGGCTGGCGCTGGCCCAGGCCCGCGGCACCAAGTACCCCGACGAGGTGGCGCGCGAGTTCGCCGAGCTGGAGGCCGCGCCGGCCGCCGTCGCCGAGGTGCTGTCGACCGCGGCCCGCGTCAGGGAGCTGGCCGCGGAGCTCGTCGACTCCCGCGCCGTGCTGTTCCTCGGCCGGCACGTCGGCTACCCGGTGGCGCTCGAAGGTGCGCTCAAGCTCAAGGAGCTCGCCTACATGCACGCAGAGGGCTTCGCCGCCGGCGAGCTCAAGCACGGCCCGATCGCCCTCATCGAGGAGGGCCTGCCGGTGTTCATCGTGATGCCCTCGCCGAAGGGCCGCCCGGTGCTGCACGCCAAGCTGCTGTCGAACATCCAGGAGATCACCGCCCGCGGCGCGCGGACCATCGTCATCGCCGAGGAGGGCGACGAGACGATCAAGCCGTTCGCCCGCGACCTCATCGAGGTGCCCGCCGTGTCGACCCTGCTGCAGCCGCTGGTCACCACGGTGCCGCTGCAGATCTTCGCCGCCGAGGTGGCCCGGCTGCGCGGGTACGACGTGGACAAGCCGCGCAACCTGGCCAAGTCCGTCACGGTGGAGTGACAGCTCGCCCCCGGCGTCTCGCATCCGTGTTGTCGTTTTCGAGCGGCCCGGACGTCGACACGGATGCGAGACGGCCATGATGGGCGCGTGCGGGGTGTCTGGACGGTCGAGCAGGTACGGGCCGCCGAACGCGAGGTGATGGCGCGCGTCCCCGACGGCACGCTCATGCGGCGGGCGGCGTACGGGCTGGCGGTGCACGTCGCCGGGTTGCTGGCCGGGCGCACCGGCGGGGTCGTCGGACGGCGCGCCGTGCTGCTCGTCGGCGCCGGTGACAACGGTGGCGACGCGCTGTGGGCCGGGGCTTTTCTGCGCCGACGTGGCGTCGCGGTGACCGCGGTGCTGCTGTCGCCGGAGCGCGCCCACCCGGCCGGGCTGGCCGCGCTGCGCCGCCGCGGCGGGCGGACGGTCTCGGCGTCCGATCTCGACGGGGCCTTGCGCGAGCTCGGGCGCGCGGACGTGGTGGTCGACGGGATCGTCGGGCTGTCCGGGCGTGGGCCACTGCGGCCGGCGGCGGCCTCGCTCGTCGGCGCCGTGACCGCGCCCATCGTCGCCGTGGACCTGCCCAGCGGGGTGGACCCGGACACCGGCGCGGTCGACGGCCCTGCTGTTGTCGACGGCCCCGGCTCGGTCGACCGCCTGGCCGTCACCGCCGCGCTCACCGTCACATTCGGCGCGCTCAAGCCGGTGCACGTCCTCGCGCCGCACCGCTGCGGACCGGTCCGTCTCGTGGACATCGGGATCGGCGACGCGCTGCCCGCCCCGACGGTCCACGTCCTGGACGACGCCGACGTCGGCGCGCTCTGGCCCGTGCCCGGTCCGGACGACGACAAGTACACCCAGGGCGTGGTCGGGATCGCCGCCGGCTCGGCCACCTACCCCGGCGCGGCCGTCCTGACCTCCGGCGCCGCCGTGCACGCGACCTCCGGGCTGGTGCGCTACGCCGGCACCGCCGCCGACCAGGTGCGGGCCCGCTGGCCGGAGCTGGTGGCCACCGGATCCGTGTCCGACGCCGGGCGAGTGCAGGCCTGGGTGGTCGGGCCCGGCCTCGGCACCGGGTCCGACGGGCGGCGCGCCGTGCGGCACGCGCTGGCCGCCGGGGTGCCGCTGTGCGTCGACGCCGACGCCATCACGCTGCTCGCCACCGATCCCACCCTGTGGGACGCCCGCGAACCCGGCGTGCCGGTGGTGATCACCCCGCACGACCGGGAGTTCGCCCGCATCGCCGGCGATGTCGGGCCGGACCGGGTGGCCGCCGCGCGCGCGGCCGCCGCGCGGCTCGGCGTCACCGTGCTGCTCAAGGGCCACGCCACGGTGGTCGCCGACCCCGACGGCGCTGTGCTCGTCCACCCGTCCCCTTCGTCCTGGCCGGCCACCGCCGGTTCCGGCGACGTACTGGCCGGGCTCGTCGGCGCACTCCTCGCTGCCGGCATCGCGCCGCTGGTCGCCGCCGGGGCGGCCGTCCACGTGCATGGCCGGGCCGCTGTGCTGGCGGCTGTCGGGCCTGGCGGTGCCGCGCCCATCGGTGCTTCTGCGCTGTTGGCCGCGGTTCCCGACGCCATCCGCGCGGTCCGCGCGGCCACCGTGAGCTGAACGGCTCCACTTCGCCGGTGGCCGGTGGCCGGTGGCGACTGGGCCGCATGAAGGTGACGCTGGTCTGGTTTCGTGCGGCCCAGACCAGACTGGTGTCACGTTCATGCGGGGTGTGCCCGGCCAACGGCGGCGTGGGCGAGGTGGGTGGCGTGCCGGGAACGGCGGGGTGCGACGATTCGGGGCGATGAGCGCGACAGGGAACCCACCACTGGCCGAGGTGCTGGTCGACCTCGCGGCGATCAGGCACAACGTCGCCCTGCTGGTCGGCGCGGCCGCGGCCAATGGTGCGCGGACGATGGTCGTGGTCAAGGCCGACGGGTACGGCCACGGGGCCGTCGAGGTGGCGCGGGCCGCGCTGGACAGTGGGGCCCACTGGCTCGGGGTGTGCACGATCGCCGAGGCGTTGCAGCTGCGCGCGGCCGGGATCACGGCGCCGGTGCTGGCCTGGCTGCACACCCCGGACGCGGACTTCGCCGCGGCGGCCGCGGCCGGCGTCGACCTGAGCGTGGCGTCGGTCCGCGCCCTCGACGCCGTGGTGGCCGCCGCGCCCGACGCCAGGGTGCACCTCAAGATCGACACGGGGCTGTCCCGCAACGGGGCACAGCCGGCGGACTGGCCGGACCTGGTGGACCGGGCGGTGCGGGCCGGCGTCGACGTGGTGTCGGTGTGGTCGCACCTGGCCCACGCCGACGCGCCCGAGCATCCGATGATCGACCGGCAGGCGCGGCAGCTCACCGAGGCGCACAAGTACGCGCACGACCAGGGCCTCACCCCGTTCCTGCACCTGGCGAACTCCGCGGCCACCCTCACCCGCCCCGACCTGCACTTCGACCTGGTGCGGCCGGGCATCGCGGTGTACGGGCTGTCGCCGGTGCCGGAGCGCGGTGACTTCGGGCTGCGGCCGGCGATGACGCTGCGGTCGCGGGTGGCGCTGGTCAAGCGGGTGCCGGCCGGTGAGGGCGTCTCATACGGCCACGCCTGGACCACCCCGGCCGAGACGACCCTCGCGCTGGTGCCGGTGGGGTACGCCGACGGGGTGCCGCGCGCGCTGGGCGGCCGGCTCAGGGTGCTGCTCGGCGGGCGGCTGCGCGACGTCGTCGGCCGGGTGTGCATGGATCAGGTGGTTGTGGACTGCGGGCAGGACGCGGTGTCCGAGGGGGACGAGGTGGTGTTCTTCGGGCCGGGCGACCGCGGCGAACCGACCGCGCAGGACTGGGCCGACGCCCTCGGCACGATCCACTACGAGGTGGTCACCGGGGTGGCGCGGCCGAGGCTGGTGCGAAACCACGTCGGGGAGAACCCGTGAGCCACCGCTGGCGGACCGTCGGCCTGGTGGCCGGGGTGGCCGGCGCGATGGTCGCGGGCACCGCGATCGGACTGGTCACCAGGGGGCGCAAGGCGCGGCGCGTCCGCGACCTCGACATCGGTGACCTGGCGCCGGACCGCGGGTCGACGGTGGTCGCGGAGGACGGCGTCGAGCTGTCCGTCGTCGAGATCGACCCGGCGGACGGCGGTGAGGCCGAGCTGACGGTCGTCCTTGTGCACGGGTTCATCCTTGACCGCCGGATGTGGCACTTCCAGCGCGTCGACCTCGCCGCGTCGACCGACCCGCGGGTCCGGGTGGTGCTGTACGACCAGCGCAGCCACGGCCGGTCGGGGCGTTCGTCGCGGCACGACAGCACGATCGAGCGCCTCGGCCGCGACCTGAACGCCGTGCTGGAGGCGACGGTGCCGGACGGCCCCGTTGTGCTCGTCGGGCATTCCATGGGAGCCATGACGATCATGGCACTGGCCGAGCAGCAGCCGGAGCTGTTCATGCGCAGGGTGGCCGGGGTCGCGCTGATGTGCACCTCGGCGGGTGATCTCGCGAGCATGCGCCTGGCCAGGCCGTTCCTCGCAGGGCGGAGTCCTGTCCTGGCGGCGGCGACCCGCGGGCCCCGGCTGGTCGAGTGGGGCAGGCGGGCCGGCGCCGACGCGAGCCGTCCGCTCATCCGCACCCTCGCCTTCGGCGACCAGCGGCCCGCGCCGGAGCTCCTCGACCTGATGAACAGCATGATCGCCGGCACCCCCGTCGAGGTCATGACGAACTTCCTGCGGACCCTCGGCGAGCACGACCGCTTCCGCGCCCTGGCCGGGCTGCGGCACTGCGAGGTGCTGGTGATCGGCGGCGACGCGGACCGCATCACCCCGTACCGCCACACCGAGGCGCTGGCCGCCGAGCTGCCCGACGCCGAGCTGGTACGCATCCC
>Ga0190272_10000320_pt1 | contig 27166 bp, 36 predicted proteins | sample Popmic504T_FD_133746 | JGI IMG/M metagenome (GOLD analysis project Ga0190272, IMG submission 133746) | Populus adjacent soil microbial communities from riparian zone of Shoshone River, Wyoming, USA - 504 T | ecosystem: Environmental > Terrestrial > Soil > Riparian zone | place: USA: Wyoming...
CGGCGCACGCGGGATTTCTGGCGCTATCGCGTGCCGAAATTCCTCGGCTATTTCGAAAAGCTGCTTGAGCGCAGCGGCGGGCCCTGGCTGCTCGGGCGCAAGCTCACGTACGTCGATCTCAGCCTGTTCCAGATCGTCGCGGGCCTGCGCTACGGCTTCCCCAAACGCATGAAGCGGTTCGAGAAGAAAATCCCGCACGTCGTTGCGCTGCATGATCGCGTGGCGAAGCGCCCGCGCATCGCCGCGTATCTGGCCTCGGAACGGCGCATCCCGTTCAGCCAGTGGGGCATCTGGCGGTACTACAAGGAACTGGATCGCGGTGGGTAAGGACTCGCGTGATATTATCCGGGAGTTGGAAGCGGACGGCTGGCGTTCGACAGGCGCGACCGGCAGTCATCATCACTTCAAGCATCCTACCAAGCCAGGTAAGGTCACGGTACCGCATCCGCGCAAGGACTTGCATCCGAAGACGCTAAGGTCGATTTATAGGCAGGCAGGATTACGGGAGCCGCGGTGAGATAATGAGTGCATACATCGCACTGGTCCATAAGGACGCCGGCACAAGCTACGGCGTGAGTTTCCCCGATGTGCCGGGCTGCATCTCGGCCGGCGACACGTTCGAGGAAGCAGTGGCCCTTGCGGCGGAGGCCCTTGGAGGGCATTTCGCGGCGATGCGCGAAGATGGCGATCCAATTCCGGTGCCGCGCAGTTTCGAGGAATTGAAGCAGGATCGCGAATTCATCGACGACAGCGCGGGCGCGATCGTGACGATGATTGAGCCGCAGCGGTTGCCCGCTGACGCATAGGCGCGAGAGCGCAATTGTCTTAAGCCGATTGTTTAGTTCATTGCCATGGATGCCTAATCCTCCGCCACCGGCACCTTCCGCGTTTCACGCCAGAACAGAAACAGCCCCGAGGCGATCACGATCGCCGATCCGACCAGCAACGCGGCGGTCGGCAAGTCGCCCCAGACCGCGAACCCGAGCAGCATCGCCCAGACGAGCTGGAGATACTGGAACGGCACGACGGCCGACGCCGGCGCGAGATGGATCGCGCGTGTCCAGGCATATTGTGCGGCGCCGTTTCCGAGCCCGCTGATGACCATGATCAGGGCATCGAAGGCGGTCGGCATGACGAAGCCAAACGGAAGCGTCAGGGCGTACACGATCGTCAGCAGCGTGAGCTGGTACATGATCAGCGTGCCGGTGGACTCCGTCGCGGTCATCCCGCGCACGCCCACCACCACGGTGCCGAACAGGATCGCGTTGCCGAGCGCGAACAATGCGCCGATCTGGAACGAGTCGGCACCGGGGCCCGCGATCACCAGCACGCCGAGGAAGCCGATCAGCAAGGCGATCCAGCGTGAGGCGCCGACCCGCTCGTGCAGGAAGTAGATCGAGGCGAGCGTGGTGAAGATCGGCGAGGAGAACATGATCGCCGTCACGCCCGCGAGCGGCATCATCGTGAAGGCGATCGCCAGCATGACCTGCGAAGCGAACTGCGACCCCGCGCGTATCACGTGCGCCTGGATGCGCCGCGTTCGGAACACCACCAGGCCCGCAGTCGGAAGGATGAATGCGCCGAGAAAAATCAGCGAGACGAGCGTGCGCGTGAACAGCGTTTCGCCGATCGGATAGGTGGCGACCAGCCATTTCGTGGCGGCATTCGAGCAGGTGAACACGGCGCCCGAGCCGACCATCAGCAGGATCGCAAGCGGAATGTTCTCGCGGCGCCCGACAGGCGACGCGGGTTCAACGCGCGGCTTGGTGCCGACGCCAGCGCTCAAGCGATCCTCCGGGAAAACGCGAACGGACGCCGTGTGTTAGCACGCAGCAACGGGGCGCAGGCCGCTCAATTGCGAATGGCACGCGCGCGATCCTGCATGGCGGGCGCGTGCCGTCACTCTTTGATGGTGATGCCGGCGGCCTTGATGATCGGGCCCCACTTGTCCGTCTCGGACCTGACGTAGTTGCCGAGTGCTTCCGGGGTCGAGCCGCCGACGAACAGGCCGAGAGCTTCGAGCTTGCCCTTCACGATGGGATCGGCGAGCGCCGCGATGATGTCGGTGTTCATCTTCGCGGCGATGTCGGGCGGCGATTTTGCCGGAACGAAGATCGCGTACCAGCCCGGTACGTCGAAGCCGGGGAGGCCGGACTCCGCGATGGTCGGCACCTCGGGCGCGGCGGCGGAGCGGCGCGCGGTCGTCACCGCAAGCCCGCGCACCTGGCCGCCGTTCATCAGCGGCACCACCGGCGCGATGTTGTTGAAGAACGAGTCGATGCGGCCGCCGACGAGGTCGTTCAGGCCGGGCGCGGCGCCGCGATAGGGCACATGGGTGAGCTCGATGCCGGCGGCGCGCTTGAACAGCTCGCCCGCAAGGTGCGGTCCCGTACCGTGTCCCGGCGTGCCGAAGGTGCGGCCGGGATTCGATTTCGCATGCGCGATGAATTCCTGCACGGTCTTGGCCGGTGAGTCCTTAGGAACCGCCACCAGGGTCGGATACTGCACCACGGCGCTGACCGGCAGCAGGTCCGCGATCGGATCGTAGGAGAGCTTTGGATAAACGTGGATGTTCGTCGTGAGGAATTCGGCGCCGAGGTACATCGTGTAGCCGTCGGGCGGGGACTTGGCGGCGGCGTCCGAAGCGATGTTGCCGCCGGCGCCGCCCTTGTTCTCGATCAGCACCTGCTGGCCCCAGGTCTCGGTCAGCCGCTGGCCGAGAATGCGCGCGATCGCGTCAGCGCCGCCGCCCGCCGGATACGGCACGATCAGGCGCACGAAGCGCGTCGGCCAGGCTTGCGCGCGCGCCGTGCGCGTAAGCAGCGCGGGCGCAAAGACCGATGTTGCGAACAAAAGTGCGTGGCGGCGCGTGATCATGGCGTTCCCTCGTTTATCGGGGAAGCCTAGACCGGCATAGGCTGCTGCTCCAAGGCGCTATTCGCCGCAACGTGCTTTGAGCGTGCTTAGGGACAAGGCTTGCGCATGCCGTCGTTCGACAGGAACGTCATGGAGCGCGGATCGTAGGAGCGATAGCGCCGCGCGCAGGCGTCAATTGCGTCCTGGCTCACCGCGCGCTGCGGGCCGGCGCCGGGCTGGATGTATTCGACCTCATCGTCGTCCTCGACGACGGCCGCGGGGCCCGGCGCGTAAGCAGGGCCGGCGCCGCAATAGCCGGGCGGGACGACCGCGTAGCTGCCGTCAGGCTGCTGCACGTAGCAGCCGTTGCGGTACCAGTAGTAGCCGTTGCGCCGCTGGCCTTCGGCTGCGATGGCAGCGCCGGTGGTGCCGCCGATGATCGCGCCGGCGACAGCCCCGCCGCGTCCCCCGATCGCGCCGCCGATCAGGCCGCCGATTGCGCCGCCGAAAATCCCGCCGGCGATCGGGTCCTGCGCCGCCGCCTCCTGCACCGGCATGGCGCAGGCGAGCGTCAGCAGAGCGGCGGCTCCGAGCGTGCGAAACATGAGTGATCCCCTTATGGCGTGAATAATCCGTGCCTTGGCGGATGCCATTGGCAGCGACTTGCGTCAACCGTGTGGCGGGCTGCGCCCCAGCGCCTTGCGTGATACCATAGGCACGCTCTCGCTTTTTGGCTCCACGGAGGGTCGACCATGTCCGCCTTGCCTTCACCCGCACCCGGCACACCGCTCATGTTGCAGGGACTTGCACGCTACTGGTGGCTCATTCTGCTGCGCGGAATCGGCGCCATCATCTTCGGCGTGCTCGCCTTCATCTGGCCCGGCATCACGCTGGCGGTGCTGGTGCTGTTCTGGGGCGCATTCACGCTGGTCGACGGCATCCTCTCGCTCGCCCACGCGATCATGGGCGGCAATGCTGGCTCGCGCTGGTGGCTCGCGCTGATCGGTGTGCTCGGCATCGTCGTCGGACTGCTCACCTTCCTGATGCCGGGCGTGACCGCGCTCGTGCTGTTGGTGTTCATCGCCGCCTGGGCGATCGTGCTCGGCATCTTTCAGATCGCCGGCGCGATCCGGCTGCGCAAGGAAATCGACAACGAGTGGACGCTGGGCCTCGGCGGCGTGATCTCGGTGCTGTTCGGCGTGATCCTGCTGGTCGCGCCCGGCGCCGGCGCGATCGCGCTGATCTGGACCATTGCGTCGTTTGCGATCGTGTTCGGCATCTTGCTGGTGATGGCCGCGCTCAAATTGAAGCAGCACCAGACGGCATAACGCATCCCATGAAATTCGGACTGTTCGGCTCGGCGCAGGCGCAACGCGGCGGGCCGGATCTCGATTCCGGCGCGGGCTTTCGCGATTTCATCGACTACAACGTCGAGGCGGAGGCGCTCGGCTATGCGTCAAGCTTCGTGGTCGAGCATCACTTCACCGGCTTCGGCCAGGTGTCGGCGAGCCTCAATCTGCTCACCTGGGTGGCGGCGCGCACCTCGACCTTGCGGCTCGGCACCGCGGTGCTGGTGCTGCCTTGGCACAACCCCGTGCTGCTGGCCGAACAGGCGGCGACCATCGATCTCCTTTCCGGCGGGCGGCTCGAATTCGGCGTCGGCAAGGGCTATCGCCACAACGAGTTCGCGGGCTTCTGCATTCCAATCGCGGAAGCCGACGCGCGCTTCGAGGAATCGCTTTCGGTGATCCTGAAGGCGTGGACCTCCAACGAGCGCTTCTCGCATCACGGCAAGTACTGGAATTTCGAGAACATCGTGGTCGAGCCGCCGACGCGGCAGAAGCCGCATCCGCCGATCTGGATGGCGGCGGGCCAGCCGGACTCGATCCGCAAGGTGGCGCAGCGCGGCGCGAAACTTTTGCTCGACCAGTTCGCCTCGTTTTCGGCGCTGATCGAACGCTTCAACATCTACAAGGCCGAGGTGGAGGCGCTGGGCCGGCGCTTCGACCCGATGGATGTCGGCGTCGCGCGCGCGTTCTATGTGGCGAAGGATGCCGAGGACAAGCGCAAGGCGGTCGAGGCGCGGCTCGCCAACCAGCGGCGCATGACCGAGCTTGCGGCGGCGCCCGGCGCGATAAAGTCGAGCATGCTGTCGTTCGACTACACGCTCGATGCCGCGGAAGAGAGCGCACTGTACGGCACGCCGGACGAGATCGCCGCGAAGCTCGAACGCTTGAGCGCGGCGGGCATCGCGCATGTGCTGCTCAACGGCGCGGGCGGCGGGGTGGCGAACCTGCGCCGCTTCGCGCACGAGGTGATGCCGGCGTTTTCGGGCGAGAAGCGCGCGGCGGCGGAGTGAGGTGCGCCTCCGTCAGGGCGCGCGGTAACAACTATGGATAAGCCCACTTGTAGATCGCGAAGCCGACGGCGAACAGCAGAAACAGCGCATACAACAGCCAGTGGCGATTGATACGCTCCTGCCGCGCGCGCTTGTAAGCCGGCTCTGCGGCGTCGGCATGCTCGTCCGGCGTACCGGCAACCAGGCGCTTTTCGCTCTCGGTCATTTTCCGTGCTCTCCGATGACCGATCTTGCTGGGCGGCGCGGCGGAAAGCAAACGATGCTCCGGCGCTTCAATCCCGCGGCGTTGGTATGCTTTAATTGCCGCGACGACGTGCGGTCGTCGCGGAGCCAGGCATGAGCCCATCTATGCGCATGATCGCGGTCCTGTTTCTGCTGCTTGCCCCCGGTGCGCCGGCGCTCGCCGAAAGGCGCAGCCCGGTCTGCGGCACGATCGCGCAGTGCGATGCGCTGATCCGCACGACGCCCGGCATCGAGGCCTACGAGCGCCGCGGCTATCTCCATCTTGTGCAGCGCCGCGGGCTTGAGGATCTGGAGAAAGCCATCGACGATTTCAGCGCCGCGATCGCGATCGAGGCGCGGCCGTTTTTGCTCTATGCGCGCGGCATGGCGCGGCTGCTGTCGGGCGATGCGGCGGGGCAGAACGAGATGGAAGCCGCCATCATGCTCCAGCGCGACATCGAGCAGGAGTTCAAGCGCTATGGGGCGGAGTGAGGTTCGCGCTTTGCCGCGAACTCGGTGTGCTCCCTCCCCCCAATAGCCCGTCGAAGACGGGCGTAAACGCCCTTATGGGGGGAGGGTTGGGGAGGGGGGTCGAAGTGTTTGTACAGTATGCGTCCCAACGCTGACCCCCACCCCTAGCCCCTCCCCGCAAGGGGGAGGGGAACAGAGCGGAGTGCTTCTCAATGAAATTCATCGATCTGAGCCGCGAGCTCTATCACCGCACGCCGCCACATCCCTCGCATCCGCCGATCATCATCGGCACCTGGTACGACCACGACGAGGTGAAGGTCGAAGGCACGACGCGGTTCACCTCGAAGGCGCTGCACATCTCGATGAGCGATCACGCCGGCACGCATGTCGACGCGCCGTGTCATTTCAATCCCGATCCGAAAGCCGCCTCGATCGAGGAGATGCCGCTCTCGGATTTCTACACCTCGGCGTTTTGCCTCGACCTGAGCCACGTGCCCCCGAAGCACGAGATCACCGTTGCGGAGATGGAAGCTGCGCTCGCCGCCTCGGGCGAGAGCATCCGCAACCGCGACACCGTGCTGATCGACATGGGCGTCAACAAGCGGCTGTGGGGGACGCCGGGCTATTCGACCGATTTTCCCGGGCTGCACGTCGAGGCCGTGCATTGGCTCGCCGACAAGGGCGTCGGCATCTTCGGCGTCGAGGCGGTGAGCCCCGCGCCGCAGGGCGAGCCGAACTTCAAGGCGCACATCGCCTGCGCGGAGCGCGGCATCACGCACATCGAGTGCCTGTGGAATCTGGAGGCCGTGACCGGCAAGGGCCGCTTCACGTTCATCGGCTTCCCGTTGCGCATCCGCGGCGGCACGGCGAGCCCGATCCGCGCGGTGGCGATGTTCGAGGAGTGAGGAGCGGCCTGCCAAAGATCAGGCCGCCAGCCTTGCGCTCACTGGCAGCGGCGATTGGTTTCCGAATTGACCCATGGACCGCAGCGGCCGGCGCCGCCGGTGGCTTTCTGGCAGCGCTCCATCTTCTTCGCATGGCTCCAATCGCACCAGCTGTCCTTTTTCTTGGCGGGCGCCGCCTGCAGGGCTGCTGCATTGATGATGAGGGCGGCGATGGTTGCTGCTGCGGTGAGGATTTTCATGCTGTTCCCCTCTTTGATTTGTTGCGCGCGTCTGCAAGCGCGCGCTTCTACGAGAAGCGCGGGTGTGCGCGGGCGGTAGCGAAGGCCACGCGACCCGTTTCGGCCGCGTGGCTTGTGCGTCAGGCGCTGTGCCGGCGATCAGTACCGGCACTTGCCTTTGTGCCGCAGCGACACGCCGGCAGCGCGGCGCTGGCAGTCGTTGCCGTAGGTCTTGCCGTTGCAGCCGCAAACCGGAAGGAAGATCAGCGGACAGATCACCGGCTTCTTTGTGCATGTGCCGGGCTGCCCGAATCCGGTGCAGTGGCCTGGGGCAAAATTGCAGAACTGTCCGGTCGGGCATGTGAACGGCAAAATACCGCCGCACGATTGCGGCTTCGGCGCGGCCTGCGCGCCGGCGACGAGCAGCAGCGAGGCGAAAGCAAACAAGGCCGTGAGGAAAGCGAATTTGCGAAACATGTGAGCCTCCCCTGATGGACGACGTTTGTGCAACCATAGATTAGACGATTTGTGGGGAATGCCAAGACGGGCTCCGTCATGCCCGGCCTTGTGCCGGGCATTCACGATCAGGCGGCAGACGCAGCCCCCGGATTTCCGTAAGCTCAATCCGGGCTACGCCCGCTGATCGAAGGAGGGCTTGAGATGTTGAAATACATCGTCGCCGCGCTTCTGCTCGCGATGTCGCCGGCGGCCGGCAACGCGCAGGCTGTTGCGCAGGACCAGTCCTACGAGGCGAGCGCGGCGAAGAAGATCAAGCCCGCGCCGTGCATTCGAAACCCGCGCATCAAGGACAAGTGCCGGTTCACGCCTGAGGCGCGGGGCGCGAAGTAGTCGAGCGATGTAGCCTGCATGGAGCCCTCGGGCCGGCCTTTGGCGCGCCGAAGGATCAACTCCGCGCAACGCGGGGCGGAGCGAGGCAGGCGCTCTCGCGCCGCAGCCTCGATTTCTTCAAGCGCGAGGCGAAGAAGCGCCGCGCGCCCTATCAGCGCATGATCCGCGCGCTGGTGGATACGTATGCGGAGAGGCAGGGAGGGAAGGGGGCGGTGACGCTGTAGCCCGGATTGCGCCTCGCTCCATCCGGGCTACTCCTGTAGAAGTCAGCGCTTCGGGTCACCATGATTTCTGAAGTCACTATCAGCTTTTTTGTCAGTCTTAGGATCCGTCTTCTTGTCCGTGCCGTCTGCCTTGTCGCTGTCTTTGGCCGGGGGCAATGCGATGATTCGCGCGGCGGAACTCCGAATATCTTCTCCCTTCAGCCGTTTGACTCTCCTTGCAGGCTTTGATGCCTTTTTCTTGCTGGCTTTCGTCTTGCGAGCCTGCTTCTTTTTTGTAGCCATAATGCCCCTCCTAAGAGTGCCCCGAGATTGGGCAACGGCAAAAGATATCGAACTCGTGGCGGTCGATCCAGTCTCTCGCGGCGCATTCGATAAAGCGGCGGCATCCGCTTGCCATTCGTTTCGCCATTTCCGAGTTGCATCTATCGCGCAAAAGTCAAATAGCCTTCTTCGATCAGGCGCCGGATTAACACAAGCTTCTCTGCTCTCGAAAAGTCTCCGGGTAATTGGCGGGCCGAAAAGACCGGAACGCGCCTCATGAATCTCAGGGCGCCAGCGAGGTGACTGGGCATTTCCACAACCTTGCCGTGAAAGCGCAGCGTGAGCTCATTCCGTTTGACTTCCGCCTCGGCGGCAATGCCTGGCCTACGCTTGATCTTCGTATCCAGCCGCAAGTCTGCACACGCGTCCAGGTCTTCGAAATGACGGTCCAAAACAGGATACTGTTGGTCGACCAGCCGCTCCGTTATCGCGCGAAGCGCTGCTTCGAAGTATCGAGGCTTGGCTAGCGTATCCATTCCGTGCAAAAAGCGGCGCCTGATGAGCTGCGAGGTCGAGGAATTTTTTGCGAAAGCGAACGGCAGAGACTCGCGCAAAGGCGCCTCCTGTTCCATCGCCTTCTGCAAGACCGAGGTAATCAAGTCCGCCCATTTGACCGGGTGAATCCCGATCGTCAAATGGAGCGATGCTCGTAAGCTTCGAGTTACTTTCGCGGAATGATAGAACCCGCGTGGGATATACAGACAGTCTCCCGGGTGAAGATCGCATTGGATCAGGCACTTGCCCCTGTCGCGTGCCGAGGGATCATGCGGCTGTGTTGGAAGGGGCAGCCGAAGAGGAGATTGATAGATGCGCCATCGTTTGATTCCGGCCAGCTGGAGCACGAAGACGTCGTGTGTATCATAGTGCAGCCCGAGGCCCCGGTTGGTCTTTTCAGACGATGGCGTAAGGTACGCATTGATCTGAAAATTGCATGAAAACTCGCGCGCGAGCGCATTGGTGAGAGCCGAGAGCGTAGGTCGCGCCCGGTGGAGACCTTGCAGGACAATGGTCGCGCCAGAACGGAAGGCCGCAAGAGACTTTTCCACTCCTGTTCCCGCGCCGAGGGATATCGGACTGCCATCCTTCACGCATCGGACAAAATCGTCTCGCGTCTCGGAGCCTGGCAGCAACTCCTCGACATCACGAATATCCATAATGCCCGCAAAGTACGATCGGTCCTTCCTTTTGATGAGCAACGGAGAGCGCTCCCAATAGTCCTTGATAAAGACATCCGAGCGGATCGGGTTTACCAGCCAGCTGAGCCCAAACGGAGTCTTCGTCATCGGAACGCTCCAAAGTCAATTTGCACTCACATTGCGAATTGACGTAGCAGGAGACTGCCCGGCTTGCCGCTGCTGGGCAATTCGAGGAAGACGCTCCTCGTTCGATATTCTTCCATTTCTGCTAAGACTGATTCTTCAAGTCAACTCGGACCGAGCATGAACGCACCCGCCCCGGCATCCATCATCCCCCCCTACCGTCACGCTCCGTTGTTTCCGCTCGGCGAGGATATGACGCGCTATCGCAAGCTCGAAATACCGGGCATGGGCCGCAACGAAGCGGGCGGCAACGGGGCGGGGACCTCCGGCGTGCGCGTCGAGCGCGCGTTTGGCCAAGAGTTCCTGGTCGTCTCGCATGAGGCGATGCGCGCGCTGTCGGAGGCCGCGTTCACCGACATTAATCATCTGCTGCGCCCGGCGCATCTCGCCTCGCTCAAGTCGATCGTCGAGGACCCGGAAGCCTCCGACAACGACAAGTTCGTGGCGTTCGACTTTTTGAAGAACGCCAACATCGCGGCGGGCGGCGTGCTGCCGATGTGCCAGGACACCGGCACGGCGATCATCATGGGCAAGAAGGGGCGCCTCGTGTGGACCGAGGGGGACGACGAGGCAGCCCTCGCGGAGGGCGCGCGCGACGCGTACCTGCGCAAGAACCTGCGCTATTCGCAGCTCGCGCCGATCAGCATGTTCGAGGAGAAGAACACCGCGTCAAACATGCCGGCGCAGGTCGAGATCTACGCGGAGGGTGAGGACGCCTACAAGCTGCTGTTCATCGCCAAGGGCGGCGGCTCGGCCAACAAGGCGTTCCTGTTTCAGGCGACGCCCTCGATCCTCACGCATGACCGCATGACGGCGTTCCTGAAGGAAAAGGTGCTCACGCTCGGCACCGCGGCGTGTCCGCCCTATCACCTGGCGATCGTGATCGGCGGCACCTCGGCCGAGATGACGATGAAGACCGTGAAGCTCGCCTCGACCAAGTATCTCGACAATCTGCCGACGCAGGGGTCCGAGGACGGCCACGCGTTCCGCGATCTCGCGATGGAAGCCGAAGTGCTGGCGATGACGCAGAGCCTCGGCGTCGGCGCGCAGTTCGGCGGAAAATATTTCTGCCACGACGTGCGCGTGATCCGGCTGCCGCGGCACGGCGCGTCGCTGCCGATCGGCCTCGGCGTGTCGTGCTCGGCCGACCGGCAGGCCCTGGGCAAGATCACGCGCGAGGGCGTGTTCCTCGAGGAGCTGGAGCATAATCCCGCGAAATACCTGCCCGATGTCGATACCTCGCGGCTCGGCGGCGAGGTGGTGCAGATCGATCTGAACCGGCCGATGAAGGAAATTCTCAGCACCCTCGCCAAATATCCGGTGAAGACGCGGCTCTCGCTGTCGGGCCCGATGATCGTCGCGCGCGATCTCGCCCACGCCAAGCTGCGCGAGCGGCTGGAAAGCGGGCAGGGGCTGCCCGACTACGTGAAGAACCATCCGATCTATTACGCCGGGCCGGCCAAGACCCCCGAGGGCTACGCCTCCGGCGCGTTTGGTCCGACCACCGCAGGGCGGATGGATTCATATATCGACGCGTTCCAGGCGGCCGGCGGCTCGATGATTTCGGTCGCCAAGGGCAATCGTTCGCCGCAGGTGCGCGAGGCCTGCGCGAAGCACGGCGGCTTCTATCTGGCGAGCATCGGCGGGGCTGCCGCGAACCTTGCCGAGCACTGCATCAAGAAGGTCGAGGTGCTGGAATATCCCGAGCTCGGCATGGAGGCGATCTGGCGCATCGAGGTGGTGGACTTCCCCGCCTTCATCGTGATCGACAACAAGGGAAATGATTTTTTCAAGGAATTGAATTTGGGGTAGCGTGTCCCGCACGCGGTGCAGCGCGACAGCGCTGCTCCGCAGATGCGGGACCCCGGTTGCTTGCTGATTTCAGAAACCGGGGTCCCGGGTCTGCAGCGCACCACTGGCGTGCTGCGCTGCTCCGGGACACGAAAAAAGGAGAACACCCATGATCACCGCTCTCGTGCAATTCGCTCTGCCGGCGCCGATCTCGCTCGCCGAGGCGACCAAGCGCTTCGAGTCGAGCGCGCCGAAGTATCAGAATCTCGCCGGGCTCGTGCGCAAATATTACGTGCGTTCCGAAGATGGCCGCAGCGCGGGCGGCATCTATCTGTGGGAGAGCCGCGCGGCGGCGGAAGCGGTCTACAGCGGCGAGTGGCGCGAGCGGGTGGAGAAGCTCTATGGCGCGAAGCCCACCATCGCCTGGTTCGACACGCCGGTGGTGGTCGACAATCTGGCGGGCACGATCAGCAAGGCGGCGTGATCATGCGCGCGTTTTTCGCGGAGTGACGGCGACAAGCGAGTGGCGCCGCGCGTCCGATTGGCCTATGAGGGCGCGCCGGACATTGGCCGGTTGGAAGCAGGCGAGCATGCATATCGGAACGATTTTCAAGGCCGCCGCGATCGCCGCGGCCTGCATTGGCGCGTCGCCCGCAACGGCGGCCTGCCGCGACGACCTGGTCAAGGCCGACCAGAACTTCAACCGCACGCGCACCGCACTGCAGGGAGCGGCGAGCGCGGCGGCGCCTGCGAAATGCGCCGCTTATCGCCGCCACGTCGCCTCGCTCAAAGAGGTGCGCGGCGCGTTTGCGCGCTGCGATACCGGGACGGACAAGGCGAAAAACGCCGCGGCGACCGGCGCGGCGCTGGCCGAGTTCACGCGCCAGATGAACGCGAGCTGCAAGAAGTAGCGGTCAGTATTTGACCTGGACGCTCTGGTATTTGTTACCGGGAGGTGCGCCTTCCGGATACATGTCGAAGGCGTAGACGTTCCCGGCTTCATTGGTGTCGAACGTGAACGTTGCCTCGCCCTCGCCCTCGTCCCAGGTCTTGATGTCGCCGAGGATCCGCACGCATTTCAGGAAGACATGGTAGGTCGTGTTCGGCTTGGCGGTGATGCCGATCTTGACCGTCGTCTTTCCATCCGATCCCCGGAGGATGTACGCCGTCCCGCCGATCAGCGTGGGGTCGCGGTCGCTGACGTTGCCATTCTGGCAGTCGGACTGATCCTGGCGGACCAGCGATACTTCACGCTCGTTCGGATCGGGTGCCTTGGGCGGGCTGATGAGCTGACCAAAGGCCGTCCCGGACAGGGCGGCAAAGCCAAACAGGAGTGCCGCCGAAGCCAATTTGAAACCACGGTCGCATCGCATCGAACCCTCCCTGGGAAAGAGCCCCCACGATACGCCGGATGGTAGTGGATGGGAACGCATTATTGGCGAGGTGGTGCCCTGGGAGCGGCGCGAAGGTTGCGCCATGCCAAGGCCGGGCGCGGCGAAGAGCGGTGCTGCGTGACCGCTCTCACGCGAGGGCGTGGAATTGTGCGGCCTACCGTTCATAGTGTGCAATTTTGCTCAGACTCGCCGGACCGACGTTGAACAGTGCGGGGCATGGTGACCTCACAAGAGATACGCCTGTTCGCGTTGGAGTGCCTGCGCTGGGCGGATGAAGCCGGCGCCAACGCCAGCCAGCGCGATCTCATGCTCCGGGTCGCTCGTGGATGAATACCGCGTCCACCATCGAGCGGCACGCCAGCAATGGCGGGGAGTTGGCGCTTCCCGACCTGCGGAGCAAACTCAACCAAAACCGCCTTTGGTCGAATTCGTCGCCCCCTCGATCCAAGGCAATCTCCGGCGCGGCTTGTCTCCCGAGCCGCGCCGGGGCCGTTCCAGTCGCCGGCCTCTAGTTCCTGCCACCCTCGATCAAGAGCCGTGCCGATGATGCGTCACATGCGCCCTTGGCCGGCCGACCGTGAGTCAATTCGGCGAGGCCGCAACCAGGGCCGGCCTCACGCGGTTGGCGGGCTCGCTGCATTCAGCAGTTGGGAAACCGCAGTAAGAAGCTGCGCCGGGGCGAACGGCTTCGTCAAAAGGACGCTGTTTGGAACGCCCTGCGATGCCCACTCGGCCGCACTATCGCCGGTCATGTAAACAACTGGCAGATCAGCGTTAATTTCCCTCGCGTGCCGGGCCACTTCCCAACCCGTCATCTTGGTTCTTCCAAGATTGATGTCGGTAACCAGCGCTCGGAACTGTGGGTTTTGGGCGTCTAGCAGTTCAATGGCCCGCTCGGATGACGAGGCGGCAACCACTTTGTACCCGCCTTCGCTGAGGGTTTCCTCGGCCAAATGTTGGACAATCGCATCGTCTTCCACGAGCAGAATAATAAGCAAGTCTTCCAAAGTACCCCCCTTCGCCGCCTCGCCATTGAAGCGTGGGGTAAGCTCCAATCAGCGGAATTGTTCCGCAAGATCAAAAGGGGCCACGGGCAGCGATTGGCGTCGGGCTCTACATCGGCCTGCTGGTGCTGATTGGCGCGGTCAAAGCCTACCTGCAATGACGAGGCCGCCAACCAAGGCGGCCCAAGTCAGGTCGGCGATCCAATTGCAGCCGCCACCTTGTGCCCGCCCGATGCGAGCATGGCCAGCGTCGTCGGCGCTGTGTACTGCGCAAAGCGCGCGATGGCTTTCGAGTTATCGGCCCTGGACTCAACAGCCGGTTCGGCCGGAATCTCTTTGCCTTGGTCACTCATACGCTACCCCCTTACGCACCGTCACTACTAAGCATCCAAAAGGAACGACTGCAATTGTCAAAAGGGACCAGTGGGGGTCGAAAGGGGCCAGTACCCACTCCCAGGTACTGGCCCCTTTAGCCCCGAAGGCCGCTAACTAGGGGCGGCCTCTCTGCTGCTGTGTGACGGCTACTTCTTATCCCAACCTGATTTCTTGTCGCAGGATGCCATCGCGACCTTGCCCTTGGAGGTCTTTTCCCATGCCGTGACGGAGAGCGTCTCGTTGTCGTCCATCTCGTTGTTCATGCAGGTGCAGTACTTGGCGATGATTTCGACACTGACTTTCGCGCCTGCGTTATCGCTGACGCATTTTGCGACCCACTTGGCATCGTCCGAAGCAGCCAACGCGGGGCCGACGAGCGCGGCGGCCAGAGCAATTGATCCGAGAAAAAGCTTCATCATCCAGCCTCCCATTGTTGAGGGGTTGGACAATGCCCTTGGTCGTTAGGGAAGGCAAACAGCATCAAGATTCATCGTGAAAAGGGACCACCTTGGTTTTCAAAAGGGACCAGTGACCATCAAAAGGGCCAGTACCGTATAGTGAGGCCGAACGCCACGAAACGTCTCGGTCAGGAGAGCCTATGCCATCAGCACAGCAGTCAGAGACTCGGGGGCCCGCTCCGTTTGCGCCGCTGCCCGAGGGGGCAAAGCCCGGTGCTTTTCCCCAGCCCCGGATCGTCATGAGCGGAAGTCGCTTAGATATTCAAGCGTCCGTGGATTTAGCCGGGCTCAAGAAGCTGCAAGAGATGTTGAACAAGTATCAGGGCATCCTCGAAATGATGGAGCCCGAAGCCGACTATCTCAAATGACGAGGCCGCCAACTAGGGCGGCCTAGGGGGCTGATGCCTGTGCGAAAGCCACGTCTTTACCGGCCGAAGCTAACATCGCCAGCATGACGGGCGACGTGTACTGGGCAAAGCGAAGTATCTTTTTCGACTGTTCGAACTGCGGCTCGGACGCCTGTTCGGCCGGCGCTTCTTTGTTTTGCTCACTCATATCGTCTGTCCCCAAATTCCAACGCCGTGAATACAGCATCACAGCGACCTGCACGCCACCGAGAATGACGAGGTCGCCAACTAGGGCGGCCCGGCCGAATCCGGCGGCGGCGGGTTACGCTTGCCGTACCAAATCGCACAGATAATGCCGACGACCACCACAACCCAAAAGATCTTCACGCCCCAGCCGAACTCCATGACACTATCTCAGAAAGGTGGTGACGACTGGCCCCATGATCAGGAGCACCACCCCCAGCGCAAGAAGGTCGCCCACGATGAGTCCGAACCGTGTGGGCCCGTCCTGCGGATAGGGATAGAACGGCAACTTATTGAGTTCGATCATGGCGTGCCCTCTAGCTGGAACTATAGCCGCAGGAAGGATCGCTTGCACCACGGCGTACCTCATCTCAATATCAACATTCCATCGGTCAGGCCGCCCCGGCTGCGCCGACCATCGCCGGTGTTTTCGTGCGGATAGCCAGGGCCGACGTTAGTTCGTCTCGCGCCACCGCCCTCGGTACGGCCCCAGCGGTCGAATATGGCTGGTTTCCCAGTTCCAAGGCCCGCCTTATTCGCCTTTCGATCTTGTGGACGGGGAGAGTCATTGTCGCCAGGGAAGCCCCCACCGTATTTGCGGGTGGCGACGCCTTTGCCGCCGCCACCACCCATCCGGTCGCTGGCGTTGGACCTGCGCCGACGTTCATGGCTTCCGCCGATCGAATAAGGGCTGACGATAACTCCTCTCGACGTTCCAATAAAGTTGCCTTGAACCCTGTTATTTCTCTCTGGTTGGCCTTGGGCGTTTGTGACGCGGCCGGTGACGGTGGCGGCCGCGCCCGGCTGCGCCTGCGCGAGATTGATTGGCGTTGCCAACAGGAGAGCCGCGCCGCAAAGCAGCGCGCCGAACAAACGGATTGTCATTGATTTCCTTGGGGGACACTCGGCGCAGCATGAGCGCCGATCAGCACACCATAGGGCGCGGGATCATCAATAGCTATGGCGGATTGGAAATGACGAGGCCGCCCTAGTTGGCGGCCTTGCATTTGGGAGCAAGCTTTCGAAACCTGTGCTGAGAAGCAAGGGGTGGTCTTGAAATGAAAAAGTTTTGTGTGTTTGCGCTCGTCATGATGAGCGGAGGACGAGACCGCCCTAATTAGCGGCCTTCGGCAGCCTTAGAACGTGAATTGGGCGAAAGCCATGTCCTTCCCGCCGGAGGCAAGCATAGCCAGCATCGCGGGCGCGGTGTACTGCGCAAACCGAATGATCTTGTCCCGCTGATCGGCCTGCGATTCGGCTGCCGGTTCGGCCGGAGTCTCTTTGTCGTCGCTCACACGCATCCCCCTAACGTATCGTCCTTGAGTACAGCATCCAAAGGAACTGGCGGCAAGTCCGCGAATGACGAGGCCGCCAACTAGGGCACCGAATGAGTAGATGGCGTATCGCGATGTACGTTGCGCCCTACATCGGCCTGCTGGTGCTGATTGGAGCGGTCAAAGCCTACCTGCAATGACGAGGCCGCCACTAGGGCGGCCTACTTGAAATTGATGACTTCACTCACTTCGTTGCCGCACTTCGGGCACTCGAATGTGCGCTTGTCGTGACCCGGCTGGTCGGGCTCTATGCGCGCAAGCATCATGCGCGTGCTGCACCTCGGGCAGGGTGGGCGACTGATCGAATTCGAATAGTCGTCGGCTGGTTGATACAGTGTCACGGCTACCCCCTTCCTTAAGGCGGGAGCGCGACCGGTCTCTCAGCCACCGACGCCCCGTAAGGTCCGCTGCCGGTCATGGGTTCCATTGTACGCTTCGCCGCAAACGAGTCGAGACTGTTCGCTATGCGAAAAGGGGCCACTCGCTCATTCAAAAGGCGCACCCCGGTACTGGTCCCTTTAGGTCCAAAAGGGACCAGCCCTTAGGTGCCCCGACGCGCGGGGTGGGGGCATCATGCGCGCCGGGGCTAGCCTAGGACACCCTATCAAAGGCCCTAGACTTGAGCCAAACGAGCATTGCTGAAGGACGTTCCTGATGACGAGGCCGCCAACTAGGGCGGCCAGCCTTCGGCGCGATCTCGTTTGGCGATGTCGCGCGAAAGCTCGCGCCATTGCTCGGCTTCTTCTTCAAACTTGGCGCGGCTATCCGGGTCGGTAGCCTCGGCCGCCAGCCGAACGCACTGCTGTGCTTTGTACCGATACCAGGCGGCGATGGGCATGGGTCAAACTCGCGTTCGGGGCTGGTGCGCCGATGCAAGATTGGGCAGCGAGTCCATACGCTCAAAAATGGAGCATGTCCCAAGGAAATGCGGGCACCGGCTGGAGGGTTCCAAAAGGGGCCACTGGCAGAATCAAAAGGGACCAGCGCCTATCGAAAGGGGCCAGTGCCGGCCACGCATATATCCCCTCTAGACATGTAGAACATTCCGGGGTACAGTACATATATTCTACTGGATGCCCCGGAGGGTACGATGGCTAAGGCGAAAAAAGGCCCCAATATCAGGGACTTCCAGAAGCGGTTCCCGGACGAAGATACCTGTCTCAAGCACCTTATGCGGACCCGGTTCGGGGAACGCCTGAAATGCTTCAAGTGCTTCAAACAGGCGACCTACTACCGGGTCAAAGCGCGCCGCTCATTCGAGTGCGAGCATTGCGGCTATCAGGTCTACCCGACTGCCGGGACGCCGTTTGAGAGCACCCGGACGCCGCTGCGGGACTGGTTCTACGTCATGTTCCTGTTCTGCGCTTCGCGGAACGGCGTGGCGGCGAAAGAGGTGCAGCGCCAGCTTGGCGTCACCTACAAAACGGCGTGGCGGATGTGCAACCTGATCCGCAAGTACATGGGCTACGTTGACGGCGATTTCCCGATTGGCGGACCCGGCAAGATCGTTGAGGCGGACAAGACTTTCATCGGCGGCGTCGATTACGAAAGCCGTGGCGAGCGGGACGACAAGGCCGTGGTGCTCGGCATCGTGGAACGCGGCGGCGACGTTGTGACCCGTCACATCATGGATCGCACCAGCCGCAGCGTGACGCCGCATATCGTGAATTTCGTCAAGCCCGGCACGCGCGTCATGACCGACGAAGCGAAGGCGTTTGCGCTACTGACTGAGCGGTTCGGGTATGAGCACGAAACGGTTGACCATTCGGCGAAAGAGTACGTTCGCGGCGACGTTCACACCAACTCAATCGAAGGCTTCTGGGCGAACGTGAAGCGCGGCATCAAGGGGACTTACGTCCACGTTTCGAAGAAGCACTTGCAGACTTACCTTCGCGAGTTCGAGTATCGCCATAACTTGCGGCAGCAGCCCGGCGCGATGTTCGAACTGTTGCTCCGGGCGTTCCCTGTGGCTCGGGTTGAGTAGCCATCATTTGGAGAAGCTTGTCGAAGCGCTTCGTGGCGTCAGGGTTCTTGGTTTTGGAGCTGCGTGTCACCGCGAAACATCCTCTCTTATTCGAAGGATTGTAGCGTCTATTTGGTCAATTCTTTTGCGAACTTTTTCGTAGAAGGAATTGATAAAGGTTCTCATCCTTCCGTTGTAGGTCTCAAGAATTGAGACTTCAGCCGGTCCGACCAAGTGATCATCGCGCCCAATCAAATCGAGTGTCGCCAAGAAATCGGAAAACAGATTGCGATCCCCTTCATCGCTGATCCAAAGGCCCCCGACTAACGGAGTCAAATCTTCAGCGTAAGCATTATATCCGCTGAAGTTCGGAGTGGCGGTATTGCAGCGCTCCACCCATTCCTTCACCGCCACAATCTTTTCTTTCATTGCCTTTGCCGCCATCTTCGAATCCGGCTCAGGCGGCTTCCCATGCAAAAAATCTGGATCGCGGCGGCTTAGGGGCACTCCCCTGAACGATCCTGGAAGAGATGTACTGTCGCGCGTGTTTTCTGCCAGCTTATTTCGAAATTCTCTCAGCAGTTTTGTTATCTCCTGCGCGTCCTCCGGCAAGTAGCGCAACTGCTTGGGGACGGGCGCTGGCGCAGGGTGAGTAAGCACAAACAGTTTCGAACGCGCTTCGTCTCGTTCTCTTTCACGGTCCCTCAACATCTGCTGTGCAGTGTCTAGTTGCGATTGCAGGGGATTCGGAGCTTCTACAACGGGGGAGCTGTAATAATGATTGTAGAGATACCAAAAACCACACCCCACAAACCCGATGGAGCACAGAAGCATTCCTAAGGCTGGAACCGTCATTCGCTTCTCTTTAGGGCGAGCGCTCCAATAGATCACAGTTAGACCGATAGCCATAACGGTAAGGGTTAAGCCGGGAGGCGGGTTGGCTAACATGCCCACTAGCTCCCGTATCCAAGTTGGATCGCGGTACCGCTCGTACACAAAATCGAAACCGGTAATCGCCGTGATCGCGACAGTCGCGAAGCGGCGTGCGGCTGGGATTTCCCAAAGGATGAACAGGCCGACTGTCGCGATGGTGATAGTGATTCTAGCGCGCCGCGAGAGATGCATTGGCCCGTCCCCTCACCCTGACTCGGCAGAGTAGTAGAGGGGCACAATACCCGATTTGAGACTACATGTCTCACGGGGATATATGTGGCCGGCCAGTGGTACTGGCCGAAATAGGCCACTCGCGTTTCCAAAATAGGCCACTCAACTAAATTTGCAGTTAGGTCAGGGGGCCTTACTTATCTTAGGTTAAGCGGGTGCTTATTGAGTCCGCCGCAGGGAAAACTCAAGAAAAGGCACCTCCCATGGCTCGTATCACCGAGGCTGAAATCGCGGACATTGTTATCGACTACCTCTCCGAGAAGACAACCGGAGAGGCGACGATTGCCGAACTGGTGAAGGAAATCCCGAACCGGGTGCAGTTGTCGGAAGATGATCTACGCCAGTCGCCAACTCGACCTAACGAGGCGTGGTGGGAGCAAAAGGTTCGCAACATCACGTCGCACAAAGCGTCACCGGGAAATGCCATCCATGATGGCAAGCTGATTGCGGTGGAAGGCGGCCTCGCGCTGGCGCGCAAGCGTACCGCTGCTTAGGAATACTGTGCTCGATAGCCGGGCTTGAACCATTTCAATTCGGTTCGGCCCGGCGCCTCCTTGTCCCAAACGAACCAGGCATAGGCGGTCGTGCCCGAACCCTTCGGTTCAACACCGTTCGGATAGAACGTGATCCGCTCGCTGAACACCCACACGCGCGACGGCGGACACTCAGAGAAGATCGTTCGTGCGCGGTTAGCGCCTTCAAGGAAGGCAAGCCGTAGGAGCAACGCGAACTTGCTCCGCGCGTGCTTCACGCCACTGGCGACAAAGCCCTCTGCGCAGTTGTACGGCGGGTTGGTGACGATGTTGTCGGCCGATCGTGCAGGGGTCAAAAAGTCGTGCCCCACGTCGCCATATCCGCGATCATAAAGATCTGAACTAGGCACGGTGCAGCCGGTTTGCTCTAGCACCTTCGACATGGTGCCGTCGCCGCACGCGCTTTCCCAAATGTCGCCGCTGAATTTTTCGTTGTCGATTAGGGCGAACGTTGCCCAGCGTGGCGTCGGGAAAAAGTCGGGGCCTTCAAGGTCGGCGAACCGCTTCATTGTCGGCTTAAAGCCGCCGTTCAAATTGTAGGTGGCGTCCGGCATTGTCCGCTCCGCGAATCATCCGCAGAGACGACACTGATAGAATCGCCAGCGTATGCAAGTGAAGGGGTGGGGTGGGTCACTTTGACTCACCCTTGCCGCCCTCGATTACGGTGAACCGCTTCCGACGGTCCGGCGCGGTAACTACCGGGTCAATCGGCTGTGTAGCCATCGCGGCGTCGAGCAAGTCGCCAACGGTCCAAACGCGGTCGGCAATGCCGAGCGCCATCGCTGGCGTGCTGCGCAGGCTTTCATGCACGCGGCACAGATTGTAGTGCGCCACGTAGAGCGACACGGCCGCGCAATGCGGCTCCAGCTTTTTGGAGAAGCCGTTGCTGAGGCGAGAGAACCGCTTTGACGACATGCGCAGCGTGAGATTGGAGCGTTCCACGTAGCTCGTGCTGATATGCGCAGGCACGCCGCTTACTACGTCACGCTCTACAGCGATTACCTCTGCCGGCGAGTACCGATGCTGCGCCGCCTTCGTGCCAAGGTGCGTTACGCTGTAGGTCTTTACAATGGTGCCATGCGCCACGCGATTTCCGAAGGCGTGACGGATCGAGCTTTGATAGGGCAGAAAGCCATCGGTCGAAATCTCAGGCATTCCGATGACGCGCTCGCGCAGATCGTGAATGAATTCCAGCGTGTTGTGACTGTCGCGCTTCCCAGTGCGGTACGCGATGATTGCGCGCGTCGAAGCAGCGAGGGCAACGAACGTGTATTGGTCGCCGGTCACAGCAAGGTCGCGCTTGGTGGCGTTGCGCTGCTTCTTGCCGACATAGCTCCAAAGCTCGTCTAGCTCACAGCGGTTGACGCGAAGCCCGACCATCATGCGATCATGGAGCACTCCGCAGCCGCGCCCCATGCGCAGCGCAAGGGCGCCCACGGTGCCACGGTTGACGCCAGTGATCCGGGACACGGCACGAATGCCGAGGCCGTCGCACAGCGCGGCGATGACTGCTATCTGCTTATCGCGAGGAAGGTTGTTCATGGCGGGCCGAATCCGTCACGTTGAGGGATTGCGGCGCACCGTGGAAAGTCAGACCGAACATCGCTATATTCGATACGGTCTGACACCAAGGGGCCGAATCCCGAGGTTGAGGACACGGGCTCGCCGCTGCTTCAACAGCGACGGGCCCACTAAATGCCGATGGTGCGGGGAGACAGGTTCGAACTGACGTTTCCGGGATGTACCCCCGGCGTCCTTGACCGCTAGACGATCCCCGCGCCGAAACGAAAAACGCCTCCCCCGCTTGGCGGCAGGGGAGGCGTTCTTGTTTCGAAGCCATGCTTAGCATGACCCTTATATGCTTGACACCGCTGCCGCCTGTCAAGCATATTCGGAGTTGCCAAGCATGGAGATTCGCATGGTCGACGACAAGGACGAGGAGAAGCAGAAGGCCGGGAAGATCGGCGGCGCAAGGCGTGCCGAAATTTTGCCGGCAGATCGACGGGCAGAGATTGCCCGCGAAGCGGCGCTGAAGCGTTGGGGCGATCGCACTCCGCGCGCTACGCACAAAGGCAATTTCAAAGAAGAACTCGGCCTCGACGTTGAGTGTTATGTGTTGGATGACGCGGCCAAGACCGCCGTGATCAGCCAAACGGGAATGGCGAGGGCTCTCGGTCTCCCGTCCGCTGGCGGAGCCTTTCCGCGGTTCTTCACGGGCAAGGCCGTGGCTAGCGCAATCGGTCTCGATGTTCGTAAAAAGCTTGAGAATCCGATTAAATTTCATACGGTTACAAGCGGTATCGAAAAGGGTGGCGACCGCATGGTCGTGCATGGATTCGATGCTGCGCTCCTCATCGATCTCTGTCAGGCGATCATCGCAATCGAGGCTGATGGCAAACTGTACAAGCGCCACAGAAAGGTGGCTGCCCAAGCCCACATAATTCAAGGCGCTTCAGCAAAGAACGGCATTAGAGGACTGGTCTACGCACTAGCTGGCTACAACCCCTCTACTGAAGAGGTCATTGCAGCGTTCAAACTCTACGTGCAGGAGGAGGCCAGAAAATATGAACAGGAATTTCCGAGCGAACTGTATCTACAATGGCACCGCCTCTACGAGATTCCAGTGCCCGTGCGCGGCAAGCCGTGGCACTTCAAACATCTGACAATCAAGCACATCTATTTTCCTCTCGCGAAGAGCAGCGGAAAGGTGCTCGAATTGTTGAGGGCTCTCAAATCGCAGGATGGAGATAGGCAAAAGAAGCTCTTTCAGTTTCTCAATGAACTAGGAGCGCGGGCGCTTCGGATACATATCGGCCGCGTGCTTGAAATGGCCGAGTCATCGGACGATCGGTTTGGCTACGAAAAGAAGATCGTTGAGCGTTTCGGCGGTCAGCAGGAACTTGACTTGGTATTACCGCCGCCGCCAGCCCAATCCCTGAACCGCGCGTTACAGTAAAGACGAGGCCGCCAACTAGGGCGGCCCTGTTTGTGTTCGCATGAAGATTTTCGTCAACCTATTCAAGACAGCAACCATTCTCGCTGCTCTCGCAGCCTGCGTCGGCGTGGCTGGCATGGTATGGGTGTGGCTCACATCATCGCGCATTCGGACCGACGAATACACGCACCTGTATGGTCTGCGTGCGCGGGGTACCAAGGATTTCTTTTCGATCCAGTTTTACCTTTCGGATCAGCAAGTCGTGGCCTACCAGACCTTCGAAGCCATCATGAACTACGGCGCAGTAGCCATCCTTTGTCTGGCAGGGTTTGTGTGGGTGCTACAGAAGATCAGCAGGTCAGTTTAGCGAAATCAGGCCACTCCCAAATTCAAACTAGGCCACTAGCGGTCAAAACAGGCCAGTACCCGGCCAGTCAAAAGAACGTATTGCGAACCAAGAACAAACAGTGTACAGTGCGATTCCGGTCGATCCATGGGGGCGGTTTGTCGGCTCCCCGAATCTTAGGCCATAAGGAGTGCGCCATGAGCCCTGCTGCCTTGCGTGTCGTCGAAGGTTCGAACCCGATGGAAAAGTCGAAAGCCCTTGAGGCCGCGCTCACCCAGATCGAGCGCGCCTTCGGCAAGGGCTCGATCATGAAGCTCGGCAAAAACGACAAGTCGATGGACATCGAGACGGTGTCGACCGGCTCGCTCGGGCTCGACATCGCGCTCGGCGTCGGCGGGCTGCCGCGCGGCCGCGTGGTCGAGATCTACGGGCCGGAATCCTCGGGCAAAACCACGCTCGCGCTGCACTGCCTCGCCGAGGCGCAGAAGGCCGGCGGCATCTGCGCCTTCATCGATGCCGAGCACGCGCTCGATCCCATCTATGCGCGCAAGCTCGGCGTCAAGGTCGACGACCTGTTGATCTCGCAGCCCGATCACGGCGAGCAGGCGCTGGAAATCGCCGACACGCTGGTGCGCTCCGGCGCGATCGACGTGCTGGTGATCGACTCGGTCGCCGCGCTGGTGCCGCGCTCCGAGCTCGAGGGCGAGATGGGCGACCAGCAGCCCGGGCTGCAGGCGCGGCTGATGTCGCAAGCCCTGCGCAAGCTCACCGCTTCGATCTCGAAATCCAACACCATGGTGATCTTCATCAACCAGATCCGCATGAAGATCGGCGTGATGTACGGCTCGCCGGAAACGACCACCGGCGGCAATGCGCTGAAATTCTACGCCTCGGTGCGCCTCGACATCCGCCGCATCGGCGTGATCAAGGACCGCGACGAGGTGACCGGCAACCAGACCCGCGTGAAGGTGGTCAAGAACAAGCTCGCGCCGCCGTTCAAGCAGGTCGAGTTCGACATCATGTACGGCGAGGGCGTCTCCAAGGTCGGCGAGATCGTCGACCTCGGCGTCAAGGCCGGCGTGGTGGAGAAGTCCGGCTCGTGGTTCTCCTATGACTCGCAGCGCATCGGGCAGGGGCGCGAGAACGCGAAGGCCTTCCTCAAGGCCAATCCCGACATCGCCAACAAGATCGAAGCCGCCGTCAGGGCGAATTCCGGGCTGATCGCCGAGAAGATTCTGGCCGGGCCTGAGGAAGACGACGAGGACGACGCCGCGGAGGCGTGAGCAGTCCTTCCCCTCGCCCCGCTGCGCGGGGCGAGGGCCCGCGCTTCCTAGACTTCCCCACCCCCCGCCGCTAAATACATTCCGGAAACACCAAGCCTGACCGGCATTTACGCCGGCTTCGGCGGTGCGGCGGAGTACCATGAGCGGCGTCAACGACATCCGGTCGGGCTTCCTCGACTATTTTGTGAAGAACGGCCACGAGGCCGTTGCCTCCTCTCCGCTCGTCCCGCGCAACGACCCGACGTTGATGTTCACCAATGCCGGGATGGTGCAGTTCAAGAACGTCTTTACCGGCCTGGAAAAGCGGCCCTATGCGCGCGCGGTCACGGCGCAGAAGTGCGTGCGCGCGGGCGGCAAGCACAACGACCTCGACAATGTCGGCTACACCACGCGCCACAACACCTTCTTCGAGATGCTCGGCAATTTCTCGTTCGGCGACTATTTCAAGGACCGCGCGATCGAGCTGGCCTGGAACCTGGTGACGAAGGAATTCGGCCTGCCGAAGGAGAAGCTCACTGCCACCGTCTACATCGACGACGACGAGGCCTTCGGCCTGTGGAAGAAGATCGCCGGACTGCCCGAAAGCCGCATCATCCGTATCGCCGGCTCGGACAATTTCTGGGCGATGGGCGACACCGGCCCGTGCGGCCCGTGTTCGGAAATCTTCTACGATCATGGTGACAAGATCTGGGGCGGGCCGCCGGGTTCGCCCGAGGCCGATGGCGACCGTTTCGTCGAGATCTGGAATCTCGTGTTCATGCAGTACGAGCAGCTAGCCTCCGGCGAGCGCGTTGCTCTGCCCAAGCCCTCGATCGACACCGGCATGGGCCTGGAGCGCGTTTCCGCCGTGCTGCAGGGCGTGCACGACAGTTACGAGACCGACCTGTTCCGCGCGATCATCGCGGCGATCGCCGAACTGACCAGGGTGTCGCCGGAGGGCCCGCAGAAGGCCTCGCACCGCGTGATCGCCGACCATCTGCGCGCATCCGCGTTCCTGATCGCCGACGGCGTGCTGCCCTCGAACGAAGGCCGCGGTTACGTGCTCCGCCGCATCATGCGGCGCGGCATGCGTCACGCCGAACTGCTTGGCGCGAAAGAGCCGCTGATGTGGAAACTCGTGCCGTCCCTGACGCGCGAAATGGGGCAGGCTTATCCGGAATTGCTGCGCGCCGAAGCGCTGATCACCGAAACGCTCAAGCTCGAGGAGAGCCGCTTCCGCAAGACGCTGGAGCGCGGCCTGTCGCTGCTCGACGAGGCGTCGAAGTCGCTCAAGAAGGGCGACATGTTCGACGGCGAGACCGCCTTCACGCTCTACGACACCTATGGCTTCCCGCTCGACCTGACGCAGGATGCGCTGCGGGCGCGGGGAATTTCCGTCGATCAGGCGAGCTTCACCGACGCGATGGATCGCCAGCGCGAGAAGGCCCGCGCCTCGTGGGCGGGCTCCGGCGAGGCCGCGACGGAAACCATCTGGTTTCCGCTGCGCGAGAAGCTTGGGCCCACCGAGTTCCTCGGGTACGACACTGAAGTGGCCGAGGGCGTGGTCACCGCGCTGGTGCGCGACGGGAAGGAGATCGCCGAGTTGAAGGCCGGCGAGAGCGGCACGGTGGTGCTGAACCAGACACCGTTTTACGGCGAGTCCGGAGGGCAGACCGGCGATACCGGTGTCATGACCGCCGACGGCCTCCGCGCGACAGTCACCGACACGCAGAAGCGCGCGGGCGACGTGTTCGCGCACATGGTCACGGTCGAGCAGGGCACCCTGAAGGTCGGCTCCGCGCTCGCGCTCAATGTCGATCACGCGCGCCGCAGCGACATCCGCCGCAACCATTCGGCAACGCACCTGCTGCACGAGGCGTTGCGCCAGGTGCTCGGCGATCACGTGGCGCAGAAGGGCTCGCTGGTCGCGCCCGACCGGCTGCGCTTCGACTTCTCGCACCCCAAGCCGATGACCGCGGACGAGATCGAGAAAGTCGAGGACATCGCGAACGATTTCGTGCTGCAGAACTCGGCCGTCACCACGCGCCTGATGGCGATCGAGGATGCGCGCGCCTCGGGGGCGCGTGCGCTGTTCGGCGAGAAATACGGCGACGAAGTGCGCGTGGTGGCCATGGGCGAGAGTGGCGGCAACACGCTCGGCTGGTCGGTCGAGCTGTGCGGCGGCACGCATGTGCGGCGCACCGGCGATATCGGGTTGATCTCCGGCGTCACCGACGCCGGGGTCGCTGCCGGCGTGCGCCGCCTTGAGGCGC